>Ga0187892_10001298_pt1 | contig 57952 bp, 37 predicted proteins | sample MA1701073metaG_FD_139345 | JGI IMG/M metagenome (GOLD analysis project Ga0187892, IMG submission 139345) | Bio-ooze microbial communities from a basaltic lava cave in the Kipuka Kanohina Cave System on the Island of Hawaii, USA - MA170107-3 metaG ...
CAGTGCGGCAACCCTGGGCTGAATGCTCCAATGCCGTCGGCATTCAAATATTGGTAGGTCAGGCATCCCGTGCCTGACCCAGCGCACCCTGGAGGTCGGCAATCGCCGAGCGAATCGTCACGCACGGAATGCCAACCTGTTCGGCGGCGCCTGGAATGCCGTTGGCATTCAAATTCTGGTAAGCCAGGCACCCTTTGCCTGACCGAGCGCACCCTGACGGTCGGCAATCGCCGAGCGAATCGTCACGCACGGAATGCCAACCTGTTCGGCGGCGCCAGGTCAGGCACAGGGTGCCAGACCTACGTCTACGCCGAATCAATCCGCCGTGCGGTTCTTGAGCGCGGCTCGCTCGACGAATTCGAGCGCCGACTTGCGCATGGCGGGGTTCCAGTTCGTTTTCTGCGCGATCGCCTCCACAACTGCGTCGTGTCTCTTGAGCTCGTCGATCAAGCCGCGTGCGAGAAAGTGAGCCATCCGTGTGTCTTCGTCGAGCCGGAGGCTGTCGTAGAGATAGACGAGATCCCCCGCGCACGCGGCAAGCCAGCGCCCGTCGGGACTGAAGGCCACGCTACTCACCCAGTCCGTGTGTCCCTTGAGCGTGCGGAGCTCCTCGCCCGTCTCGGCGTCCCAGAGTTTTACAGTTTGGTCGTAGCTTGCCGAGGCGAGCCGCCGGCCGTCGGGACTGAAGGCCACGCTAGCGACCTCGCTCGTGTGTCCCTTGAGCGTGCGGAGCTCCTCGAACGTCTCGGCGTCCCAGAGCTTCACCGTGCTGTCACGGCTTGCCGAGACGAGCCACCAGCCGTCGGGACTGAAGGCCACGCTCCAAACGCCGCTGGTGTGTCCCTTGAGCGTGCGGAGCTCCTCGCCCGTCGCGGCGTCCCAGAGCTTCACTGTATGGTCGTCGCTTGCCGAGGCGAGCCGGCGGCCGTCGGGACTGAAGGCCACGCTCCAAACGTTGCTGGTGTGTCCCTTGAGCGTGCGGAGCTCCGCGCTCGTCGCGGCGTCCCAGAGCTTCACAGTTTGGTCGTAGCTTGCGCCGAGGCGAGCCGCCGGCCGTCGGGACTGAAGGCCACGCTCCAAACGCGGCTGGTGAGTCCCTTGAGCGTGCGGAGCTCCGCGCCCGTCTCGGCGTCCCAGAGCTTCACGGTATTGTCCCGGCTTGCCGAGGCGAGCCGCCGGCCGTCGGGACTGAAGGCCACGCTGAAAACGGGGCCGGTGTGTACCTCGAGCGTGCGGAGCTCCTCGCCCGTCTCAGCGTCCCAGAGCTTCACAGTATGGTCCCAGCTTGCCGATGCGAGGCGCCGGCCGTCGGGACTGAAGGCCACGCTGAAAACGGGGCCGGTGTGTCCGTTGAGCGTGCGGAGCTCCTCGCCCGTCGCGGCGTCCCAGAGCTTCACGGTAAGGTCACCCGCTGCCGAGGCGAGCCGCCGGCCGTCGGGACTGAAGGCCACGCTCCTAACGGGGCTGATGTGTCCCTTGAGCGTCCGGAGCTCCTCGCCCGTCTCGGCGTCCCAGAGCTTCACAGTTTTGTCGTCGCTTGCCGAGGCGAGCCGCCGGCCGTCGGGACTGAAGGCTACGCTATTAACGCCGCTGGTGTGTCCCTTGAGCGTCCGGAGCTCCTTGCCCGTCGCGGCGTCCCAGAGCTTCACAGTTTGGTCTTCGCTTGCCGAGGCGAGCCGCCGGCCGTCGGCACTGAAGGCCACGCTCAAAACGCCGCTGGTGTGTCCCTTGAGCGTGCGGAGCTCCTCGCCCGTCGCGGCGTCCCAGAGCTTCACGGTACTGTCGTCGCCTGCCGAGGCGAGCCGCCGGCCGTCGGGACTGAAGGCTACGCTCCAAACTCTGCTGGTGTGTCCCTTGAACGTGCGGAGCTCCTCGCCCGTCTCGGCGTCCCAGAGCTTCACTGTATGGTCGTCGCTTGCCGAGGCGAGCCGGCGGCCGTCGGGACTGAAGGCGACACTATTGACCTCGCTCGTGTGTCCCTTGAGCGTGCGGAGCTCCGTGTTGGACTGCCGCCGAATGTAGTACCACTCCCAGCCGCGCAGATCGACCTGGGCTCCTTTCGGCTCGTGGTGAGCGAGCAGCTCGTGCACGAGGCCGATATTGGCGTCCTCCCACGCGCTTTGCGCAAGGTTCATGTCGGCACGGTAGAGCAGCCTCCGCGAGCGCTCTTGTTCCGCCGCCTCGCGCGCCCGCGCGTCGGCCTGAATCGAATAATACGTCGACACGATCGTGCCAACCAGCAATACAAGCGCGACCGCGGCGCTCAGCCCCGCCACCACCGGCTGCCGCTTGCACCAGCGCCAGCCGCGCGCGATCCGGCCGATCGGCCGAGCGACGATGGGCTTACCGTCCAGCCAGCATCGGAGATCGTCGGCCAACGCCTCGGCTGACGCGTAGCGTCGCCCCGGTTCCTTCTCCAAGCACTTGAGCGCGATCGTTTCCAGGTCGCGTGGGATGCGGTCGTTGAGAGTGCGCGGCGCACGAGGCTCGTCGTTCAGGACCTGGTGCAAGAGCATCCGCTGGTTGCCGCGGAAGGGGAGCTCGCCGGTCAAGAGCTCGAAGAGGATGACGCCCAAGCTGTAGACGTCGCTGCGGCCGTCGACGCGGTGGGCCTCGCCGCGCGCTTGCTCGGGGCTCATGTAGGCGGGCGTGCCCAGGACCTGGCCTTCGATGGTCATCGTGATCTCGCCCGCGTCGCGCTTGGCCAGCCCGAAGTCCATGAGCCGCGGCAGGCCGTCGGTCGAGAGCATGATGTTCGATGGTTTTAGGTCGCGGTGCACCACGCCGTGCGAGTGGGCGTGCTCCAAGGCGTCGGCCACCTGGGCCACGAGCTCGGCCGACTTGCGGAACCCCAAACGCCGGCCCGAGAGCGTATCGGCCAGCGTCAGGCCCTGGACGTACTCGGCGACGATATAGGGAAAACTCTCGCCGCGGCCCACCTCGTAGACCGGCACAATGCCGGGATGCTGAAGCTGGGCAGCGCTCCGCGCCTCACGGACGAAGCGGTCTTCGTCTTGTTGTGCGGCGAAGCTGCCGCTCCGCGGGATCTTGATGGCGACGGTGCGGCGCAGGTCGGTATCGAGCGCGCGATAAACCTCGCCGAAGGCGCCGCGGCCAATCGACGCGATGAGCTGGAACTTTCCCAATCGCGGTAGTTGTCCCGGCTCCCAGCTTTGCGTGCGGTAGGGGTCGAGCCGGAAGCTGCTGCCGCAAGATGGGCACACTACTTCCTGCGCGGCATCGCCCTCCACGACCTCGATCGCGCCCTGGCAATGCGGGCAATGGATGTGCATACGCTCTCCGGTCTCCGCGCTTGGGGCAAACCGGCGTCGTTTACGTGGCACAATAAACGACGGCCAGTTCGCGACGCGGTGAATTATAATGCACACGCATCGCGAATTGCAACACGTGGACTTGTACCTATTGGCCCAAGGCCGACGGGTGGCCAAAAGGCACATGGCCGCGCCTCCGCCGCACGCGATCTCACTCGGCGTTCACTGCGCCGCCGATTTCGAGCCGTCGGGCGAGCCGCCGATGGGCATTCCTTCGGGGAGCGGCCGGCCGGCGATGGCGAAGTCCAGGCCGAAGAGCTCTTTTCTCAGCGCGCGAAACTCGGCAAAGCTGTCTTCGTAGGTCCACAGCGTTACCGTGGTTTCACGTGCCTTCAAGGTCGCCAGCGCGCGGCGGAAGTCTGAGTCCGGGGCAAGCGCCTCCGAGAGCGCTTCGCCCAATTGGCCGCGCGAGGGAATCAGCGTCCACTTGACCAGCCGCGCGTAGCTGCCGGCGCGCCCGGAGGCGAGCTGAGAATCGAGCGCGATGTCAATGCGCTCGAGCGTGTAGCGCAGCCGAAAGTCGTCCACCGGTCCCACGGTGGCGGTCACTTCCGGCACATCACGCAGCTTCCAAAGGTGCGATCGCGCGTCGTTCTTGAATTGCTCCAGCAAGACATCGAGCGGAATGTACACGACTCGCCCGGCGCGAAGCTGAAAGTGGGCCTCCTTGCCATCCACGGTGCGGCTGAGGGGCGTGGGGAAGGTCTCGATCTCGATCGTCCGCCGGGCGGCGTCGACCTTACGTTCGTCGAGCTCACGTTCCAAGCGTTGCAATGACTCTTGAGCGGCCGCGAGCTGGTCGCGGAGCTCGGCGTCGCCGCGTGCGTGGGTATCGAGCTCACGCCGGCGCTCGCGGTCGGCGTGCTCAAACGCCGCCGCCTGCGTGGCCAGCACAGCTCGCTCTCGAAAGCGCCTTGCGCCAAAAAGGCGCAGCGCGCGGATCCGCTCGGCGAGCGCCATCACGTCGCGTTCCAGCGCCAAGGCGGTCACCTGGGCGCCCTCCAAAGCACGGCCGGCGTCCGACGGCTCGGCCGGCGCGGCGAGATGTGCGTTCTTCACGCGCAGTCCGACCACCACGACCAGGATAATCAGGATGCCCACGACGTTCGTGACGACGTCGAGAAACGAGTCGCTGCCGAACCCCTCGAAGCTGTCTGCTGGCACTGCGCGCATGATGTCGTTACGGTCGCTCTCGCACGACGAATCCGCTGCCTTGGAGAACCGCGGTCAGTTCCGAAAACCGCGCGCGACCTTCGGGCGCCACCTCGAAGCTCAGAATCGGCCGCCAATACATCCCCTTGCCGGCGATGCCCCACGATCGCATGTGGTCCCAAACGGCCGACACGAGCTCGTCCAGCACGTCGGCCGTCGAGCCCTGCATTTCTATCACACGCGGTGCGCCGCCTGGGCGATCAACGTGGAGCGTCAATCGGTTGGCGTCGCAGGCCACGCGGATCGGGCGCGTGATGGCCACCGCATCGCGAGCCGCCTCGGGCAAGGCCCAATTCTCGCCGCGGCGCTGGCTCAGGTTGTTGGCTTGCGAAGCGTGCGCCGAATGGGTGTTGGGTTGACGCGTGTCATTACGATTGACGGACGAGAAGTCGGCGGAGGGTGCTGTTTCGCCCGGCCTGCCGTGTCCGGAAGGCTGGCCATCAGCGGCCCCGGCAATACCCGGTGCCAGGCGATCGCGCGAGGAGAGGGCGCCGCCGAGCGGTGCCTCGGTGGGGAACAGTTGGCTCGAACCGGATCGCGCATCCCACCGGCCCTCGGCCTCACTGTTCAGGGTGTCGGCGGATCGAGGCCGGCCGGGAGCATTGGTAGCTCGACCGGCGATCGTGTGATTCGCGCCGGAATCGAGGAAGCCGCCGTGGCCTGTATCGCCGCCGCCGAGCCCAGAGGCGGGATCCAAGCCTCCGTGTACGTCCGATTCGCCATCGTATCGAAAGCTCGGTCGTTCCACGTTTTTGAACTTTCGCGGCGCTGCGCGAGCCAGGTGAAGCTGCCGCTGCCGCGCTTGTTCGGCGGCAACGCGCTGTGCTTCGGCGATCTCGGCGTCGGGCGCGTTGAATTCAAGCTGCCAATCCTCGTCGATCAGCTCATAACCGAATTGAGAACCCCACGATTCGAGCGCCGCGCGCGCCACGTAGTAGGCGGCCGTGCCGCGAGGCCGCACCAGCAGCAGTGGGTACGGGTCGCCGGGCTCGGCGGCGCTCGAGTTGCGGCGGCGAATCAGGCATTCGCGCGTCGCCCTGACCGCAGCCGCCAGCGGATTTCCCGGCCCGAGCGGTCCGACGAAATCGCCCTCAGTCAGCACCAGGCTCTCGGGTTGGAGCACAATCGCGTTTTCGCGGCATTCGATGTAGATGGGGCGCCGGCGCGTTTCGCCCGGCCCGTGGTAGGGGACGACGGCATAGGAAGGAGCCGCCTGACGGGCGTCGCGCAGGCGATCGAGCGCGTCCTTGGTCGCGGCGACGCGCCGCTCGATCGCGGCCAGCTCGGCGCTGAGCTCGGCTCGCCGGCGCGGGTCGAGCCGCCCGGCATCCAACTGGCGCTGGGCGGTCTCGCGCGAGGCAAGTTGATCCTGTAATTGACGAATGTGGTCTTCGATTTGACCAGCGCGCAGCCGTTCGTCGTCCAGGTCGTGCTCGGTCTTGGCGCGCTGCTCGCGAAGCTGCTCGATGCGCAGCGTGACCAGCTCGTGCTTTTCCTTGTCGGTCAGCGCGTTTTTGTGGATAGGGCCCGCGTGGGCCAACTCCTCGGCGTCGGCGCGGGCCTGGCGTGCGACGGTGAAGAGCACCAAGATCAGGGCCCCCATCGTGCACAGCAAAACGGCCAGAAAGGGAAAGAGCGAGACACCGATGGTCGTGGCGCGCGCCGTCGTGCGTCTCATGCCGCCCTTTCTGGGGCACGGCGAGGACGCAGCTCCACCGACGCGGCAGTGGCATGACCGCCCGCGAGCCGCGCCGTGAGCAGGTTTGCCGCGGCCGACAGGCTCACGAGCGTCTCTTCCAAGTTCCGTGTACCTGAAAGGGCCGCCAGGTTGCGGTTGAGGCACTCTTCCAACCGCGCGATTTGGCCCGTCGCCTCGAGCACGCGCAACAGCACCTCGCCCTGGCGGACCAGCTCCGTTTGTTGCCCGCGCGCGGCATCGACCTGTTCGCCTAATGCGCGCTGAACTTGTGACCAATGCTTGTGGTTCACCTCGGCAGTCGCCTGGGCGGCGATCGCCACCTGCGCCGCAAGCTGTTGCGTGCCGTGGGCGAGTGCCGTGGAAAGGGCGGCTTCGGTTTGTTCTCGCGCCACCGTGGCAAGCGAGCTCCAGCGCTCGCGAGCCTCGTCAATCGTGGCACGCCACAACTCGGCCTGGCGCTGGACGATTCGCTCCGTGGCCGCAATGACCGCCTCGGCCATGCGCCGCACGTGTGCCTGGCTCGAGTCGACTGGGGCGCTTGCGTGCTCGAAGCGTCCCAATAGTTCGTCGGCCGCCGTCGACTGCACGGCAGCAAGCATCCGTTGCTCGAATCCGTCAACGATCAGTTGCACAAAGACCAGCGCCATCGACAAAGCCAGCGCCAGCGCCGTCGTGTCGAAGGCAACGCCCAGGCCGGCGGTGACATGGGGCAGTGACTCCTCGAGCGCTTTGGGCGAGAGGTTGGCCAGGGCAATGGTGATTCCCACGACCGTGCCCAAAAAACCAAGAATGGGAATCCCCCAGATAATCGCGCGCACCAACGCATAGCTGGAATGGGCGGCCGCGGCATCCACGTCGGCCAGCGTTTGCAGATGCTCGTCCAGCTTGTCCGCCGATCCTCGGTGCAGCACGTGCCGGAGTCCCTCGCGAAGTCGCCTGCCAAACAAGCAATCCTGCGCCGTGATCGTCGATGAGGCCAAGCGCGAGAGCATCTCATGGCAGCTTTCAATTGGCTGCGGATGCGCGGGTCGCGGACCCAACAGTGCCGCCGACAGGCACCGGCGTTCCTGGGCCACCACAAGCCCCTTGGCCGCCAGTACCGCCACCCCGACGACAAACGCCGCCGTTTCCGTGTATTGGATAGGGTGCCCGGCGATATAGCGGCACAGGAACTGGCTGTCGATCATCCCCAATGCAAAGGGGGCTAGCACGATGGCCGCTGCCGCCGAGCCCCAAATGACCGGCGACCGCGCAAGCACTCGAACCACGCTGCTCGATATCACGTGAACATCACCTGGGATTGCTACATCGGCACGGACGTACAGCCGTCAAAATCGGCATAACCGGTAAAATTTGTGAAGCGAAAAGACCCAAACCAAGGTCGATCCCCCTCGAAAAGCGAGAAATGGCAGCCTGCAATACCCCCCGTTAGAGTTAATTCAGAATTTTTTGCGCAATTTGATGAAACCAGTACGCAGCGAATTTGGTAAAAGTGAATAGAAGCCAGACGCCGTCATAGTCGAGAAAAATGTTCTCGGCTTCAAGGTGCCTAAAGTTTCCCCCTTTACGCCCGGCGCTGGCTCAACCGGCCCGCAACCGAGGCGCGGGTGCGGACGAAGCGGTTAAAACGAGGACTTCCCCCACGGTCCCAAAGCTACCGCGTTTTGTCCGCTCCCGTGTCTGGGTCGGTTTTTCTGAATTGCCTGCTGTCGCGGCGCCCCAATCTGCCGTGCGACTCGCGCGTGCGATGGCTCTCGCATCGTGCCGCCCACGTGCTCGTAGCGACGTACGCGTCTGCGCGCGGAAAAGTTTGCCAAAGTGTTTTTCTCCGCGCGGTCGATACCGTTTATCAGCCGCCGGCCATTTTTGGCGTTGCGACACGCAGACTCGGTAAGGTTCAGCGGCCAATCGTTCGGGGCGACGTTTCACGCGACAAATCAGTTTCGTCTGCCCAGGGGGGTAGCAGTCCGGCGCCGACCTTTTCGCCAGGTCGCCCGGACTGTTCTTTTGCGCTCTCCTCGACAAACAGCTTGACCGCCGTTTTTCCCGGCTTGATAGTGGCTTAATGGAGTTCCTCGATGCCACGAGCGCCGAGCGCTATCTGCGGCGAGCGGGCCGCATCGCGCCCACGCAGCGCGTGGTGGTCAGCGAGCTGGCGGGCGGAGTTTCGAACCAGGTCTTGTATGTCTCGTGCGCGAAACAGGACGGCGACGATTTCGTGCTGAAGCAGGTTCGGCCGCAGTTGCGCACGCCGCAGCCTTGGTTTTCCAGCGTGGGGCGCATCTGGCGTGAGCTCGACGTGCTGCGCGCCTTTGCCGCGAACCTTCCCGACGGCCGCACGCCGCGCGTGCTGTTCGAGGACCGCGAAAACTATCTCTTCGCCATGACGGCCGCCCCGAAGCATCACGCCACCTGGAAGGCGCAGCTTATGGCCAACGAGGTCGACCCAGCGATCGCCACCCATTGCGGCCGGCTGCTGGGGACAATCCACGCACGCACGTGGGGTGACCACGAGCTGATGGAGCGACTCGGCAACCGCGAAATCTTCGACGAGTTGCGGCTCGATCCGTACTACCGCGCCACGGCCCGCGCTTGTCCGGCGCACGCCCATTCGTTCGAGCAAGTCATCGAGAGTGTCTGCAACCACCGACTCGCCATGGTGCACGGGGATTTCAGTCCCAAGAACCTGCTTGTGTTTCGCGGTGGCATGATGATCGTGGATTTTGAAACGGGCCATTACGGAGATCCGGCCTTTGACCTGGGGTTCTTCCTGAGCCACCTGGTGCTCAAGGCGTTTCATCACGCGCCGGACCACGAGCGGTATCTCGCGCTCACGGAGCGATTTTGGGACGGGTACCGAGGGGTGGTGGCGGCTCGCGTGCCGGCCGACCAACTCGACCGTCTGGTGTCTCGCTCGGTGCAGAACTTTGCCGGGTGCGCCTGGTCGCGCCTGGACGGCAAGAGCCGCATCGACTATCTCGACGATTCCGGGCGACAAGAGCGAGTTCGCACCCTTTGCCGCGAGATTCTGCAGGAAATGCACGGCACCTGGGGCGACGTGTTGGTGCTCTGCCGGTCGCAGCTTGGCGAAATCGAACCATCGAACCTGTGATGATCAAAAATGCTTGACCGGCGCGGCGATGTTGCTATGCTCGAACTGGCCCATATTGCATGGGCACAGGGGGTAGGATTACGGAAGGGGAGCCTTTTTCTAGAAAGGGCTCCCTTTTTCCTTGCGCCGGCATCCACGGGCTCCCGCGCCGGTGTCGGCTTTCGTCTCGCGTGACGACAGCATGGATCGCATCTCGCACATTCTCGCGCGCGAAGTCCTCGACAGTCGCGGCAACCCCACCGTCGAAGTCGAGGTGCATTGCGACGGGGGCGCCTGCGGCCGCGCGATCGTTCCCTCGGGTGCTAGTACGGGCACGGCCGAAGCGCTCGAGCTGCGTGACAGCGATCCGATGCGCTACGACGGACGGGGCGTTCTCCGTGCGGTCGAAAATGTCGATCGCGTGATTGGGCCGGCCATCGTGGGATGCGATGCACTCGATCAGCATCGTATCGACTCGGTTCTAGTCGAGCTGGATGGCACGCCACGAAAGACAAACCTGGGAGCCAACGCCTTGCTGGGCGTATCACTTGCCACGGCCCATGCGGCGGCGGCGGCTGCATGCGTGCCGCTCTACCGGCACATCGAACAACTGTGGCGAGAAGCGATGCGGCGGCATCAGCAAATTGATCAAATACTCACCAAGCAGAAAACCGAGCCGGCGGCGTCAGCCGCCGGAGTTGCGCCACCTATGATGCCAACGCCGTTCATGCTGCAAAAACTCCGTGGGCTAACGCACACGGCTCAGCAAGCGTGGCGCATGCCGCTGCCCATGATCAACATGATCTCCGGCGGATTGCACGCGGGCGGGAATCTCGACTTTCAGGACTTTCTGATCATCCCGATCGGCGCCGAAAGTTTCGAGGTCGGCCTGCAGTGGGCCGCGTGGATCTATCGCCGCCTGGGCCGCTTGCTCGCCGCCGCTGGCTTGGAAGGCCACCTCGTCGGCGACGAAGGGGGCTACGGGCCGCGCCTGGGTGACGACCGCGACGCCCTGATGATGATCGTCCGCGCGATCGAGGATGCCGGCCTTCGGCCGGGCGAGGATGTCGCCTTGGCGATCGACGTCGCCGCCTCGCAGCTCCATTGCGAAGGACGATACGAGCTTCGGGCGGCCGGGTCGTGTCTCGACGCGCGCGAAATGATCGACCACCTCGTTGCGCTAGTGGATGAGTTCCCCATTCGCAGCATCGAGGACCCCTTGGCCGAAGACGATTGGAATCATTGGTCGGCATTGACCGATCGCCTTGGAAACCGCATTCAGATCGTCGGTGACGACCTCTTCGCGTCTCGGATCGATCGCCTGGGGCGCGGCATTGCGCAGCGGGTCGCCAACGCCGTGCTCATCAAGCCCAACCAGGTCGGCACGCTCAGCGAAACGCTCGACACCATGGCGCTGGCTCGCGCCGCGCGCTATGCGTGCATCATTTCGGCGCGTAGCGGCGAGTCCGAAGACACGACGATCGCCGACTTGGCGGTGGGCACCGGGGCCGGGCAGATCAAGATCGGCTCCGTGGTTCGCGGCGAGCGGACCGCCAAGTACAATCGGCTCTTGCGAATCGCCGCGGAGCTTTTTGGCCGGCCTCTTTCTTGAGCCATCAAGAGCAAGCGAGCGCCACCGAGAGCCATCGAGTTTATCTCGGTGGGTGTGAAGCACTCTATAGGACTGAAACGATCGATCCCACGTTGACGATTATGGGGAATCTTCAAGATGTTCCGGTTTTTCGTCGATAAAAATGACTGTGCGCACCACCGGATTTACCCGGGCGTCGACATCTACACCACCTATGGCGACTCGCTGATGTTGTCGCTCGTGGAGTTCGAGCCGCATGCCGTGGTCGAGGAGCACAGTCACCCGCATGAGCAGATGGGGCTGATGCTCGACGGCGAGGCCGAGTTCATTGTCGGCGGCCAATCGCAAGTGATCGGTGCGGGCCAGATGTGGCGCATCCCTGGCGGAGTACCGCACAAGGTCATCGCCGGCGACCGGCCCGTGCGAGCGCTCGACGTGTTTTATCCGATCCGCGAGGAATACAAGTGAGCGATATCCGTCGAGCAAGCCGGCGGCACAGTCCACCGGGTGCCACTGCTGGCCTTGCCAGGCTTGCTGTGCCGGGTGCCACTGCTGGCTTGTCCAGCAGTGCTCCGCGCCAATTCGCGCAGCCGCTTAGAGCGGTCTTCGTGATCTGCGCGCTTGCCGGCTGCTCCGCTCACAGCCGCTCCGCGGTACCGATCGACGCAACGGCGGGCCTGTACGACCGCGCACAGCTCACGTATCGAATCGACGCGGGGCGGCTGAACGTCCCCGTGGCGGTCGCTCGCATCGAAGGGCAGCTCGTCTCCTACGACTCGCTACCCAGCCTCGCCGCGACCGACCATTCGTTGGGCACCGTCTCACTCTATTATCCTCACCCCGCTGGTCGCGCCGGCGTTGCATTGGCCGAAGTGACGATCGAAACCATGGCGCGATCGAACAGTTCGTCGCCGCTGCGGCCCACCACGCGTGGCAGATGGAGTCGCAATCGCCTGCTACCGAGCAATTGGGCCGGCAAAACGAGCTACGATGCTCGCGAGGTGTGGCAGCTCGATTTGTCGAAGGCCGAGCTCGACCAGGTCGTTTCTCACCTCAATGCGGCCGGCTTTTTCGGCAAGTATGCCAGCGCACCATCGATGGGCGTGGAAGTCGCCACCGACCTCGACGGCCGCGTCGTGACCAAGAAATGGCAACCCGTCCCGGAGCTCGACGCCATCATGCTCCGAGTCCGTCAACAGGGGCAGCTCGTCGCGTATCATCAGTCGCCTTCGGCTCGGCAGGCGCAGTCGCTCGACCTCTCAAGCCTCGTCGCCTATCGCCACCTCGATGCGACCACGACCGAAGGTCTCGCCGCCACAACCGGAGCACCGGCCGCCGCGAACGGGTCGCCCAAATCCGCCGCCGGCCAAGTGGGGGTCGCGCCGTCCTCGCTTGCAAGCGAGCCGCGCATCAGCCGCTTGCCCAGAGTTTTCTCCAACAGCGCTCGCTGACGCGGTAGCTCAGGCGGCGAATTCCGCACCGCCAAATTGCCTGCAAAGCCGCGCTCATTTCGTGGCGGCAACCGCCGCTTGCGCGGCGGCCAGCCGGGCGATCGGCACGCGAAATGGCGAGCAGCTTACGTAGTCCAGCCCAAGCGCGTGGCAGAACATCACGCTCGCCGGGTCGCCGCCGTGCTCGCCGCAGATGCCGATCTTGAGGTCGGCGCGTGCCTTGCGGCCGCCGTCGACGCCCAACCGCATCAGCGCGCCCACGCCCGCCTGATCGATTGTCTGGAAGGGGTCGTTGGGGATGATGTCGTTTTCGCGGTAGTGACCCACGAAGCTGGCGTAGTCGTCGCGGCTGATGCCCAGCGTCATCTGCGTCAGGTCGTTGGTGCCAAAGCTGAAGAATTCAGCGCGCGCGGCCATCTCCTGGGCACACAGCGCCGCGCGGGGAACCTCGACCATCGTTCCGACGAGGTAAGCAACGTCGATCTTCTGCTCGGCCAACACGGCCGCGGCAGTCTGGCGGACGATTTCCTCCTGGTGACGGTATTCGGCGGCAAAGCCGGCCAGCGGGATCATCACCTCGGGGTGAACTTCGATTCCGGCTCGGCGGACGCGGCAGGCGGCCTCGAAGATCGCACGCGCCTGCATCTGGGTGATCTCCGGATAAACGATCCCCAGGCGGCAGCCGCGATGGCCAAGCATGGGGTTCACTTCCTTTAGCTCCTCGACGCGGCGCGCGATCGCGTCAGCCTTCGTGCCAATGCGGCGAGCCAGCTCGGTCTGCTCATCGATCGCATGCGGCAGAAACTCGTGCAGCGGCGGATCGAGCAGGCGTATCGTGACGGGCTTTCCGGCCATGGCTCGGAAGATGCCCTCGAAATCTTCGCGCTGGAAGGGGAGCAGCTTGGCGAGCGCTCGCTGGCGGTCGCCGACGGCTTCGGCCAGAATCATCTCGCGGAACTCGTCGATGTGGTCGAAGAACATGTGCTCGGTGCGGCACAGGCCGATCCCTTCGGCGCCGAAGGCGATCGCCTCGGCTGCCTGCTCGGGCTCGTCGGCATTGGCGCGGACGCGGAGCCGGCGGTGGCGATCGACCCAGGACATGAGCTGCGCGTAGCGACGATACGTCTCGGACTTCTCCGGCGCGAGCGTCTTGTGCAACAGGACTTCGACGATCTCGCTCGGCCGCTCCTTAAGTTGGCCCGCGAATACCTCGCCCGTGAAGCCGTCGATCGAAATCGCATCCCCTTGCCGGAACGCCTTCGCGCCGACCTTGACGGCGCCGGCGGCGTAGTCGATCTCCAGGTCCTGGCAGCCGACGATGCAGGCCTTGCCCATTTGCCGGCTGACGAGCGCCGCGTGCGAGCTAGCGCCGCCAAAGGCGGTGAGAATGCCCTTGGCGATCTTCATGCCGCGCAAATCCTCGGGGCTGGTCTCGCGGCGAACGAGAATGAGCTCGACCTGCGCGTTTTTCTGGAAGAGAGCCTCGGCATCCGCCGCGTGAAAGCAGATGGCGCCGCTGGCGGCGCCGGGCCCGGCGTTGATGCCGCGCGCCACGAGGCGGCCAGCTTGCCGTGCCTCGCGCTTCGAGGCCGGATCGTAGATGGGCCGCAGGAGCTGGTTCAGGTCGTCGGCGGGAATGCGTTTGGGTTGCAGTGCTTCCTCGGGCGTGATGAGCCCCTCGTTCACCATGTCGACCGCCACGCGCACCGCGGCGAAGCCGGTGCGCTTGGCGTTGCGCGTTTGCAGCATCCAGACCTTGCCGCGCTGCACGGTAAACTCGATGTCCTGCACGTCCTTGTAATGGCGCTCGAGCTTCTGGCCGATCTCGACAAGCTGGCGATGCGCGTCGGGCATTTCGCGCGCGAGCGTCTCCTCGATTCGCTTGGGGCTGCGGATGCCGGCCACCACGTCCTCGCCTTGGGCGTTCACGAGATAGTCGCCATTGAACCCGGGCGCGCCGAGTGCTCCGTCGCGAGTGAGCGCGACGCCGGTGGCGCAGTCGTCGCCCAGATTGCCAAAGACCATCGCCTGCACGTTGACGGCGGTCCCCCATGCGTGTGGAATGCCGTAGGTGCGGCGATACACGACGGCGCGGTCGTTCATCCAGCTTCCGAAGACCGCGCCGATCGCGCCCCAAAGCTGATCGAGCGGCTCCTCCGGAAAATCCTTTCCCGTGTGCGTCTTGATCGCCTGCTTGAACTCCGCCACCAGCTCGCGAAGATGGCGCGCCGAAAGCTCGGAGTCACTGCGCGCCTTCGCCGCCTGTTTCTTGCGATCGAGCATCTGCTCGAACGGGTCGTGCTCGGTCTTCGAGCGCGGCTTCATGTCGAGCACCACGTCGCCATACATCCGCACGAAGCGGCGGTAGCTGTCCCAGGCAAATCGCTCGTTCTCGCTCTGCCGTGCGAGCGCCTCGACCGTGCGGTCGTTCAGCCCGATATTGAGCACCGTGTCCATCATGCCCGGCATCGAGTCGCGAGCGCCCGAGCGGCAGGAGACCAGCAGCGGATTGCGCGTCGAGCCGAACTCAGCGCCCATGGCCCGCTCGATCTTCGCCAGCGCCGCCGCGACCTCTTCTCTCAGCTCCGGCGGGTATTTGCAGTCGTGCGCGTAGTAATACGTGCAGACGGTGGTGGCAATGGTGAACCCGGCCGGCACGGGCAGATCGATCGCCGTCATCTCGGCCAGATTCGCCCCCTTGCCGCCCAACAAAGCACGCATCGAAGCATTGCCATCAGCCCCTTCGGGTCCGAACGAATAGACGTATTGTGGTTTGTCTGCCATGGCGAAATCCCTTCCATAAACGAGAAGTTGGTGCCTGTGCGGCGAGGTACAACGGACCAGACCGTCAGGGCACCCCAGTATATTACATGTCGGCCGGAAATCTGTAGACTACTCGCCCCGTTGGCAATGCAAGCAATCCTGAGCGAAAGATTTGGGCAGCCCACCTGATTGATTTGGCGGCGCGGTTCTGTCAGCTTGGAGCGACCCTCGAACCGCGCAAGACGAAGCCCCATGCGCGCCAAGGTGGAAACCGAATCGCCAGTCTCGGAGACGGCGCAGGTGGCGCCCGATTCGCTCCAACTGCGCAAGGCGCTCGGGCCCGTCATGCTGTGGGGCTTGGGCGTCGGCTATGTGATTTCTGGCGAGTATTTTGGCTGGAATTTGGGGTTGCCGGTCGGCGGGACGTATGGGCTGCTCTTTGCGCTGGCGCTGGTGACGGTGATGTACGTCACGTTCGTGTTCAGCTACACGGAGCTGGCTTGCGCCATTCCGCGCGCCGGCGGCGTGTTTGTGTACGCGGCGCGAGGGCTGGGATTGGGCGCGGGGTTTTTGGGCGGAGTGGCTCAGATTGTCGAGTTCGTGTTCGCGCCGCCGGCGATCGCCATGGCGATCGGGGCCTATGTGGCGAATTGGCATTGGACGGGGATCGATGATCCACGGTACGTGGCGGTGGCGTCGCTCGTCGTTTTTACGGCGCTCAATATTTGGGGTGTGAAGCAGACGGCGGTCGTGGAGCTGGTGGTCACGATCCTGGCGGTGGGAGAGCTGCTGCTTTTCACGGGGATCGTCGCGCCACACTTCCAAGCGGCTCAATTCACCGCCAACGCCTGGCCGAACGGTTGGACGGGGGCGCTGGCCGCGATCCCATTCGCCATCTGGTTCTATCTGGCGATCGAAGGGGTGGCCAACGCCGCCGAGGAGGCAAAGAATCCGCAGCGCGACGTGGTGATCGGTTTTGGCGCGGCGATGCTGACGCTGGTGGTGCTGGCCTGCGGCGTCTTCTTCGGGGCGGTGGGCGTTGGGGGTTGGGAGCGTGTGGTGTTTCCGGCGGAGAACCTGGCGGTCGGCGCACCCGGTTCCGCGGTGCTCGTGCTCGATGCGACAAAAACGTCCGACAGTCCCTTGCCGCTGGCGCTCGCGCAGGTGGTCGACCGGGGGCACGCGCTGTACCAACTTCTGATCGGGATCGGCCTCTTGGGTCTCATCGCGTCGCTGAACGGAATCATTCTGGTCGCGGGCAGGGCACTGCTCGAGATGGGGCGCGTGGGATTCCTGCCCTCGTTAATCGGTGGCGTGCACGCTCGAACTCGCACACCCGTTCCTGCCTTGCTATTGAACCTGTTGATCGGCTTGCCGGCGATTTGCTTCCTGAACACCGGGGCGCTTATCACCATGTCGGCCATGGGGGCCGTCACGCTTTATATCGTGGCGATGGCCGCGCTGGTTGGCTTGCGGCGGAAGGAGCCGCACCTGGCTCGGCCGTTTCGCGCGCCTTTGTACCCGGTGTTTCCGGCCGTTGCGGCGGCGATCGCGGCCATGTCGCTGGCGACGATGTCGTACTTCAATTTCGAGGGCGCCTCGTCGCTGGCGCGCTCGATCACGGCCTGGTATTTTGGCTTGCTGGCGATCGCCTATGCCTATTACTGGTTCGTCGTGCGGCGCCGGTTGAGCAACGACGATATCGCTCATTTCTATCGCCTTGGGTGAGGCTTGCATGGGCCGGCCGTGCGGCAAGCTGTGGCGCGCGATAACAGGGCAAACCGGTGCGGTAAACCCACCGGCTCTCGTGGCGCTGGAGCCGATTTCGCCGCGTGTGTTGATCCTGGGCGAGGCGGCGCTGACGCCCATGGCGGTGGTTCTGGGCTGGGCAATCGGCCACGATCCACTCGCTACGCTGCGTCTCGACGGGCCAGGGGTTCTATACGGCGTCGCGGCGACGCTGCCGATGGTGGTGAGTGTACTCTTTCTCCGCCGCTTGAAGAATTGGGCCTGGGCGCGTCATTTCGAGCGCATCATCGACGACTGGATCCGGCCGTTGTTTCACGGCTGGCGCGTGTGGCAGCTTGCGCTGGTGTCGCTCGCGGCGGGCGTGGGCGAGGAGTTGATTTTTCGTGGCCTGTTGCAGGGAGCACTCGCACTCGACGAAATGATTGGCAAGTGGCCGGCCTTGGCGATCGCAAGCGTGCTATTTGGCCTGGTACACCCGATCAGCCGGCCCTACGTCGTGCTGGCGGCTGGCATCGGTCTGTATTTGGGTGGGCTGTGGATGGTGACGGGAAACCTGGTCGTGCCGATCATTGCACATGGGCTGTATGACTTTCTGGTGCTGATCTATGTGCTGCGCGAGGCCAGGGATTGAAACCTGGCTGAGATACCGCGCTATGCTCGTGCGTGCTGCGCGCGACGCATCACGGTGCGGCCGCTTCCAGCTCGAGCGTGGCCCAGAGACTGGGGTCGTCGTCGAAGGCGAATTCGGGGCTGGCGGTAAACGTCTGCTCGCCCAGCTCCTCATCACGCACCAGGTATATGAATCCCAGACGAGGGTGCTCGCCGGGGTCGTAGCCAGTCAGGGCGGCAGCCGAAAGGAAGGCGTCGAGCCAATAGCCGTCCACGCGACGCTCGCCGCGAACGACGATCTCGCGCGGATCGGCACGTCGAGCGTTCTCTCTCGCGCGGTTGATCCAGAGCTGTTGGGCCCATGCCGCGTCGCGTCGCGCGCCGCCTCCGGTGGGTAGGAAAACAAACTGATGACAAAACCGACTGGCGCGATGAATCGTGTGCGTCGCGCGGGTGTCAATCCAAACCTGAAAGCCGTCGCACTCGGTCGGGCGGTCTCGAAGGCATCGCGCCGGGAGCCGCTTTCGCTCCACGCGGAGCGAGAATCCCAGCCCGGTTTCGTTCCAGGCGGCGCGCACGTCGGCAAACGAAGGCCGTTCGTCCAGCGCCTCGAAGCTGGGCAACCGGAATGTCTCGTCGAGCCGGACCGGCGCCGATGACGCGAGTGCATGACAGAGCCGGCAGGGTATCGCGAAATGGAACAGGAACCGCGCTGGCACCAGCCGCTCGACGTGCCGCGAGTTCGCGGTGGGGAAGTTGCTCATGGCTTGCCGTTGATGGCGCGCAGGTGTTCGGTGAGAAAGGTCTTCAAGTCGCCGCGTCGCAGGTCGTCGTGGTGGCGGAACTGCAACTTCAGCATCTCCTTGTCGCTCCGCTCCGTGTGCAGCTCGCGGTCCGCGCCGAGCTCGGCGACGCGCCCCAGCGTGATGCTTCCCTTGGGGCCAGAAAGGACCAGATCGAGCGACGCGCGGCGCTTCGTAAAGATGCTGGCCCACGGGTCGCTCTGGCCGTGTACGTGAAAATGGACGACTTGCTGCTGGTTCCAGACGAACTCTCCGTCGCGCGCCGCGCTCGTCAGCAGGTTGCACAGCGATTCGAGGACGTCGACGTCCCACGCCACGCGCTTGCCGGGCGGAAAGCCCTTGCGCGACAAGTGCCACTTGCGCCCCAGGACGCGCCAGGGCATGATTTCCTCGGGATCCTGGCGTACACGTTGGGCGAATTTTTGAAATCCGGCGACCGCCATTTCCAGAAAGCGGTCGAAAGCGCTGGTGCTGATTTCGGAAAGCGCGTGCACGCGCATGCGGATCTCCTGCCATGGGCCGCGCAGCGCGCGACAGCTCACGCGCGGCTCGCTGCCGTAAACCGGCAGATCATGCATCTCATTAAGCGGCTTCAGATCGAGCTGCGCGACGAGCTCCTCGCGACGGAACGTGTTCTTGGGCACGCGAAACTTCAGTTCCAATAGCCAGGGATCGCCGGTGATCGCGTGGAAGAACCAGCCGGCGGAATTGCTGGTTCCGGCGATCTCGACGATCGTGCGACTGTCGAAGTTGGTGGGTTTGAACGGGCCCAATTCCTGGATTCTGTCGACGAGGCGCTCAAGGATCGCGCCATCCCAACGACACGGCTGGCCGCCGCGCGCGACGCGGTCGCGCGTGTGCCACCGTCGGCCGTCGATTTGCCAGGGCATTTTCGCGTCGCGGCCGATCTCGGTAATGTCCAGCTCGCCGGCGCGCCGCGTTCGTGCCGTGAGCAAGTTGTACTGCTTGCGCTCGACGTACGGCCCGGCCTTGAGGACGGGCGCCAGCAGCTCGGCGGTGTAGGACCGCATGGTCGATTGATAAGGCGCGGAATCAGTTCGCCGCGCCCCCTCACCCTGCCCTCTCCCCCTCGGGGAAGAGGGGTTCTTGCGCCGCGTTTCGCCTGGTTGCCCATTCGCCGCCTTGCGACCGCGTTTCCGCGCGGGAGCGACGATTGCTTCGGGCGTACCGGCCGCCACCACGTACCCGCCGTGCTCGCCGGCCTCTGGCCCGAGGTCGATGATCCAGTCGGCGGTCTTAATCACGTCCAAGTTGTGCTCGATGACCACGACCGTGTTGCCGAGGTCGACGAGTCGCTGGAGTACGTCGAGCAGCTTGACCAGGTCGTCAAAATGCAGTCCCGTGGTCGGTTCGTCCAGCAAGTACAAGGTATTGCCCGTGTCGGGCCGCGCGAGCTCCGCGGCCAGCTTCACGCGCTGCGCCTCGCCGCCGGAAAGCGTGGGGGCGGGCTGGCCGAGAGTGAGATAGCCGAGGCCGACGTCGCAGAGCGTCTCGAGAATGCGGCGAATCTTGGGAATGTTCTGAAACAGCTCGACCGCGCCAGAGCAGGGCATCTCGAGCACTTCGGCGATGTTGTGGCCGCGGTAGTGCACGGCGAGCGTTTCCGGCTCGTAGCGCCGCCCGCGGCAAGTCTCGCACTCGACCCAGACGTCGGGCAAAAAGTGCATCTCCACGCGGATCTGGCCGTTCCCCTCGCACGATTCGCAACGTCCGCCGGGCACGTTGAAGCTGAACCGCCGTGGCGAATAGCCGCGGAGCTTCGCCTCGGGCAACTGCGCGAAGAGCGTGCGGATGAGCTCGAAGACGCCGGTATACGTGGCCGGATTCGAGGTGGGCGTGTTGCCCAGCGGCTGCTGGTCAACGCGGATCACCTTGTTGATCTGCTCGAGGCCGCGGATGGCCTCGTGCGCTCCGGGCGTGGTCTGTGCGCGGTGCAGGTGCCGCGCCAGGGCGCCGTACAGCACGTCATCCACGAGCGAGCTCTTGCCGCTGCCGCTCACCCCCGTCACGGCCACTAACGTCCCCAGCGGAAACGCCACGTCGATTTCCTTGAGATTGTGATGGCGCGCGCCAACCACTTCCAACCAACCGTCGTGCGACCGCCGGCGATTGGGAATGGGGATGGATTTCATGCGCGAGAGGTATGGCCCGGTTACCGAACTCTTGGCGGTGGCAATTTGCGCGGGCGTTCCGCGCGCGACGATCGTGCCACCTTCGCGCCCCGCGCCGGGACCAAAGTCGAGCAATTGATCGGCGCTGGCGACCACCTCGCGGTCGTGCTCCACCAACAGCAGGGTGTTGCCCAGATCGCGGAGCTTTTGTAGTGCGGCGAGCAGGCGGCGGTTGTCGCGCGGGTGCAGGCCGATCGTCGGCTCGTCCAGCACATACAACACGCCGGTCAGCCCACTACCAACCTGGCTGGCGAGGCGAATGCGCTGCGACTCGCCCCCCGACAGTGTCGGCGCAGCGCGCGACAAAGTCAGGTAATCGAGGCCCACGTCAACCAGAAACCGCAAGCGGTTCTTGATCTCTCGCAGGAGTTCGCCGGCGACCTTGCGCTGGCTGGGCGTGGGCTTCCAATCTTCGAGCCAGGCGAGCAGCTCGGCCAGCGGCAGCCGGCAAAGCTGGTCGATGGTGCGGTCGGCCAGGCGGACCGCCGCCGCGTCGTCGCGGAGCCGAGCGCCGGCGCAGGTGGAGCACTCGACCTCGTCAATGAGATGCTCCGAGCGGCTGCGGAAGCTCGGCGACAGCCGCGATGCTTCTTCCAGCGCTGGGTACAGCCCCTTGTACTGAAAGCGGAATGCCGGCCGCGTTCCCGAGCCCTTTTTGGTCTCGGCCGGCACCGCGATCCATTCATCGGCCAAACCGCGCAAGAGCATCCGCCGATGGCGCGCTGAGAGCTGCTCGTAGGGAACGTCCAACGGCATCCCCGTGTGGGACGAGAGCGCTGCGAGCATCCGCGCTAGCATCGCATTGCCGGTTGGAAACAAGCGGATCGCGCCACCGGCGATCGACAGCTTGGGGTCTTGCAACAGCATCGCCGGATTGGCCCCTAGCTGCGTGCCCAGCCCTTCGCAGGATGGGCACCAACCGAGCGAGCTGTTGAACGAGAAGCTGTGCGGGGTCAGCGGCTCGAAGCTTCGTCCACAGCGATCGCAGGCATAGTGCTGGCTGTGGATGTCGCGACGCCACTTTGGTTCGGGCACGTGATCGGATACATGGGCCACCTGAATCACGCCGCGCCCGAGCGCCAAGGCGCTCTCCACGCTGTCGGCCAGCCGCGAACGGCCGCCGGCTCGCACCGTTACGCGATCGACCACCACCTCCACATCGTGCTTGCGGCGGCGGTCGATCGCCGGAGGCTGCTCGAGCGAATGCGTCTGCCCGTCGATCCGGACGCGGACGTATCCGGCCGCGCTGATCTCTTCCCACAGCGTCTCGTAGCGCTCGCCCACGTGCACGGCCAACGGCGCAAGCAGGTAGATTCGCGTACCCGGTTCGAGCGATTGAATCTTGTCGATGATCTCGTCGGCCGACTGCGTGCCGATCGGCACGTCGCACGCGGGGCAATAGGGCCGGCCGATCCGCGCATAGAGAATCCGCAAGTAGTCGTAGATTTCGGTCACCGTGCCGACGGTGGAGCGTGGCGTGCTCCCCATGTTCTTCTGTTCGATGGCCACCGACGGCGAGAGGCCGCTAATGTGGTCTAACTGCGGCTTTTGCATCTGGTTGACGAACTGCCGCGCGTAGGCGCTGAGGCTTTCGACGTAGCGGCGCTGGCCCTCGGCATAAATCGTGTCGAGCGCCAGCGAGGTCTTGCCCGAGCCGCTCACGCCGCAGCAGACGGTGATCTGGTCGCGCGGGATCTCGACGTCGATACCCTTGAGGTTGTGTTGCCTGGCCCCTTGGACCTTGATGAACTGGGTGCTTTCCGCGGGCGTTGGGCGACGGGAGAGGTCGCTCTTCTTCTGATGTCGAGCCGCGGCGTGGCCATTCAAAACGGACGCCAGCGCGCGACCGGTGTGCGAGTCGGAGCAAGCAACGATCTCCTCGGGCGTTCCGGCGGTCACGAGGCGCCCGCCGGCTTCGCCTCCTTCGGGCCCGAGGTCGATGACCCAATCAGCCGTTTTCACGACATCGAGGTTATGCTCCACAACCAGCACCGTGTTTCCGGCGTCGACAAACCCGTGCAGCACGTCGAGTAGCATGCGGATGTCGGCAAAGTGCAGCCCGGTGGTCGGCTCGTCCAGAAGGTACAGCGTTTTCCCGGTGCTCTTTTTGACCAGCTCGCGCGCGAGCTTGATGCGCTGGGCCTCGCCCCCGGAGAGCGTGGGCGAGGGCTGGCCTAGCTTTAGGTAATCGAGCCCCACGTCATGCAGCGTTTGCAGCTTGTGCCGCACGGAGGGAACGTTTTCGAAATGCTCGAGCGCCTGCTGCACGTCCATGTCCAAGACGTCCGCGATCGACTTGCCTTTGAACTGGACCTGCAGCGTCTCGCGGTTGAAGCGGCGGCCCTCGCAGACTGGGCAGGTCACCCACATGTCGGCCAGGAAATCCATCTCCAGGCGGTTCGATCCGTTGCCTTCGCAGGCCTCGCAGCGCCCCCCGCTGACGTTGAAGCTGAAGCGCCCCGCCTTGTAGCCGCGCGTCTTCGACTGGGGCAACCGCGTGAACAGGTCGCGAATCTCGTCGAGCAGCTTGATGTAGGTCGCGGGATTGGAGCGCGGCGTGCGGCCGATCGGCGACTGGTCGATGGAGATCAGTTTGTCCAGGTGTTCGAGCCCTTCAATCCGCTCGTAGGCGCCGGGGTTGCCGGTGCCACGATTCAGGTCGCGCATGAGCACTTCGGCCAGAATATCGGCGACCAGGGAGCTCTTGCCGGACCCGGAGACGCCGGTCACACAGACGAACATCCCCAGCGGAACTTCCACGTCGATCTGCTTGAGATTGTTGTGCGAGGCGCCGACGACGCGCAGCCGCTCTCGACCGATCGCGCGGCGTTTGGGCGGAACCTCGATGCGCGCGCTCCCATTGAGGAATTGACCGGTGACGCTTCGCGGCTCGCGGCACAGTGCGTCAACGGCGCCGCTGGCCACGATATGCCCGCCGCGGACGCCGGCGCCCGGCCCGAAATCGACGACGTGGTCGGCCGAACGGATCGTCTCCTCGTCGTGCTCGACCACGACCACCGTGTTCCCCATGTCGCGGAGGTGTTCGAGCGTATCGAGCAGGCGGCGGTTGTCGCGCGGATGGAGGCCGATCGACGGCTCGTCGAGAATATACAACACGCCCACCAGGCCGCTGCCGATCTGCCCGGCGAGACGAATGCGCTGCGACTCGCCGCCGGCAAGCGTGGGCGCGGCGCGGTCCAAGGCGAGATACTCCAGCCCTACGTTGAGCAAGAATCCGAGTCGCGCGCGGATCTCCTTCAGCACCTCGGCGGCGATCATCTGGCGCGTGGCGTCGAGCTGCAACGGGCTGAAGAACTTCGCCGCGTCGCCCACCGCAAGCGAGCAAACTTGCGGCAGCGTGCGCCGCGAGCTGTCGCCGAAATCAGGGTGCGCACTGGAGATGGTGACGGCTCGTGCCTGCCGATTCAGGCGCTCGCCATGACACTGCGAGCAGCCCACCACACTCATGTATTTCTCAAGCTGCCGCCGCTGCATGCGGCTCTTCGTCTGGCGATGCTTCGACATCAAATCGGGAATGATGCCCTCGAACCGCCCTCCATATTTGTGCACGCCGCTTCCGTGGCGCCACGTGAAGGTGATGTGCTGGCTGCCCGTGCCCCAAAGGAGCTTGTCCTGCCACTTTGGGTCCAGGTCTTGCCAGGCAGTTTCGAGCAGCGTGCCAGCGGCAAGGCCATGCTGGTACTCGAGCGTATCGCCGACCCCTTGATAAATGTGCCGCCGCCAGCGGCCGAGGTCGTTCCAGCGACCGATCAGCTCAAAGCATCCTTGTTGGAATGAGAGCTGTGGGTTCGGGATCAGCCGCTCGGGATCGAAGCTGTAAACTTCGCCTAACCCGTCGCAGCCCAGGCACATGCCCTGGGGGCTGTTAAAGCTGAACAACTGTGGGCTGGGGGGCTCGAAGCTCAGGCCACAGTGAGTGCAGGCGTAGTGCGCCGAAAGCTGCATGTCCTCGATCGGCGGCGAGGATGGCGGCGTGCGCGAAGAAGCTTTCCGAGCGGCCGCTGTTAACCCCTCGTCTCCTTTGCGGGATAGGACGGGGCGAGGGGGTTTTCGCGCCTCGGTCGGCTCCTCTTCGGCGACAACCAGGTGTCCATCGCCGACCTTCAAGGCCAACTCGACCGCCTCGGCCAACCGCGAGCGTGCCTTCGGCCCGGAGACCAGCCGGTCCACGACCACTTCGATATCGTGCCGCATCTGGCGGTCGAGTCGCAGGTTGTCCGAGAGCGACACGATTCGCCCGTCGACGCGAGCGCGCGCGAACCCCTGTTTCAGCAGATCGTCGAACAGGTCGCGGAATTCTCCCTTCTGCCGCCGCACGAGAGGCGCGAGGATGGAGAACTTGGTGCCCTCGGCAAGTGCGGCGATGCGCGCGACGATCTGCTCGCGACTTTGCGCCGTGATCGGCTGGCCGCACTCGGGGCAATGGCCCTGGCCGGTCCGCGCATACAGAACGCGCAGATAGTCATATATCTCGGTGATCGTGCCGACCGTGGATCGCGGATTGTGCCCGGTGGATTTCTGCGAAATGGAGATCGCCGGGCTGAGACCCGAGATGTGCTCGACCTCGGGCTTGGGCATCTGGCCGAGGAACTGCCGAGCGAAGGTGGACAGGCTTTCGACATAGCGACGCTGCCCCTCGGCATACAAAGTGTCGAAAGCCAGTGAGCTCTTGCCGGAGCCGCTGACGCCCGTGAGGCAAATCAGCTTGTTGCGTGGCAGCACCAGATCGACGGAGCGCAGGTTGTGCTCGCGTGCGCCCTGGATGACGATGTCGGCGGCAGGCATACGTCGGCACTTTGACGGGCCGGCAGGGGTCAGCAGTTCAAGAGCCGAATTCTAGGAAACGTCCGTACAGTTCGACAAGGACCCTTGCTAGTTTGCCGAACGTGTGTGCATTTCGCGAAGTGAGAACCTCGCGCCGAGGCGCACCTGCCTTAGGGGTATACTAGTTACGACGAATTACCGTTCAGGCCAATTCCGCATGACTGTCGACTATTCAGCCTGGGCCGAGGAAGTCCGACGGCTTCACGCCGCTGTGTCGTCGCTGGGCGAATTGGCCCAGCAAGCGGGTGCTCATGGGCCGCAAGGGCGCGAGTGGTTTTCGCTCTTGGAGCATCGCCTGCTGCCCCAATTGGAAACGAAACCGCTCTTGGTGGTAGCCGTTGTTGGCGGGACGAACATCGGCAAAAGTGCGCTGTTCAACCAAATGGCCGGAGAGGTGGCTAGCGCCGTCAGCCCCTTGGCGGCCGGCACACGACACCCGGTGTGCCTGGTTCCGCCGGGCTTCGGCGATGAACCAGCGCTGGCGCGCATCTTCGAGGGATTTGAGCTTGCACCATGGCGGTCTCCGCAGGATCCGCTGGATGATAGCCAGACGAACAAGCTCTTTTGGCGAGTCGGCCGGCACGTGCCGCCAAGGTTGCTGCTTTTGGATACGCCCGACGTCGATTCGGACGTGGCGGTGAATTGGGATCGCGCGGAAGCGATTCGCCGCGTGGCCGACGTGCTCGTGGCGGTGCTGACACAGCAAAAGTACAACGATGCCGCCGTCAAGCGGTTCTTTCGCAAGGCGGCCGAGGCCGACAAGCCGTTCCTGGTGGTCTTCAATCAGTGCGACCTGAAGGCCGACCGCACGTTCTGGCCGCTGTGGCTTTCGACCTTTGTGCGGGAAACGGGCGCGCGGCCGGAGTTTGTGTATATCGTGCCGCATGATCGCCGCGCGGCGGACGCACTGGAGCTGCCTTTTTTCGCGGCGAATACGAATAGTCGAGACGGCTACACGGGGCCGGTGTCGCTGCGCGACGACCTGGCGCACATGCACTTCGATGCGATCAAGATCCGCACCTTTCGAGGCGCCTTGTCGCGAGTCTTGGATCCGCGTCAGGGGGCGCCGGCGTATCTCGACGAGCTGCGCATTGCGAGCGCCGAACACAAGGCCGCCAAGGACGCGCTTTCGGCCAGCGAGATGGCGCGCGTCAGTTGGCCCACGCTGCCGCCGCCTTTGTTGGTTGAAGAGATCCGCTCCTGGTGGGATGATCGCCGCAGCCGCTGGTCGCGCCGCGTGCATGGCTTTTACCGTGGCGTGGGTCGTGTCGTGGTCTGGCCGGTCGCGGCCGCTTGGGAGGCGTTTTCAGGGAGCGCGCCCGACCCGGTCGCCGCCTTCGTCCAGCGCGAGCGGATCGCAATCCTGGGGGCCGTCGACAAGCTATTCGACGAACTCCAGCGGTTGGCGCGGCTGGGCAACGACGCCTTGCGCCCGCGGCTCGAAGCGGTTCTGGGGGGTGACGCGCGCTCGCGGCTCCTGGCACAGGTCGAGGCAAACCACGCTGCGTTGCCGCCGGTTGACGATGATTATCGCCAGTTCCTCCGCGGAGAGCTGGACCGCTGGGCCAGCGAGAACGCGCGTGCCGTGAGTTGGCTGCGGTCGTTGGACCATGCTGGCGCCATCGCGCGGCCGGCGATCACCGTGTCGCTGGCCGTCAGCGGCTGGATCGTCGCCGGCGGGATTGTCCACGACGTGGCCGTGCAGGCGGCCGGCCATACGATCACGCAACTGGCGACCGAGGCGGCCTTGACGGGCGGCATCACCGGCGGCGGCGAGATGGTCGTTTCCACCGCGGGCGAAGGCCTGCACCGCGCCGCCGTCCGCCTCTTCGGCCGGCTGCAAAGCCGCTACACCGAGCGCCGCGCCGGCTGGCTTGCCCAGTGGCTCGAGCAAGAGCTGCTCGGCGACGTGCTAGCCGGCCTTCGCCGCGGGGCGGAGCTGCCCCTGAGCGAGCCCTTTCAGGAAGTGGAAGCGGCGATCGCCAGGCTCGCCGCTGCTTCGCGCCGGTGCGATGGACGGTGAGGAGTCACCCGCCTCCAAAGAGCATACCGTGTGGGACAAAATTCTTCACGAATCGCTTCGTCGCACTATGACGGGCAATGCGGTCAAGAATCCGCGCCTCGCATGGGCCTTACAATTCTATACCCAGTAGCGTTCCCTTCCGATCGTAATCCCCAAAGACGTTTCCAGCGGCGTACTCCTTCACCCTGGCGACTTTTCCCTTACGGATCTGAAAATAGACCGCCATGACTTCACCGGTTCGTTCGTTGATTTCGACATTGGTACGGAAATTGAACTTCTCTGCCATGGGTGTTTGCATTGGTGCCAGTTAGAGGACGAGTACCGTTACAATGCAGATCGCGGCGGGCCATCGCTCAAAAACCACGTCAATCGCGACGCTGGCCGACGAGCGTTGCTACGGGGACACCGAAAGCTCCAGCCCCAGCGTGCCGTACCACGAGCGAAGCTCGTCGAACTCGGCCTGGGCGCGCGGCGTCGGATCGACAAGCCGAATCGGTCGTGGAGCCACGAGTGCGCCGATGTGCCGAAGGTCGAATTCGGCCAACAGCCCAAAACAGAACAGTTCCGGCGATTGTTCGACCGAGCGATTCTCTTCAATCAACTGATGCAGGCTGCCGAGCGGCCGGTGGAGCTCCAATGCCCCGATCGCCTCGCGATCGAGCGCGGCAGCCACAAGCGCGATGGTCGAGCTGCGCGGCCCGATCGCCACCAGCGTGGATGGCGACAGGTTCGCGTTGTCGCCACGCGCCCAATTTGCCACCGCCGCCACTTGGCTCGCTTGGAGACCTAATGGCCGCTCGCCCGTCGCCGAAAGCAGCAGTGCAAACAAGAAGCTGGGGTCGGCTCCGGTAATCGCCGACCGGCCAAAGAAGAGCGGATCGAACGCGATGACACGAGCCCCCGCCGCGATCAATCGTGCGATGTGTGGGGCGGCGCTCGCGACGCCCTCGTCGGCGATAACGATCGCCTCGCTCGTCCGCTCGGTGGGAGCAAATTCCGCCGCCGAAAGCGTCAAGCAGCTACCTCGCAGGCGTTTCGCCAACCCCTCTTCCCCATTGGGAGTGAGGCCGGGGTGAGAGGGATCGTGCGCCGAAGTAAATCGCAGTCGCCAAGCGTTTGACTGCAAATCAGCAGCCATGTCGTCGGCGACGCGCTCGGCCGCGACTTCATACGACTTCCAAACTACCAGCTCGCGCAGACGCGTTCGGCCGCGCATTTGCCACTCACGTGCCGCCGTCGCGTCGCCTGGCAGCGACTCCGCTGGCGGGAGGTCCTTGACCAGTGCGACGGCCAGCGAGTGAAAATCGGCATTCTCCGGCGGCAGTTCGACCTGCAATTGTTCGGGGGTCTTCACCTCGCTTTCGCAGGGAATCTCCACTGGATCGAACGATGCACTCTTCGCGTAGAAATGGTCGTGTAGCATGCGATAAAACGCCTCGCGGTTGTCGCGCTCGTAGTTGTGTGTGCCGGGATCGTAATTCACGTGCCAGCGGAGATGTTCTGGGCAGCCATGCAACTGGAAGATGGGCCGCGCCGCCGCGATCAACGCCGGCAGCGTTTCCCCGGCCTTGAAACAGCACTCATCGGCGGCGTTGTAGGTGAGCAGCGTGGGACGAGGGGCACGCAGCGCGGTGAGGTGCGCGTGGTCAGCTACCATGGCCAGGTCGGCGGGCGCCTGTTCCGAATCGCCCAGGTCGCCAAAGTCGACGGTCGTTCGCATGCTCCCATAACCGGCCACCGCGTTGGAAAGCGTCACGCGCGGATCAAGTCCGCTGATGAGCATCGTCTGCCAACCTCCACCCGAGAGCCCGGTAACGGCCAGCCGCTCGGGGTCGGCATGCTCGTGTGATAAGAGAACGTCGATCGCGCGCTCCAGCGCCAGGAAAAACGGCGCCAGCCCGCTTGTGCCGCACAGATCGATCTGGTTCATCCGGTAGTGGAGAAAGTTGTCGCTTTTAAGCTGGCCCATGCCGAGCCATTCGGTGTTCAGCGCCAGCATGCCGCGCTTGGCCAGATTGATGCAGCGGATCTGCTTGTATGGCGCCGCCTTGCCGACCGGATCGTGACCGTTGACATTGAGCACAACCGGGACGCGCGTGGTCAGTTCGTTTGGCACATAGAGGAGCGCCGGAATCCAGAGGCCGGGCAGCGCCTCGTAGCGGAGCTTCTTGATCTGGTAGCCCTCGCCACCTTCGATCGTGCCCAGCCACTGGACGCCGCAGTGTGCCTTTTGCCAGGCCGCCGCCGCGCCGCGCAAAACGGCTCGCTCGAGCACGTCCTCGCGCAATTTATTCGCGTAGTCGTTCCACGCGTCGAGCGACGCCGGATGCGGCACCGTGGGAATTCGATCCTTGATGTAGGCGCGGATTTCGGCCAATGGAAGCTGCGGGTCGATCACGCGCTCGTTGAGCCGGTCGCGGACGCGAGCTTCGAGCTGGGCGTCGGCGGCGCGCGCAGCGAAGCCGGCCGGAAGGCAGGAGACGGCCATGACAACTAGAACTGTTCGGCTCGGCGACATGGCAACCCTTTCGGTGATGGGATCGGCGTCATGAAGTTGAGAATCAACCGATTTAACCATCCCGTTGTTGCGATCACAACAATCTGCGCGTCTTGAAAGCTGAGCGCGGGGCGTTAGCGTCGGGAGTGCGCGACCGCTCTTGCTCGCGTCACGCTAATTGCCGCTTCACTCCGTCGGCTGACGCCGCCGGCTCAGCAGATCGCACCGCGCTACCGCGCCGCCGCAAAGGCTGAGCGCGGGGCGTTAGCGGCGTTAGCGTCGGGAGTGCGCGACCGCTCTTGCTCGCGTCACGCTAATTGCCGCTTCACTCCGTCGGCTGACGCCGCCGGCTCGGCGGATCGCTCCACGGCAGCACGCCGTGCCGACACAAATCTCCGCGACATCCGGCCTACAAACGACCCTCTACAGCTATCCGCGAACAGCCGCGGGAACTTCCGCAGCCCTGGCGGCGTCAAAGTGGTACATTGGATGGGGTGCCGTATCGGCACTTCCGGGGTCGTCCCATCGCCGTGAACAAGGAGTCGCAGGTCATGATCGCCTCGTTTGAAACATCGTCAGTTCGTCAACAACGCACGGCGCGGGTCGCGGTGCTTGCCGCGAGCATGAGCGCGCTCATAATAGCGGCCAGTGTGGTACCTGCTATGGCACAGCAGAAACTCGACGGACTGCCGCTGTCGCGCGTGGTGCTGTTCAACTCGGGCGTGGGCTTCTTCGAGCACAATGGTCAGGTCGACGGCAACGCGCGGGTCGACTTCAAGTTCAACGTCGACGACGTGAACGATCTGCTGAAGAGCATGGTGCTTGAGGACCTCGGCGGCGGCCATGTATCCACCGTTACGTACGCCTCAAAGGACCCGATCACCAAGACGCTGCAAACGTTTGCGATCGACTTGACCAAGAACCCGACGCTGGCGGAGCTGCTTTCGCAGATCCGCGGCGAGCGCGTGGAGATCGACGCGCCCAACCGCGTCGCCGGCACCATCCTGGGTATCGAGAAGCGCCGGCAGCGCGTGCCGCGCGGCGGTGATGAGGAGGTGGTTGAGGTTGAGTTCTTGAATCTGCTGACCGACGAGGGACTGCGTAGCGTGTCGCTCGAAAACCTTGGCCGCATCAAGCTGGCCAACGCGGACCTTGACCGCGAGCTGCAACAGGCGCTCGCGGTCTTGGCCATGGGTCACGCCACCGACAAGAAAACCGTGACGCTCGACTTCTCGGGCACGGGAGCGCGAGACGTCCGCGTGGGCTATATTCGCCAGACACCCATCTGGAAGACGAGCTATCGGCTGGTGCTCGGCGAAGATAAGCCGCCGTTCCTGCAGGGCTGGGCGATCGTCGAGAACATGACCGAGCAGGATTGGAAGGACGTGCGGCTGACCTTGGTCAGCGGCCGGCCGATCTCGTTCGTGATGGACCTCTACGAGCCGCTCTACGTGCCTCGGCCCACGGTGGAACCGGAACTTTTTGCCTCGCTGCGACCGCAGAAGTACGGGCAGGATGTTTCCGCACAGTTGGCGGGCGCCGTGCCCGCGCAGGCCGAAGCGCCCGCCGCCACGGCCGCCGATGCGGAAGGCAAGGTCGGTCGCGAGCTGGCGGTGGAAGAAGCTCAAGTGCGACTCGGCGTACGATTTAGAGGCAAGTCGCAGCTTGCCGCGAATGGCGCGGCGGGTGTCGAATTCGACGCCTTCGATCCGACGAGCGGCGTACGCTCCGTGGCCGATGCCGCCGACGTGGGCGAGCTCTTTCAGTACGAAATCCAGACGCCCGTCACCCTCCCACGGCAGCAGTCGGCGATGCTTGTAATCGCCCAAGGATCGGTTGAAGGCGAAAAACTCTCGATCTACAACGCCAAGGTCCACGCTAAGCATCCGCTCAATGGATTGAAGCTGAAGAACACGACCGGACTGCACCTGATGCAGGGGCCGGTCACGGTCTTCGACAGCGGGGCGTACGCGGGTGATGCGCAGATTGAAGACCTGCCCGAGGGGGGCGAGCGGCTGGTGAGCTACGCGCTGGACCTCGATACCGAGGTCGTGCCCGACGACAAGCAGGGCCCGGCTGAGCTTACCGCGATCAAGATCGCCAAGGGCACGCTGCAAACCACACACAAGCTGCACCGCGCTCGCAAATACGCGATCAAGAATTCCGGCGACAAGGCCAAGAAAATCCTGGTCGAATATCCACTCGACCCTGCCTGGAAGCTCGTTACCCCGCAAAACCCGGACGAAACCGCGCGCGACCGATACCGCTTTGCCGTCGCGGTCGAGCCGCGCAAGACGGCGAACCTCTCAGTCGAAGAGGAGCAGGTGCAGTTCCAGCAAATTGCTCTCTCAAACATGGACGAGCCCCAGATTCGCTTTTACCTCCAGGCCAAGTCGATCAGCCCAAAGGTGAAGGAATCGCTCGAGGAAGTGATCCGCCGCAAACAGGAGCTAGGCCGGCTGTCGACCGAGCGGCAGCAGCACGAGGCGGAGATCGCCGCCATCGGCGAGGAGCAGGCTCGCATCCGCGAGAATATGACGCGGATCGACCGCAACACCGATCTCTACGCGCGATACGTGAAGAAGTTCACCACGCAAGAGGACCAGATCGAAAAGCTCCGCGGCCAGATCACCCAGCTCACGTCGCGCCTGACGACGCTCCAGCAGGAGCTGGATGCATATTTGATCGGGCTGGAAGTGTCGTGAACCGACCTCCACGCGCGAGCGCCAGCGCGATACATTGGTGGTGGCCGTACGCCGACCCGTTTGGTGTACGGCATGGGCGACCGGTGCGATGTCCGTGGAGTGGACTATCTCGTTGAAAATCGGTTTCTCCTGGACGACCTGTGGTGACCGACGCAGAATTAGCCACGCTGGCGCGCGACATTGAATCGGATCGCGTTGAGCGCAAGGAATCAATAAAGAATCCTAACCAAATTCGCACGGCAATCTGCCAATTCGCGAACGACATGCCGGACCACCGCGAGCCGGGCGTTATCTTTGTTGGCCTGAAGGACAACGGTGGATATGCCAATCTGCAAGTCACCGAGGAATTGATCAATACCCTAGCCCACATGCGTGGTGACGGGAGGATTCTGCCGCTTCCAACCATGACGGTCCAAAGGCGACTGATCCACGGTTGTGAGGTTGCCGTCGTCGAGGTGTACCCGTCCGATTCGCCACCCGTGCGACTCGACGGCCGCGTATGGATTCGAGTGGGAGCGCGACGTGCAATTGCCACGGAGGAAGAAGAAAGGAGGCTGTTGGAGAAGCGACGCGCCGGGGTGCTGTCCTTCGATCGTCAGCCCGCCCGCAATGCCACGCTGGACGATTTGGATGTCGACTTATTTGAACGGGTTTATTTGCCGAGCGCTGTTGCCCCCGATGTATTGGCTGCAAATCAACGGACGGTGGAACAGCAATTCCGCTCACTGCACTTTCTGACCAGCGACGGTGTTCCCAACTACGGCGCGCTGATCGTGTTGGGAAAAGACACCACCGCGTGGCTACCTGGCGCTTACATACAACTGGTGCGGCTGGAAGGCACAGAGCTGACCGACCCGATCCGCCATCAAAGGAGGATTTCCGGCCCGCTGCCCGACATGCTTCGGCTATTGGATGAAATTCTGGACGCGAATATTTCTCTCGCCACGGACATCGTGCGGCAGCCGACAGAGGTCCGACATCCGGACTACCCCGTTGTGGCGATTCAACAAATCGCGCGCAACGCGGTGATGCATCGCACTTACGAAGCGACGAACGCGCCGGTGCGCATTTATTGGTTTTCGGATCGGATCGAAATTCAAAGCCCCGGGGGGCCATACGGACAAGTTACCTGCGAGAACTTCGGCTCACCGGGCGTGACGGACTACCGCAACCCACTGGTTGCCGAGGCGATGCGGGCGCTCGGCTATGTGCAGCAATTCGGAATCGGAATCCCCCTGGCACAAAGAGTGTTAGAAGCAAACGGCAACCCACCGCTCGAGTTGGTGCCAGAATCGAGTACCGTGTTGGTCATTCTGAGGCGTCGACCGTGAATACCCTTGTGTTATTCAACAACAAAGGTGGCGTCGGAAAAACGTCCCTGACATATCATCTGGCATGGATGTATTCAGATCTCGGTCTGCGGGTTGTGGCCGCTGATCTCGACCCTCAGGCAAATCTCTCCTCGATGTTTCTCGACGAGGGTCGACTTGAGGAATTATGGCCCGACTCCGAACACACACAAACGATCCTCGGAGCGATCACGCCCATCCTACGGGGGACGGGAGATATTCGCACGCCGCACGTGGAAGCAATCACCGACAACATCGGACTGCTTGTCGGCGATCTTGGGCTGTCATCGTTCGAAGATAAACTCTCCGACGCCTGGCCTCGCTGCCAAGATCGCGACGAGTCAGCTTTTCGCATCCTATCGGCATTCTATCGTCTGTTAGAGAGTGCCTCGCTTGCTCGCGAAGCGGAACTCGTCCTCATCGATGTCGGGCCCAACTTGGGTGCCGTTAATCGTGCCGCGATTATTGCGGCCAATTCCGTTGTAATTCCTCTAGCACCGGATCTATTCTCGCTACAAGGTCTGAAAAACGTAGGCCCGACGCTGCGGTCATGGCGAGACCAATGGAAGGATCGGCACACGAAGAATCCTGCCAAGGAGCTGAGTTTACCGGCCGGCAGAATGCAGCCCGTCGGATACGTGGTAATGCAACATGCAACGCGCGCAGATCGGCCGGTCAAGGCCTATGAACGGTGGATTGCCAGAATACCACCCACGTATGCGCAAGAGGTACTTGCACTGACGGATTCAATTCCTACCACTTTCAAGGACGATCCAAACTGTCTGGCGCTCTTGAAGAATTACCGAAGCCTTATGCCCATGGCACAGGATGCGCTTAAGCCGATGTTCCATCTGAAGGCAGCGGATGGTGCGCTGGGTGCGCACATCAACGCAGTTCGAAGTTGTCACGACGATTTCAAGCGACTCGCCGAGGCAATCGCCGAGCGCTGCGATGTCTCGATCCCACGGCAAGTCGGCACGCTCTTCTAGTCGCGTCCGTATCGCCAATTTCCGCGCGATTCACTCATCGCCTTCAAACAGCACCACGCTGGCTGTAAAGCCGTGGACGAAACTTCGGCCGCCGATGGGGCCGATTTCGCCTTGGGCGAAGAAGCCGGCGAGCGGAATGTTGCCCATCAAATCGCACAGCACGCTTGCGTCGTGGTCTGGCAGACCGAAAAGGCGCATGCCGCGGCCGTTGCAGGTGAAGAGCAGCGCGCCGCGCGGTTCAGAGGGCGATTCGCGCCGCGCCGCTGATACGAGCTCCCGCAAGTCCTCGTTGGCGGTCGCCGCGTCGCGGACGTGGAACTGCACCGTCTGCCCAGTGCGCACGTAATCGCCGATGGCGATCGCCCCGCTATCGGGGTCCGAGCCGATGCAGTTGCGCACCAGGAAGTCGCCGCGGCGGAACTCGTCCTGGTATTCGTTGACCACGCGGCCAACGTGGAGCCCCTGGCGCACGAGCATTTGGTCCTCGGTCGAAAGCTCGTCAAACACCGCTTGAAGCTGCGCCAGCGCCGGCTTGCCGCTTAGCTCCAGGATCACGTTCTGCTGCGCCTTGGTGACCACGAAATGCCGGCCGATCGGGCGACATCCCTGCGACACCACGCTCCGCACTCGAAATTCCCCGTGCACCAGTACCGCCACCGCGCCGTCGTGCAGCTCGGTTCCATTCAGGAACAGGCGATTCTGCCGTGGCTGCCAGCCGCCGCTTGCCATGCCGCCGGCGATCAGTACTCCCGGCTGATCCTCCCCCAGCCGTGCCAGGAGCACGTCCGCTGGAAAGCTGAACGGATCGGCCAGCACGAGCAGCGTCGACCCCTGCGGCCAATTGCTCGAAAGTTTGTCGGGCCAGCCGACGATCGTCCCTCCCTCGGCCGTTTGCTCGAACTCCAGGTGCATCGGCACGACGCGTGCGCCGTGCAATCGCGCCAGCCACAACGCGATCGCCGGCTGCGATTCGATTTCGCGCCGGCCGGCCACGACCGCCTCGGCCGTGCAGCCCAACACGTTCGCTGCTCTGCTGGCACGACCTACCTCCTGGGCGAGTGTCGGAAACGCGTCGGCGTGGTGGTGGGTTACGAAGACCAACGCCAAGTCAGCCGGCTCGCCCAGTTGTGAGCAGGCACGGTCGCACACCTCCGCGATCGCACGTGGGCTGTCGGCCACAGTCGAAACGGCGGCGGCAAAGCGGATCATGCTGCATCTCCTGGTGTCACGCCAACGCGGCCTTGGCCACGACGCCGAACGCCGAGCGACTCCTTGGCCGCCTCAAAATAGGCACATTGGGAGCATCATACGGTGGGCCAACCGCAGCGAATAGCGCGAAATCGCGTGCCAATTGTCCCTCGCCGGACGATAGCCAACAATAGACAGTAGATTCCGTGGTCCCCACACTCCCTCCAAACCAGGTCCGCGAAAAGCTGAACGAGGACGACCCGATGCGAAGTGCGATGCTCGCCGCTTGCTTGATGACTGCCGCATTTGCCGTTTCGACCGACGCAATCGCCGCCGATGCACCGGTAATCGGCCGCCAAATAGCCGATTTCAAGCTGCGCGACCATTGGGGCAAAGAGCATCAACTTTCGCAGCTCGGCGACCGCAAGGCGGTGGTCGTGGTGTTCCTGGGCACCGAATGCCCACTTGCGCGACTGTACGCGCCGCGGCTGGCGGAATTGGCCAAGGAGTACGAGCCACGCGGTGTCGCGTTCCTGGGCGTTGACTCAAACCAGCAGGATTCCATTCAGGAGCTGGCAACCTTCGCTCGCGTGAATGCACTGAGTTTCCCGCTGCTGAAGGACGTGGGCAACGAGGTCGCGGACCAGTTCGGCGCCCTGCGTACGCCCGAGGTGTTTGTGCTCGACGGCCAGCGCACCGTGCGCTACTGGGGGCGAATCGACGATCAATACGGCTTCCAGACGGGTGTCGGATTCCAGCGGCCCGAGCCGTCGCGGCGCGATCTGGCGGTGGCAATCGACGAGCTGCTAGCTGGAGAGCCGGTGAGCCAACCTGTCACGACGGCGATGGGCTGCCACATCGGCCGCATCCGGCTCGCCAAGGCGGACAGCAGCGTCACGTACTCGAACCAGATCGCACGCATCCTGCAGAACCGCTGCGTCGAGTGCCATCGACCGGGCGAGGTCGCCCCCTTTGCATTGCAGCAATACGACGACGTGGTGGGCTGGGGCGAGATGATTCGCGAGGTCGTTCACGAGGGACGCATGCCGCCGTGGAGCGCCAGCGCGGAATCCGGCCCCTTCGTGAACGATCCGCAACTGACCGACGAGGAAAAGCAGCTAATCGACCAGTGGGTCGAGAATGGCTGTCCGCAGGGAAGTATCTCCGACCTACCCGAACCGCGCCAGTTCATCGACGGCTGGAATATCCCCCAGCCCGACCAGGTGGTCCACATGAGCGCCAAGCCGTTCAATGTGCCGGCCGAGGGCGTGGTCGAGTACCAATACTTCGAGGCCGACCCGCGCTGGACCGAAGACAAGTGGGTGAAATCGGCCGAGGCGCGCCCGGGCAACCGCTCGGTGGTTCACCACATCATCGTCTTCATCAAGCCCCCGGGCGGACGCTCTCGCGTGGCGCTTGGCCCGCAAGGGTTCGGCCCCACCGACCTGCTGGCCGGCTTTGCGCCTGGCTCATTGCCGCTGCACGCCTATAGTGGCATGGCGCGGCACGTACCGGCGGGCTCGAAGCTGGTGTTCCAGATGCACTACACGCCCAACGGCCAAGCGCAACAGGATCGCAGCTACCTGGGGCTGATCTTCGCCGACGAAAAGGACGTGACACACGACGTGCGGAGCGGCTTCGCGGCCAACCTGGCGTTCAAAATCCCCGCGGGCGCCAGCAATCATCAGGTAACGTCGTCGCGGAAGTTTCGCCGCGATACGCTGCTGTTGTCGATGATGCCGCACATGCACCTGCGCGGTAAATCGTTCCACTACGAGGCGATCTATCCGGACGGCCGGCGCGAGACGCTGCTCGACGTGCCGCGCTACGACTTCAACTGGCAGCTCTCGTACGTTTTCCCCGAGCCGAAGCTGCTCCCCAAGGGGACGGAGCTGCACTGCACCGCGCACTTCGACAACTCGGCCGCGAACCTGGCCAACCCCGATCCGACCAAGACGGTCACCTGGGGCGACCAGACGTGGGAAGAAATGATGATTGGCTGGTTCATCTCGGCCGACGCCGAGCCAATTCAGTCCGTGGCGGACGAGAAGACGGCAGCGCGGTGACCCAATCTGTAGCCGGAGTCAGTGACGAATGCCCCTGGCTAAGGCAGCATGGGCCGTTGGCCAATAAGGGATAGTACGGAGCATTCAGCCCCTTGTGACGGTAGCCGGACTCATTGAGGCCAGCCACAAATTGCACGAGGGCGACTGCTGTCTTTTGCTTGCTTCTGGCGTTATGATGACCGGCGACGGCGCATGTCCCTCGCGCGCCGTTTTATCTCTCGCTGCCAAGATTTGCCCATGCCCGCTCCGCTGCCGATCCAGTCGGTCAACCACGTCGCGCGTGTCACGCGGCATTTGGATGAAAGCCGGGCGTTCTACCGCGACGTGCTCGGCTTCCGCGAGCTCGAGCGGCCGAATTTCAATTTTCCCGGTGCGTGGCTCTATAACTACGGGCTTCAGCTTCACCTGATCGTCAACGATGTGGCACACGAGCAAGACCGCGAGATTTCGACTCGCGCCGATCACCTGGCGTTGCACGTGCCGGATACCACCGTGGTCGAGCGACTGCTTGAGGAGCACGGTATCCCGTTCAAGAAGAATCATGTTCCGCAGCGGAACATGACGCAGCTATTTTTCCTCGACCCGGACGGCAACCACATCGAGGTTGCCACGTATCCGCCGACCCCGCCATTTCTGTCAGCTTGACGCGCCGCAATACGCCACCGCGGTGGCGGCGTAGGTGACGGCCACGCGCGCCAGGTCTTCGATCGAGACCCATTCTTCGAGCGTATGCGCCCCGCCGCCCTTTGGCCCGTGGGTAATGGCCGGCACGCCCGCGCGCGCCCAGAACGTATTACCATCGTCGACAAACGGCTTCCCGCCGCGTGGCAGTGCCTTTTGAGAAACCGCGACGCAGGCGGCGTCGAATGCCGCAACCAGCGGGTCCGCTTCGTTCAAGTAAAATGCGTCGCGAACGAAGTGAAAAACGCCCTCGATGCTTGCGCCGGATTCATCGGCCACGTCGCGGAGAATCTGGCGGAATTGCGATTCGACGGCATGCCGCTCGTTGCTCGGCAGCCACCGCCGCGTTCCCTCGATCCGGCAGGTCTGTGGGTATTGATTGTAGATCTCGCCGCTTTGGATATGGCCGACAAAAATACTCTCGCTGCCGGCGATTGCGTCGCTGCGTTCTTCAAGTTCGCGAGCCAGTGCAGCAAACCGATTCACGACTTGCGCGCCGGCGGCGATCACGCTCGGCTCATTCGCCGGACGATAGACCTCGTGGACCGGCGGCCCATCGCGTGAAATGGTCACCTTCAAAATGGCCATCCCACGGCCCACCACGGCCAAATGGTCGCGCAGGTATTCGGAAATCAGCACGCCGTGGCCCACGTAGCCGGCGGCGATCAGCCCCTCAAGCTGCGAGTTGTCTCCCCAGGGCGCCTCGTGCAGGTCGTGAGCGGTCAAGAGCACGCTCCCGGCGCTCAGCAAGCCGGTGTCGCGCAGCACGAGCACCGCTTCCACCGCGGCCGCGACGCCGGCCTTCATGTCGGACGAGCCGCTGCCGGTCAGTCGGTCGCCATCCACAGCAGGCGGCACGAATGGCAGATGGACCGTGTCCAGGTGGCCATCCAACTGCAATGTACGCCCCGTCTGTCCGCTATCGAGCCGTACGGCGACTGCGGGCGCCTTCGTCCAACCGCCGTCGGGGCGCTCGACCGATAATCCCTCGGCGCCGAGGATTTCGGCCAGACAATCGGCGACTTCCTTGCCATTGCCGGTGGGACTGTAGATCGAGCAGAGCTGTTTGGCAATATCGACGAGCCGACCCGTCCGTGCTGCGCTTCGCAATTGCTTAATCAGAAGCGGTTCGAGCTGCATATGAGGTAGGTCAGGCACTCTGTGCCTGACGCGGCGTCGCCGAACGGGTTGACCTTGAAGGCGAGACTGCCCCCGGCGACTCGCCGGGGGCTAAGACTGACCACTGAAAACTGACAACGGATCACGGACTACTGCCTCACAGCGTCCACCCCGTTCGATACTCGCGGCGAATGAACTCGGCCGCCGCGGGACAATTCGTCGCGGTAAGTGACTCGGCGTCCCACTCCAGCCGCGTTTGCGCGGCGCGATAAGCGACGTTGCCCAACAGCACCGCCTCGGCCAGTGCACCCGAGTGGTCGAAGTTGCAGGTCGTCGCGCCGCGCGTCTTGCAGGCCTCGATCCACTCGCGATGATGGCCGACCGAGGCTGGGATCGACGGCTCGGGCGTGGTGGCGGACCTGCCTTCACCCATGAAGAGCTTGTGCGTTCCATAGTCGGCCAACAGCCGCCCATCTGTCCCCTCGAAGAGCACGGCGGCATTCTTCTGATAGACTTCCGCCCCCTCGGGCATCCAGCCTCCGTGATACCACGTCAGATGGACCGGCGGCTGATCGCGGCGTGCGGGAAAATAGTAATCGACTTGCATCTTGTCGGGCACATCGTTGTCCCCCGTATATGTCTTCTCGCCGCGTGCTTCGACGGCAGTGGGGTAGCGCAGGCCGAGCGCCCAATACGGCAGGTCGATGTAGTGGCATCCCATGTCGGCAAGAGTCCCACCGCCGAAATCCCACCAAAAGCGCCAGTTGAAATGGAAGTGCGACGGATGGAACGGCCGCATCGGCGCCGGGCCGATCCACAGATCGTAATCCACCGACGGTGGTGGCGTGCTCTCGCTCACGCGGACGCCCGGCTTGACCGAGTTGCCCTGCCACACGTGAACGCGCGCGACAGGCCCGATCGCGCCCGCCTGCACCAGCTCGACCGCGCGGCGGTAGTTGTCGCCGGCGTGGATCTGGGTGCCCATTTGCGTGACGGCCTTCTGCCTGGCAGTCCCTTGGCGGATTTGGCGTACCTCCCACACCGAGTGGGCTAGCGGCTTCTCGCAATAAACGTCCAGCCCGGCCTTCAGAGCCCAAACCACTGGAATCGCGTGCGAATGGTCGGGCGTGGAGACGACCACGGCATCCAGATCGGTCCGCTCCAGCAGTTTGCGGTAGTCCGTATACGTCGCGGCCATCGGAAAGCGCGCCGCGACGGGCGCCATGCGCTGGGCGTCGATATCGCAAAGCGCCACGATGTTCTCGCTCTGGACGTTGCTGAGGTTATAGCCGCCCTGCCCGTCAACTCCGATGATCCCTAGATTCAGCCGCTCGTTCGGCGAACGTGGTCGAGCAAAAATGGCCTGCGGCAACTGCGAACCAGCCACCACGGCGGTCGCCGTACCGGCCACAACCGCTTGCCGCAGAAATTCGCGCCGACTAACGGAATCGTGCATGGAAAATGCCTCCTACTTCAATTGAAATCGCTCGCGCAATTGCAGGTAACATCGCTGTACGTCCGCCACGCACGACTGTCCGCTGGGGGCCGTCGTCACACAAGCCGCCGCCGGTGATTTCGCCTTTTCGATCAGTTCGCGCACGCGTCGCACGCGTCCTTCGCGCACATCGGCCAAGACGTGCTCCTCGGTCAGGCCGAAGCACGCGCAAATCGGCGACTCGAGGTCCTTCGGATACACGCCGCGCGACAGCGCGTCGGTCATCACGACGCGGCCCAGCAGATCGAAATACACCACCTCGCACCGGCCGAAGGGACAAAAGTAGGCCGGTTCGCCCAGTGCCTCGGCGCCCGCGCCGATCTGCGCGGCAAGCGTCACGCGCGACACCGCCTGCCCGATGGATTGGCACCGTGCGCACCTTGGCGATTGGTCTTGCTCTGCTTCGCGGACAAAGGCCTTGTTCACACGTTTACCGCTTGGCCAAATCGTCAGGGTATCAGGGAGGAAAAAACGCCATGTTTCAGATCATATCGAGCCGCATTCGTCCAGTCGACTGATTGACGTTGTATCGCCGCGCGTGACGGCACGCAAAACGTGCCTGCCACGACCGCGCATACGAACCGACCACGATCCGCGAGCTGGAGGAACGGACCTGGCCGCGCAGAGGTAGAATTACAGGACCGATGGAAGAGAGAGATTTGGGATGGCGGCTGAAGCTGACAAGAAAACCGACGATGGCTGCGCCATGAACGACGCAGTGGCCGAAGGCGCCTTTGCACGCGCGGCGGCCAAGGTGCGCGAGTTCCCCCAGAAGCCCGGCGTTTATCTGATGAAGGACAGCGCTGGCCGCGTCATCTATGTGGGGAAGGCCAAGAGCCTGCGCGCCCGCGCGGGGAGCTATTTCCTGAAGGCGGCGGCCGAAGATCGCCGCACCGCCGAGCTGGTCCGAGAGATCGCCGACATCGACTTTCTGGAGGCCGAAAGCGAAGTCGATGCGCTCCTGGTCGAGGCGCGGCTGATCAAAGACGTGCGGCCGAAGTACAACGTCGATCTGAAAGACGACAAGACGTTTCCCTACCTGGAAATATTCACGCGCGAGGATTTTCCGCGCGTCGAGTTTACGCGCAAACCGTCCGACCGCGGAACGAAGCTCTACGGACCGTTTGCCAGCGCCGGCGGCCTGCGCGGCGCGATCCAGGTGTTGCAAAAAATCTTCAAGTTCCGCACGTGCAGCCTCGACATCCGCGAGGGGGACCAAAGCTGGCGATGGTTCCGGCCGTGTCTCCTGGCCAACATCAACCAGTGCACCGCGCCGTGCAACCTGCGGATCTCGAAGGAGGAGTACCGCCGCGATATCCAGAGGCTGCGGATGTTCTTAGAGGGGAAGAAAGGATCGCTCTTGAAGCAGATGAAGGTCGAGATGCAGGCGGCCGCCAAGGAGCTGAAGTTCGAGCAAGCCGCTCGCCTGCGCGACGAGATCCACATGCTTGAAACGCTCGACCAGCGCGGCGAGCTCGACACGCACGCCCAGCCCGAGGTGTTTTACATTGATCCCAAGAAGGGGCTTGCACGCCTGAGAAAGATTTTGCACTTGGCACAGCCGCCGCGGACGATCGAGGGCGTGGACATCGCCCACCTCGGAGGCGGCGAGACGGTTGCCAGCCTCGTGCAGTTTATCGACGGCCTGCCCTTCAAGCCCGGCTACAAGCGGTACAAGATCGCCGGCGTCGCGCGCGTCGACGATTTCGCCAGCATCCACGAGGTGATCTCGCGGCGATTCCGGCGACTGGAGGACGAGGGGGACGTGAAGCCCGAGCTGTTGCTGATCGACGGTGGCAAGGGACAGCTCAACGCGGCGCTGGCCGCGTTTGCCGACCTGGCGATCGAGCCGCCGAAGGTCATTTCGCTCGCCAAACGCAACGAAGAGGTCTACGTGGCCGGCGTCGACGAGCCGCTGCGGATCAGTCGCCACTCATTCGCGCTGCGGCTGCTGCAATACGTCCGCGACGAAGCTCATCGCTTTGCCCAGCACTATCACCACATCTTGCGCCGCAAGTCGACGCTGGGAGAGTAGGTGATGACGGTTGCGCGTGGCCGACTCGCTAGAGAGCGGCGGGGTTCATCCGCGCCGTTTGGATTACCGCCGGGACAAACCCGGCGGCTCGCATTGACGGTCTAACCATAGGCTAAGCGGCTCGCAGTGTCGGATCGGCGGCGCGGCTCCGCGCCTCGCGCCAGCGGCGGAGCACCACCGCCACGATGTGACCCCCAAAGGCGACCGACAGCTTCAGCGCATGCTCCGTGCGGCACGGGCGCCCGACCATGGGGATGCAGTCCAGATCGCAGCGTGGATCGGGGTGGGTGAGGTTTAGCGTGGGCGGGACGAATGCGTCGCGCAGCGCCAGTACGGTAATCGCCAGCTCAACGCTTCCGGCGGCGTTCACCAGATGCCCCAACATCGACTTCGTGGCGCTGACGCAAAGCTGGTTGGCGGCGGCGCCCATCGCGCGGCGGATGCCGCGAGTTTCGACGAGATCGTTCTGAACGGTGCCCGTCCCATGCGCATTGACGTAACCGATGTCGGCGGGCTCAAGCCGCGCGTCGCGCAGCGCCGCGGAAATGGCGTAGGCCAAGGCCTCGCTCTCGGCGTCAAGCCCGGTGACGTGATGGGCCTCGGCCAGCATCTTGCCCGAGGCCAGCTCCGCGTAGATCGGCGCGCCGCGAGCCAGAGCATGTCCCAACCGTTCGATGACAAACATGGCGGCGCCTTCCCCCATGACGAAGCCTTGCCGCCCGACATCGAACGGCCGGCAGGCCTGCCGCGGATCGTCGTGGTGGGCCAGCACCTTCATTTGATAGAAGCCCGCCGCGAAGAGCGGATGGATCGCCTCGGCGCTGCCGGCCAAGGCAATGTCGCAAGCGCCGTCGCGGATGCTGCGCACGGCCGCCAGAATATCGATCAGGCCACTCGCGCAGGCCACCGAATGGCAGATTCTCGGTCCGGCGAGGCGATATTCGTTGGCCACCACCGAACACGCGGTGTTGGGCATCCATTGCTGCCACCATTCGGGCGCGCCTGGGGCGGAACGATCGTACCCAGCCAGGTGCCGCTCAAGCCAGCCGGTGTCACCCATATGACCGCTGATGGCGCAGCCGAAGCGGTCAAGCTCGACCTCGTTCAGGTCGAGGTCCGCGTCGGCGAGCGCCTCGGCCGCCGCGCGCTGGCACAGCGTGATCACCTTCAATCGATTGGGAACGCAGGGCGCGAGGTCGTCGACCGTGGCCCCGAGCAGAAGCCCATCGGGAATCGCCACCACGCCCGAGAGGGCGCGCACGGCGCTCCGCCCCTCGCGCACGCCGCGCCACACGCTCTCGCGATCACCGCCGATCGAGGCAATCATGCCGATGCCGGTGATCACGATCGGCTCGCGTCGAGCGAAGCGGTCGCAATTGCGGTCATCCGTGACAGCTCGATCGAACAATACGCAACCTCGCTCTTAAGACTAGCGAAGATACGAACCTGCCCTCTTGATCGGAAAAACCATTGCAGGCGCTTTAATCCGCACGATCACTGCGGCAAAGGTCGTGCGCACAGTCGAGTGGAAGGGAAAAGTGGCCGGAGTGTAGGGAAATTGCGCCGAATGCGTCAATGACAACCAACGGCGTCGCGAAACAGAAAAATCAGAATATTTACCTCGAGGTCATTGCAATGGAGCAGTAATTTGATAAACTAAATAGCCGTGGGAAATGAGCCCATAAGTTGCTTAAAATCGCTGATATTGAGGGGTTTCGTCCCAAAAATCTCAAATGGCGTCTTAGGGATAGAAAGGAGTCGCACACCGCCGCACACCTGGTGAGAAAGCATTGTTTCGCTGATGGCCGACGGACCAGAGTTCATCCTCGGCGAATTCCGGCGGAGGCTCGATGATCGGTACCGGCTTTCGATACCGATGGAGTTGCTTGACCCATTATTGGGCGGCACCACCGAATGCATTCTCTCGAAGGAGCGGCCCGGCTGCTTGAGCTTGTGGCCCACCGCGTCGTATCAAGCGAAGCACGAGCAAGGCCTGGCGCTGGTGAGCGGCAAGATGCGAGCCGGCAAGCTGGAAGGGCGACTTGCGGAGGTGCAGCTTTTGGGGCGGTTGCTGTCGACCAGAGACTTTCCCGTCACGCTCGCGGGGCGCGGCAGGCTGGTGATTCCTGAAGGATTTCGCGAGTTCCTGCGAGTCGAGCCCGGCGGAGACGTGACGATCATTGGGGCCGCAGTTTGCGTGGAGATTTGGAATCCGGCGAATTGGCTGCAATACCTCGACCGGCGGATGCCGAGTTTTCGTCGGCTGTTCGACCGCCTGTCGGGATAACGTGCAACCGTAGGTCCTCGGCTGAGTCGGGGACGTTAGTCCCCGGAGCAGGTCGACCGAATAGGCCGACCACACCTATCGCCTCAACAGAAACAAGACGCATGCCCGGTCCGGAGTAAGAGCCGGCAATTAACTCCCTCCCGTGTCACCCGGCCGGGAAGCAAGCCACCAAGGACGGGTATACATGGCACGGAGGCCTGCTTTTTCTACCGGCCGGGCATGCTGTCTTTCATTTCATTCGCGCCAAAGTACTTGCGCGCGACGCCACCGGCCGGCTCACGCCGGCCGCTCGCCGATACGGGTGCGAGGCGGCGAGCCGCGATAAGTTGGCGAGCCGCCATACGCTGGCGAGCGGGGGGCGTTAGCCCCCCGGTTTTGGTGCCACGCTAAGCCGAAGGCGGCGAAGGCGCCGCCGCCGGGTGCGATTGCACCGCGACATACGCCAGCCGCAGCTCGTGCAGCACGTTGTCCATCAGCGCCTTTTCCTGCGGCGTAACATTGCCCTTGGTCTTCTCTTCGAGCACCCGCAACGTGTCGATAAAGTGTTTGGCCTGTTCGAGGTCAATGTGCGCCTCGCCACCCAGCGGATCGGGAACCTGCCCCAGTGAGATCAGCGTTTGCGTCACCAGCGTACTGATCAACGTCGCGAGCGATGCGGTTGGAAGCTGATAGCCGGCTGACGCGCGGTCGGCTGGACGAGCCTTTTCTTTTTCGAGCGATTGCTTCTCGCGCTCGACCTGTGTCTTCCAGTCCTCGTCGATGATGATCTTCGGCTTTGCGCTCGTGTCTTCGGTCACGGCACTGCTCCTATCGTAGGTAGGCGGCATCTATCGGCGGCCTCAGCGATGCCGGCCGGTATGTTACGGTGACTGCAGCTCATGCGTGCGTTCTCCACGAAGCGCGTGGCGCTCGATCGCCGCGATCATCAGGCCTGCGAACAGCGCGTGTGGCCGAGTCGGCTTCGAGCGGAACTCTGGATGAAATTGTACGGCGACAAACCAGGGGTGGTCGGCCAACTCCACGATCTCGACCAGTGCACCGTCGGGGCTCGTGCCCGAGGCATGCATCCCATGAGCCGCAAACTGCTGCCGATACGCCTGATTGAACTCGTAGCGATGTCGATGCCGCTCGAAGATCATTTCCTGCCGATAAGCCGCGAAAGCCTTGCTCGACGTGTCGAGCCGCGCCGGGTGTGACCCCAGCCGCATCGTGCCCCCCTTGTCGCTGATCGACTTTTGCTCTTCCAAAAGACAGATCACCGGGTGCGGCGTGTCCTTGTCGAATTCCGTCGAGTGGGCGCCGCGCAGCCCTATCACGCTCCGCGCGAACTCGATCACCGCGCATTGCATCCCCAGGCAAATGCCCAAGAACGGCATCCCTCGCTCGCGCGCGAACCGGATCGCCTCGACTTTGCCTTCGATGCCGCGCTCGCCGAAGCCGCCCGGGACAATCAGGCCGTCATAGGTCGATAGCATCCGCTCGGGGCCTTCCTGCTCCACCAACTCGCTCTGGATGCGCTGGACGCGAATCTGGGCCTGGTGAGCTATGCCCGCGTGATCGAGCGATTCGTAGATCGACTTGTACGCGTCGCGATGCTCGGCGTACTTGCCCACCACGGCGATGCTGATTTCGTGCTGCGGATTGCGCAGCCGGTGCAAAAGATCGCGCCAGTCGTCCAAGTCGGGGCTGGCCGCGTTCAGCCGCAGCTTGCGGACGATCAGCTCGTCGAGCCCGTGGTCCACGAGGCTCAGCGGCACCTCGTAGATCGAAAAATCCTTGTCCTTTTCCTCAATCACGGCCTCGATCGGCACATTGCAGAAGAGCGCGATCTTCTCCCTGTCCTCGCGCGCCAGCGAACGCTCGGTGCGGCATATGAGCACGTCGGGTTGGATACCGATCTGCCGCAAGAGGCCCACCGAATGCTGCGTGGGCTTGGTCTTCAGCTCGCTGGCGGCCTTCAGGTACGGAACGAGCGTCAGGTGTATGTAGAGGCAGTTTTCCTTGCCGATGTCGAGCGAGAACTGGCGGATCGCCTCCAGGAAAGGCTGGCTTTCGATGTCGCCCACCGTGCCGCCGATCTCGGTGATCACCACGTCGACGCCCTCGCCCGCCAGCTTGTGAATCACGCCCTTGATTTCGTTCGTGATGTGGGGGATGACCTGGACCGTTTTGCCCAGGAACTCGCCGCGGCGCTCCTTGTCGATCACCGCCTGGTAAATCTGCCCGGTCGTGTAGTTCGAGTCGCGCGTGAGCGGGCTGTGCGTAAACCGCTCGTAGTGCCCCAGGTCCAGGTCCGTTTCGCTGCCGTCGTCCAGCACGTATACCTCGCCGTGCTGGTAGGGGCTCATCGTGCCCGGGTCGACGTTGATGTAGGGATCGAGCTTCTGCATCCGCACCGACAGGCCGCGCTGTTCGAGCAGCATGCCGATCGAGGCGCTGGTCAACCCCTTGCCCAGCGAGCTCACTACCCCGCCGGTGACGAAAATATGCTTGGAGCGGCACGCCGGCGATTTAGGAGTGGACGGCGTAAGGGGGCTCTCGGATTGCCGACTGGTCATGGCATCACCCTCCTGGCGAGCGGCATGCGCATCAAGGCGCTGTGCGTGGCGCGGCCGCGCTGGGGGCAACGCACCGACCGAGGCGGCCCAGCCAAAACCCTTATGCTAGCCGGCGCGGCTTCGTTCGACAAACGCGCGGTAATCCTCCGGCGTATCGATGCCGAAGGTCGGCTCGTCGACCACTCCGACGACGATCGCATGCCCGGCCTCCAGAATCCGAAGCTGTTCGAGCTTTTCCAGCTTTTCCAGCCGCGACGGAGGCATGCCAGACAGTTGAAGCAGAAAGTCGCGGCGATAGGCGTACATGCCCACGTGTTGGTGAAAATGTGCCGGCGTGCCGAACAATAGCGATTCGTCCCGGTCGCGCGCATGCGGGATTGCGGCGCGGCTGAAATACAGCGCGCGGCCGGTCGGATCGAAGACCACCTTCACACACGCCGGGTCGAGAAGCTGTTGGCGGCGGCGAATCGGCGTGGCAAGTGTTGCCACCGGCATGCTCGGATTCTCCTCCAAGAGGCGGATCACCAGGTCGATCGACTCGGCCGCCAGCTCCGGCTCGTCCCCTTGCACGTTGACCACGATGTCCACATCCGGCATGCCGCGAGCGACCTCCGCCACGCGGTCTGTCCCGGTGGCACAGTCGCTGCTGGTCATCTTCGCCTGCCCGCCAAAACGCTCCACTTCGGCAAAGATCTCCTCCGAATCAGTGGCGACACAGACCGAAATGGGCCGCGTGGCGCGCGCCGCCGCTTCGTACGTGTGTTGCACGAGCGACTTGCCCGTCTCACGAAGGAGCATCTTCCGCGGAAGCCGCTGCGACGCCAACCTCGCCGGGATGACAATGCAACTCGTGCTGCGTAGACGAGGAGCAAAAACCGGATGGCCCATCGCTCTGATCCTCCTTGACCTGGGGGCGGTATTCTTACTCAATCGCCTCGAATTGGGACAGGCCATTCCCCGGAGATCCACGCCGCGAGGCACGGTGAATTTCGCATCATGCTTGTGCGCGGCGGCTCAACGCGGACAGGTCGTCGTTGCCGAAGCAGCCGCCAGCGCGCTCGGCGGCGAGTTCAAGCTCCGACCGAAGCCGAAATGCGCCTGGCAGGATTCGAACCTGCGACCTGCGGTTTAGGAAACCGCTGCTCTATCCCCTGAGCTACAGGCGCTCGTCCGCGTATGAATATGATGCGGGCTTGCTGCGCGGTCGTACGACCTCGACTACAGCCGACTGCGAGGTCTTACGACCTCGACTACAGCCGGTCCGCCTATGAACATTATGCTTTGAACGGCTCGCGTCAATTGACCGAGCCTCCGACGCCTGACTGATGTCGCAGCGAGCTAGGAGCCTGGAGACGCCCCTCGCGCCGATTTCCTATTGCCGCACGCGGCGAACCCGTAGACCATTCGGCACGAATTGGGTTAGATTTGCCGCGCCATATAGGATTACCGTATGGCCGCTTCGGCACTGATCGGCGAAGACATCAAATGGTCGACACGTTAACGCAACGCCAGGGCGCGCTTCGCGCCGCCGACGGGTCGGTCGGCTGGTGCGTGTGGGCTCCTCGGCAGAAGCACCTGCATTTGGTGACCTGGCGCGGCGGCCGTCGCTGCGAGCACGCGATGTCGCCCGTCGGAAACGGGTATTTCGAGTTCGGCGCCGCCGACGTTGAAGAGGGGTGCCGCTATGCGTATCGTCTGGGCGATGATTCGCGCGAGCTGCCCGATCCGGCCTCCCGCTGGCAACCCGATGGCGTCCATCACCCCTCGGCCGTGTGGTTCCCCGAGTCGTTCGAATGGTCCGACGGCGATTGGCGTGGCGTACCACGTGAAGAACTGGTGATTTACGAGTTGCACATCGGCACGTTCACGCGCGAGGGGTCGTTCGACGCGGCGATCTCGCGGCTGGCAGACCTGCGCGATCTGGGCGTGACGGCCATCGAGATCATGCCCGTGGCGCAGTTCCCGGGCAGGCGGAATTGGGGCTACGACAATGTGTATTGGTACGCCGTGCAGAACACGTACGGCGGGCCGCGAGCGCTCCAGCGCCTGGTCGACGCCAGCCACCGCCTCGGCCTCGCCGTGATCCTTGACGTGGTCTACAACCATCTGGGTCCGGAAGGGAATTACGCGAGCCAGTACGGCCCGTATGATAGCGAGCACCATCGCACGCCGTGGGGACCGGGCATGAACTTCGACGGCCGCGCACGCCACGCGGTGCGAGCGTTCGTGCTGGACAATGTGCGATACTGGATTCGCGATTTTCATGTGGACGGTTTGCGGCTCGACTCGGTACACGCGGTCGTCGATCACAGTCCGCGCCATATTTTGGAAGAGATCGGCGCCGTGGCCCACGACGTGGGGGACCGCGCCGGTCGCACCGTGCACGTGATCGCCGAAAGCAATCTCAACGACGTGCGGGTGCTCGACGCGCCCCAGAATGGAGGTTACGGACTCGATGCGCAGTGGAGCGACGATTTTCACCACTGCGTTCACGCGCTCGTGACCGGCGAGCGGAATGGATACTACGCGGATTTCACGGATCCTCCGCGCCAGCTTCTCAAAGCGCTCACGCGCACATTTGTGTTCGACGGATGCTACAGCGCCTTTCGAGGCCGACCCCACGGAAAGCCGGCCAACAACCACGGCGGCGAACGGTTCATCGTGAGTATTCAGACTCATGACCAGGTGGGCAACCGACTGCTCGGGGAACGGCTTCACGAAAACATCGAGCCACGGCAACTGCGGCTGGCGGCCGGACTGTTGCTGCTGGCGCCGTATGTGCCGCTCTTGTTCATGGGCGAAGAGTACGCCGAGGCGAGCCGGTTTCCCTTCTTTTGCGATTTCGGCGACCCGCGCCTCCAAGAGGCGGTGCGTCGCGGAAGGAGCGAAGAATTCCGCTCGTTTGACTGGAAGGGCGATTTCCCGGACCCCAGCGCGCAGCAGACGTTCGAATCGGCCGTGCTATCATGGCGCTGGCCGGAGCAAGGCGCGCGGGCGGGGTTGCGACGGCTGTATCAGGACCTGCTTGCCGCGCGGCGCGCGTGGCCGGCGCTGCGCGACTTTCGGCACCGTGACGCCGAACTGCTCGACGTGCAGGGTGGTCGACCGGTGCTTCGGCTTGTGCGCGGCGATCCAATGCGTGCAACGGAGCGGATCGAGGCGTTCTTCAATTTGGGCGAAGACGCGGTGCCATTGCCCCCGAGTGGTATACGCGCCAGCAACGTCTTGCTTCATTCCGACGACGTGAAATACGGCGGCGAGCAACGGGGAACTGTCGATGGCCTCGCCGGATTCGCGTTTGTGATTCGCGGCCACATGCCTTGACCACCACCGACCGGTGGCCGACCCCAAGCGGAGCGCGACTTTTAATGGCCGGCGAACCCCTGGCAGAGCGAGCCACTCGCCCCGTGCCGTGGTACAAGGACGCGATCATCTATCAGTTGCACGTCCGATCGTTTTGCGACACGGATGGGGACGGGATCGGTGATTTTCGCGGCCTGACAAGCAAGCTGGACTACGTTCAGGACCTGGGCGTCACCGCGATCTGGTTGCTGCCCTTCTTTCCCTCCCCCTTGCACGACGAGGGGTACGACATCTCGGACTACACCAACGTCAATCCGATTTATGGGACATTGGATGACTTTCAGGCCTTTCTGGCCGAAGCGCATCGCCGCGAACTTCGCGTGATCTCGGAGCTGGTGATCAATCACACCTCGGACCAACATGCGTGGTTCCAACGTGCACGCCAAGCGCCGATCGACAGCCCCGAACGCGACTTCTACGTGTGGAGTGACAATCCAAAGCGCTATCGCCAGGCACGCATCATCTTCCAGGACTTCGAACATTCGAATTGGACGTGGGACAATGTCGCGCACGCCTATTACTGGCACCGCTTTTATTCGCATCAGCCGGATCTGAACTTCGAGAATCCGGCGGTCCACCAGGCGATCTTCGCGGTCGTCGATTTCTGGATGAAGCTCGGCTTGGACGGGATGCGGCTGGACGCCGTGCCCTACCTGTACGAGCGCGAGGGAACGACCTGCGAGAACCTGCCCCAAACGCACGAGTTCCTGAAGAGCCTTCGGCGTTACCTGGACCGCCTCTATCCCGACCGCCTCCTGCTGGCCGAAGCGAATCAATGGCCGGAGGACGCCAGCGCCTACTTCGGCTCGGGCGACGAATGCCACATGAATTTCCATTTTCCGCTCATGCCCCGGCTGTTCATGGCCGTGCACAACGAGGACAGCTTCCCGATTGTCGACATTGTGCGGCAGACGCCGCCAATTCCAGAAAACTGCCAGTGGGCGATCTTCCTGCGCAATCACGACGAGTTGACCTTGGAAATGATTTCCGATGAAGAACGCGACCGCATGGTCACCGCCTATGCCGAAGACCCGCAGGCACGCGTCAACTCCGGCATCCGCCGCCGGCTCGCTCCTCTGTTGAAGAACAATCGACGCAAAATGGAGCTCATGAACGGGCTTTTGTTGTCGTTGCCCGGTACGCCGATCATCTATTACGGCGACGAGATCGCCATGGGCGACAACATTTATCTGCGCGACCGCGACGCGGTGCGGACGCCGATGCAGTGGAGCCCAGACCGCAATTCGGGTTTTTCCACGACGAACCCTCAGCGGCTGTTCTTGCCGCCGGTCATCGATCCGGAATATCACTATGCGACGCGCAACGTGGAGACGCAGCAGGCCAGTCCCCACTCGTTGTTATGGTGGATGCGGCGGCTCATTCGTCTGCGTCGGCGACATCCCGCCTTTGCGCGCGGCTCGATCGAGTTTCTCCCTGCCGAGAGTCCCAATATCCTGGCCTTTCTTCGCGAGCACGAAGACGAAACGATCCTGGTCGTGGCCAACCTCTCGCGGTTCAGCCAATACATGGAGCTCGACCTGTCGCGGTTTCGCGGCCGAGTGCCGGTCGAATTGTTCGGCAAGACGTCGTTTCCGATGATTGGTGAATTGCCGTACTTTGTCACGCTGGGCCCGCATGCGTTCTTGTGGTTTCGCTTGGAGTGGCCCGCCGGCCGCGAGGAGCGCTATTCGCCCCAGGAGCTGCCGCTTTTGGAAGTGAGCTCCCAATGGCACGAAGCGCTGGCCTCGCGCGAGCGGCGCGCGAGGTTCGCCTCGATGGTGCCCGAATACCTGCGGCGGCAGGGTTGGCTGGCTGGCAGGGCCCGCGCGATTCACGACGTCGACATCATCGACTGGGCGAGCTTTACCGCGGGCGATGAGGCAGCAAGCCGATTCCATTTCTTGTTCTGCCGGATCGCGTTCACCGAGCGCGAGGCGGACGTCTATTTGCTACCGGTGCTTTACGTGGCTGGAAAGCGCGCCGAAGGGCTCCTCGCGGACCGTCCCGCGGCGGGACTCTGCCGCGTGGCTTGCACGGCGACCGGCGAGCAGGGATTCCTCTGCGACGCGGCCGAAGAGAAGGAGCTGTGGCTAGAGCTGCTGAAGCTGATCGACTCCGGCGGCACGCTCCCGACGGAACACGGCCAGATCCGCGGCAACTCGACCGAAACGTTCCGTCAACTCGGCGGTACAACGGGGCCGTGCGAGACCACCATACACCGCAGACCGCAAAACAACTCGTCCGCGCAGTTCGGTGATCGGTTCTTTGTAAAGGCGTTTCGACGGCTTGCGGCTGGCATCAATCCGGAGCTCGAGATTGGCCAGCACCTGGCGAAGGTCACTCCCGCGCCTCCGACGCCGGCATTGGCAGGCTGGTTGGACTATCACGACCGTCGCCGAACCACGCATTCGCTCGCTATCGTGCAAGCCTATCAGCCTCACCAGGCCGATGCCTGGCGCTTTACACTCGATGAGCTCGGCAGGTTCTGTGAGCGAGTGATGACGGAGATGTCTCAGGCTGATCCGGCCGCGGAAGTGCTGCCGGCTCGTCATCCACTCGACTTGTCGACATATGAAATACCACGTTTGGCGCGAGACGCGATCGGCAATTACCTGGCCTTGGCGGAGCTCTTGGGCCGCAGGACGGGCGAGCTCCACGTGGCGCTTGCTACAGACATGTCCGATTCGGCGTTCGACACGGAAGAGTTCACGCGGCACGATCAGCGCGGTCTTTATCAGTCGATGCGCACGGTCGCGGTGCGTAGTCTTCAGACGCTCAGAAGCCGATTGGCGAGATTACCCACGGCGTTCCGCGACGAAGCGCAGCTTGTCTTGCAATCGGAAGATCGCATCCTCGCCGCGTTGCGCCGCCTGCTTGACATGACGATCACCTCGCGACGGATCCGCTGCCACGGCGACTATCACCTGGGCCAGGTGCTGTTCACGGGCAGTGATTTCGTAATCATCGACTTCGAAGGCGAGCCGGACCGCCCGATCGCCCAGCGCCGCCTGAAGCGCTCGCCCCTGCGCGACGTGGCGACCATGTTGCGGTCGCTTGACTATGCCTCCCATGCGGATGAGCTGGGATTGATCCCCGGCTTGGGGGAGCGAAACGAGCTTCCACAGTCGACATCGCTCGTGCGTCACTGGTTAGATTATTGGCTTGCCTGGACTTCCGCGGCGCTGGTGCGCGGGTATCTCGCGGTGATGGCTTCCAGTGATCTGTTGTCGCACGATACCGAGGAGCTGCGCGCGCTGTTGGACATTTTTCTGCTCGAACGGCTGGTCTATGAGTTGGCAAACGACCTCCAAAACCGGCCCGAATGGGCGCGGATTCCCCTGCACGGACTACGTCAGTTGCTGGATTTGCCTTGTGGCGGGACGTAGCAGTGGAATGGTGGCCGGCCATGAACATTGGAAGCGGACCGCAGTCGACCGGCGACGTGTCGTCAAACTCGACCCCCCAGCAACCAGGCGACTCTGGCCGACGACGCGCCGGTCTCGGGACGCTTGCCCTGTTGTTGGGCGTGCTGGCGCTGACTGCGTCGCTTCTGGCCTCCTCGGTCCCGGCGCGCGTCGGGCTGCTGCTGGTGCTCGCGTCCCTACTGGAATTCTCGCACGGATTCCGGCGTTCGACCCACACCGCGCAGCGCGCGGCATGGTCGAGCGGCGTCATTACCTTGGCGATGGGCCTGTTGCTCATGGGTGTTCTGCAATCCAAGCTCAGCCCTTCGACTTCCGGCCGATGGTCCTGCGAATCAACCACCACGCCACGATGCACAAAAGCGAGCCGACAAACGCCGAGATCAAGTCCTCAAAGGAGATCTTCAACTCGCCAAGGCCGAGGTCGATGCCAAACAGTCCGAAGAGATAACCGCCCACCACGGCCCCAAGCATGCCGACGCCGATGTTGGTCCACTTGCCAAGTCCTTCCCTGCTGAATGTCACGAGCCGGCCCGCGACCGTCCCCGCAAGCGCGCCAATAATCAACCAGACAATCACTTCACCGATGACCAAGACCGCATCCTCCGGAAATCGTGCTTGGAACCAACGGCTCGCCGATACGGACGTTTCTGGGCACGAATTTGCTCACTCGCGTAGCGGTTCGCTGATCCGCGACACGCCGAACGCGACGTCGTCCAGCAGGATGATGAGCACGCTAAGCTTGCGCCTCGCCGCCTTGAGTTCGCCGTCGATGTAAACCCTTACCCAGTAAACCCTTACCCAGTAAAGTGAGGCTGTCGGGGCTCGAACCCGAGACCTACGGATTAAAAGTCCGAGTTGTAGGTCTCGTCAACATTCAGTTGAGTTGCGGTTAGCGGTTTTCTTCGAGAGTTACGCGGTATCAAATCATCTACCGTTGTAGGCGAAATCCGCAAATCGGCGCGTTCTGGGTGGCGCTTTGGGTGGCGCTTGATGGTGACGATCGACACAGGTTGGCGTGCCCGTGTCGCTACTTCTTCTTCCAGAGGCCGAACGCGAGCGCTAGGAGAATGGCAACGGGCAGTCCAAAGCAGCACATGCCGATCGCTCCAATGATCAGCAGTTCAAATAGTCCGATCGCGATTGCGATGCACATGAATCAGCCCTTGGCCAAGCGGCAGCGGGCGGCAACAATTATTGTACGGTGGTGAACGAGCGTTCGTGATCGGCGCTTTGGTGGGGCGGGGCTGTCTCTTGCATCACCACGTCATCCGCGCCTTCGCAACTGCGCGAATGCACCACGCCGTTGAATTGTGGTCTGCGGGATCATCACGGAGAGGTGGCGTCATGAAGACCGAGCTTTGGAAGCTGACCGACATCAAACCGTACGAAAAGAACCCGCGGCACAACGACGAGGCGGTCACCGCCGTCGCGGCGAGTATCCGCGAGTTCGGCTTTCGGCAGCCGATCGTGGTGGACGAGTGCGGTGTGATCATTGTCGGCGACACGCGGAGGAAGGCAGCGCAGCAGCTTGGGCTAGAGAAGGTGCCTGTGCATGTGGCCAAGGAACTGACGCCGGCGCAGATCAAAGCATTCCGCCTGGTGGACAACCGCACCGCTGACTTGGCGACGTGGGACCTGAACCTGTTGGCGCTAGAGCTTGCCGACCTGAAGGGGCTCGACTTTGACCTGAGCTCATTCGGCTTTTCCGTGGAGGAGCTGAGCGACTTGCTGGGCGAGCAGATCGATGGTGGGCTGACCGATCCGGACGAGGTGCCCGAGCCGCCGGACGCGGCTACCACGCGATCCGGTGACCTTTGGCTGCTCGGTGAACATCGCTTGCTCTGCGGCGATTCGAGCAAATCCGAGGACGTGGACCGCTTGCTCGATGGTGCCGCAGTGCATCTCGTGAACACCGACCCGCCGTATAACGTCAAGGTCGAGCCGCGCTCGAACAACGCGATTGCCGCCGGCCTCTCTTCGTTCCAGGGCACCAAGCACCAGCGGTTCGATGTAGCGCGGTGTCCGTCGAAGGCCAAACCCACCGGCAAGAAGCTGCGGGCCAAGGACCGGCCGCTGGCTAACGACTTCGTGTCGGACGAGGCGTTCGACCGACTGCTGCAGGCGTGGTTCGGCAACATCGCACGGGTGCTCGAAGCGGGCCGCAGCTTCTACATCTGGGGCGGGTATGCCAACTGCGGCAACTACCCGCCGGTGCTCAAGGCCTGCGAGCTCTACTTCTCGCAGGCCATCATCTGGGTCAAAGAGCACCCCGTGCTCACGCGCAAGGACTACATGGGAAATCATGAATGGAGTTTCTATGGATGGCGCGAAGGCAAGGCGCACCAGTTCTTCGGACCCAACAACGCCGTCGACGTCTGGAGCGTGAAGAAGATCAACCCCACGGCGATGGTGCATCTGACCGAGAAGCCGGTCGAGCTGGCCGTGCGAGCGATCCAATACTCGTCCCGAGCGGGTGAGAACGTGCTCGATCTATTCGGTGGCAGCGGCAGCACGCTCATCGCGGCGCAGCAGACCGGGCGCAAGGCGTTCTTGATGGAGCTCGATGCGCTCTATTCGGACGTGATCGTCAAGCGCTGGGAGAACTTCACGGGACAGAAGGCGCGGCGCGTGAAGCGACGGTTGGCCAAGGCGTCGGCATAGCGGAAGAGCAGAGCGGAGAGCGGAAGAGCGGGAGTAGAGAGCGGTACGCCGATGTTGACCACGGCACGAGCCATTTGCCTCGGTCGTGACGACCACGCGCCGCCACGGACGACCACGTCCGCCACCACGTTGCGACGTTTGGCGCACGTGGCGACCGGCGGTTGTGGTTGGCCA
>Ga0187892_10001300_pt1 | contig 57929 bp, 60 predicted proteins | sample MA1701073metaG_FD_139345 | JGI IMG/M metagenome (GOLD analysis project Ga0187892, IMG submission 139345) | Bio-ooze microbial communities from a basaltic lava cave in the Kipuka Kanohina Cave System on the Island of Hawaii, USA - MA170107-3 metaG ...
CGCTCCCTTGTGGTTGGCAAGGCGCGGCAGTCTAGAACCTATCTCACAATCCCCGCTGACCGCGTTGCGAACAGAAGGCGGTGGATGCTAGGCGGCTGGCGACGGACAGTAGCCGAGCTACGGCCGAGCCAGCCAACAACGCTGCACGCCGCCTTCTGTTCGCAACCCTCCGGGGCGGGGCCGCATTGGGCGCATGGCGTCGTTGCCGCTCGGGTCTTTGCAGCAAGCAATGGTCCCCTCGCCGCGCCTGGCCCTGCACCCAATGCGACCCCGCCGCGGTCAGCGCGGATTATGAGATAGGTTCTAGCCCGGGCACAAATGAAAAGCGGGCGCAGTCCGGGACTGGCCCGCTGGGTGTTCACCCGGAGAGGCGAACGATGCGCGCAAGGACTAAATCGGTTTCGCCTGCACCGCTTCTTCGACTGCCGCGGTCGGCACGGGCCGCTTCACGCCATTGCGCTGACCCGTGATAGTGATCGGCTCAAGCTGCACTACACCGCTCGTCGACAACGCGGCCTGGTTCGCGTTCTGCACATAGCTGCTGACGGCGACGAGCATGCCAAAGGTGACAACGGCTGCGGCGGCGGCGCTGATCACCCGGGTTGTTCTGTTGGTTTCGTACATGAGCTTCTCCTTCATTTGCTTTCGTCCCCGACGCCGCGAATCGCACGCCGTGACGTTGAAGCGCACTGTAGGCAGCGATGCCGAACATCGCGAGCGCATTGCGACGAAGTGCGACAAGCTCGCCGTGAACTGCAACGACGACGATCGGGCGGCGCCAACCCACATCGACGCGCGACGAAACGGCTGGGGCGCCGACGAATGCGGCTGCGCAAATTCATCGGACGATGGGTTGCGACGGTCTGCGCGCCGGGCGGCGCGGCCGGTCGGGGCGATCCACGAAAGCGTGAAATTCCTCGCCCGCCATCGGGCGGCCGAGATAAAAACCCTGCGCCTCCGTGCAGCCGATTTTGCGAACGAACGCCAGCTGCGCGGCAGTCTCAACGCCTTCGGCGGCAACGCGCAGCCCGAGTCGCTTGCCGAGCGACGCGACGCTGCCGGCGATCAGCGCGTCGCGCCGGCTCTCTAGCGCGTTACGCACGAACTGTCCGTCGATCTTGATGCAGTCCACCTCGAAGTCGCGCAAGACCGCGAGACTCGCCGCACCAACACCGAAATTGTCGAGCGCAACGTGCACGCCCAGCGCGCGCAGTCGCGCCAGCACATCGGGCTCGTCCGACACAGGGAGCGCGAGGCTTGCTTCGGTGATTTCCACGCGCACACGCGCGGGAGCGAGCCCCGTCGATTGCAACGTGTCTTGCATCATCGCCGGCATCGATTTGCCGCGAAACTCGCGCACGGAAAGATTCACCGCGACCGTCATCTGCGCGGGCCATCGTGTGGCCTCGCTGCACGCGGCGCGCAGCACGGTTTCGCCGATCGGCACGATCAGGCCGGTGTCTTCGGCCACATCGAGAAACTCTGCCGGCCCGAGCAGACCGCGCGCCGGATGCTGCCAGCGCACCAGTGCCTCGGCGCCGATCACCCGGTCCGACTTCAAATCGACCCGTGGCTGATAGTGGACACGGAACTCGTTTCGTTCGAGTGCGGCGCGCAGTTCGGATTCGAGGCCGAGCCGGCGCGCACAACCCTGCGCGATATCGGCCCGAAAGAATTGATACAAACCGGTTCCGTTTTCGCGCGCGTATTGCATCGCTGCGCTTGAGCGGGCAAGCAACAGATCGGCTGTCGATGCATCTTCCGGAAACACGGCCACACCGACATTCGGTGCAATGCGGATGTCGAGCCCGTCAATCGGCACCGGTGCATCGAGCACGTCGAAGATCTTGCGGGCGACGGTAGCTGCGTCCTGTGCCTGTCGCAAACACAGCAGTAGCAACGCGAACTCGTCATCGCCGACGCGCGCGACAGTGTCGGAGCCACGCACCGTCAGTCGCAAGCGGTCGGCGACCACACGCGCAACCGCATCGCCGGCGGCAAACCCGAACGAATCGCGCACTTCCTGCAGGCGACCGATGCCGACACACAGAACCGCCGCCGGCTCGCCGCCTTGCATCTGCCCGCCGATGGCGCGCTCGAGGCGCGTTTCGAACGAGCGTCGATTCGGCAGTCCGGTGGTCGGGTCGAAGTGCTGAAGCTCGCTGACGACGGCTTCGGCCGCGCTGCGGTCGTACAACTCCGTCACCAGCCGTTCATTTGCCCATGCCAGTTCGGCCGAACGCTCGCTTACCAGGCGTTCGAGTTCGTCGATCCGCTTCGGGTTGTCCAGTGATGCGGTTGATGGCGTCATTCGGGTTCGGCAGCAGGCGCATGAAGGGCTGGCGTCAGCGTAACGGCGCAAGTACGGCAGGCCATGCACCGATAAGTGCCGGCCGGGCGCCGAAATTTCAGATCCACAAGCTTTCGCCGAAAAAACGGGGTCGGACCCCGAATTTCCACATACCTCCGAAGTGATCCTGTTTCTCGACCTTGATGGTGTGCTGCACCCGGATCCCGCTCGGCCGGACCAGCTGTTCCAGCATGCACCGCGACTCGGCGCGATGCTGGCGGAGTTTCCCAAGGTGAGTGTTGTGCTGTCGACGAGTTGGCGGCTCGAGCACCCGTTGCACGTGCTGATCGAGCCACTTGACCGCCGCCTGGGCGCCCGCGTCATCGGCACGACGCCGCGTCTCGCCGATTGCAAGCCGCCGCCCGCGTTAGTTCCTTACCGTCGTCACGCAGAGTGTGTGCAATGGCTGCACGATCACGGTCTCACCCATTCCGGCTGGGTCGCGCTCGATGATCGGACCTCGTGGTTTGCGCCGTACTGCGAGCAGTTGATCGCCTGCGATGGAGCGCGCGGACTCGACGATGAAGCCGCGGGCCGACTGCGCTTTGCGTTGTTGCGAGGCCGCGCGGAAAAGTGGGGTCTGACCCCATTTTTCTAGAAGCGCTTTGCGATTCCCGCTTGCACGAAGTGCGCGCGAAACGGTTCGAGTCCGGTGCTTCCTTTGCCACCGGCACGCCATTCGCCGCGCTGTTCGTAGTAGTCGTAGCGCAGATCGACCGTCCAGTCACGGGCAAACTGCTGCGCGACTTTCAAACCGACGGTGAAGGCGCCGAAGGCGGAAAGCCGGTGATCGCCTGAAAGGAAGCGATTCGGATTCGACTGGAATCCCGGCGGAAAGGGCTCGCCCACAACTGGGTCGTACACCGGGTCGTAGTAGAAAAACGCCGCGCTTTGCGTGTGGTAGCGCAGCGCCGGCATCACCGAAAAACCACCGCCAAAAGGCTGCACGTACTCGAATCCCAGCGTATGCGCTTTCACCTTGAAGGTATCGTTGTACCAGCGGTAGCTTGAACGCAAGGTGCCGTCGATAGCACCGAAGTGATGGTTGTGCTGGAGCAGCACAGCCGTCGTATTGCGTTCACGCGGGCGCCTGTCGGGTTCCTTGTACGGGTCGGTGAAAAATCCGCGGCCGCGCGAGTGCGTGACATTGAGCTTCACGATGTCATCGGAACTCAGCACCTGCGTGATACCAATCAGCGCCTCGACCACTCGCTTTTTCTCGTCGCGGACCGGCCGGTCGGTCGCATTGATCTCGTCGTCCGTGTAGCCGGCGCCGAAAGCGACCGTCGTGTTGTTGGCTTCGCTTGCCACGCGTAGATCGGCGCTGACTGCATTCGAGCGATAGTCGTCCTCGGTCGAGTGCGCCACACCCAGTCCGACAGCGGTGCGGCGAAAGTAGCGGGTGACTTTCAGATCACCTGCGGTGCGACGGTCGTCGTGGCGCGAAGCGCTCGAGACCGACGAGTGATAGCGCGGCGTGGCGCCCGACGTATCGTCGACGACAAACGCGCCTTCCACCGACCAGCTGGCGCCGACCGGCAACAATGCATACAAGGAGGGGCTGCGCACCGTCACTCGATCGAGCGACGGTTGCGAGTCCTTGTAGTACAGATACTTCAGCGCGATCAAGCCCTCGGTCGGCGCGCCCTGCGCCAGCGCGACGCCCGGCAACGCGCATGCCGCAGCGACGATCGCGCCGGGCTGCGCGCGCTCGGCGGGTCGCGTCTCAGTTGCAGCCACAACCGCCGCCACCGACCGCGTAACCGCCGCTGGCGTTTTCCTTGCTGAAGTAAATATGTTGCTGGTAACGCGATTCGAGCGGATCGAACTCGAACGTCATTGCCGGCTTGGCGAGGTTGCCCTTTTGCCAGGGCTTGACGTCGGCACACGCCGTCAGCGCCAACGATGCAAAAGACACGATCAGGAGTTTTACCGACTTCATTCGTTCACTTGATCCCCAGCGCGCCGCGTATCTTCGCCTCCAGCGCCGCCTTGTCGTCAACCCGAAAGCCGACGTGCGTGGCAAACACCTTGCCGTCGCGTCCGATCAGGTACGACGTCGGCATGCCCTTCGCCTCGTAGCGACTGACCGTGTCGCCTTTGGCGTCGAACGCGATTGGAAAGCGAGCCGGATACTGCGCCAGGAATCGATCGGCGTCTTCACGTCTCGTATCGACGTTGACGCCGACAATGGCCAGGCCTGCGCCGGCGTATTTCGCGTGCATTTCATTAAGCCATGGGAAAGATTGTTTGCACGGACCGCACCACGATGCCCAGAAGTCGACGTAGACGACCTTGCCGCGCAGCGCGCCGAGACTGACTGTCGCGGGCGTGCCGGGAAGCTTGAAGTCGGGCGCTGCCTGACCAGCGCCGATGGCCGATGATGGAGGCGGCAGCAACAAGCAAAGCACAAGGGCCGTGACCCGAATCAAATCATGCATCGCATCGTCCAGTCGATGCGTGGCATTTTGGCCGATGTCGCCGCGGCGCTGAATGACGGACTTGTATTAGATCGTTACCGGCTATGGTTTTTTCTCAAGCTTCGGTGTCCAGCCTGGATTCGTGCCTTCGCCCGCATAGGCGCCACGGAACGACCAGTTGCGCGCGGCGCCGTTGAAGTCGCGATCCCAGTCGGTGAAGCCGCTCAATCCGGTCGTATCAAGAGCCGGGCGCAACAGAAAGCCAACCTTCGGGTACGCATTGAACTGTCCGAGTGCACCGTTCGGATTGTTCAGATAGTTGACCGCGTTAGCGCGCGAGTCGGTGACGTTTTCCGTTGCGCTGGTAGCCGCTCCGGTGAGCGAAACAGGATTCGCCGCGAAGATCGCGTTGCCGGGGACTACTTGTGTGAATCCCGCTGCGCCACCGGAAATCGAAACGCCGCTGCCAGATGAGATGATCGTGTTGCCGAAAACGCGCACATTGCGGACGACGCCACCATCGTGCGCCTGGAAATTCATCGCACTTCCCGAGTCGTTGACGAGAATGTTGCCGTAGAAGGCAACGTTGCCCGATCCCTGGAACAGACTCTCGCTCGGGTTTTGCCAGAAGAAGTTGCCATAGATCTCTACCGAGTTATCGGTTCCCGCTCCACTGGGCGGCTGGTCGCCGACCAGCAGATTCGGGCGCGCAAGACCGCCCGTCGAACTGTTGGCCGACTTTGAAAACACGTTGTGGCGGATGATTGTTCTGGTCGGCTGCGCCGGCAGCCCGGAGACATTGGTCGGCCACACGGCCTGACGTTTGATCTGCATGTTGTAGCCGATCGTGTCGCGGAAGAGGTTGCGTTCGATAACTCCCGCGACGAACGGACTCGTTCCGTCGGAGTTGCCGAAGTACATGCCGGTGCCGGCGCCGACGATCGTATTGCCGCGGACGATCCAGTTCCACACGGGCGACCCGCTGCTCGAAATCCCGACCTGCTGCTGATCGCCGCCGACGCCGCGGATCAAGAGGTTCTCGAGCGTGATGTGATGCGCGATGCCTTGCGCGGCGACACCGAACCCGCCAAGGTTGCGACTGTCGATATCGATGTTGCGGACGGTGACATAGCTGGCGTTGGCGAAGCGCACCGTGTTGTGTGTATTGCGACCGAGCAGCACCGGCCGCGGTCCGGTCTCGGAGCCCGTGATGATGATCGGCGCGGTCGATGTTCCGTTCAGATCGAAAATGGGAAGTCCCGGCGGATCACCCGTGTCCTGTCCGCCGGAGTCCACGCCGTAGTTGCCCGCGGCGAGCAACAGCGTGTCGCCGGGCCGCAGTCCACGTAACAGCACGAGATAGTTTCCGGGATTCGCCGGAATCACGTTGCCGCTTGCGGCCGGCGTCGTTGCATTCGCTGCTGAAGATTCGGCAGAAACATTGCCGGCCGCGTCATACGCAATCACCGAGTAAGCGTACGACGTCGAGGGCACAAGGCCGCTGTCCTGGAACGCGGTGGCACCGATGGTCCCGACCTGTGAGCCGTTGCGCAGAATTCGATAGCCGGCCACGCCGACATTGTCGGATGAAGCCTGCCAGCTCAGCGCAACTGCGTACGCCGATGACGCGGTTGCCGTGAGCGCCGTCGGCACCGTCGGAGGTTGGGAGTCGGACGGTGACGGTGCCGGCGACGGGCCCGGTGGCGGCGGCGACGGGGTGGGTCCGGGTGCTGGCGCAGGCGCAGGCCCGGCCGAGGGCGCCTCCCCGCCTCCGCACGCACCGAGCAGCACGGCGCTCGCGAACAGCAACGCCGGCAGGCGACGTACGACGGATGGCTTCCGGATTCGATTCATTCGACGGCTCTGCAAGGGCGTGATCAACGCCGATCGGGCGCGACTTGCCCGCGCTCCTCGGGTGATCTCGGGCGGTGCGACAGCTTGCCCGAAGCGCGGGCCGCCGACTTCCCGCGAGTCAGCTAAGCCATGGGATGGTGGCCTTCTTTCAAATTGAACTGCTTCAGCAACTCTCGCCCGATGATCAGTTGCTGTACTTCGCTCGCGCCTTCATAGATGCGCAGAGCGCGGATCTCGCGATACAGCCGTTCGACCGGCTCACCGCTCTTGACGCCCAGCCCGCCGTGCAACTGAAGCGCGGCGTCGATCACGCGCTGCGCCGCTTCGGTGGCGGTGAGCTTCGCCATCGCAGCCTCTTTCGTGACGACGGCACCGTTGTCGCGCGACCATGCCGCGCGATACGTGAGAAGCGCAGCCGCATCCAGCTCGCATGCCATCTGTGCGAGTTTCGCCTGCGTCAGCTGAAAGTCCGCGAGTCGTTGACCGAATAGCGGGCGGTTCATTGCCCGTATCAGCGCGGCACTGAGCGCACGACGGCCGAAACCAAGCGCGGCCGCAGCCACCGAGCAGCGAAAGATATCGAGCGTGCGCATCGCGAGCTTGAAACCATCGCCGGCGGCGCCGAGCAGTTGCGCCGCAGGCACCCGGCAGGCGGAGAACCGCAGGCGCGCCAGCGGATGCGGCGCGATGACCTCGATGCGCTCCGCGACGTTCAGGCCGGGCGTATCGGATTCGACGATAAACGCGCTGATGCCGCGCGTTCCTGCCGCTTCACCGGTGCGCGCGAACACCACATAAAAGTCGGCGATGCCGCCGTTGGAGATCCAGGTCTTCTCGCCGTCCAGAACGAAGTCGCCGCCCTCCATTCGCGCCGCGAGCGACAGCGCGCCAACGTCGGAACCGGCGTCGGGTTCACTGAGCGCGAACGCGGCAATCGCTTCTCCCTTTGCAACGCGCGGCAGGTAGCGCCCCTTTTGCTCCTCACTGCCGGCGAGCGTGATCGCACCGGAGCCGAGTCCCTGCATCGCGAACGCGAAATCGGCGAGCGCCGAACTCTGCGAAAGGATTTCACGGACCAGACAGATCGAGCGCGTGTCGATGGCTTCGGCCGCCGCGCCGTACGCGATGCCGCCGATCGCGTGGCGCAGCCAGCCGCCGTCTCCCAGCGCGCGAACGAGCGATCGGCACTGATCGTCGACGCTGCGGCCCTCGCTGTCGCTCGCATTGGTCTCGGCCCAGCGCGCAAGCAACTGGGCCAACTCGCGATGGCGCGTCTCGAAAAACGGCCAGTCGAGGTGCGACAGATCGGCCATCAGTCCCCTTCGAACTGCGGCTTGCGCTTCGCGACGAACGCGTGATACGCGCGATGGAAATCGTTGGTCATCATGCAAATCGCCTGCGCCTGTGCCTCGGCTTCGATCGCTTCGTCCACGCCCATCGCCCATTCCTGCTGCAGCATTTTCTTCGTCATACCGTGCGCAAAGGTCGGTCCGGCGGCAAGTTCGGCCGCAAACGAGTGTGCCTCGGAGAGCACGTTGTGCGGCTCGTACAGACGGTTGAAGAATCCCCAGCGCTCACCCTCTTCGCCGCTGATGCTGCGCCCGGTGTACAACAGTTCGGCCGCGCGACCCTGCCCGATCACACGCGGCAGCAGCGCGCACGCACCCATGTCGCAGCCGGCAAGCCCTACGCGCGCAAACAGAAACGCGGTGCGGCTGCGTACAGTTCCAAACCGGACGTCCGAGGCGAGAGCGAGCATCGCCGCGGCGCCGGCGCAAATACCGTCAATCGCCGCGATGATCGGTTGCCCACACGCTCGCATCGCCTTGACCACGTCGCCCGTCATCCGCGTGAACGCGAGCAGGCCCGGCATATCGAGCTGCGTCAGCGGCCCGATGATCTCGTGGACGTCGCCGCCGGATCCAAAGTTTTCTCCCGCGCCGGTCACGACGAATGCCTTGATGTCATCGGCTGCCGCGGCGGCCCGAAAGAGATCGCGAAGCTCGGCGTAGGACTCGAAGGTCAGCGGGTTCTTGCGCTCCGGCCGGTTCAGCGTGATGGTGGCAACCGCGCGATCGACAGAAAACAGGACGTGTTGTGTCTGCGCGCCCGCCAGACTCAGTCGATGGCGTGGAAGCCGGTGCTGCTTTCCGGGAAGATGGCGCATGGTCTGTTATCCCTCCAGCAGTTTCGCTGCGATTTGCTGCGGCGTCAGTCCGGTGTTGGCGGCGGCAATCTGGCGTTCGCGTTCGAGATTGCGTTCAAGTTGGTGCTTGCCGGCGAGATACTGCACCGGCCAGCGCATGTCGTTGAAGCCAAGCTTTGCCGCTTCGAGCAAGGTCCAGGCGGGGTTTGCCAGATGCGGTCGCGCCAGCGCGCACAGATCGGCACGCCCCGCGGCGATGATGCTGTTGACGTGATCGGCCTCGAAGATCGCGCCCACCGCCATCGTCGCGATGCCGACCTCGTTGCGGATGCGATCGGCAAACGGCGTCTGGTACATGCGCCCGTACACCGGCTGTGCGGCGCGCGTTGTCTGTCCCGACGACACATCGATCAGATCGCAGCCGGCATTCTTGAACAGACGCGCAATCTCGACAGCGTCGTCGGACGTGTTGCCGCCCGGCGCCCAGTCATGCGCCGAGATGCGCACGGACATCGGCAGATGTTCCGGCCATTCGGCGCGCATCGCCGCAAACACTTCAAGCGGAAACCGGCAGCGGTTTTCGAGTGCGCCGCCGTATTCATCGTCGCGCAGATTGGTGAGCGGCGAAATAAAGGCCGACAGCAAATAACCATGTGCGCAGTGCAATTCCAGCCAGTCGAATCCGGCCGCAACCGCGCGCCGCACCGCGCCGACAAAGTCCGCAGTCACGCGCTGCATGTCGGCACGAGACATCGCGCGTGGCAGTGCGTTGTTCGGTCCGTACGGAATCGCCGACGGCGCGATCAGCGGCCAGTTGCCGGACTCGAGCGGCTCGTCGGCGTCTTGCCACCCGAGTTGCGTCGAACCCTTCGGTCCCGCGTGGCCAAGTTGCATCGCGATCTTCGCGTCGCTGTGCGCATGCACGAAATCGACGATGCGCTTCCACGCATCCCGCTGCGCGTCGTTCCACAATCCCGGACACGCGGGGCTGATACGCGCATCGGCCGATGTGCACGTCATCTCCGCGAAAACGAGACCGGCGCCGCCGAGCGCGCGGCTGCCCAGATGCACCAGATGAAAGTCGCCCGGCACGCCCTCGACGGCAGAGTACTGCGCCATCGGTGACACGACGATGCGGTTTTTCAGCGTTACGCCCCGCACGATGAACGGCGTCAGCATCGGCGGCGGCGGTCGCTCGGCGCTCGTTTGCGCGCCGGCGCGCGCGGCGATCCAGGTTTCGAACCGTTCGACATAGTCGCGGTCGCGCAGCCGCAGGTTCTCGTGCGAGATGCGCTGGCTGCGCGTCAGCAGCGAATAGGCGAACTGCTCGGCTTCCAGCGCGGTGTAGCGATCGACGTTTTCAAACCACTCCATGCTGTTGCGCGCAGCGCTCTGGATCTTCAGCACTTCGACCGAACGCAGGCGCTCGTACTCGTCAAGAACGGCCTGCGTGCCGGCGCCGTTGAACAAGCGCGCCAGTTCGATCGCGTCTTCCAGCGCGAGCTTGGTCCCTGACCCGACGGAAAAATGTGCGGTGTGCGCAGCGTCGCCCATCAGAACCACCGGAACATCGCGCCCGCCAATGCGATTGCGATGCACCCAGCGTTTGCAGATCACGCGCGGAAACCGTATCCACATCGCCGAGCCGCGCAGGTGTGCCGCGTTCGACATCAACTCGTGGCCATCGAGGTAGCGCGCGAACAAACGCTCGCAGAACGCGATCGCGTCGCGCTGGCTCATCGTTTCAAGACCTGCCGCGCGCCAGACCTCTTCCGGCGTTTCGACGATGAACGTTGAGGTCTCGCCGTCGTACTGGTACGCGTGCGCCTGGAACCAGCCATGCTCGGTCTGCTCGAACGCAAACGTGAACGCCTTGAAAAGCTTCTTCGTTCCCAGCCAGACGAAACGGCATTTGCGCGCTTCGACTTCGGGCACGAACGTCTGCGCGTAGCGCGTGCGGATGCGGCTCCCCAGGCCGTCGGCGGCGATGACGAGATCGGCGTCGTACTCGGCGGCCACTTGCGCATCGTCGGCGACGTCGGTTTCATAGACGAGTTGCACGCCCAGTTCGGCACAGCGCTGTTGCAGGATGTTCAGCAGACGCCTGCGGCCGATGCCGCAGAAGCCATGGCCGCCCGAGGTGATCACACGGCCCTTGAAGTGAACGTCGATGTCGTCCCAGTGATTGAAGCTCGAAAGAACTGCGCGCGCCGACGGCTCGTCGGCCACCGCCAGGTTGCCGAGCGTCTGATCGGAGAACACGACGCCCCAGCCGAAGGTGTCGTTTGGCCGGTTGCGCTCGATGACGGTGACCTGATGTGATGCGTCGCGTTTCTTCATCAGCAGGGCGAAGTACAACCCCGCTGGCCCGCCGCCGATGCAGACAATCCTCATCATCCGGTTCAGCGGACTCGACCCCAACCGATGTAGTTGGTCGTGAAGATCGTGTGGTGCCACTCGAAACTCTCGACGAACGCGTCAAGCAGGCTCCACGGACGATTCAGACCGTCGAACGTGGTCATGTAGGGTCGGGCACGCGCGCGCACGATGGGGTTCAGCGGTGCCAGATACCAGGGAGGAAGTTTCATGCCGGCAACCGCCACGCGCGCGCCCGGCTTCGCGGCGGAGAAGATGCGCGCCAGCGCCGCCGGCGATCGCAGCACATCGTGCGTGTAGTTAAAGAGGATCGCATCCAGCGACCGCTCGATCGACGCCTCCTCCATCGCTGCGTTGATCAGCGTGACGTTGCCGAGTTTTGTCTGCCGGCAGCGCGCCTGCGCCTGCTCGAACATCTCGGGACTCAGCTCGACTCCGATGACGCGCCCGCGCGCGCCCACCTGCTCGGATAACAGCGGCAGACTCAGGCCGGTGCCACACGCGACATCGAGAACCGCGTCGCCGGATTGAAGATGCAAGCGGCCGATCGTGCGCCGGCGCAGCGGCATCGTGCGCCGCGCCGTCGCGTCATATCCCGGCGCATGTGCGCGATAACGCTCGATGGCCAGTTGCGGATCGGGACCGTCGCCGCGCATCATCGTTCAGGAAGCTCTGAAAGTGCGTGTAAGGTTACACGCGCACGCATCGACACTCGCCTCGTTCGGAGACATTCTTGGACGCAGCTACCGCTCATCGCACGCCGCGCGTCGTTCAACTGCACGACGCCGGCGGCGCCTCTGCGCGTGCCGAACTGCTGGCCGGGCTCGCGGCGACACCGGCGACGATCGCGCCGAAGTTCTTCTACGACGCGGTCGGCTCGCGCTTATTTGCGGCGATCACCGAACTGGACGAGTACTACCCGACGCGCACCGAGGCGGCGATCTTCGCGACCCATCTAGTGGCCATGGCGCGCGCCTTCGGCGTCGAACGCGCAACGCTGATCGATCTGGGCGCGGGCAACTGCGAAAAGGCGGCACGGCTTTTCGATGCGTTCGGGCCCGAGCGGTATGTGGCAGTCGATATCTCCGCGGCGTTCTTGCTCGAGGCGCTGCACTGTTTGCAGCGGCAGTTTCCGCGCATGGACCTGTTGGGCGTCGGTGCGGATTTTTCGAGTCAACTGCAACTGCCACCCGAACTTCCGCGTGAGCGCCGCCTCGTTTTCTATCCGGGCTCGTCGATCGGCAACTTCACACCGGAACGGGCGTTGCGTTTCCTTCTTCAAGTACGCGATGAACTCGAAACCGAAGGCGGACTGTTGATCGGCGTCGATCTGGTGAAAGATACCGCCACGCTCGAAGCGGCCTACGACGACGCCCTCGGCGTGACCGCGGCCTTTAACCTGAACGTGCTGCTGCACGCGAACCGCCTGGCGGGAACGGACTTCCGGCTTTCGGACTGGCGTCATATCGCGCGTTTCGCTGCACGCGAAAGCCGCATCGAGATGCACCTCGCTGCGCGCCGCCCGGTGACGGTGCGCTACCAGGACTTCGAACGCTGCTTTGCCGAAGGCGAAACGATCCACACCGAGAACTCGTACAAGTACACCGTCGAGAACTTCTCGGCTCTGCTGCAACGGGCCGGCTTTATTGCTACCCAGGTCTGGACCGATTCGAAGCGGTGGTTCGGTGTGTTTCTGGCGAAGCCCGGTTAGAGAAGCGTCATTCCCGGGCAAGCGGGAATCCAGTGTCGTTGCAACGAAAGTCGCTGGATCCCCGCTTCGCGGGGATGACACGGCTCAGGCGCTGACGCTGACTTTCTGCCGCGCGGAAGGCAACGCGAGCGAACGCGCTGCCTCCGTATCCGGGAACTCGCACGGCCAACCGAAGCGCAAGCAAATGCGCTCGAACGCCGCGTTCAGTGCACGCTCGTCGCGCGCGCTCAGGTTCATCACCGCATAGCGATGTGACCCGAGCCATTTGTACTCGCGCGCCAGGCCGCGGCCGCGCTTGTGAAACATCGCGAGCCGCGCGTGCGGAAACTGCGTCGCCAACCAATCGAGCGCGCCCGGCGCCGGCATCGCGCCCGTAGTGCCGTCGAACTTGCGCCATACGAGACTTGCCGACGCGCCGTGTTTGCGCCAGAGCCGCGGGGTTGCCGCAGGATCGCGACCGGCGGCCAGATCGACCAGCATGCGATAGCCATCCAGCCCTTCGACATCGCGATACATGGCGACGAACTGGGCTGCCACCCGCGGGTTCATTTCGATGAACTTCACATCGCCATTGCGGCAGACAAAAAACTCGCAGTTGAAGAAGCCATGACGCAGGCCGATAGCTTCAACGATCTGGCGCGTCAGCGCGGTTACGCGTTCGCGCGCCGCGCCTTGCACAATCGACGGATACGAGAAGCGCAGGAAATGTTTGGCGCCGGCCGCCTCGCGCGGATACATCCACGCATCGACCAGCCCGAGCACGCGCACCTCACCGTTGAAGACGTAGCCATCGACATTGACCTGGTGCTCATCGACGGATTCCTCAAGCAGCATGCGGGTGGGGTCGCACGGCATGTCGATCAGACGCTTCGCGATCTGCGCGTACGGCCGGACCAGCCGCTCGATGATCAGCCGCTCGAACGGTCCGAAGCGAAGATGTCGCGCCAGCTCATGCGCGCTGTCGATGCGCCGCGCGAGCACCGAAAAGGTTGCCTTGATCGGCTTGACGAACAGCGGAAAACCGCGGCCCAGTCCGGTGAGTGCATCGGACAATGCCTGCTCGTCGTACGAACGCGGATCACCGAGCTCAAAGGGCAGCGCAAGGCTGGGCACGGTGGCGTGCGGCGCCAGCCGATGCTGAATCGCGCGAGCAACGAGCTTGTGATGAGCGGCGCACGCCGCCGCCGGATCGGCGCCCGGCAATCCAAGCCGCTGCGCGATGACGGCCGCCAGTAGCGCACCGAATTGCTCGTTGGCGGAAATGACGGCGCCGATGCGGCCGCGATATTTCGCGCATATGCGATCGACGAAGCGCCACGCGTCGAACGTCAGCAGGCGCGCGTTATCGGGAAACTGGAAGAGATCGAAGCCCTCGGTGTAGAGACACAGTTCGCCGCTCTTCACCATCGGCGCAAGGCCGCCACCGTCCCATTCCTTTTCAAACAACAGCAACGCGTGCAGCGGCCTTGCGCGCGCGGGCGCGGCGACGGGCGGGTGCTGAACCTCAAGCCACAGGCTCGAAGGCGCGAGTCCCGCGTGGCGTTGCAAGCCTGTTGTGCTCATTTCGTTGCGAGCCTACCGCACTCGGTCGAATCGAATCCGCAGCTATCCCCGCGTTGCTACGCGCATCCTCTGTTAGACGAACCACAGCTCCCGGCGGATGTACCGCGTAGACGGGCTTATCGCTACGCGCGCCCGGGACCGCAACAAGCAACTTAGCGGCGGGCGCATCCAGGCGCCGGCACCGCGAGTAGTGCGGGAACGCGATTCGAACGAATCGTTCTTCTCCACTACCTCAAGGAGCTTGCCTTGCTTCAACGAACCATTTCGCATCCACTGTTTGCTGCCGCGATCGTGTGCGGGTTGGCCGCCTGCGGCGGCAACGATTACTCGCCGCCTCCCGCTCCCGCACCGGCACCCGTCCCTGCGCCTGCTCCCGGCAACGCGTTTGCGCTGACTGCATCGAATCGGCTGATCTCTTTCAACCGCGACACGCCGGGAGCGATCGCCACCAACGTGCAGATCACCGGTTTGATGGCAGGAGAATCCGTGCTTGGCATCGACTTTCGCCCGGCGGATCGCATGCTGTACGCGCTCGGCAGCGGCGGCCGCGTCTATACGATCCATACGACGAGCGGCGCGGCGACGTTGAACTCGACGCTGGCCGCAGATCCGACCGACGCCACGTCGCCGTTTACCGCACTCGCCGGCGCCGATTTCGGCGTCGACTTTAACCCGGTGCCGGATCGCATGCGCGTGGTCAGCAACACGGGTCAGAACCTGCGTATCAACGTTGACACCGGCGCCACAACCACCGACGGCAGCATCAACGGCGGCGCCGCCGGCACTGCGGTCAGCGGCGCGGCCTACACCAATGCGTTCGCCGGCGCCGGCACAACGACTCTCTTCGACATCGACAGCGGCACCGACACGCTGTTTACTCAGAACCCGCCGAACGACGGAACGCTCGCATCACCGGTTTCGCTCGGCGTCGATGCGAGCAACGTGAACGGCTTCGACATCGACGGTCAGAACAACGGCGCTTTCGCTGCCCTCACCGTCGGCGGCGCCACCGGCCTGTATCGCATCAACCTGACGGCCGCGTCCAACGCCGCCACTCTCGTCGGCGCGATCGGCGTTGCTGAAACGATCCGCGGCCTCGCGCTGGCGCCGATCGCGGCACCGACGGCGTTCGCGGCGACCGCGGACAACCGGCTCGTGAGCTTCGCGCCGACCGCGCCCAACACGTTCTTGACGAACATCGCGATCACCGGCTTGACGGGCGGCGAGAGCGTGCTCGGCATCGACGTGCGCCCGGCGGACAACCAGCTCTACGCCATCACCAGCGCGGCCCGCATCTACACCATCGACACGATGACCGGCGCGGCGACACTGAAATCGATGCTCGCCGCCGACCCCGCCGACGCGACGGCGCCTTTCACCGCGCTGGCCGGCACAATGTTCGGCGTCGATTTCAATCCGTTTGCCGATCGCTTGCGAGTTGTCAGCGACACCGGGCAGAACCTGCGGATCAACGTCGACACCGGCGCCACCACCACCGATGGCATCATCAATCGCGCCAGCGGCGCAGCCGTCGTCACTGGCGTCGCCTACACCAACAACTTCCGCAGCCCCGCCGCGACCATGCTGTTCGACCTCGACACGATGGCCAACGTGCTGACGCTGCAGAGTCCGCCGAACGACGGCTCGCTGATCGACACCGGCGCGCTCGGCGTCGATATCGCGGGCGACGTGCACTTCGATATCGCCGGCGGCGCGAACGGGCTGGGAATTGCTGCGCTTCGCACGACCGCGAGCGGTCCGTACACGCTGTATCGCGTCAACGTCGCGACCGGCGCTGCGACGCTGATCGGCGGGAACGTTGATTCAACGTTGTCGTTGATCGGTGGCACCGCAGGTCCGGTACTGCGCGGGCTGGCAATCAGGTTCTGATTTGTACGAGAAACGATTGGGCCGGCGGCGCCGGCCCTTTTCTCGTCATGTGCAGCACCGCGCAACGCGCGTACGACGCCGAAATCGCGACTCTCGTCAGCCAGAAGTGCCCGCTGCAAACAACATCGCAGTTCGCAAATCCTCAGCGGTGAGGCGCGGATAGGCATCCAGAAGGTCAGCGTGCGTCCCTCCTTCGCCCATCTTGCGCAACAGCAGTTCAACCGGGACACGCGTCCACGGATGACTGGCTTGCCCAGCATCACCTTCGGGTTAATCTCGATTCGCTCTCGCAGTGACATGCACGGCAAAACAACGATCGATCTGGCAACGATCGAGCTGCAGCTATCAGCCGACTTCGATACAGCGCGACAACGCCAGGCGCTCGGCGACAACATCGAGCGTATTGCGCGCGCGGCGCAGGAGACGTTGCGGCTCGCGGGCGCGAGCGCCGACGCGATCGACGCGGTGTACTTCACAGGAGGATCGACCGGACTCGCGTTTCTGGTCGACCGGATCGGTTCCTGTTGCCCGCGAGCCGAGCGCATTCGCGGCGATCGTTTCACCAGTGTGATCAGCGGGCTGGCGATCGCGGCGACACGGCGCTGGGCAAAGTAAAAGGGCCGCGCGCGGCGGCCTTTTCGAGGTGATGGTGGAGACGAAGTCTGTCAAGTCCCACATCGCGGCTTGCTCTCCGTGATGCTACGTGCCGAGTCCGCCAGTTCGTCCCGCCAAATCCGTGAGTCCGGCGTGGCGGATGGAAGCCTTCCACGGGCTGGCCCTCTTCACGACCAACCTCCGCCAGAACCTTGATCCCTCTTTTCCAAGTAGAGCTTGCCTGCGATTGCGTCTCGGCGCACGCTCCGCAACCCCTACCGCTCTAATCGTGCGACACCTGTGGAGCCCTGTGGAGCCGCTTGATGCCCAAGTACAAGTTCACCGCCAAGCCGTTGTCAGTCGATCGTGTGCGGAATCGCCTGAAAGCCTTTCAAAAGCGCAGCAAGACGAAGACGCTGAGCGATCTTCACAACGAACTTCTGGACGATTTGCGGAAGCTAGAGAATCAGCTCAGTCGCCTTGCGGATTCGATAGACGACCACGAAAAGGAGCAGGCGCTCCACGACCAAATGCACGAACGCGTGCGCGCGCATCGAGTGAAGGAGTTCGGCGAAGACAGTTTCTCCGTATCGGCTATGGACTACAACCGTCGCGCATACCTCGAACGGCGGCTGATCGCGCGGGACGTTGCCGGCGCGATCGAGAAGTATATGGAAGATGCGCTCAAGGCCTTTCTCGATCCCAGGAAGTCGATGGCAGCACTAAAGGGAGCGGCAGAACTTGGTTTTGGCGTGGCACCTGGAGTGGAGCCAATGTCATTTCTCGTGCAGATCGCGAGAAGCCTTGATGAAATGGTTGATCGATTGGAAACCCAACGCGAAGAGGCCGAGATCTACGTGGCGAGTGTCGAAGCTTTTCGGCTCGTCGTCAGAGGATTCACCGGTATCTTTCGTACCCTGCTGCAGCGTGTCGAATATGAGCTGGATACGATTGCCTTCTAGGTGGTTCAACGGCGCTCGACAGTGGAATCGCTCTAGCTATCGCGATCCTCCTCGGGCTCGACGTCGATCTCCTCAGGTGGGATTGGGCAGAACTCGTAGGTCACAACCTTCATCTCCAGCATGATCTCTTTGCTCTTCGGGTCCACGCATGGCTTCAGGAGGGCATTGTCACTACTGAAGCTCTCAGACTTCACCACATCGAGAATCTCGCGCTTATAGCGGTTCACCTGGTCCCACCCGGCCCTGACGGCCGCGTCGTTGTTGGGCTTGACCTCAATGATGGAGCATGTCGCCTGGCTGGAAGAACTTCCCCCGCTTACCTTAAGGCAGTCGACAAAGCCGCTCGAGACTCGAAACTCTGCCTTCGTGCAGCTGAGCGACGATTGAAGGCTCCGATGCTTGCTCTTGCCCACCTCTAAGCGCGTGCGCAGCTTTGGATTATTGCTGCCTCGGAGGATCCCGGCATTGTCGAGATTCTCTAGGCGACGACGTGCTGCCTGAAGGTTGCTCTTGACTCTCCGTGCGTCGCTTTGAAGGGCGTTGTTGCTCTCTACCTTCTCGACCCGTGTAATCAGGCCGCCCAGGCGATCGCGAAGCGCACGGCGCACGGGTTCCAGGGCGGACTTGGCGTCTTCGGCAACTCGATTCGTTCGATCCTCAAGCTGTAGGTCATCCCCGTCACACATCGCCAGGCGGATTTTGCCGATGTGCCCGACGTAGAATTTGGCCCAGTCGCGCTTGTCTTTCTTCCACGCTTCGTAGTCGCTCTTGATGCTGTCGAAGTCGCGACGGTCGGAGGCATCGTCCGCCGCGACAGTACCGACGAAGAAGACCAGGGCTAGCGCGGTGAGGATTCTGCGCGTGAGGGTGGCGGTCATGATTCGCTCTTAAACAGAATTGGCGGTGGTGGCAGATCTAGCTAGTTGCGACGACCACCTTCACTTCCCGAGCACGAGGTGCATGTCGGAGTGCACGCCGGCACGCGTGAATCCAGCTGGATAGGTGCGGCAGACGCGGCCCGCCTGGCAGTTGAAATCCACAACGTGGCTGATGCGAATTCGCCCAGGGACCGTAAAGCCGGCTTCGCGAAGTGCGGCAAGCGCTTCTTGCTCGCTCGTACCGACTAGCTTGGGCACAAGACGCCACTCTAGCGCCTCACCGATACGACCCACTCGCGGGTCCTCGCGCTGAATGCGCAACTGAACCCATGTTTTCTTGCTGTGCTGCTTCCCGGGATACGGCACTTGGTGACAGACGTGACCTAACTCGACGATACGGTCGTCAACGACGCTCCCGCAGCTGCTGCGGTCGTCTTCCTCGAATCTGCCAAGAAACCCTGCTTCTCTCATGGTCGCCTGCGCTTGTTGAAGCGCCATGAAGCGAACGTCGGGCGCGGTGAATAGATCTTGGGCGAAGACCGCGGCCGGAAGGAGATACGCGGCCCCGAGGATATAGCTCACGAAGGTCGGCACGAGACGCCTCCTTTCCATCGTATTGCTTGGGTGTGCAAAACAGTATTCGCGCTAGCCACGGCAGCTACACCGCCGTAGATGGCTCCCGTCTGTTGCGATCCGTATGTACCAGCACTGCCCAAAGCACAGAAAGCAATCTTTCCAACGGCTCGGCCACATTACGTCGTGCAACGAGCTGAGTTTGTCGAATATTCGTTGGATCACGCGATCGCGGGGACTGTGGGAGTAAAAACAGGCGGCCGACTACCGTGACCCTCAGCGTCAACGAGTACGCGACACACGTCGCGACTGTATCGGTCAACCTTGTGGCGCTGCGCGAGGACTTCGCGGCCGCCGCGCAGCTCGCTGAGCGATTCTTCCGCTTTGCGCTCGAACGGTTGGGCATGTTCCGGCGCGCCGATGCCGTCGAGCCGAATCTTGTGCTGCCTGCGATCCTCGTCTACCAGCGTGATCGTGTCACGTCGGCGACGCCAACGACAAAGTCGACCGCACCCGCCGGCGGCGCCAGTACGAGGATCGTTGCAAAGGCGATGCAACGCAGACTGAGCGGGGACTCACTGAACTGCGGGGACGCCAAGTGCGTCAACGAATCGAAAGCCACCTTGGCGCGGCCAAAAAATCATCCGAAGGCCAGGGACGCGGCAAGCGCCACGATCGGGCGATTGCATCGCTAGCCTTTTCAACGGCCACCGCCGGGGCCCTTCTCGTCCCAACCAAGTGCGAACCCCGCCGCCTTCTATCCCGCGTGCATTCGACTTCTGCCAAGGCGTTCCTCCAATACATGCTCCGCTCTGTAGTTCCCGACTATCTCGCGCACACAGCGGCAACCGACCAAAAAAATCGCCAACATGATCCCTCTTGATCACGCCATACACGCGGCGTAACTTGCGCACGTCATGTCAGCGAAAGCTACAAGCCGACATTCCCCGCTCGCGCGCGGGTTCGCGACGCTTTCGATTCTCTTTGTGTGTGGGGCTGCGGCCGGCGACGGTCTTTCGACCTGCAAGACCGGCTCGCTGAGTGACCTCAAGGAGGCGATGAGGGCGCACAACGAGCACGTGTACCGGATGAACCGCAAGTTCAGGGACGTCTGGTACTTCCAGGGGGCCGTGCCCGCGAGCGTCGGCAAGGAAGTGACGTTCGATGCGATTCACCGGTACCTCGAACAACTCGCGCCGCGCAAGGCCGCGCTGCTGTTTCACGCCACGGACGAAAACCGGCTGTGCACCTGGCTTTTAACGCCGGACCGGGGCAAGGTCGTTCAACACCTGCTGAAGCTCTCGCCGGCGGGGCTGGACGATCTAAGCCCCTCGCTGTGGCAGGAACTCGGGGCTCGCACCGCGCGCAGGCCGCGCGTAGCCGACCGCGCACAGCCGCACGCCCCTCTCGAACCGCAGGAATCGAAGCAGCGCTGGAACGTGCTGCTCAAGCGCATCGGCGCAATGCTGCTGCCGCCGCCGGTTGCCAGGCGGCTGGTCGAAGACGGCACCGACACTCTGATCGTCGTGCCGATTTCGATCCGCTCGTTCCGATACGGCCACGAGGGCGAAAACGACAGTGCGACCCAGATACGGAACGAGAAGAAGTTCAGTGAACTGCCGTCGACGACACAGCTCGTTCTCGCGGTCAGTACGGTTCCCTTTCTTGCGCTGCCGCTGGGAGAAGCGCGCGTCGTCGATCGAATGTCCGTCGTCGTCGCGCCTGGATTCCTGCCGTTCGCGAGTGCGCCCTATCCCGCGCACGGCCGTATCACGGCACCGCTTGTCGTCGGAGCGCCGATCAGAAAGGGACTCGAGCCCCTGCCGGGTGCGCAAGCGGAAGTCGAGCGGATTGCCACTGATCTGAAAGCCGACCCCCTTGTCGGCGAAGCAGCGCTCAAGCAGCGTGTGCTGGATGAATTGGGCAGGCGTTCGAATGCGCTGGACTTCATCTTGTTCGCGACGCACGGGCGCGCGAGCGAGTCGAACCCGGTCGATCAAAGTTATCTCGAATTCAGCGACGGGCGCTTGACTGCCCGCGAGATCAGCCAGTTGCAGCAGGAAACGGCAGCGGTCTCTGGTGCTGGAAACGGACTCCGATTGCGACAGCGCCCGGTTGTCGTCATGAGCGCGTGCGAAACGGGCCTCGGCAAGAACTTCGCCGTGGGCACGATCGGACTGGCGCGCGCGTGGCAATGGGCGGGAGCATCCAACGTCGTGATGAGCGTTTGGAGCGTCGACGACCAAGCGACCCGCGATTTGATGATCGACTTCGTCGGCGGCCTTCGCGCCGGCCAAGCGGTCGACAAGGCCTTGCGCGAAGCCGCGATCAACGTGCGGCGACTCGATGACAACCCGGCGTTCTGGGCGGCATTCAGCGTGTTCGGCGCGCCCGAGCGCTTGCGGCCACAATAAGTTCGCCAACGACGGCATGGAGAAGCGAATGTCGAACCGCATCGCGCGTGGGCACTATGCGGGCTTCGGCGGTGTGGCAGCGTTCCTGTTCTTCCTGATGGCGGACGGCTGGGGTGGCGTCGTGGCACAGCCGCCGGTTACGGCGCTACGCGTGGAACACCTGATGCGGCCGCAGTCCGTGGAGGCCCTCGAATTCGAAGCAATGTCATCCGATCTCGAGAAGAAGCGAATCGCGCGTTTGATCATCACTGCCGCGAAGCCGGCCGACGGCGCGGCGCGCCATTTGATCGACGGCGTGCGCGCGGGCGCGCTCGAGATGGCGGTCGTGCCGCTCGCCTCTCTCGGCACCTACGTGCCGCGTTTCCGGGCGTTCGAGATTCCCTTCCTGTTCCACGACACGCGGCACAGGCTGAGCGTCCAGTTCGCCGACCGCGACTTCAAACTGCTCGACGAGTTGCGGTCCGCAAAGCTCGAGGCCGTAGGCTGGTGGCCGGGCGAGACCCTTGTACTCGCGAGTCGCAAACCCGTGCTGGAGCCCACGGACCTGCGCGGACTGCGCGCTGTCACTCTGTCCGCAAGAAGCAGCGGCGAGGCGAGCGCGCTTTTGCTGCTTGCCGAAAAGCTTGGCGCGGTCCCGAAAGATTTGCCGTGGTCGCAGGTCGCTGCCGGCCTCGAGCGTGGCGACATTGATGTGATCGAGGCCGTACTGACCGACCTGCACCAGCTGCGGGCGCCGAAGCTGTCGGTGACGCTGACCCAACATCTGTACGCCGGCTACGTCGTGATCGCCAATCCGGCGCGCTGGGCCGGGTTGCCTCTGGGCGTGCAGGCCGCGCTGCGGGAGCACCTGCAACGAGCGCATGACACTACTCACCGAAAGATCGTTGATGCGGCCGCTGCCGCGCGTCGCGAATTGGCGCAAGAGCGAGGCGCAGTGTTCTTCTCCATGCCTTCAAAAGAAATCCAGAACTGGCGCAATGCTTTGCGCAGCGAGCACCTGGCGGGTGCCGCCGGCAATGACTTCATCAAGTATGTGGAGCGATCCGGGTTTTTTACGGCATCTGTAAGTCGCGGCAGCGGGCCGGAGATCTCATGGAATGCGTGGTTCGAAGACGGCCCCGAATCCGTTCCGAAGGATGTCGCTGCATTCGAACTGAACGGCGTCTACCGCTTCTATCTCGATCTCTCGCGTTATCCCTACACATCGGACTTCTCGGCGAAACTCGGCCGGCCGGTCGAAGAACTCCTTGGCGGGAAAGGCGAACGGCGTCTGCTGCTGCAGCCGGTGCTGCTCGGCGCCCAGATTGGCCCGGCGCCTGGGATTGCGATGCGCCCACAGGCGTTGACCGTGAAGCTCGAGCGCGCGCGGGCCGATCCCAAGGATGGAGAGTTGCTCGAGGCGTTCGACAAAGGCAGGTTGACTACGCGTGCACTGTCGGGCCAAGTAAATTTGGGCGGATTCGTCTCGTGGGAGATCAAGGCGCAGGCCATCGGTTGCGGCGGCATCGCGGTCACGGTCTGGGATCAGGCAAGGGTGACGCCACTCGATCACATCGTGCTGCAAATCCCGGTGCGCAACCGGGGCACGGGACCCAAGAAGTGTGGATGGAACGACACGGCGAAGTCGATGAACGCAGGTCTGCTGACGTTGCTGGCTGGACCAGCTCCGCGCGCAGACGCACGCGCACCCGACGCCGCACTGCACGTGTTCGAGAGTAGTGACGACGGCAAGGTCCGCAGCCACGCAGTGTTTATCCACCGGCGGCGCCTGCTGGAGGCGCTCGCAAATCCGAAAGCGATCGATCCCGGCGTCTATTCGTGGCAACTCGCATCCGGGTTGAGCACCTATGTGTCCGATGCGAGCCAGATGCCGGAACTGATCAAGGCGGCACACAAGGCCGTCGCCCAGCCAGTCGCGCGGCCGTTTCCGTTCGAGGATGTGGCCTTCGAGCTGGCGCAGAAAGTCTTCGGCGGCACGTCCGAGCACGATCGCCGCGAAGGGGCCAGGGCGCAGGCAGCGCTGCGCGACGCCGTGGAAAAGGCGGCCGAGCCGACAGTCATCGTGCGGCTCGTTTCAACCAATGGCGAGACGGTGTTCATTCCGTTCGGTTTGCTTGCAGCTCAGGCGAAAAAGCCGGAAGTGCCGAAGCGCTTCACGGTGATCCAGCCACTGCCTCAACCGCGTCCGGCCAGGTCGAGCTGCATCGATACGTGGCGCATCGCACGGCCGCGCGAGCTTCAGGGTGTCGGCGGCGACGCGCGCGACCTGCTCTTGCAGGCAGCAGATGCAGCGCCCGCGCCGGGGATCAGCGTGATCGACAATCACGCCTCGCTGGCAGGGTACCTCGCGAGCAACGAAGGTGCGGTCGCGGATCGCGGCGACGGCTTGGTTGTGCTCGCGCATCACGATAGTGGGTACCTGAAGTTCAACGACGCCGACCGGCCGCCGGCGCGCATCGCGCACGAGTACATAAAGCGTGAATTTCAATCGGGCAGCGCGGCGATCCTTGCCGCCTGTACCACCACCGGCAACATCACCGAAACCAGACTTATCGTCGACCAGCTCGCGCGCCAGGGCGTCGATGCGCTGATCGTTTCGCCGTTCGCCGTCGATGCCGAATTCGGCACGCGGCTCGCTCTCGAGTTCGAGAAGGTCGTTGCCGAGGAGCGCGGACGGCGCGGCGGCATCACACTGCTCCAGGTTTTCGAGCGTGCAGCGGCCAGGGTCGCAACCGTCTACAAGAACCAGGGCGCGTTGCGCGACATGGCGCTCGAATTCATGCTGATCGGCAATCCTGAGATCAGGCTCTGCAATTGAGAAGAGAGGCGACAATGCGCTGCCTGCAGCGGTTTTTTTCCCCATCTGCGCTTGCACTCGCACTCGTGCTGGCGCCACCGGCATCGACGGCTCAACCGCAAACGGCGCCGCGCCCCATCGTCGTCATCAGCGATTTCCACATGGGCCTTGGACGGCGTGCCGACGGGCAATGGGACCCGAAGGAGGACTTCCGCTGGACGGGCGCCTTGCGGGGTTTTCTAGATGAGATTTCCCGCCGCAACAAGGACCAGACGGACCTCGTCATCGCGGGCGATTTTCTCGAACTGTGGCAGCCGCCGGCCGACATCAAGTGTGCCGGTGACGGTGCCGACCTCGGCTGCACGATCGCCGAGATGAAGGAAATCGTGCGTCGCGTAGTTGCCGCCCACAAGGACGACCTGGCCGCGCTCACCGCGTTCGCCAAGCGTGGCGCAAACACGGTGCACGCCGTTCCCGGGAACCATGACTCCGCCCTCGTGATTCCCGAAATCTGGGCGCTCGTCGCGCAGGCGATGGATGCCGCCAGCGGGCGAGTGGTGCTGGTTGCCAACGGCGTCTGGTCCAGCGCAGATGGGCTGGTGCTAGTCGAACACGGCCACCAGATCGGCAGCGATGTGAACCGCTACAAGAACTGGCCGACCGTCGTCGCCCGCAAAGAGGGAACCGAGTTCGTGATCCGGCCGTGGGGCGAATTGTTCGTTCAACGGCTCTTCAACGCCGAAGAGGAGCAGTACCCGATCATCGACAACCTCAGTCCGGAAACCGCGGGCGCCAGGTATCGGATGGCCGACCGAGGACTGTGGCGCTCGGCCGCCGATGTCGCGCGCTTCATCGTGTTCAACGCGTTCGAAACGTCGGCGCGCCAGAAAGGAGCAGCGCTCGGGCGCAAGCCCGACGCAGCGGCGCCCTGCACGCGCGCCGAGGCCGACGCACTCGGACACAAGTTGGTCCTCGGAACGCTCGAGACACAAGACCCGTTTCGCACGCAGGTCGAGTCTCGGACGACCCCGGAGGCGCAACGGTTGCGAGACGAACTCGACGCCCTCGTCAGGCAGCTTCCGGATGAAGACATTCAGCACCTGTGCGCGCGGCAAATCGACTCATCCACACTTGGTGCGGCACTCGAGGCGAAATTCGTTCCCCGCACAGAGGTGATCCGCAAGCACCTGCACGAGCGCATCAAGAGCTACCCGAACGCGGCCGTTTTCGTGTACGGACACACGCATCAGCTCGAGGAGGCATGGACCTCTCAGCTCGACAAGGAACGCACCGTCACCGTGCTCAACTCAGGCGCTTTTCAGCGGCTGGTTGACGAAGCAGGCTATCTCGCGCGGGTGCAGGCGCTGCAACTGACGAACCCCGAAGATGGGCTGCGTCGGATTTCACTGGACACACTCGCGCCCTGCTACGGCGTCGTCATGGTCGACTACAAGGCTGGCGCCCCGACGGCCGAAACGCGGATGTGGCACATGCCCGAGGGCGGCAAAGGACGACTTGTCAGTCCGGGCGCGAAGGACTGCGAATAGCCGGTCGCGTTACGTAACTTCGACAATTGCCCGGTCGGTTTTGGCATCGCGCTTGGCGCACGTCGTACTGATGCATGCCCGCGGCAGGTCCTCGCTCACTGTCTGCTATCGGGCGGGACCCTCAAAGTCCCAGTCATGGCCGTGCACGGAGCTTCGCCAACGGCGTACCTGAGCCGGACAATTGCGCGATCCTTGGCACGTAGGTTTCCAAGGCTCGCCGTGAACAACCCGCCCGACTATCCGGCTTTCTTAGGACTGCTTGGATGTTGAGTTGGTGGAGACGAAGGGGATCGAACCCTCGACCTTCGCATTGCGAACGCGACGCTCTCCCAGCTGAGCTACGTCCCCATGATTGCAAAACAGGCGGCGAGTCTACGCGGGGGAGATTTGCCCTTCAAGCCGCACGTAAAATCGCGCAGCCATGAACGATGCACACCGAAAGTACACCGTCGAATTCTGCGATCGCGAGTACAACGCGCGCGCCGCGATTCCGGATCATCCGCAAATCTTCGCGCGCTGGAGCGAGCAGGCGGCCGCGTCGCGGCGGCTGCGCGCGTGCCTGGTCGATCTCGCCTACGGCGACCGCGGCGCCGAGCGGCTTGACTACTTTTCCACCCGCGAAGATGACGTTCCGCTGCTCGTGTTCATCCACGGCGGCTTCTGGCGCAGTCTCGACAAGTCCGACTTCTCTTGGATCGCGCCACCGTTCGTACAGCAGGGCGTAGCGGTCGCGCTGACGAACTACGGGCTCGCACCGAGAGCGCGAATCGAAGACATGGTGCGCCAGAGCCTGGGCGCTCTCGCCTGGCTCTATCGCAACGCCGGGCGGCTTGGCTTCGACCGCAACCGCATTTTCGTGGGCGGCCATTCGGCCGGCGGGCATCTGGCAGCGATGATGATGGCGGCGCTGTGGCCGCAGTTCGACGCGGACCTTCCGCGCAACCTGGTCAAGGGCGCGCTGGCTGTGAGCGGCATATTCGATCTCGAGCCGCTGCTGCACGCGCCGTTCGTCAATGTCGATCTGAAGCTCGATACCGCGCGCGCACGGCGGCTTTCGCCTGCGTTGATGCCGCCCGCGACCGATGCACCGCTGGTTCTTGGCGTGGGCGGGCTCGAGTCCGGCGAGTTCCAGCGCCAGACCCAACTGCTGGCGGCGCGTTGGAAGAACAATCTCGTTCGTAGCGTGCCCGCGCCGGGTAGCAACCATCTGACCGTGTGCGACGAGATTGCGGATCCGGCAAGTGCGCTCTTTGACGCGGCGCTTGCTTTGGTGAAGGGTGAAGGGTAGGCGCCGGTAGCCCTATCCTGGCTGGGGGTGCACGAGGAGGCAAGCGCTGCGCGCTGGCCCGAAGGGCGAGGACAGACTCCCCAGCTGCGCCGGGCCCCGAGCCCCTCGTTCCCAATCCTGCGCGAACGGCTTCACGCGAGCAGGCGATCGAATGCGCCCGCGTTTCACGCATACTCGCGCCGGTTTCAACAGACAAGGAAGACCGATGAAGCTTGCCCACGCCGCACTCGCGATCGCAGTCGCCGCCGCGTTGCCGTGGTCAGCCGCTCGTGCGGCCGACATCCGCGCCTTGCAGACACTGGCGCAAAACGAGTTCAGGCTGCTGTCGGAGGATCTGGGCGCCGCGCTGTCGTTCAAGCCACTGATTCCGTCGGAGGCGATGGGGTTGACCGGATTTGATGTCGGCTTCGCGGTCACCGGCACCACGCTGAAGAATGCGATTCTGCTGTCGAAAGCGGCCGGCGGCGAAGAAGTGCCGAGGACGTTGCCGGTACCGTCGCTGCGCGCGCACAAGGGATTGCCGTTCAACATCGACGTTGGAGCGGTGTACGCCGCGGCTCCGGATACCAACATCCGCATGTTTGGCGGCGAATTGCGCTGGGCGGTTTTGCCCGGCACGACGCTGGTGCCGGCGGTTGCGCTGCGCATCGCCATGACACGGCTCGGCGGCGTCGATCAACTGAAATTCGAAACGCTGTCGGGCGATGTCTCGGTCTCGAAGGGATTCGCGGCGTTCACTCCCTATGGCGGCGTCGGACAGGTACGTTCGAAGAGCACACCGCAGAACGTGCCGCTATTGCGCGCGGAGAAATTCGAGCAGACCAAGGTGTTCGCCGGCGTGAACATCAACCTCGGCGTCAATTTCGCATTCGAGATCGACAGTACCGGTGGGATTACGAGTTATGGGGCGAAGATAGGGGTACGGTTCTAATTGTGCGAGCGAATGAGTTGAGCCGGAATCCAGCGACTTTCAGGCCGCCACGAGACACTAGATTCCCGCCTGCGCGGGAATGACGCGACCTCGAGGCGGGGTTTGTCATCCCCGCGAAAGCGGGGATCCAGTGAAACTTTCGTTGCAAAGACAACTGGATTCCGGCCTTCGCCAGAATGACAGCATCACAACGCGTCTGGCGTCGGGCGCACGGCGGTCGGCGTCGGCTGTTGCGCTTCCAGCACTTTCAGCAGCGCGGCGGTATCAGAAGTTCCCCAGCCACTCGCGACGAGCGCATTCAACTGATTCGCCACCAGCATCGCGGCAGGCAGCATCACGCCGGTCTCGCCCGCCACGTCGACGATCAATCCGTAGTCTTTGTAGTGCAGCCGCGCCTCCATGCCGGCGGCAAAGTCGCGCCGCGCCATCTTCGGACCCATCAAATCGAGCATCTTGCTTCCCGCAAGGCCGGCGCTGATCGCTTCCAGCATCCGTTGCGGCTCGACTCCATTGGCATGCGCGAACAGCATCGCTTCCGCAATGCCCTGAATGTTGACCACCTGCACGATCTGATTGCATGCCTTGGCCACCTGTCCTGCGCCGTGGCCGCCGATGTGCGTGATCGTCTTACCGAGTTTCTCGAGCAAAGGGCGCGCACTCGCGAGCACGGACTCGTCGCCACCAACCATGATCGACAGCGTCGCGGCTTGCGCGCCTTTGGTGCCGCCCGATACCGGACAGTCGAGCATATGAACGCCGCGCTCCGCGAGCCGCTGTGCGAACGAGCGGGTCGCAAGTGCGGAAATCGTGCTGAAGTCGAGTACCACCGCGCCGCGCGCCGCGCTTTCAACGACGCCGCCGGGGCTGAACAAGACTTGCTCGACGTCAGGTGTTGACGTGACGTTGCTGCAGATGAATTCCGCTCCACGCGCCGCATCGGCAGCGGAACCACATGCCGTTGCGCCGCGTTCGGCGAGCGGCTGCATCGCCTGCGGCTTGCGCGCGAAGACCCGCAAGGCAAAGCCCGCGCCGATCAAGTGCTCAACCATCGGTCGGCCCATGTTGCCCAGGCCGATGAAAGCGACGACGCTCATTGACTCTCTCCGGCGACCGGATATGCGGCCGCAGCGATGCACTCGGCCAACACGGCGTTGTCGCCGATCTGATTCGCCAGCAGCAGAATGAGCCGCGTATTAAGTTGGGCGCTTTGCGCTTCGCTCAACCCGCGGTGCGCGTTGAGCAACTGCTCATAAAAGCCGTCGGCGTCGGCGATGCGGGGTTCGGTGATCATTGCTTGTCCTTTCAGCGCAGACCCAGCGTAGTGCGGACAGCGCGCTCGATGACCGCACGCGTCGGGTCATCGAAGGTTCCGGAGAGCACGAGGTCGGGCCGAACAACACTCGCGCCGCCGGATCGCAAATCCAGTTGCGCGGCGAGATGGCCGGCCGGGTCTGCAATGTTCGAATACACGCGCACCGGGTAGTCGTTCTCCAGTGCGCGCAGATGCGCGTCGGACTGTTGCGCCAGCACGATCGGCCGATGCCCCGACTGCGCGATCAGATCCACCAGATCGCCCGCCTTGCCATCGGGCAGCGTGATCGCCACGTTTTGCACATGACGCCCGCCGCCGCGGCCGGCGTTCAGCGGTGATTCGGCGTACGCGACGGGGACCGATAGCCGGCCCATGTTGACGAGGCTCCGTGCAAACGCGTGCTCGCGCACAAGCGAAATCACCGCGTCGCGAAACTGCCGCTCCATCAAGCTCGGCGGCGACAGGAAGCGTGCGGTGCGGTCGGTGACGCGCAGGTTCTCCAGCGCGGCGGCGCGGCGCTCGACGTTGTAGGAATCAAGCAGGCCTTCGCGCGCTTTGCCGTCCAGCACCAGCGCGAGTTTCCACACCAGGTTGTCGGCGTCCTGAATTCCGCTGTTGCCGCCACGCGCGCCGAACGGGCTCATCACGTGAGCGGCGTCGCCGGCAAAAAGCACGCGTCCGTCGCGAAAGCGGTCAAGGCAGAAACTGCGATATCCCCAGGCGCCGACCCACACGATTTCGAAGTCGACGCTGGCGCCGAACTGCCGCCGCAACCGCTCGGCCACCACATCGGGTTGGCTGATCGCCTCGGGGTCGGCGTCGGCCGGCATCTGATAGTCGAGCCGCCAAACGCCGTCGGCCATCAGGTGTTGCCAGACTGCGCGATTATCGTTAAAGGGCGCCTCGATCCAGGTCCAGCGTTCCGCCGGCGGCGGCTCGTCGAAGCGCACGTCGGAGATGCACCATCGATCGACGAAGCGGCTTGACTGCGAACCCACCTTCAGCCAGTCCCGCACCGGACTCTGCGAGCCGCTGCAGTCGATGACCCAGCGTGCTTCCATCGTGTAGTCACCCAGCGGAGTGGTCACGCGCAATTCGACGTGGTCGGCGCGCCGGGTAAGTCCGGTCAGCCGGTTCTTCCAGCGCAATTCGACACCACCCAACTCGTAAATGCGATCGACCAGAAACCACTCGACGTAGAACTGCTGCAGGTTGACGAATGGCGGCAGCAACGAACGGTCATGCGTGCGTGCCGTTTTCAGATCGAACGAGTAAATCTCGTCACGGCCCGCGAACGTGCGGCCGACCGACCATTGAATGCCCTTTGCCAGCATGCGATCGGCGATGCCGAGCCGGCGGAAGATCTCCAGGCTCTTCTGCGCGTAACAGATGCCGCGGCTCGATGCGCCCTTGACGCCGATCGTGTCGTCCTCATCCAGAATCACCGCGGGAATGCCGCGCAGTGCGCAGTCGCACGCGGCGGTCAGGCCAACCAGCCCGGCGCCGACGATCACAACGGCATGGCGCAGCCTTGTGCCGCGCAATTCCAGCGGCTCGACGAATGGATAGACAGGCAGCTCATAGGCGCCGCCGGTGGTGGCGGTGCGCAGCGTCGATGCGAGCGCGTGATCGTCGGGCATGTTCGTTGGGCGTCGGGCGTTGGCGTTGGGCGTTGAGCGAGTTGCCGCTGACCCTAAACGGCCAACGCTGAACGCTCAACCGCTCCGACTGCGCGTGCGCGCGCCAGAGTCAACGCATGCACGAGTCGCGTCGCCGGCACGTCGATATGCGCCCAGTCGGCCAGTTCGATCACCGACTCGACCACCGCCGCAAGCTCCAACGGTCGGCGTTGTTCGAGGTCCTGCAGCATCGAGATCTTTGCCGCGCCAAGTTGCCGCGCAAGGTCGATGCGCTGCTCGATGCTCATCGGCATTGGATGGCCGTAATGCGCACACACGGCCATGCCTTCGCGCATCACCGCGCGAATCACCTGGAGCACGGTTTCATCGGCGCAGATCTGATCCATCAGATATCCGGTCAGCGCGGCGACGGGATTGAAGGACAGGTTGCCCAGCAGCTTGGTCCACACGTCGAGCCGGATATTGCGCGAGGCAACGGCCTCAAAGCCCGCATCGCCAAGCACAGCGCAGGCGCGGCGCAGGCGCGCGGAATCGGTGTTGTTCGGTTCGCCGAGTATCAATTTGCGACCGCCGGTGTAGTGCACTTCACCGGGCGCACGCACTTCGGCGGCGATATGCACGACGCAGCCGACAATATGCGCGCAGTCGAGCGCCGCGAACATCGAGCCTTGCGGGTCGAGGGCATGCACGTGTTTGCCATCGCGCGGCCCGCCTTCGCGAAAGAAGTACCACCACGGCAAGCCATTAATCGCCGGCACAACCACCGTGCTCGCGCCGACCAGCGGTTGCAAACGCGGCAGCATCGCGCCGATTGCATGCGCTTTCAGTCCGATAACGATCAGATCTTGGGTGCCATCGATGCGAGCCGGATCGTCGGTCGCCTCAAGCTTGTAGCGGCCGGACCGCGCGCCGACGTGATCGACCAATTGGAGCCCATCGCGCCGGATCGCCGCCAGATGCGCGCCGCGCGCGATTAGTGAAACCTGATGGCCATCGGCCGCCAGCCTCGCGCCGATGCTCCCGCCAATGCCGCCGGCGCCAACGATGCAGACCTTCATCAGATGCCGAACGCCTCTTCCAGCCTGCGCTTGTCCCAGCCAGGCGCCAGCATTTCGATGAACGAGTAAACAAAGCCGCGCATGTAGGCGCCCTGTTTGACCGCAAGTCGTGCGGTGTTCTTGCCGAACAGATGCCCGCACGGCAGAACGACGAGGCCGTCGCGCTTCAGATCAACCGCCACGCCAGCGATGATGCCGATACCCAGGCCCACCAGCACATAGGTCTTGATCACGTCGGCGTCGACCGCTTCCAGCACGATCGACGGCTCGATACCCGCCGCGGAAAACGCGGCATCGATTTTCGAACGTCCGGCGAATGTCGTTTCGTAGGTGACGATCGGATGCCGCGCCACGTCTTTCAGCGTCAGTTTGCCGGGCGTGGTCTGGAACTTCGCGAGCGCATGCGCCGGTGGCACCACGGCGACATGCTGCCAGTCGTACACCGGAATCGATCTGAGGCCCGGCGCATCGGCCAGTGTCTCGGTGGCAATGCCGACATCGGCCTGACCGTTGGTCAGCATTGCCGCGATCTGCGGTGGGTTGGCTTCGAGGAGTTTCAACCGAACTTGCGGAAAACGCGCGACGAATCTAGTGACGACATCGGGCAACACGTAACGCGCCTGCGTGTGCGTGGTCGCGATGCGCAACGTTCCCGAAGGCGAGCCGGAAAAGTCGCGCGACAGTTTCTTAAGGTTGTCGACTTCCTGCATGATGCGTTCGGCCGCCAGCAGCACCTGCTGGCCCGGCGGCGTAAGGCCCAGGATGCGCTTGCCCTGACGCGCGAACACCGACACGCCGAGTTCGCCTTCCAGTTCGATGATCGCTTTCGATACGCCCGGCTGCGACGTGTGCAGTGCGCGCGCAGCCGACGTGATGTTGAACTTGTGGCGCGCCGTCTCGCGCAGAAAGCGGAATTGTTGGAGGTTCATGCAGTCAGTATAGAAAGAAGACGGCAGTCGCCGGCCCGCAGCCGTCCGATAATGGCTGGAGACGAATGCGCATGACGAGCACGAAGACCATTCACGTACGTGGCCAGCCGATCGCTGCGGGCAAGCTGCCGCTCGTTTGTCTGCCGCTGGTGGCCGGCACCGAAGATGCGCTGCTCGCCGAGGCGAAGCAGGTGCTCGCGAAGAAACCCGACGTTATCGAATGGCGCGCGGATTTCTTCGAGCAGGTGAGCAAGGTCGACGCCGTGCTCGCCTGCGCGCGGCATTTGCGGCAAATGACCGGTGCGACGCCGATGCTGTTCACCTGCCGATCAGCGAGCCAGGGAGGTCAGCCCATCACGTTGGGGCCGCCGCAGGTCGCGGCGCTGTGCGAAGCGGTGTGCGCGGCGCGTTCCGTCGAGCTGATCGACTTTGAAATGGACAGCGCGCTTGACGATGTGCAGCGCGTTGTCGCGGCAGCGCGCAGCGCAGAAGTGACCGTCGTGCTGTCGCACCATGACTTCGACGCGACGCCGCGCTTCGACGAGCTCGCGCGGCGCTTTCGCATGGCGCAGGATCTCGGCGCCGATGTCGCCAAGATCGCGGTGATGCCCTCCTCGCCCGACGATGTGCTGACCTTGCTGAGCGCGACATTCCACGCGTCGCGTCTGTTGGCGATCCCGGTGGTCAGCATGGCGATGGGACAGGCCGGCTCCATTTCGCGTGTGATCGGATGGATGTTCGGCTCGGCGATGACATTCGCGGTAGGCAGTCGCAACTCCGCGCCCGGGCAGATCGCGGTCGATGATTTGAACGCCGCCATTGCAAGCTTGCGCCGCGCGTGTGGCGGTTGACGCGAATGTCGTTCCCGCGAAAGCGGGAACCCAGTGTCTTCCCGAACCCAAGAATTCGAACGGTTTGAGGTTCCTCGTCGCGGAGCCTGCCTCCGGCGAAGGCCGGGGGACCTACGCCTCTGAGGCGCTATCGCGCCAATGCGATCTCCGGCTTCAGGCCGAGCTGGCGAGCACGGCGGACCAATCTGCGATCGTCGAAAGTAACAAAGCGCTCGCAGGCATCACTGCAAGCCCAATGCAGCGCGTCGGCAAAGTCGAGGCCGCGGCGATGTAAGTCGATTGCATCTTTCACCGCCTCCCATCGCTCGACTGTCACGTGCGGCATGCCGAGCAGATGCTCAATCGCCTGGCAGAAAGATTCCGGCTCAAGCTCATAGAACCCGCGCATAACCCATTCCAGCTCGAGTACCACCGTCAGCGGTACAAAGACGGCCCCTGATTCAACAACTACGCGGCGCGCAAGAGGCCGCTGGCGCTTGGCCTCGGGGTCGTCGGGATCCTCGCAATAGAAGCGTGCAAGGACGTTGGTATCGACCGCGATCATCCCTTGCCACGCCGGCGCCGGAGCGTGGCCGCGGGATCGAACTCCGACAGTCTTCGCGGCGCGCGGCCACGCGGCTGTGGCTTGACTTTGATTAAGCCGTAGCCGGCGGCGGGCTCGCTTGGCTTTACGCGGCGACGCACGTGCAGACGAATCGCTCCGCCTTCGTCGACGAACTCCACTTGGGTTCCGGGAGTCAGGTCGTAACGCGCCCGAATTTCGGCCGGGATCACGATCTGGCCTTTCTCCGTTAGAGTCGCTGCAGCCATCGATTGCTCCGCTTCCAGACAGGCGGGCAGTCTAACAGCTGCTTACCATGTAAGACGAAGGAGCACCGTTGACCGATCTCTCCGCATTCCCCATCACGAACAAGTGGCCTGCGCAAATCCCGACCGCCTGCAACTCTATTCATTGCCCACTCCAAACGGCGTGAAGGTCTCCGTGATGCTCGAAGAAACGGGCCTTCCGTACGAGCCTCACCTCGTGAGTTTTGACAGCAAGGATCAGATGTCGCCGGAATTTTTGTCGCTCAACCCGTACGGCAAGATCCCGGCCATCCTCGATCCGAACGGTCCGGGCGACAAGCCGATCGCGCTGTTCGAATCTGCTGCCATCCTGATCTATCTCGCCGAGAAGACCGGCAAGTTCATGCCGCACGATGCGGCCGGCCGCTACGAGACGGTCCAGTGGCTGATGTTCCAGATGGGTGGCCTCGGGCCGATGTTCGGCCAGCTCGGCTTCTTCCATAAGTTCGCCGGCAAGGACTACGAAGACAAACGGCCGCGCGATCGCTACGTCGGCGAATCGAAACGCGTGCTCGGTGTGCTCAACGGCCGCCTGGCAAACCGCGCGTGGATGATGGGCAACGACTACACCATCGCCGACATGGCGATCTTTCCGTGGGTGCGAAATCTGATCGGGTTCTACGACGCCGGCGATCTGGTAGGGATCAAGGACTTTCCGAATGTGACGCGGGCGCTGGAGGTGTTCGTGGCTCGACCCGCGGTGGCGAGAGGTTTGACTGTCCCGGAAAGATTCAAGGTCGAGTGAGCGGCGCATCACCTCGCTCGCGGCGCCTATGCGGACAGCGACCCGATCAACTTGCCGAGGTCTCGGTTTGAAACGCCGAGCGCCAGCAGCGAACGCACGAGGAGATCGAGCGAAACGGTCGGGTCGCCGGCCTCCATCTTGGCGACACGTGACTGGCTGGAGTGCAGCGCACGCGCCAACTCGCTTTGCGTCAGCCGGCGTTGCTGGCGTCGCCGCCGCAGCCCTTTGGAGAGGCGGAGTCGCAACTCGACGTAACGCTCCTCATCGGGAGAAAGCTCGAGGAACTCCGCCGCGCCGCCGGTCTTCCAACCTTTTGTGGCGAGCCGCTTACGCTTGACTGCACGCATCGTAATACTCCTTCAACCTGCGCCGACACTGTTCGATGACGCCCGGCGGAGTCGTCGCAGTCTTCTTGCTGAAACCTCCAGGATCACGATCGCATCACCGTCAATCCGGTACACGATGCGCCAAGTCGCATTCGCATCGGCAATGCGTAGCTCGTGACAGCGTGGCGCTATCGATGGCAGCGGCCGCGAATGCGGCATGCTCAACTTATCGCCACGCTGAAGGCGTCGCAGCAGAAACCCGGCCTCGAGTCTCGCTTGCGCCGAAAGCGGCGGCGACTTGACTTCGCCGTGGAGCCAGACCAACGGTTTATCGCGTCGCTCGGCCATTGCGGCCGATTGTATGTCCGATTAGACATAGAAGGAAAGCGCAATAGGCATCGCGCTTGCACGACCGGTCGAAAATCTGCGCGGCTTTGGCCTTGGCACTTCGGTCGTCGCGGTGATTGGAGAGAAAGGCGGAGATCCTGGCGCTGTCCCTCGAAAGGTTTGAAAGCCCGATCGCGGAGCGGTTCTGGAAGGATGCTCAAAGCAAAGCCAACGCGCGTGCTTCTGCCCGCAGGGTGCCGGGCGGGCTCCGGCAGCGGCGACGCAAGGGCTAGGTTTTCATGATTTTCAGGTGGACGATCACGGGATCGCAATGACAGAAGGCCGGACCATGAGCGACAAACTGCCCCGCAGGGCACGAGCACTACTGAACACCGCCGAGCGCCGCCGGGCGTTCGACGATTCGGCCGAGGTCGCGGCCATTTGTCGCACGATCGCCACCGCGCGCAAACAGGCCGGACTGTCGCAGGAAGAGGTTGCACAACGCAGCGGTGTGCCGCAGGCGGAGATCAGCCGCATCGAGTCCGGGATGTTGTCGAGGGGTCCTACGCTGCTCACCCTGGTGCGTCTTACCAGAGCGATGCAGCAGACCCTGCGCGTGCAGTTCGAGGCTCAGCAGGAAGCCCACCCCGACGTCGTGCGGATTGTCGGCCATTCGACGCCGGCATCCGTCTCGCCGACGGGGATCAAGGTTTACGTGGCGTCGGGACCTCTGCGGTCGCCATTGCGCTCGCGCACCCTGAAAGGCGTCAAGGCGACCTGACGTCATGAGTTCCGGCTGGGAGATTGCATCGGGAAAGGCGCATTGCGAACGCGATCGAACTTGCAGAGCGCTTGAAGCAGCGCTGGACTCCGTCCGACGAGCGTTGGCTGCGCATTGCGGCGGTACTGCTCGTTGCCTCCTTCGTTCTGAAGGGAATTCATCATTTCTGTTCTTAGGGTTGCGTGCTTTGGCCCAGAATGCACCCAGCGTCATCCGCCAAGCAGTCGCCTCGCCAGCAGCGTCTGCACGAGCAAGGAACGGCAATATGCTGATTCAGGTCGAAGGCAACACACTGGCGGTCTCGGCCTGAAGGCCAAGCACGGTGTGCGCCTGGGCCGCTCAGATGCCGGCCACCCGCTGAATGGAGGAATGCGATGAACGCTCGTGCTTTGCTGATGCTTGCTGCCCTTCCCCTCGCCGCTGCCCACGCGGGCGGATCGAACTACGGGGTTGCGCCCGGTGTGCCGGCCAACTTCGCCGGCAAGGTGAGCGAGTGGCCGGTACCGACGCCGCGTTTCGCGCGCGATCCCGCCGTCGCGCCCGACGGCAGCATCTACATCGCCGTGATGAACGGCAACAAGGTGGCCCGCTTTGATCCGAAGACGCAGACCTTCAAGGAGTGGGACCTACCCTCGGGGCATCGCCCGCACGGACTGCTCGTGGACAAGAACGGCATCGTGTGGACGACCGGCAACGGCAACGGCACGATCGGCAAGCTCGATCCGGCGACGGGAAAGATGGTCGAATACAAGACGCCGTCCGGTGGCGGCGGCCCGCATACGCTGATCATCACCGACGACCAAAGCACGATCTGGTTCACGATGCAAAGCGGCAACAAAGTCGCGGGCCTCGACACGGCAAGCGGCAAGATCACCGAACACGAAACATCTGGCGGTCCGTATGGCCTCGCGCTCGACAAGGCGGGCAACATCTGGTTCTGCCGCATGGGCGACAGCAAGATGGGCAAGCTCGATCCGCGCAGCGGCAAGCTGAGTGAAGTGGACACCGGCCGCGGCTCGCGCCCGCGCCGTGTTGCAGCCGATCCCGACGGCATGCTCTGGATCACGCTCTACGGCAACGGAAACCTCGCAAAGCTCGATCCGAGCGCGATGAAAGTCGTGAAGACGTACCCGTTGCCCGGCGGCGACGCCGGCGCTTACGCCGTCACTGCGGACGGCGCCGGAACGATATGGGCGAACGAGATCAATACCGACACGGTCGTGCGCTTCGACCCAAAGACCGAGAAGATGCAGGTGATAAAACTTCCGTCCTCCAACGTCGGCATCCGGAAGATGGTGACCGATGCGAGCGGACGGCTCTGGTACATGGGAAGCCACAGCGGGCGGCTCGGCGTCGTCGAATGACGACCTGGCGGACGGCTTGTTCTGATCCCAGCCGGATTGCCTGGCCACAGTCCTTAGCGAGGCGGCACGCGTCCCCTTCGTTGCCCGACGATTTCGAGTTGTCCGTACACACGGCGTACCCTTCACGGCGGACATCTCTCGGAAACCAGCCATGTCAAGCACAGCAACGAATACCGTCGACAAGAACCGGGGAGCCCGCCTCGAGGCTCGGGTCTCGCCTACCCAAAAGAGCGTGCTGCAGCGTGCGGCAGCATTGTCAGGTCGCACGCTCTCGGAGTTCGTCGTCGCGAGCGCTCAGGAAGCCGCCATGAAGGTAATCCAGGATCACGAGATGATCCGCCTGTCGCGGACCGAGCAGCTTGCGTTCGTGAAGCAACTGCTCGCGCCACCGACGCCCGGCGCTCGTCTGCGCAAGGCTGCCGCTGCATACAAGAAGCGCCTTGGGTGAAAGCCGCGTGACCGCGAAAGGCGGCTTGCGGATCGAAGCCCTGGCTGGGCACCACGAGCAAACCGGGTTCGGGTGTGGCAACGAAGCGCTTGATCGCTACCTTCGTCAGCAAGCCCGGCAGGATGCTGAGAAGCACGTCGCCGCGCCGTTTGTTCTGATCGAACCGCCTCGTGCCGAGGTGCTCGTGTATTACACCCTGTCTGCGTCGCTTGTCGATATCGCAGATATCGGTGCCGACTTGGCCAAGAAGTTGCCCCGCTATCCGCAGTTGCCGGTGACCTTGATCGGCCGGCTGGCGGTGGATGAGCGACTTAGGGGGCAGGGATGCGGCGCGTTCCTTCTAGTGAATGCACTGCATCGCAGTCTCAGGCATGCGGCGGAGATTGCGGCAATGGCCGTTGTCGTGGATGCGAAGGACGACCTAGCAGTCAAGTTCTACCGTCACTTCGACTTTCAGCCGTTGCAGCAGAACCCGAGGAGAATGTACCTGCCGATGAAGACGGTGGCGGCGCTGCTCGGCTGATTCTCACCAGAGCTGCGAACGCGCGTTGAGCCATCCGGTTCGGAGCATTCAACGGGTCGATTCTGTCGAGGCAATTCGGCGATCCTGAACTGCATAGGGAGCGTTGACTCGTGGGAGTTCGAGAAGGGCAAACGCGAGCTGAAGGCGCGAGTCGATGGCCAGCTCGCGTTCAACGGCCTCGTCCAGCGCATCGACGCGGCATTGGCCGGCCTCGGCCTGGCATATCTGCCGGAGGGCGCTGTGCAGCCCTATCTGGCTTCAGGACGTCTGCAGCGGGCGCTCGAGGGACTGGTGCCCGCCGTTACCGCGGACGGCGCCGGAACGATATGGGCGAACGAGATCAACACCGACACGGTCGTGCGCTTCGACCCGAAGACCGAGAAGATGCAGGTCATACGACTGCCCTCCTCCAACACCGGCATCCGGAAGATGATGACCGATGCGAGCGGACGGCTCTGGTACATGGGGAGCCACAGCGGTCGGCTCGGCGTCGTCGAATAGCGACCAAGCGGACGGCTCGTTCTGAACAACAAGGCCGACACGGTCACCGAGGTCGGAGAGATCGTGCGGTGGTCATCGGCTGTGCAGCAGCTTGTCACTTTCCCGATTGAGCCACTCGGCAAACAGTGGATCGTCGATGCCGTACGCGCCGCGGCCGGAGGTCGATTTGATCAGTACGTGCGAAGCAAGCATGGCGCGCAATGCATCGTTGACGGTCCCCGGCGGAATCTCTGGCTTCTTGTAGCCCAGCGCATATTCCTGCCTTGCCGCGACCGACGTGACGTCTTCGCCACGGGCGATGCGCAGGCAGATGCGCTGCTGTAGCGGTTTCAGCGATGACCACAGCGCACCGTACTCGGCCCCCATCAACTGGGCCCGAACACGCTCGTCAAATGTCGCCGCCAGCGACTCCTCCGCTCTTGACGCAAACACCAGCACCAGGTCAATCAATGCCCGTGGCTGGTAGTGCAGTCGCGCGAAAGCTTCCGCCAGCTCACCGGCGGCAATGCGTTTCTTGAAGCGCTCCCGGCAGCATTGAGCGATAAATGCGATGAACTCGTCGTCCAGACGCGGAAAGGGCAATGTACTGGCACCTTCGTACAGAGCCGCGCGCGAGCGCGTAAACAATTCCAGCAGCTTCTGCTGCGACGATCCAGTGAACACGACACGCACGCTATTCTTGCTCTTTGTGATCGCCGACCGGATCGCCGAGACGACGTTTTCGCCGTCGGCCGCGGTCGCGAGTTCCTGCACTTCGTCGAAGACGAGAAGGACCGGCTTCTTGGCCGCGCGCACGAGCGTCTTCAGCAGCCAGTCGACCAACAGAAAGGGATCATCGGGCCGTCGGCGCGAAGGCTCCTCACCCAACTCCAGCGAAACCGACGCAACGCCGAACCGCTTGACCGGGGTCTTCAGTCGTTTGCCGGCGCGGGAGCGGGGAACGCCGATATCGTCGATCGCTTCCTGCAAGGCGTAGTTGATCGCTGCCAGCGGGTTGGCGCGGTGCTGATAGACATCGATGTAGACGGGCACGAGGCCGCGTTTCTCTGCGGCCGGGATCGCCTCGAACAACAGGTGAGACGTCTTGCCGATGCGGCGATCTCCAACCAAGGCGATCGGATCGCCGGGGCCGTCGAGCAGCAGCGTCAAGATCCGCTCGGCCAGCGCCGGCCGGCGGAAATACCAGTTCTGATAGAGGAGTTCGAGCATTCCGGCATATTACGGATGAATCCGTAATTACGCGATGACCCGAAATCGGGCGTATTCGACGCCGCCCACGGCCTGTTCCGCTCGACGCCGGCATCGAGAGGTTTCGATGGCTAGCGCGCCATTGCCCAGGCAGCCGGCGGTCGAAGCTTGGCCCGCTTCTTCGACGAGCCACCGAAGGTCGGGTCGTCCGCGGAAGCGGAGTTCGAGTTGCTGATGATGATGGTAGAGCGCTATGAGGCCGAGCGACACAGTGTGCCTGCGCCCGATCCGGTGGCGGCGATCGAGTTTGCGATCGAGCAACGCGGTCTTATGGCGCGCGAGCTGCAGGCGATTTTCGGTTCAAGGCAACGGGTCCACGAAATCCTGCGCCGCAAGCGACGCATTTCCATGGAGCAGGCGAGAGCGCTACACGAGAAGCTGGCGATTCCCGCGGAGGTGTTGATTCAAGCGTATTGAGAAGCGCTGCGTCTACCGAGGATTGAACGTCGCCACGGCGCTGGCAGCGAGCACCGTCGCGTAGTGACGCGGCTACAGCAGATCGAAGTACTCTCGCTGCTCCCATGATCGCCATCGACGAGCACGCGACCATCGGCGCGACTTTCTTCCGCGCCGCCGATGCGTACGCCGACAACGCGTTCCTCGCGGTGCCGGCGAACCCGGCGCGCGGCTATTCCCCGGAAGGCACACAGATCGGCTACCGCGAAGCGGCCGGCATCGTGCGCGCGCTGATGCGCAGCTACGCCGACGCCGGCTACGGCGTCGGCCATCGGGTCGGACTGTTGCTGGAGAACCGGCCCGAGCACTTGCTGCACAAGCTGGCGATGAACGCGCTCGGCGTCTGCTGCGTGCCGCTCAACGCCGACCACCGCGCGCGCGAGCTGGCGTACGTGATCGACCACGCGCGCGTCGACCTGGTGGCGGTGCTGCGCTCGCGCGAGGGGCAATTACGCGGCGCGCTCGCCGAGGCGACGCACTGGCCGCTGGTCGTGTGCGTCGAAGCGCTCACGCAGGGGCTGCCGCCGGCGGCGCGTGCGGCGACGTCGACCGCACCGACGCACGACACGCCGGCCAGCCTGTTCTACACGTCGGGCACCACCGGCCGGCCGAAGGGCTGCGTGCTGTCGCACCGCTACGAGCTGGCAGCGGGCGCGTGGTACGCCGGGCTCGGTGGGCTGGCGACGTTCGCCGAAGGAAAAGAACGGCTGTACAACCCGCTGCCGCTGTTCCATGTGAACGCGGCGGTGGTCTCGTTCTACTGCGTGATGCTGACGGGCAACTGCCAGGTGCAGACCGACCGCTTTCAGCCGTCGCGCTGGTGGACCGAGGTGCGCGAATCGCGCGCCACCGTCGTGCATTACCTCGGCGTCGTGGTCCCGATGCTGATGGGCCAGCCGGCGAGCGCGCAAGACCGCGACCACCGCGTGCGCTTCGCTGTCGGCGCCGGCGTCGAGCCGCAGCAGCACGCGGCGTTCGAGGCGCGCTTCGGTTTTCCGCTGTTCGAGGTTTGGGGCATGACCGAGATGGTGCGCGTGCTCGGCGACCATCTGCCGCCGCGGCAAGTCGGCACGCGCGCGTTCGGCCGTGCGGTGCCGGGCATCGAAGTGCGCGTCGTCGACGAGGCGGATGCCGACGTGGCCGACGGGCAGCCGGGCGAGATGCTGATCCGCCACTCCGCCGCCACGCCGCGCAAGGATTTCTTCAGCGGCTACCTCGACGACGCCGCTGCCACCGAGAGCGCGTGGCGCGGTGGCTGGTTCCACACCGGCGATGTCGTGACGCGCGCCGCCGACGGCATGCTGCACTTCGTCGACCGGCGCAAGAACATCATCCGCCGCTCCGGCGAGAACATCGCCGCCGCCGAGGTCGAGGCGCTGCTGCTGACGCATCCGCGCGTGGCGCAGGCCGCGGTGCTCGCAGTGCCCGACGAGGTGCGCGAGGAAGAGGTGCTGGCCTGCGTCGTGCTGCGCGACGTCGCCGCCGCCGACACGGCTGACGCGGTGCGCGCGCTGTTCGACTTCTGCCACGCCAGCCTGGCCTATTACAAGGCGCCGGGCTGGGTCTGGGTGACCGACCACATTCCGGTCACGGCGACGCAGAAGCTGCAAAAGCACCAGCTGTTCGAGCCGGGCGTCGACCCGCGCACACTGCCTGGGATGATCGACCTGCGCTCGATGAAGAAGCGCTGACGAGAAGCGAGCTGGACGCGCAGCGCGGGCCGCACTACAGTTGCTATGATTCTTACCGACTAGGTATCGATCAGCGAGAGGTACGATCAATGTCAGCGACTGCCACACTGTCCAGCAAGTTCCAGATCTCGATTCCCAAGTCCATCCGCGAAGAGCAGCGCTGGGAGGCGGGACAGGAGTTCGTCTTCATCCCTAAGGGCAAGGGCGTGTTGCTGGTGCCCGTGCCTGAGCTGAAGCGGCTCGCCGGAATCGCCAAGAATGCGAAGACGGAGGGCTACAGGGATCGCAACGATCGCTATTGACGCCGCCGGCGATGCGCGTTGTCGATACGTCGATCTGGATCGAGTGGTTGATCGGTAGTTCCAGCGCGCTTGCCAGAAGGCTGGCGAGAGAGTTCCCGGACAAGGCGCGCTGCGTCGTACCGACGATCGTGCAGCTCGAGCTGTCGAAGTGGCTGGTGCGGGAAGTCGGTGAAGAGAAAGCGGACGAGGTCATCGCGTACACGCAGAAGTGCCTCGTCGTGCCGCTCGATACACGCATCGCCCTTCTCGCTGCCGATTTGCACCGCCAGCACAAGCTCGCTACAGCCGACGCGATCGTTTATGCAACCGCGCAACACAGCGACGCGGATCTGCTCACCTGCGATGAGCACTTCCAAGACCTCCCAGGAGTCATGTACTTCAGCAAGGTGGCCTAGAGCGTCCGACCAACAGCGGCTGGCGATCGAGCTCGACCGCGGGGTCGAAGACCGGCAGCGGCACATCGGCCTCGCCGCGCCACGCGCCAACGAATTGGTGCAACGTCTGCGCCTCCACGCGCAGGCGCAGCTGCGCGTTGCACTCGCCCCGGTGCATGCGCAGGACCGGTGCGGACGAGATCTGACTCGCGCAACCGGTGTCGAAACGGAATGTGCGCCCGGGACACCAAGTACGCGAAGTTCGGGGGACGTTTATCTGGACGGCGGGCCGATCACCTAGTTGCGGGCACGCGCCATAGCGCAGCGCGGGATCGTCGGCTTGTAGTCGGGAGCCGGATAGGTCTTCAGCCGCTGCTCGCGCATCGCCTTCTTGTCGACCGGCGTGGTGAAGCTCGTGAAGATCGAGTACCAATAGCAGCCGTAGTCAGAGGTGGCTTCACTTCCTTGAACAGCGAAACTGGAAAATAAGGTGTCTTCTCTCAGTTGATTCAAAGCCTGGGCCTCAAGGTCGCAGACAGGGTTGTTCATATAAGTCTTTCGCCGCCTTCCCCATCGCTCTGTTCGAAAAACGAAGACGCCGGTAGGGTGATCCATACCGATCAAGCAAACAATGCGAGCCAGTGGTTTTGCGCTCAGGTCGTAAGAGATGGCAGCCAGATCGCATCCAGATGGTTTTCCTCATCGGGCTCGCAGCGGTAAGTTCGCACTACATTCAACTGCTGGCGTCTATGGACAAGCGCCCACTCCAATCACGCAGTCGAAATCCGGAAGTGGCGACACGCTGCAACAGTCACTTGGCACGTGAATATTCGACAGCCGCCCCGAATCTCGTTGACGCTCTCTTCCTGACCGCCTAGAGTCCGCCGCCACTACAAGTGTTGGCCGAGAGGTGCGCGATGGCCGGAGAACGCAGCGGTGCAGCAACGGTGATCTCACAAGAAGGCGGTCAACTGCAGCTCGAACATCGCGGATCTCGATTGACCGCGCGGATGGAAGGATTTCCGCAGGGCTTTCAGTTGCGCAACGGCGACCGGGTGATCCTGCTCGACGCACCTACTGGAACTGTAGCTCGGCCGCTCGTGCGCGCGGTCTCCCTGCCGCTGAAGAGCGACGACCTGAAAAGCCGTCGCTCGGTGCTCGCGCAAGGTCGTCGTCTTGAGCTGCAGCCAGGCACCCTGAGCGCAGAGCCAAACCAGCGCATCGACAGCCTCGGCGACGGCGAATACACCGCCTGGGTCGTGGAGCGCGCGGCCGACGACGCGGCTGGACAAGTCATCGCGGTGGCCCGGCGTCGCCAGTGATGAACGCGCTTGCGGTGATTGCCGCAATTGCGATGGCAGTGGTTCTTCTATGGGCCGGCACCGAGAAGTTGCGCGCACCGGGCGCGGTGGCAGACGTGTTGCAGCGGATCGGTCTTCCGATGCGCGCTACACGTCCGTTAGCCCTCGCGCTGGCGCTGTTCGAGATAGTGGTCGCGCTCTGCCTCTTCTTCGCTCCCGCGTCGTCGGCAACGCTGATCGGTGTGCTGCTGCTCGCGTGCGCATTTGCGGCCGCGGGGATGGCGGCGATGACGAATGGCGGCGAGCCGGTCGCCTGTCACTGCCTCGGACCGCTCGGCTCGGCGCATCTGGGCTGGGCACAGGTGCTTGCATTGCCGGTTTGGGTTGCGGGTGGTGTTCTCCAATTGCAGCAAACGAATGCGCCCACCATCGAGAATTCTTCGGCGCTCTTGTGCGCAGTAGTGCTCGCGATGGCAGCGTGGCGCGCGATCACCGCACAGCACGAAACGCGTGAAGGTCGTGGCGATCGCCTGGCAGCGGAGCAGATGTTCGTATGGTTACGACGCTAACGATCTTCGTCGTTGCGCTGGCCTTGCTGGTCTTCGCGCTGCTCGGCGCAGTCGTGGAGCTCTATCGCGATGTGCGCCAGTTGCGCGAGGTCGCCGGCATCCTGGATCGGCCGCTGAACGTCGAGCTTGGCCCGGTAGCCGGGACGCGTCCGTCCGATTACGGACTGCCGCATGCACTCGATCACATGAGCACGGCGGTGCTGCTCGTTCTATCCGATCGCTGCGGCACGTGTCATGCGTTGGCTGCGCACCTGGCCGCTGGCTTTCCTGCGGGCATGTGGCTGCTGCTCGAAGCTCGAAGTCGCGAATCGGCCGCCGAGTTTCTAAACACGTATCGCCTGGCACCTGAGCGAATGGGCGGCCGCATGATCGTCGACGAGGCAGGCCGCATTGCCGAACGCCTCGGCTTGCGCACGACGCCGGTCGGCTTCCAAATCGAGAGTGGTCGCATCGCCAAGGCCACGACCGTGCCGTCCGTGCGGTACATGACTTCGCTGGTGCCGAATCCCGTTCAACTGCAGCGGCCACAGCCCACCGTGATCGCCGAGAGGATGCCCGCATGTTCGACTTCATCAGGCGCGTAATCGAAGCTCTGCTCCGCTGGATCCGGCGGATCCTCGATCTGCTCTTTGGAGAGCGAGGTGGCGGAGGCACCATTCCTGACGACAAGTGCTGTCATCTCGCGCGTAGGGATCGCGAGTGCCAGTGGATCGGCAGCAAGGCCAACTTCACGTGCCCGCCGAATTACCACCGCACGTGGTGGTACTGCTGCGAAGGGACGCAGCAGATCGCCTGCGGCGAATGCGGTGCGAATCCGTCCACCTGCTGGTCGGGGCCATGGGAGTGTTCAATCTGGTGGCAAACGGGGCAGTCATGCTGACGGCCAGCGAAGCACTGCTCGCACCGCTGGCGATCACGCTGGCCGCAGTAGCCGGCTTCGCGCAGCTCTGCAGTCCCTGAGGCGTCTCCATACAGGGCATCCTGGGGCCCCTGGTCCAGGGGTCATCGCGACGATGGACTAGCCTGGCTGCGGTGGCGTTGTTCGCGCTCGCGTTCGTCGCCGGTGCGCTGCTTTTTTTCATGTTGCCGCTTGGCGTCGGCTACTTGCTGTGGCCGCCGGGCGAGCAGGAACGGGCGCACGGCGTTGCCGCCGTCGGCGTGCTGTTTTGGCTGCTCGGCGGCGTGGACCTCACCGCGATGGCCCGAGCCACCTACTGCCCGCTCGGCTGGCGGCGCCAGACGCCGAAGTGGCTGCTGCGTCGCTGGCCGTGGCCGCTCGTCGCGACCATATGGGGCTTCGACACCGGCCTTTTCTTCACGACGTTCAGGGTCGCTGCTGTCGGATGGGGAGCCGTGATCCTGGTCGCGATGCATCCTGAGGTGGCGACCTTTGCGGGACTTGGCTACGGGCTAGGGTTCGCGCTGCCGTTTCTCGCGCTTGTGACGGCGTGGCGTTTGGGAATCGTGCGTGATCAAGGGGAGATGCCGCGGAGAGTGCTCGAATCGATGCTTGCACAACGGCGGCGGCTACAAACCGCTTCCGCGATCATGCTATGGGTCACGGGCGCGGGGATGCTGAGTGTGACCAACGCGCTTTGACGGTCGTCAAACTACGGCGCGCCTACCGCACTGAAATCCTCTCTTGCTTCTTTACGCGACCCGCGCTCCCTACCAAGGCACCGGCTCGGCGATCGCCGCCTTCGCGGCCGCATGCAGTAGCGTGGAGGCGCCTTGCCGTTGTAGCGCTCTGACGCTACAGTGCTTGCGCTCATGGACACCACCCGCGCCACCATCTATCTCGACGCCGCCTTGCATCACGCGCTGCGCTTGAAGGCCGCGACAACCCGCCGCTCGATCTCGGAACTGGTCGCGGATGCGGTACGCGAATCCTTGCGCGAGGATCAGGAAGACATCGCGACGGCCGCAGCGCGCAAATCGGAGCGATCACTCGGCTACGAAGCGTTCCTCGAGAAGCTCAAAGCCGATGGCACGCTTTGAGCTGCGCTTCAAGACCTCCGTCGCCAAGGACCTGCGCGTGCTGCCGAAGGCGGATGTGCAACGCATCCTCGAGCGCATCGAACGGCTGCGCGATGATCCCCGACCGGCCGGCTGCGAGAAGCTGACCGGACAGGAGCTGTATCGAGTGCGGCAAGGCGTTTACCGCATCGTCTATTCAATCGACGACGTGAGAGTGTTCGTCGAGGTGATCAAGGTCGGCCACCGCGGAGCGGTTTACCGCAAGTCTTGACGAGGAGGCGCGGCGCTTACGGCCGGCGCTGCGGCACGGGTCTCTGTTCGGCGACTACATGTGCACGGCAACGACCGCCGACCGAACGGGAATCCTTCATGGCGAGGAAAACGGTCGGCTAGAGGAGATCGAAGTACTCGCGCTGCTCCCACTCGCTCACTTCGAGATTGAAGCGCGCGATCTCGGCCTCTTTGATCTTGCAGTAGTAGTCGACGAACGCGGCGCCCAGGCCGTCGCGCAGCACCCGATCCTCCTTTAGATGCACCAGCGCTTCGGCGAGCGTCGCGGGCAGATGCTCGGCCTTCGCTTCGTACGGTGTGTCGGCGGAGGGGCCTGGGTCGAGTTTCTTGGCGATGCCGTCGAGGCCCGAGTAGATCTGCGACGCGAAGTAGAGATACGGATTCGCGGCAGGTTCGCCGATGCGGTTCTCGATCCGCGCGCTTGCGTGGCCGGGCGAACCGATCACGCGCAGCATGGCGCCGCGGTTGTCGCGGCCCCAATGGATGCGGTCAGGGGCGAGCGAGTACGGGCGGTAGCGCTTGTAGCCGTTGATGGTCGGCGCGGCCAGTGCGCACATGCCCTTTGCGTGCGCGAGCAATCCGGCGAGAAACTGCTTGCCGGTTTGACTCAGAAAATCCTCGCGAGAAGTAAAGACGTTTTGCTTCGTCGCAAGACTGGAAAGGCTTTGATGCAAATGCCAGCCCGAGGACACGACGTTCGGCAGCTTTGGCCGGCACATGAACGTGGCGTGATAACCGTGACGGCGCATGATCTGCTTAGTGGCGCTACGAAACAAAATCATCGCGTCGGCAGCGGCCAGACCTTCCATCGCGTCGAGCGTCACCTCGGCCTGGCTCGGACCAAATTCGCATTCGAAGCTACGCAGCGGCAAGCCGAGCCCGGCCAGTTGCGCACGCAGGATCGCAAGCGCGGGCTCGAGCTGGTCATAGCGATTCTCGGAGAGAAGCTGATAGCCGGTGGAGAGCAGCGCGACTTCTGGAGGCGAGCCCGGCTGCCCCGCATCCTCCGGGCGCAGGCGCGGATCGATCATGCGAAAGACGTGGAACTCGATCTCCAGCCCCGCGACGAAGCCGAAGCCCTGCGCAGCAAGCGTTGCGAGCTCCTGCTTGAGAATGCCACGCGTATCGAACGGCACGGGCTTCCCCTTAGGAAAGCGCAGATCGCACAGCAGCCACCCGGTCTTAGGACGTCCACGGCAACACGCGCCAAGTTGCGAGGTCCGCAAACATCAGCGCGTCGGCCGCGCCCTCGAGCTCCGGTATGCCGAGTCCTGCACCGGGCGCGGCGAACACCGGGAACACCGTCTTGTTGGACGTGTCCTTGGCGAGCAGAGAACTCGGAAAGCCGACGCCATTTTCAAGCGCCGCATCGAGCGCAGCGACGGCCACGCTCTTCGCGCGAAGGATGCCGTGTTGATCGGCGAACGCGAAGCGGACGGTTTCGATGCCGAGCCGCTCGATGTCCTGGCGGATGCGGGCGACCGTGTCGTCGCCGTGGCTCATCTCACGCCGCCTTCACCGCCCACGGCGCGCGGTTGCGGCGCGCCGCGTCCGCTTGCTTGTAGTACTCGTCCCAGCGTCCCGTCGGCCCGATGCCGTCGACCGCCGGCGGCCCGGTGAGCGCAGCCGCCTGCGCGGCGTCGAGCATCATCAGCGTCCTCTGACCGTTCGCCGTCTTCTCGATCGCATCGACGAGCAGGCGGCGGTAAAGCAAGATGCCCTTGTCGCTCGAGCCGAGATGTTCTTTGGTGCGATCGACGATGCGGCCGGGCGACTCGCACGCGAACTGGTCGTGGATGTTGATATCGAAGCCCATGCCGGTGTAGGTCGCGGCGCGCTGCTGTTCGGCGTTGAACCCCAGCCGTTGTCGCGGTTGTAGATCGGCTTGTAGTCGGGAGCCGGGTAAGTCTTCAGCCGCTGCTCGCGCATCGTCTTCTTGTCGACCGGCGTGGTGGAGCTCGTGAAGATCGAGTACCAATAGCAACCGTAGTCGTCCACCGGCACGTGCCACTGCGAGATCGTCATCTCGGCGTTCGTCGGAATGACGAACGCCTGCGGGAAGAGCAGATGCGTCGAGCGGCCGTGCGTCTGCTTGTCGTCGATCCGGCGCAGCGTCACGAGGCGCATCCCGTAGTCGCTGGGCTCGACCTTGATCTCGGGATTGTCATGCTCGCGTAGCACCTTGGTGATGGGCACTTGCGCATCCGAAGGCACGCCGCGGAATTGCCGGCCGTAGCTCGCTGCGGGATCTTCGTCCTCGAAGAAGCGATGCAGGAAGGAAGCATGGGCGGGATCGATCCCGACCTCGAGCGCCTGCAACCAGTTGCAGTCCCAATAGCCCTTGAACGCAAACGTGTACGCGTCGGGCGCGGTGAAGCAGTCGAAGTGCGGAAAGGCCGACGGCTCGCCTGCGCCAAACCAAGCGAACACGATACCGCTGCGCTCGACAACCGGATACGAACGCTGGCGGATGCTCTCGCACAGCCGACTCCCCACGGGCTCCGCGGGCGTCTGCAGGCACTTGCCCGTGATATCGAACAGCCAGCCGTGGAACACGCAGCGCAAGTTGCCGTCTTCCCAGCGCCCGTAAGCGAGATCGGCCTGGCGGTGCGGACAATGGCGATCGAGAAGACCGAACTGCTTCTTCGAGTTTCGAAACAGTACGAATTTCTCGCCGAGCACGTGGATGGGTAGAACGGGCCGCGCAAGGCCTTCGAACTCGTCGACGAGAGCGACCGGCTGCCAGTAGTTGCGCAGCAGTTTGCCCGCGGGCGTGTCGGGGCCGATGCGGGTGATTAGTTCGTTTCGGTCGGCTCTCACTTTGATCTCTCCGTTGCCCGTTTGCGGCTTGCATGTTGTCGAGTGCGACCGCGTCGGCGGGCTGTAGCCCGGGCGACTCTCATGTCAAGCCTGCGGCATGAGAACTACCATCGATTCTCTGCGGTAGTTTTGGTCGGCGTCTGGCGTTCAGCGATCGACTGCTGCCAGGTTTCGGGCTGGGACACCCAGACGTGGCTTGCATGCCTATAGCGGTGCTGCGCTCGATCACCTCTCGCCCGGCGTTGCTGGCGCCGCCGCCACAGCGCTCGGAGAGCCGAAGTCTTGACTCGACATCGTCTCGTGCCGCCGAGCGAATATATGTCATCGCTCGCTGAACGACGCCTTTTACGGCACCCGCCGCTTAGAGTCCTTCAGTTTTCGTCCTGTGAGCATTGCGTCACCATGCGATGCAAAGATCGAATCGACAAGTCTTGTACATGCAGATGTTGCACGAGCGAGCGCGGCGATCTGTTCACGGCAAGCTAAGAAGTGCGTCGGCTCGGGATAGTTGATAGCGTGATCGACTTCGCCCCATACCTCTTCCATCAGCGTGCGTACTTGTATCTCAACAGTAAGTGGCGTTCGCGTGTTGACCTGAATGACATAGTGGACGCTGGTGTAGAGCGTCGCGCTGTCCTCAGTTTGGATCCCTACCGCCGCAAAGTATCTTCGCGACTCATCATCCCAGGTTTTGGCGATCGGACCTTCAATCAGCTGATACATTGCCTCATCGAACATTCGCTTCAGACAGTCGTTGATCTGCTCAATCTGGTGGGTGTGTATGTGAAGTATTCGTAGGCCAGCTAGGTCGTTGATTCGCGCAAATAGGTTCGCCCCGCTGATTGGGAAGTCCAATCCAGAATCCCGTGATTCCTTCAACTTGCGCAAGAGCTTGTCGCGCAGGTGGCTGGGGTCTTTCGTGCGCCACTTGAGAGAGTGATAGAGCGCTCGAAGCTCACTGTTCTTTTCCACAAGGGTCCGAAGTTGAGCTAGCGCAAGTTCCACCCTTTCAAGGTTCGACTCGTATTGACGAACAAGCTCGTCGACTAGACCCCTATCTGCTTTAAGCAAGGCCATGGACTCTAAGCATTTGTGCGCTCTATGAGCCTTTTCGCTAGACCTACAAAGGCCGACCTTGCTTCCGTCGCCCGGTTCGCGCTCAGACCGTCCACCTCCCAAAGAGGCTTACCCGATAACTGCGCCTTAGCTACAGCACCGCTAAAGTCTTTGACCGACCCAAGTTTGCTCGTGCTCGTACCTGTTGGAGCAAGCGATTGTTCAATGTTTCGCAAGAGCGCGGCTACGTCACTTCCGATGTGTCTTTCGATTCTTGCAATGAAACCTGCGCTAGCGGCTACCGGAGAGCCAACGTATGTCCTAAAGCGCTGTGGTACGTAGCCAATGAGCACGGGACGCCCTGGCAGCACCGGTACGTTGTCCGGCGCCAAGGAGCTGATGGTTCGCCACTCTGTGATCCAACGCTCGATTGCATGTCCGACGGTCTTTAGCGCCCGCAGGGAAAAGAGATCGCACGCAGCCGGGACTGCAAAGTGTGAGCAGTCGAGCAGAACGCATCTGTTGAGAGAGCCGATGTTTGGCCCTATGTCGTAAAAGACAAAGTCGCAGGAAATTTCTTGGCTCGCCTTCGCTACGAGCTGGCTGATTGCAGTCGTTCCACGAAACCCCCTAGCCTTCCGCTCATAGCATTCGCGCCAGAACTGGGTAAGTTCATGTTCAAACTCGCTCAACCGAATGTCGCCGGGGATCAAGAAAACGTTCTTACGCCGCTCGATTGGCTTTACATAGCTGTACTCACCTGTTGCCTCCACCAATGGCTTGACGGCCGTCCAAAGCGTTCGGCCTGCTTTGGTGTCTGATTTGTCGAGATAGTCGTCAACTACCTCAGGCTCAACTAGGTATGAAGTAATGTTGCACTGAGGATCTGCATCGATGAGCAGCACCCTCTTGTTCAGTTCGGCAAGGGCAAACGCGATGTTCGCCGTTAAGGTGGTCTTGCCTACCCCACCCTTGTGATTGAAGAGCGTGACTCGCTTGACCAAATTTCACTCCTTGTTTTCTTCTTGCGATTCGGCCTCCTTGCGCAACGTGCTTCGCTTGACCTTCTTGCGCACCTTTCGGCTCGCCGTTACTTCCTTTGCTGCCGCATGGTCGGGCAGAGCTTGGACGAAGCTTTCTCCCATTGAGCTCATCTGTTTGGTCCCCTTTACGGCCGCTACTAGGTAGCCGTACTTGGTGGCGTTGTCGACAGCCACGGCAGCGTTTGAGAACTTAGGCTGAGCAGCCTCAGTGTTCAGTTTGCTGATATCGATCGTCTTGAAATGTGGAGTGTCCCGAAAGTGGGTCAAGTAGTAGGCCAAACACGTGACTCGATGAACGTCCGTCTTAGGCCGCTTCTCCGCAAGGAATGCTTTCGGACTGGAGGACCTATCTTCTGAAAAGGAGCTACCGAGTACTTCCGAACTTCCGCGCCCGCCGGCGCTCACTCCCATCGTGGACGCCGAGACCGTTGCACGAGGAAAGCCCAAGAATGTGGCTACTGACTCAAGTACGCGCCTCTGTTTTTCACTATCAAGCGACCGCAGTGCCGCCAAGACAGTCGTTAGCACCGTTATATCGTTGCTCTCCTGATTTATGTTCTCGTCCGCCATATTCGTTCCCGTTTAAGAAGCGGAAAACTACGCACACTGCCCCGTATAGCCACACGCCGTACAAAACTCACACCCATCTCTCTTGATCATCGCCGCCGCATGACAGCTCGGGCAGACCTTGCCCTTGATCGGCGCGGTCTCGTTCTCGATCGTCTTCACCACGTCCGGTAGCGCCAGAATCCCCGCGCTCTGGATCGCGCGCCCTTCATCGTCAAGGATCCCCAGCACCTTGTACCGATGCAGCAGCAGCGTCGCGATGTACGCGACGGTGCTCGGATACTGCGTCGAGCGCGCCTGCCCCGGCATCGCGGCCCAGAACTCGCCGTTCTGTTCGCCGAAGTTGAGCAGCTTCTTCAGCTTCAGGCCGATCCAGTTGGCGTCGACCACGCGCATGTCGAGCGAGATCAGTTTGCACAGGCCGTCGAGCACGCGCGGGTATTCGCCGGCAAGCCAGATCGAATATGGGCGGCGGCTGCTGTCGGGCAGATGCAGTTCCTTGACGCCGAGCACGAAGTCGTCGCCGGTGTTGGCGTTGTTGACATCGACCGTCCAGCTCATCGTGCCGAGCGGGCCGGCTTTCGGTTCCTTCTTGCTGAACAGCGCATCGATCACCGGCGTGGGCAGCGGCACGAGTTCGAGCTGCGGGTCGCGGAACACGTTGAGCTGTTCGCAGCGCCAGCGCACGATGTTGGCGAACGCGGCCACGACGCCGATCTGCCATTGCGGCCTGCCGTCGGGCGGCATCGGCAGCATGAACCCCATCTCGTCGCGCACCTTGGCGAGTGCGTCGAGCTTCATCTTCAGCCACGCGCGGTCTTCGCTGCGCATGTCCATCGAGAGCGCTTTGGCGATTGCGCCCAGGCCGCGCGGCTGCTCGGCGCCGTTGACCCACACCTCGAACGGCAGCGGACCGTCGCCGTTATCCACCTCGCCGATGAAGATCGCGAACTGTTCCTTCCGCTCCGCAATCTCGACCATGTAAGTCCACGCCATGTTGCCGGCGGCAAGTCCCGGGCGGCTCGGCCACTTGAGGCTCGCGAGCGCGGGACGCGGCGCGGAGTCCAGTCGCACGCGGCGGTCCGGATCGTCGTTCAGGTCTTGCGGCGCGGCGGCCGATGCGGACTTGCTCGCATCCTTCTTCACCTCGAGCACCGAGCCGATCACGTTGTTCGGCCGATACGTCGTGATGCCCTTTAGGCCCGCGTGCCACGCGTCGAGATAGAGCTGCCTGAAGTCCGCGAACGGGTAGTCCTCCGGCACGTTCACCGTCTTGCTGACCGCGGCGTCGATGTACGGCTGCACGGCGGCGATCATCTTCATGTGATCGGCCGCGTTCATCTGCAGCGCGTGCACGAACGATGGCGGCAAGTGCTCGGCATCGCCGCCCATGTGTTTGTACAGGCGATACGCGTAGTCCTCGACCGCGTACTCCTGCTTGGATCCGTCCGGCATGCGCTTCTTGCGCACGTAGGTCCACGAGTACGTCGGCTCGATGCCGCCCGATGCGTTGCCGGCAAACGCGATCGATATGGTTCCGGTCGGCGCGATCGATAGCAGATGCGAGTTGCGCGTGCCGTGCTTGCGGATCGTCTTCTTGATGTCGTCGGGCAGGCGCGATGCGCAATGCGGCGCGGCGAGGAACTGGTCGGCGTCGAACAGCGGGAACCTGCCCTTCTCCTGCGCGAGCTCGGCCGAGGCTTCGTACGACGCGTCGCGCATCACGCGTGAGATCTCACTCGCCATCTTCCGCGCGGGTTCGGTGTCGTAGCGCAGGTTCAGCATCGTCAGCGCGTTGCCGAGGCCCGTGAAGCCGAGGCCCACGCGACGCTTCGCGTTCGCCTCGTCGGCTTGCGCTTGCAGCGGCCAGAGCGTGGCGTCGAGCACGTTGTCGAGCGCGCGGATCGACACCTTGACCACCGACTTCAACTTGTCGAAGTCGAACGAGGCGGACTCGGCAAACGGGTCGTGCACGAACTTGTTCAGGTTGATCGAGCCGAGGCAGCAGCAGCCGTAGGGCGGAAGAGGCTGCTCGCCGCATTGCCCGGTGACGAGGCCGTTGAAGATGACGCTGTTGTGGTCGGGCTGCGTGGTGTCATAGACCGCTTCGCGGCCGGCGAAGGTGATGCCGGCGATGCGTGACGTGAATGACTGCTCCACGCGCGACCCACCGTCGACGATCAGTTCGTAGTCGGGCTCGCGGCGGCGGATCGACGAGAAGATGCCGAAATTTGCGAGCAGGACCTGCACGTCCTTCAGCAGCGATAGTTGGCCGATTAAGTTGCCGTCGGTCTGCAACAGTCCGCGCAGGTAGCCGCGCACGCAGTCTTCGTTGCCGCGCCAGACGACTTCCGGTACTGCGCGCTTGGTTTCCGCAACGAAGTTGAGTTGGGCCAGGTAGCGGATGAACTCGTGGTTGCGCGCCGGAGTTGAAGTCCGTGTCATTCCCGCGGAAGCGGGAATCCAGCGACTTTGAACCGGAAGCACCTGGGCCCCCGCCTCCGCGGGGGCGACACGGAGTGCGCTTCCGGCGATCGCTCCCAGCAGCCTGCCGAGCTCCGCGCTGCCTTCCGTTCCGAACTGTCCCTTACCCGACTGGATCAGCAGTTCGTCCCCAGCACGCAGCTCCGCGAGCCTGACCTTTCCGCGCTGCGTGTAGAACTCGTGCCACGCGGTCGCCTTGATCTCGTAGCCGTCGGCCGTTTCAACGCGGTAGACGTCGGCCTTGGTCGCGGTCATGAACGCGGGTTTGGCCGGGCGCACGGTGGTGCCGCGCACTTCGTCGTCCAGCGTGCGTCGATCGACCGTCGCTTCCAGAGCCACGCCGCTCGCGTACAAATCGCCGATCCTCACCATTCCATGCTGCGTATGCAGCCGCGTATCTGCCGTCACACATGGGTTGGTCGCCGAGATCGTCTCGACGTACGACAGGTTGTTGTCCTCATTCACGCGGTCTATGAACACGACGCCCGGTTCGGCGTGGTTGTAGGTCGACTGCATGATCTGGTCGAACAGATCGCGCGCGCGCGCCTTGCGGTAGACCCACGTGCCGTCGGCGCGCTGGGTGGCGGCGGTCGAACCCTCGCCGTTGTGAAATGGCTCGACCGCGTGCCACAGCTCGATTTCGCCGTCGGCTTCCACCGCGCGCATGAACGCGTCGGTCACCGCCACGCTCATGTTGAAGTTGGAGAGCGACCCGTCGCGCTTGGCGTGGATGAACTCTTCGACGTCCGGGTGATCGCCGCGGATCACCGCCATCTGCGCGCCGCGGCGCGCGCCGGCGGACTCGAGCGTCTCGCAGCTCTTGTCGAACACGCGCATGTACGACAGCGGTCCGCTCGCGCGCGAATGCGTGCCTTTGACGAGCGCGCCCTTGGGCCGGATGTTCGAGAAGTCGTAGCCCACCCCGCCGCCGCGGCGCATCGTCTCGGCTGCATTTGCGAGCGCGCCATAGATCGACGGCACACCGTTTTTCTCTTCGGTGATCGCATCGCCCACCGGCTGGACAAAGCAGTTGATCAGCGTGGCCGCGATGCCGGTACCGGCGGCGGAGTTCACGCGCCCGCCAGGGATAAAGCCGTCGACCATCGCCTGGTGAAAGCGCTTTTCCCATTCGGCCCGCAGTTCGGGTTCTTCAACCTCCGCCAGGCCGTGCGCGACGCGGGCGCGCACGTCATCGATCGAATCTTCAGCGCCCTTGGCATACTTCTCGAGCAGAACGTCGATCGAGATCGGCTGTTCTTCGAGCAGCAACTGGGCGTTTTCGAGCTTCATGCGGAGTAGTTTCTACGCGGCGCCGGTGGAAATCGCGGCACCGAGAGTCAATGTCGAATGAGGATGCTGCGTAGCGTACACCCGGCGGATGAGGGCTTGCTATACAGGATGTAGCGAGGTAGCGGGTGCGCGGTCAACTGGTTGTAGGCGTGCGCCGGCGGCGACGGCGCACGCCACCGCACGTGCTCGGCCTCTTGTACAACTGGACGGCGCTGGCGAAGACAGGTACGTTCAAACGCATTGCGCCGCTCGTTTAACAGGAATCTGATGATCTGGGTTACTGACGCTAAGCCGCTTGCCGACTTCCAACTGTGGATCGAGTTCTCCGATTCAACACGCGGCGAGATCGATCTGCGTGACTTCATCGAGAGAGACACGGCCAGTCGTCGCCGCGCTGCGCTCGCCGGCGATGTTTGCTTCCTTAAGGGTCGACATGGACACCGTTGTCTGGGACAGCGGCTTCGATCTCGCGCCGGAGTTTCTTTACGAACGGATCAAGCCCGAGCGGCGGGGTA
>Ga0187892_10001301_pt1 | contig 57927 bp, 49 predicted proteins | sample MA1701073metaG_FD_139345 | JGI IMG/M metagenome (GOLD analysis project Ga0187892, IMG submission 139345) | Bio-ooze microbial communities from a basaltic lava cave in the Kipuka Kanohina Cave System on the Island of Hawaii, USA - MA170107-3 metaG ...
ATCGCAGCGGCGAGGCCGCAAGGCGTATCTTGACGATACGTTGAGTGGCCGAGCCGCGAGGACGCCCGGCATGGCGAGCAGATCCGCGGTCGCAGCAGGAGCTTCATGAATTGTCCGGGTTAAGGGCACGAAGATCGACGTCGACACGCGCGATGGCGTCGTGTTCCTGACCGGCACGGTGCAGTCGGAGGCGGCGAAGGACAAGGCCATCGAGCTGGCCAGGCACACCCCTGGTGTGCGCGACGTCCAGGCGAGCCTGTCGGTGAGCATGGGCTGACACACCGGGAGACAACGAAACCAGGAAGGAGGTCGAGATGAAAACGAGACAATTGCTGACACTGGGTGTGATGGCTTTGATGGTTACGACGCTTGGCTTCGCCGGGCACACTGTTGCGGTGCTGGACGGCACAAGCTGGAAGATTGAAGCGGAGCCCGACGACATGGCGCAGAAGAAGGGAGCCCAGCAGTTCAAGGATGTGCTGGTGTTCGCCGAAGGGAGAATCTCCCTGAGGGAGCGCGGCAAGGGCGGCGCCGAGTCGGGTTCTTACGCCGTGACCAGCACGGTCAATGACGGCAAGGAGCACACCTTCAAGGCCGAGCTGCCAACCACAGCCGACGGAAGGTGGACCTGGACCGGCACAGTCAAGGGCGGCAACATGGAAGGAAAGCTGATCCAGACACGATTGGATGGGAGCGTTCTGACCTACACGTTCAAGGGCAACCAGCTCGACTGAAGCTCCTCTCCGGAAACGAAAAAGCCCCGGGAGCGTTGGGCGCCCCCGGGGCTTCGTCAGTCGTCGTTCCAGGCTCCGCCTAGTTGAGCCGGGTCAGCTCCACGCGGCGGTTCTTCGCTTTCCCTTCCTCGGTATTATTGTCGGCGATCGGTGTGGACTCGCCGTACCCCTTCGCAGTCAGCCGCGATGCGTCAACTCCCTTGCTCACCAGGTAATCCTTCACGGCATCCGCCCTGGCCTGCGACAGCTTCTGGTTGTGGTCCTTGCTGCCCGACGAGTCGGTGTGCCCGCCCACCTCGACATTCACCTCGGGCCAGTCCTTCAGGCTCGCGGCGATGCTGCTCAGGATGTTCAAGGATGGGCCGGTAAGGCTCGCCCTGTCGCTGTCGAACATGACCCCTTCCAGCACCAGCGACTTGCGTCCCTCGAATGGGTCTGGCTTTTTCTCGGTGCAGCCGCTGGCGTCGACCTTGTCGCCGCGCGGCGTGTCCGGGCAGCGATCCAGCCCGTCGAAGACACCGTCGTTGTCCCCATCGAGCGGACAGCCCCTGCCGTCCACCGTGGCGCCCTTCGGGGTGTTGTCGCAGCGATCCAGGCCGTCGAACACGCCATCACCGTCGGCATCGCTGTGGCAGCCCTTGGCGTCAACCTTGGCGCCCTTCGGCGTGTTGGGGCACTGGTCGGCGCCATCCGGCACGCCGTCGCCGTCGCTGTCCCTTGGGCAGCCCTTCGCGTCCACGGGCCATCCTTTCGCCGTGTCGGGACAGGTGTCGATCCCCTCGTAGACTCCGTCGCCATCGGTGTCGAACGGACAGCCGCTGAGGTCCACCCGGGCGCCCTTGGGAGTGTTCGGGCACTTGTCCTTCATGTCGGTGACGCCATCGCCGTCGGTGTCGTCCGGGGCCTGGCCGCCGAATGCCCACAGCGCGCCGATGGTGGCCTCGATGTTGTTCTCCCGGTGATCGATGTCGTCGCCCATGTCATAGGTCACGAACCGGGCGTCGCCGCGAATCCCGAAGCCCTTGGTCAGGAACCACCGCAGGCCGCCGCCCACATTCAATCCTGGCGAGCTGTCGCTGCCGGAATCGCCGGCATCCACCATCTCGGCGCCCAGTCCCGCAGTGACGAACGGGCGCAGGCGCTCGCCGGGCCGGAAGTTGTACAGGAGGTTCGCCCGGAGCGAGTCGATATTGAAGTCGGAGCTCTGGCTGTCGGTGGAGAAGCGTTGAAACGATCCCTCCACGCTCCAGGCGGAAGAGAAGAACCTCCCGAACCGGAAGCCATAGTTGATGTCGTTATCCGGCTCCTCCGGATTGTGTTCGTCGGGCCATACGTAGCCCACATAGGGACCCAGTTCCCAGGTTCCGCGCTCGCCTGTTGTAGCGAAGGCAGGCAGCGCAGCCAGCAACAGGGCCGCCGGAAGCGCGAGCAGCTTTGTGCGCATCACAAGGTCTCCTTTGAAACGGGGACAAGTGTGACAGTCGTTACGCGTGTCAGTAATTGATGACCAAAGACGTCGTGAACACTGTATCCACCTCGTCCAGCTCGACAAGCACTTCGTTGGGTCCCGGCGGGCCCGGAGGAGTCACCGTGACCGACTGCAGCGCAGGATCGTGGTCGTACAGCACCAGGTAGCTCACCTTGAGCGCCAGATGGGTCGACATGTTCACGGCCACGGAATTGAGAAAGTGCGCGCGGTAGTCGCTCGTCTCTTCGACGTTTCCATCCAGGATCATCTTGCTCTCGTAGGTCGTGACCTTCCCCAGCTTGTGCAGGTAGTCGTACGAGAGGCGCACGCCGGTGAACTTGTCGTCAAAGTCCGGATCGGCGACGACGTCCTGCTGGTTCGTCCAGGTCGCAGCGTAGTCGGTGCGGAACATGATGTGGTCCGTGTTGTGCCACATGTTGCCCACTCCGGCGACTGCCGTGTAGCGGTTCTCGATGCCGGCGAACTGATTGCGATCCCAGCCGCCGGCGACATACCAGAAGAAGAAATCCGAGATGAAGCGGTCGTATCGTGCGTTGAGGAAATACGCTTCGGCCGTCTTCTGGGTGTCCTTGTCCTCATCCACGTCCACGATATTGGGGTCGCCCGGGTCGCGCGTGGCGGTCAGGGTGAAGGTCGTCGATTCGCTGCGCAGCCCGCCCAGGTTGACCTCGAAAGCCGACTTCTCCCAGCGCCTCCAGAGCTTGTTCTTAAGCGCGAACGTGCTGGTCTCGGCGTTGCCCGAAGTCACCACGAAGCTCAGCTCGGCGCTGTCCTTCCATGTACTGGTGGGGGCATTGGGATCGTCCTGTGCGCCGGCGGCGGCGATCGCCGCGAGGCAGACCCCGGCGGCGGCGAGCAGTTTCCCCATCCGGCTCAGCATGGGGCGCGCATCAGACAGCGCTCGTGCAGTGCTTGCAGCGCTTCGCCCTGGCCAGGATCGACTCCCCGCACTGCGGACAGTCCTTCATATCAGGTCCGGGAGGAACCGGTGCGGGCTTCATCGCGATCTTCGTTATCATGTAGATGCAGAAGGCGACGATGACGAAATCAATGATGGTGTTAAGGAAGGAACCGTAGTTGATCGTGGCGGCACCGGCCGCTTTCGCCTCGGCGAGGGTCGCGTACTGTGTGGTGCCCAGCGTGATGAACAGGCTGCTGAAGTCCACGTTGCCGAGGACCTGCCCGATCGGTGGCATGAGAATATCGTTGACCAGCGAGCTGACGACCTTGCCGACTGCGCCGCCGATGATGACGCCGATGGCCAGCGCAAGGGCGTTGGTCTTGAGCAGGAATTCCTTGAATCCCTTCAAGTCACGGACTCCTTTTGAAGCGGACGTCTGGCACGGCGAAACGCCCGGAAATCAGAAAGCAAGTCACTCACCTCGTTGGCAATGAGCCGAGATCTAACTGTACGCTGCGCCGGCAAGTCAAGAGCCGGAGGCTGCGCGAGGCCACATGGACCCCGCACGCGGAATCACCTTCAGGCCGCTCACCCCGGCCCGCTGGGGAGACCTGGTCTCCCTGTTCGGTCCCCGGGGGGCGTGCGCCGGCTGCTGGTGCATGTGGTGGCGCCTGCCGCGCGGCACCTACAACAGAAACAAAGGCAGCCGCAATCGCGCCGCTTTGCGCCGGCTTACAGTGAAGGGGCCGCCGCCGGGTATCCTCGCCTATGACGGCTCCCGGGCCGTCGGATGGTGCGCCCTGGCGCCGCGATCCAGCTATCCGGGTCTGGGCAGGTCGCGGATCCTGGCGCCGGTGGATGACCTTCCGGTCTGGTCGGTGACCTGCTTTTTCATCGCGCGGGACTGGCGCAGGAAGGGCCTGAGCGCCGCCCTGCTGGAGGCCGCGGCCGCATGGGCGAAGCGCCGCGGCGCGCGGATCCTGGAGGGGTATCCCACAGCTCCGGGCGGGGATGCTCCCGACGTCTTCGTCTGGACCGGGCTGGCGGCGTCGTACGAAGCCGCCGGCTTCCGGGAAGTGACCCGGAGAAGTCCGACGCGTCCCATCATGCGGAGGAGCCTGGTTGGTTGATCGTGGCCGCGGGCGCAGCGCGCGGATTTTCCCCCGACATGGCTGGACTCACTCTGCGCATCCGGCTATGCTGTGGGGTCTCGGCGATTCGCCGGGAGCCCCAACAACATCAGTCACGGACCTGACGAGGAGATCTTGATGGCAGCAAAGAAGCCAGCAGGCAAGACCGCACGCAAGCCCAACGCCGCGTTCATGAAGCCGATGCAGCCCGACGCCATCCTGGCGGAGGTCGTGGGATCCAGGCCGATCCCCCGCACCGAAGTGACCAAGAAGCTGTGGGCATACATCAAGAAGAACGGCCTCCAGGATGCGAAGAACAGGCGCAACATCAACGCGGATGCGAAGCTGGGCCCGGTCTTCGGCGGCAAGAAGACGGTGAGTATGTTCGAGATGACGAAGCTGGTTTCCAAGCACCTCAAGAACACATAGAACGGCAAGCTCACCTGATCGGGGCCGCGGCACGCCGCGGCCCGTTGTTTTTCAAGGGCGCTTTTCGGGGGGGATGTAAGGGCGCTTCTGCGCTCCGAGGTAGATCTGGCGCGGTCGTGCGATCTTCTGATCGGGGTCCTTGATCATCTCTTCCCACTGCGCCAGCCACCCGACGGTGCGCGGGATGGCGAACAGCACCGGGAACATGTCCACAGGGAATCCCATGGCCTGGTAGATCAGCCCCGAGTAGAAGTCCACGTTGGGGTAGAGCTTCCGGGAGACGAAGTACTCGTCCTGAAGCGCGATCCGCTCCAGCTCGAGCGCCGTGTCCAGCAGCGGGTTGCGGCCGGTGACTTCGAACACCTCGTCGGCCATCCTCTTGATGATCTTCGCCCGCGGGTCGTATGACTTGTAGACCCTGTGCCCGAACCCCATCAGCCGTCCTTCGCCGGCCTTCACCTTCTTGATGAAGGCAGGCACGTCCTCCTTGGTGCCGATGAGCCGGAGCATCCGCAGCACGGCTTCGTTGGCGCCGCCGTGCAGCGGGCCGTAGAGGGCGGCCGTCGCCGCGGCGATGGAGACGTAGGGGTCGGGCCGCGAGCTGCCTACGTTGCGCATGGCGCTCGTGGAGCAGTTCTGCTCGTGATCGGCGTGCAGGATGAACAGCACCTCGAGCGCGCGCTCCAGCGTGGGATGCGGCACGTACTTCAGCTCCGTGGTGCGGAACATCATGTTGAGGAAATTCCCGATGTAGGTGAGATCGTTGTCGGGGTACGAGTACGGCATCCCGATGCTGTGCCTGTAGGAGAAGGCCGCAAGCGTGGGCAGCTTGGCGATCAGCCTGAGAATCTGCCGGCGCCTGATCTCGGAGTTGGCCGGATCGCGCGACTCGGGATAGAAAGTAGACATCGCCCCCAGCATCGACACGAGCATCCCCATCGGGTGCGCATCGTAGCGGAAGCGATCCAGCATCTGCTTGAGGTTTTCGTGGACGAAGGTGTGGTGAGTGATGGCGAAGACCCAATCGTCGTACTGCTCGCTGGTGGGAAGCTCGCCGTTGAGCAGAAGGTAGGCGGTCTCGAGATAGTTGCTGCGCTCGGCCAGCTCCTCGATCGGATACCCCCGGTACCAGAGGATCCCCTGATCGCCATCGATGTAGGTGATCCGGCTGCGGCAGGCGGCCGTATTGGTGAACGCCGGGTCGTAGGTCATCAGGCCGAAGTCCTCCTCCCCGGTCCTGATCTGGCGCAGATCCATAGCCCGGATCGTCCCCTGCTCGATGGGGACTTCGTACTGCTTCCCGGTGCGATTGTCCGTGATGGTGAGCGTATCGCGAGCCATGCCCTTCCCGATCCCCCTGGTCATTCGGCCGAAAGGATACAACGAGTCCGGGCTCCTGTGCTCGCGGGCCGCACATGTATAATGCAGCGCTTTTTCCGGGAGGCAGCTCCTCGTGGCACAGCTCTACCTGATCGTCGCGTCAGTCATGACCCTGCCCGGCCTCATCGTGAGGCTGAGCGGGACCCACCCGGCCCCCCTGGTCTCCACCTTCATCTTCGGCCTGGCGGTCCTGGGATCGGCCTTCATGCTGTCCTGGGCGGCCGAGGTGGCCCAGAAGGACATCTCGCAGGCGCTCGCCGTGGCCTTTCTGGCGCTCATCGCGGTGCTGCCCGAGTACGCCGTGGACATGTATTTCGCCTGGGCTGCGGCTGAGAACCCCGAATACGGCCACTACGCCACGGCCAACATGACCGGGGCCAACAGGCTGCTGGTGGGGTTCGGCTGGCCGGTCATCGTGCTGCTCTATGCCCTGCGCCATCGGCGCAAGGCGGTGAAGCTGGAGCCGGCCCATCGCAGCGAGATCCTCTTCCTGGGTCTGGCCACGCTCTACTCGGTGGTGATCCCGCTCAAGGGGAGGCTGGATCTCTTCGACACCTTCTTCCTGGTGTCGATCTTCGCCATGTATGCCTGGCGCGCCGCGCAGGCCGAGTCACACGAGCCGGACCTGGTGGGCCCGGCGAAATGGATCGGAGAGATGCCGGTGGTGCGGCGCCGGAGCGCCGCCATCACGATGTTTGTCTTCTCAGGGACGGTGATCTTCCTGGCGGCAGAGCCGTTCGCCGAGTCGCTCGTGGGTGTGGGTCGGCAGCTCCAGATCGACGAGTTCCTGCTCGTCCAGTGGCTGGCGCCGCTGGCTTCCGAGGCGCCCGAGTTCATCATCGCGATCCTCTGGACGCTGCGGGGCGACGCCGAGAGCGGACTGGCGGCGCTGGTTTCGTCCAAGGTGAACCAGTGGACGCTGCTGATGGGCACGATCCCGCTGGTGTTCTCCCTGGCGCTGGGTCATCCCGGCGCGCTCGCGCTGGACCTGCGCCAGGAGCACGAGATCTGGCTGACGGCGGCCCAGTCTCTCTTCGCGGTCACCATCCTGGCCAACCTGAGCCTGTCGTGGTACGGGGCGCTGGCCCTGCTGGTCCTGTTCCTGTCCCAGCTGATTTTCGAGAACATCCGGATGCCGGTTTCGGCAGTCTACGTGGCGCTCGCCGTGCTGCTGATTATCAGGGACAGGAAGCACTACCCGGCGCTCTTCCGGGATGGATTCCTGGGGACGGGGAAGCACAAAGACAGTTAGACGCGTCATGAACCCGCCGGCAGGCGCGAGCATCGTTGATGCGCCGGCGGCGTTTGGGCCATGGGTGCGCCGGCAAGCAAGCTGATGGCCGCAGCCGCGGGTTATGCCGCGATAGGGCTACCGGGCACCGATCAGGATGATCTCGGTCTGGGTCGTCCCGAGGTAGCGGGCGCCCGACTCCTCCACCACGACATCCTCTTCCAGCGCGATGTTCAGATCGTAGCCGGCTTCGGGCGGATTGATATAGATGAGCGGCTCGATCGCGAACACCATGCCCGGCTCGATGCGAAAGAAGATCGGCTCCCCGTAGCGCTCCGGCCAGTCCGGCGAGAGCTTGGGCCCGACATCGTGCACCTTGAGCCCGATCGGATGGCCCGTGCCGTGAGGGTATTCCTCGTAGCCCCGCGAGGTCAGGACCGAGCGCCCCGCCGTGTCCACGTCCACTCCCCGGGCGCCCGGCTTGCAGGCCTCCGCTGCCGCGCGGTTCGCCGCCAGGTTGTCGCGCCAGAGCCTCTCCAGCCAGGAGGGCGCCTTGGTCTCTCCCTCCTTGAGAACGTAGGCGGTGCGCTGGATGTCGGCGGCGTAGCCGCCGCACGAGGCGCCCCAGTCGATCCGGATGACATCGCCGCGCTGGATCACCCTGTCGGTGGGATCCGAATGACCGCGGGACGGGCCGGTGACCACAGAGGCGAAAGCCACGTCGCAGCCCTGCTCCTTGACGCGCCCCTCCATCCAGGCGTTGAGCGCAGCTTCGGTGGCGACGCCAGGCTTCACGTGCGCCGGCGTCAGGGCCTCCGCGATGACCCGCTGGGTCAGCTCCGCCGCCTGCCGCAGCAGGGCAATCTCCGCGGGGAGCTTGCGCCCGAGCAGCGAGACCACCAGCTTGTCGGATGAGACGAAGCGCCGCGTGATGTCGGGGCCCAGCGCTTCCTCGAGATAGTTGCGCATGCCGAGCGTCAGGCCGTCTGCGACCGTCTCGTCGCGCGAATAATTGATGGCGATCGTCTTCGGCGCGGCCTCCGTCACCGCCTTGACCAGGTGGGGCCGCACTCCCTCTTTCCTGTAGGCGATCACCTCGTCGTACAGACCGCTCTTGTGGATCGGATCCACATCGTAGGAGGCCGCGATGGCGATCTTGCGGAACGCGCCATCCGGCTTGCGCGAGAAGATGAAGGCGCCGCGCGCCACGATGTGATCCAGGCCCAGAGTGGGCAGGATCGGATCCTGCGCGTTCTCCCGGGTGAAGGTCAGCCACATCTCGATGCCGTGCGTTTTCATGGCATCGGGAAGCAGGGTGTTGATCCGGTCGCGCCGGATGGCGATCCGGGCGTCCTGGGCGTCGTTGTCTGGCGGCGCCGCAGCGAGAAGGAGCGGCAGTAGGAGGAGCGCGGCCGGTGTCAGCATGGTGGGCGCGATTCTGACACAAAAAAAGCCCCGGGAGCCAGAGGCTTCCGGGGCTTTCGTGGCGTTCCGGGGATTTTTTAGGAAATCACTCGGACGTTGGCAGCCTGGGGTCCCTTTGGTCCCTGGGTGATCTCAAACTCCACCTGCTGTCCCTCCTCGAGGGACTTGTAGCCGGTGCCCATGATTGCCGAAAAGTGCACGAAGACGTCGTTGCCGCCTTCCTGCTCAATGAACCCGTACCCCTTGCTGTTGTTGAACCACTTCACTTTGCCTACTGCCACGATCGAATGACCCCCTTTCAACTATGTTTCCACCGGGCGGTCGATGAGTGCCCCGGTGTACCGATTGGCAGCCATCGTCGGGAGCCCGGCGGCAGGCACAAAAAAAAATCCACAGAACCCGGATAGGATCCTGTGGAACTTGTAACCGCCGAACCCAGGAAGATCAACTACCCTGACGCGCGAGAATCTAACAGGGTGGGATGGATTCGTCAAGGCTTTTCTTGGGGGTAGTGCGGCAATGTCCAGAAGGCATGCGGCGGGAGGGGGCGCCCTGTGGGCCGGAATGGCGGTCCTGGCAAGCGCTCTGCCGCCCGTGCACGTCAAGGTGGAAGCTCCGCCCCCGCAGCGGGTGACCTTGTCGGTCTCTGTCCTGGATGCAGCCGGCGAGCCGGTGGCGGGGCTGGCGCGCCATGCCTTCGAGGTGCTCGAGGATGGCCGGGCCCAGGAGCTGCTGGATTTCGGCGTGGAATCGCAACGGCAGGACCGCCCGCTGTCGGTGGCGGTGCTGGTGGACCGCAGCGGCAGCGTGCGCCACCAGCTGAGCCGGTGGCGGCAGGCGTGCGCGGCCCTGAGGATGGCCCTGCGGCCGATCGACGAGGTGCGCGTGGCCGCTTTCACCTCCGAGGTGACCGTCCTCCAGGATTTCACCCGGGGGCCGATCGCTCTGGAACAGGCGGAGGACTCCCTTCAGGAGGCCTCGGGCGGCACGCGGATCTTCCTGGCGCTGGACGAGACGCTGCACGATCTGGCCCGCAGGCCCGGGCGCAAGGCGGTATTCCTCATGACGGATGGTCTGGACAACGATCGGCCTGCCGAGTGGACCTCGCGGGCCGATCCCTACATCGACCGGCTGCTGCGGCTGGCGGTGTCGCACCAGATCACCATGATCACGATCCTGCCGGGGCCCACGGGCCGGCCATTCCTCGCCGTGCAGGATTTCGCGGAGCGCACGGGGGGCTGGTGGCTCTATCCCGGCGACGACCTCGCAAAGCTGGTGCGCTCCCTGGGCGAGAGGCTGCTGGCGTCATACATGCTGGTCTACGACTCGCCCCGGAATCCGGCCGACAGGAGGACGCGCCGCGTCGAGGTGAGAGTGCGCGGCGCGGAGACCTCGGGGTACCAGGTCAGGGCGGTGGACGGGGTGTTCGGGGCGATGCCGCTGGTGGATCTGCTGCGTGAGGATCTGGGTGACGAGGATCCGGTGGTGCGGGCCGGCGCGGCAACAGGGCTTGGCGTCGTGGCGGATCAGAAGGCTGTCGCGCCGCTGCGTGACGCCCTGGAGGATGATGACCCCCGGGTCCGGGCAGCCGCGGCAGCGGCGCTGGGGGCCCGCCGCGCGCCGGAGTCGGCCCGGGGGCTGGCGCGCCTGTTGAAAGACCCGGATGCGGATGTCCGCCAGGCTGCCGTCGCGGCACTGACGGAGCTCCTGTCGTCAGCCAGGGCGGCCGGTGACGGGAAGCTTGAGGAGCGTATCCTGGAGGCGCTCGAGGAAGAAGCCAATTAGGACAGGAGCAGAGCCCGCACCAGGATCAGGCCCAGCCCGACGGACAACGACATGATCGTGCCGTGCTCGCTGTTGTCTACCGCCTGCGCCCAGCTGAACCTGGTTATGTCGCCGCTGTGCCAGGGAGTGAGGCGCGGCAGCATGTCGGGAACCGCCTGCTCGTAGCGGGTGTAGGCGTCTCCGTAGATCTCGCGCAGTCGATCTCCTTCGATCTTGATCTTGCGCGGCATGTAGTAGAGAAAGAACGCGGCGATGAACAGCACGTAGAGCCAGAGCCGCGGATTACGCAGCGACCACTCCAGGTTCCATGGCGGCATCCCCACGATGCAGAAGCCGATCACGATCGTGATGGCTCCGATGTAGAGGGGGTTCTTCACGTAGGCGTAAGGGCCTGTCGTCGTCAGCCGCTTGTTCTTGATGAGATGGCCCGCGGCCCAGACGCGGAGCGCCTGCCCAGCCACGATCAGGGCCAGCCCGATGGCGAAGGACACCACCGTGGGCTGCGAGAAGTAGATCAGGATCGCAATGCCCAGATAGCAGAGCGCCAGGCGCCACGTCGGTTTCTTCAGCCAGGCCATGGGGGCCGCATCCTATCCCAGTGGGATGTGCAGTTCAAACCGGGCGGCTACGGCCGCGCGGCTCAAGCCTGCTCGGTGGAGGCCGCGGCCTCGCGCAGCAGCGGGCCGCACAGCGCCAGGCTCGCGCCAAAGGGGAGGAAGTAGAAGAGGATCCGGTAGGCCAGCAGCGCCACGAGGGCGTTTTCCAGCGGGATCCCCAGCGAGACGTACAGGCCCGTCATCGTTCCTTCCATCAGGCCCAGACCCCCTGGCACCACCGAGATCAGGTAGACGAACACCCCCACCGCGAAGCCCGCCGCGAGGGCTCCGGGAGACAGATGCACCCCCACGGCGAGAAAGCAGGCGTAGAGCACTCCGGCCGCGAAGGCCCAGTCGGCCAGCAGCCAGGCAAAGGGGACCGCGATGCGGCGCTTGCGCGAGGTGATCAGCGCCGTGGCTTCATGAAACTCGGAGCGGAAAAGTGCCAGCTTTTCCTCCGTCGCCCGGCGCAGCGGCGGGGCGTTGGGGAACTTGACCGCGAGCCGGCGCATGATGCTGGTGCCCAGCCGCAACACCAGGTCCAGAACCTTCCGGTTGTAGAGACCGATGAAGGCCGAAGCCACCAGCACCGAGCTGATGCCGACGATGACGGCGCAGATCAGCTGCTGAATCCACCCCAGCGTGCCCGAGAACAACAGGCGGCCGAAACCCAGCACGACGAACAGGAGCAGGACGACGTTGTTGAGCAGTGTCGAGACCAGCGCGATGATGAGGGTGGTGTGCCCGCGGACCCCCTGCCGGCGCAGGAAGAAGACGCGCACCGTCATCCCGGAGACGCCCCCCGCCGAAAAGACCGAGCTGACGGTGGCCGAGGCGAAGGCGATCAGGAAGAGCTGGCTGCCCCCCACATCGCACCCCGCGGCCCGGGTCAGTCCGCGAAAGGCCAGATAGTTGAACAGGTAGCTGACCACGGTGGCGGCCAGCGCCAGCAGGAGGAACCAGCCGTTGAGCCGGCTGATCACGTCTCCCAGCGCGCGCAGGTCGGAAAGGAACAGCAGCACGCCGAGGATCCCGAAGAACAGCAGGATGGTGACCCCGGCGATCGACCACGCCCCGGACCTGGAAACTGTCGCCATGACGTGACAACTTTGCGCCAGCCCTGCCGTAGAGTCCAGCGAGGGGGGGATGATCATGGCAAGCCAGGCAACATCCGATCTGCCGCAGGCCGTCTCCACGATGCTCCAGCAGCTCGTGGAGTCCGCGCGCGCCGCTTTCGGAGATGATCTGCGCTGCATCGCGCTGTACGGCAGCGCCGCGGAGAGGCGGCTGCGCGCCACCTCCGATGTAAACGTGATGGTGGTCCTGACCGCCTGCCGTACCGAGCGGGCCGCGGCGCTTGCTGAGACGCTGCGGGCCGCCGAAGCGGCGATCCGGCTCCGGACGATGTTCATCCTGGAATCGGAGCTGCAGGCGGCCGCCGCCGGATTCGCAGTCAAGTTCGCCGACATCCAGCGGCGGCATCGCATGCTGTATGGCGAGGATCCGTTCACCCGCCTCACCATCCCGCGCGCGGCGCGCCTCCACAGGCTGCGCCAGACACTGCTGAACCAGGCGCTGCGGCTGCGCGCCGCGGGAGTCAGGCTGGCTGGACGGGAAGAGCAGATGGCGCGGGCGATCGCCGACGCCGCCGGGCCGCTGCGGGCCGCGGCGGCCTCGCTTCTGGAGCTGGAAGCACAGGTCGTCTCCTCGCCGAAGGAGGCGCTGCGAAGCGTCGTCGAGAAAGCAGGCCTCCCGGGAGGTGACGACCTGCTGGCGCGGCTGAGCCAGGCGCGCGAGAGCGGCGCGCTTCCCCCCGGAACGGCGCCGCAGCTTCTGTTCGGGTTGATCGATCTGGCCGGCCGGATGCGGGCGCGTGTGGAGGCGATGCCGGACGGGGAGCCCGGGAGAGGATGATGAACCCCTTCAATCTGCCAGGGCCTCAATTTCTCCTTTTCTATTCTCTTTTTTCACTCGCGGTGGTGATGGCGCTGGCGGTGCTGCGCCGCCGGCAGGAGCCGGTCTCCCAGGCGGGGATGCGGCTCACCGACCCGTACGCCATGGCGCTGCTGCGCGGCGGAGGCCCGCACGCGATGCAGACGGCCGCCGTCGCGCTGATCGACCGCGGCCTGCTCAAGGCCGAAGGCGGCAAGCTGACTGCCGCCGAGGGGGCGCGCCCACCGTCGGCTGAGCTCGAGCGCGCCCTGATGGCTCACTTCAATGAGCCGCGGGAGGCGTCATCGATCTTCACCGACGCCGGCGTCAAGGCTGCCTGCGAGCATTACGAGCGCCAGCTCGCGCAGCTCGGGTTGCTTCCGGGCCCGGAGCAGAAGGCGGCGCGCAACCGGCTGCTGCTCGCGGGGCTTGCCGCGCTCTGGGGCGTCGCTTTCATCAAGATCGTCGTGGCGTTCAGCCGCGGCCGATTCAACGTCATCTTCCTGATCCTGCTTTCCATCGCCGCTGCCGTGGTGGCAGCCGTGGTCACGCACCCCCGAGTGACTCGCAGCGGCGCCGCGCTGATGTCACACCTGCGCACGCTCTTCACGGGGCTCAAGGAGCGGGCGGCCTCCCTGCGGCCGGGAGGGGGAGGCGACGAGGCGGCGCTTCTTGTGGCGCTGTTCGGGATCGCGGCGTTGCCCACGATCGCCTATCCCGATACGCGCAAGCTCTTCCCGCGCGCGGCGCAGAATACGGGCTCGTCGTGCGGCTCCATCATGGCCTCATCATGCGGCTCGTCGTGCGGAGGGGGAGGGTGCGGAGGAGGCTGCGGTGGCTGCGGTGGATAGAGATCTGGTTGGCCTGGCGTGGCGCCCCGAGCTGGCCGCGGGGATCCTGATGCACCTCGATCGCCTCGACGTGGTGGAGGTGATGGCCGATGACTGGTTCGCAGCGCCGCGCCGCAGGCTGCGCGCGCTGCGGACACTGGCGGCGCAGGTGCCGGTGGTGTTTCACGGCGTCTCGCTGGGGGCTGCCTCGTGCGCGCCCACGCCGCGCCGGCAGACGGATCGCCTCGCCCGGGTGGTGAACGCGGCGCCGGGCCTCTACTGGTCCGAGCATCTGGCGTTCGTGAGGGCCGGCGGGATCGAGATCGGCCATCTGGCGGCTCCGCCCCGGACGCAGGCGACCGTGGACACGGCCTGCGCGAACCTGGAGCGCGCGTCACGCGCGGTGGGCAGCCGGCCGCTGATGGAAAACATCGCAACGCTCGTCGATCCTCCCGGCTCCAGGATGGCGGAGGCCGACTGGATCGCCGCCATTTTGAACGGCTCAGACTGTGACATGCTCCTTGACCTGCACAACCTGGCTGCCAACGCCGCCAACTTCGGATTCGACACGCGCGCGTTTCTCGACGCGATCCCGATGAGCCGCGTGGCCGCCATCCACCTGGCCGGGGGCCGCCTGGTGCGCGATGCCGCCAGCGGACAGGAGCGGCTCCTGGATGACCACCTCCATGATGTCCCCGACCCGGTCTTTGACCTCCTGGCCGAGGTGGCCGGCCGCTCCCCCCGCCCGCTGACCGTCATCCTGGAGCGCGACGGCCGCTACCCCCCCATCTCAGAGCTGCTGGCCCAGCTCGACCGGGCGCGCGCGGCGCTGCGCCGCGGCCGTCTGCGCAGGCAGGCCCGCCTGCAGATGCCGGTGGCGGTGTGACGGGTCATCGCGGCGATCGCCTGGAGGCCTTCCTGGCCGGCCTCTACGCCCACCCGGGGGTCCTCGAGCGCTTCGAGAGGGACCCTTCGGGGGCTGCCCGGGGGGCGGGACTGGCGCCAGATGAAGTGGAAAGCGTGCTCCGGATGGATCGCGCTGGTCTGCGCCTTGCGGCGGCCAGCGTGTCCCGCAAGCGCGCCGGGCGCCGGCGGCGCGGGGCATGGCAGCGCCTGGTGGACCGGCTGGCCGGCGCGCGGCTATATTTGCCGCGCTGAGTCCGGAGAGCCCCGCATGACGACCAGGAGCGACGAGATCCTCGAGATCGAGATCAAGCTTCGCGTGGCGTCCATCGACCGCGCGCGCGCGCTGCTGGCGCGCCTGCCCGCGGTGCTGGCGCGCGAGCGCAGCTTCGAGGACAACGCCATCTACGACACGCCGGACGGCTCGCTGCGGCGCGAGGAGCACGTGCTGCGCCTGCGCGAGACGGATGGAGAGGGCAGGATCACATGGAAGGAGAAGGTTGCGACCCAGCTCCACGCCAAGGTACAGGCCGAAGTGGAGAGCCGCGTGGAGAATCCCGAGGCGATGCGCAGCATCCTCGAGAAACTGGGAATGGTTGTGGTGTACCGCTATCAGAAGTACCGCGCCGACTACCGCTGGACCGATCCGGAAGGAGGCGCACAGCTGGACATCTGCCTGGACGATACACCGATCGGCGCGTTCCTCGAGCTGGAAGGACCGGCCGAGACGATCGACAGGGCAGCCATAGCGATGGGATTCAGCAGCGCCGACTATCTTCTGGACGACTACCGCACTCTGCACCTGCGCTGGCTGGACGAGCAGGGCCTCCCGCCGGGCGACATGATCTTCGCCGATCGGCAGGTCTCCCAGGCCTGACGCCGTGAGTCCCACCCGGGCCATGATCCTGGCCGCCGGCCTGGGGACGCGCATGGCCCCCCTCACGAAGCTGCGCCCCAAGCCCTCTCTGCCGGTCACGAATCGTCCCATGATCGGCCACCTGCTCGAGCACCTCTACTCCCAAGGTGTGACGTTCGCCGTCATCAACACGCACGCTCTGGCCGACCAGATGGAGCGGGCCGCGCGCTCTGCCGCTCCGGCCGGCATGGAGCTGGTGTTCAGCCACGAGCCGGAGATCCTGGGGACCGCGGGCGGACTCCGCAAGGCAGCGGAGCATTTCGGCGCCGAGCCGCTCTACCTGGTCAACGCCGACAGCCTCACCGATGTCGATCTGGCCGCGGCCTGGGCCGCGCACGCGGACTCGGCAAGGCTGGCCACGATGATCGTCACGACGCACCAGCCCGGGTCGGGCTACCGGCCGATCGCGGTGGCGGGCGCCGAGCCCACGGGCCGGGTCTGCCGCCTGGCGGGACGCAAGTGGGGCGATCTGGAGGGATGGCCCCGCACGTTCACGGGAGTGCACATCCTGGAGCCCTCGATCCTCTCTTCGATCCCCGAGGGACCCTGCGACATCAATGCCGACGTCTACCCGCGGCTGCTCGACGAAGATCAGGAGGCGGTGGGCGCCTGGCTGCACTCAGGGTGGTGGTTCGAGGCCGGCTCGCCGGCGCGCTATCTCGAGCTGAACATGCAGATCCTGGAGCGCTCCGGCAGCCGCACCCTGGCGGCGCCCGGCAGCCGGGTGGACCCGGATGCGCAGGTGGCCCGCTCCATCATCGGGGCCGGAGCGCGCATCGAGCGCGGCTCCCAGGTGGTGGACTGCGTGGTCTGGGACGGCGCGGTGGTCGGAGAGGAAGTCTCGCTGCGGCGCTGCATCGTCTCGGGACGCACGCCGGCGCCGTGCGGCACCGCCTGGGTGGACACCATCTTCCTGCAGCGCGATGACCAGCCCGGGTATGAGACCGCCCCCTTGTCGGAGGGACGGGCGTGACCCCGGTTGCGCTCGATGATCGGGTTGCGGCGTTCGTGTCGCGCCGGTTCGGCGGCGACGCGCGCCTGGCGCGCCTGGCCGGCGACGCATCGGACCGCGTGTTCTACCGGGTGCATCCTGCGAGCCTCTCGCCGCTGATTCTGATGGTGCATCCGGAGCCGTTCGAGCTGGAGGCGCTGCCGTTCTTTCAGCATGCGAGGTTCCTGCACGATATCGGTGCGGCCGTGCCGCAGGTGGTGGCCTCCTACCCCCATGAGGGGATCCTGGTGGTGCAGGATCTGGGCGACCAGCGGCTGCAGGAGCACCTGGCGGGCTGTGACGCCGGCAGGCGGCGCTTTCTCTACATGCAGGCCGTCCAGATGATCGCCTTTCTTCAGGATGACGGCACGCGCGCGCTGCATGCCGATCTGCCGGCCTCGCGCACCGCGCTGGATGTGGACCGGCTCACTTTCGAGATGCGGTTCTTCCTGGAGCATTACGCCGGCACCTTCATCGGCTCACTCGGGGGCGCCCCGCTGACCGCGGAGGAGGCCGCATCGCTCGAGGGATGGCTGTTGTCGCTGGCCCGTGAGGTCGCCTCGTACCGGCGCGTCCTGTGCCACCGGGACTTCCACAGCCGCAATCTCATGGTGAAGGGCGAGCGGCTCTACATGCTCGATTTCCAGGACGCGCGCATGGGGGCCTACACGTACGACCTGGCCTCCCTGCTGCGGGATTCCTACGTGGAGCTTCCGGAGCATCTCGTCGTGGAGCTGATCGAGTTCTTCCGCGAGGTGTCCCACCTGCCGGAGGGAGAGTCGTCGTTCACGACGGCCTTCACGCAGACATCCCTGCAGCGCAACATCAAGGCGCTCGGGACCTTCGCCTCCCAGGCGGTGCTGCGGGGCAACACCAGCTACCTCGAGCACATCCCGCGCACCCTGGCGCACATACGGGCCAACCTCGAGCGCGAGAGCAACGCGGCGATGCTCAGGCTGTTCGAAGGACCGCTGGACTACCGGCCCTGAGCCCCCTTCACGCCGCCGTGCGGCGTGAAGCGCAGAGTCATCCGCCTGTAACTGATGGTGACGATCCAGTCGTCGAGGTGCGGCGCGCCCATCAGCACGTAGATCTCCGACTCCAGCGCCCGGGAGAACCTCGTCAGATCGCTGGTGGCCAGCCCGTCCGCCGGCCAGCGGCCAGGGCCGAGGGCGAGACGCCCGGCGATGACGGCGCGGCGATCGGCCACGAGGCCCGGCGCGCGCGACACGGCGCTCCGGCTGATGATGGTGGAGATCGAGCCGGTGTCGATCATGGCGCTGAGGGGAATGTCGTTGACCAGCGCCTGGGCAACGATCTGTCCTCCGACATTGCGGAAGGGAAGCGTCGTGCCCTCGCGGGTGCCCTCCGCCGGCGTGTCGAGCCTGAGCGCGCCTTTTTTCAGATCGATGGTGATGTCCAGCGCGCTGACGAGCGACGGACCGATCAGCCCTTCCTCCGGCCCGGCGGGATCCCGGATGGTGGCCGGCACGTTCCTGACGACGATGCCGTCACCCAGGGCCAGCTCCGGGATCAGCACCAGCGCGCCGGTCTCCAGGCGGGCCGCCGGGCTGGCGGTGATCGTGAACGGCTTGATGGCCGACAGCTTGGCGCGGGCGGCCAGCCGCGGCGAGATCGTCACCCCGGTGGCGCCGGAGTCGAACACGAACCGCTGGTTGGCGATGCTTCCCACCCGGAGCTTGAGGAAGGCCTGGTGGCGGATCACGTCGAGCCGGACGACGCACGGCTCGGCCCGCACCATCTCGGAGAGCGGCGCATCGCCCGCCTGCTGGAGGAGCGCCAGATACGCTTCGACGTTGCGCACCGCGGCCTCATCCTCGGCGTCGTCGGGGTTGAGCGGGGCCCGCGCGATTTCAATGTAGCGGCGCAGCATGGTCACCACGTCCTGCCGGCGCGCCAGGTGATTGGCCAGCTGGCGCAGGTGGCGGGGCACCTCGGGGGCCAGCGCCGCCGCGCGCGAGTACGACTCCGCCGCTTCCCCGTAGCGCCCCAGCGTCCTGAGGATCCGGCCGATGCCGAAGTGCCCGGCCGCGCTGTTGGGGTCGAGCTCGACCGCCTTGCGGTAGCGCTCCTCGGCCCGATCGAAGTCGCCGCGCCGGTAGAGCGCGTCGGCCATCACGACATGAGCTGCAGCGCTGTCGGGGCGGCGCGCCACGGCGCTCTCGGCGCTCGCCAGGGCGTCTTCGAACAGGTCCTCGCGCAGAAGCTTGCGGGCTTCTCTAATCAGATCCGATGCGGGATCGGCCGGAGGCGGCGCGGCCTGCAGCGCGGCGGCCAGTGCCAGGCTGGTCAACCCCACCACAACGATGCCGCTCATGCCGGCTGCAGGCGCACGCTCTCCAGAAGGAGCGACGGCGCTCCGAAAGCATCCCCCGGAAAGCCGAAGGTGAGGTCATTTCCTGCCTCGACCACCGCGGCGAGCAGGTCTGCCAGATCGCCGGTCAGCAGAGCAGGGCCGAATGCCTCGGCCGGCGCCCCCTCCCGCACTGCGCAGCCCGTGGTCAGGGCGCAGAAGCGCTGCGGGTCGCCCGACAGGGCCGGCGTGGGGCGGAGCAGCTGAATCCAGACGCCGTCGCGCAGGCGCGCCAGCAGCTCCGGAGGCGATGCCGATCCCGGGGTGATGAAGAAGTTGGTGGGCCGCCGGCCCGGCGGCTCGCGAAACGAAGCGCGCACACCGTTTCCGGTTGACGCGGCGCCGGCGCGCGCGGCGCTCTCGAGATCGTGCAGAGCGCCCGTCAGAGCGCCGGACGACATGATGGGAGTGCGCCGCGTCGGGCATCCCTCGCCGTCGAACGGCGCCGTGGCGATGCCGCCCGGAAGCCGGCCATCATCCACGATGGTGAGCGGCCCGCCGCGCACCGGGTCCCGGGTATCTTCGCGATCATCACCGTCGAGCAGCCGCCGGGCGGCGGCGCGCAGCAGCGTCACCGCTGCGGAAGGGGACAGCAGCGCCGCGCACGCGTGCGTTGCGGCAGGACGCGCGTCCAGGACCAGCGCCGCCAGCCGCGTGGTCTCGTCGCCGAACAGGCGCGGCGAGATGGACGCCAGCGTGCGCGCGGTGCGCGAGCGCCGCAGCACCGTGGAGCGGGCGCCGTCGGAGGCGGCCACCCCCAGCGTGAGATTCATCAGGGTCTGCCGGTAGCTGCCTGTGAGCCCGCGCGAGTTGGACAGCTCCACCTCGGAGGCCGACGCCGTCAGCGAAGCCGAGTCGATGCGGCGGACCCGCGGGTCGGTGCGCAGCGCCTCACCGGCTGCCTGATCCAGGATCCCTTCGAGATCGGCCGGGGTGGCCGTCTGCAGCCGGGCGTCGAAGATCCCCAGCCCGCGGCCGTCTGGTGCCCGGCCTGCCGGAAGGTCGAAACGCCGCCCCGGCCCGCGCGCGGCGTCCAGTGCCGCATCGACGAGCATGCCGGCCTGGGCGGCCGGCAGCTGCGTGCCGCAGGCCGAAGCGAATCCGCACGCTCCGGCGTCATTGAAGATCCTGAGGCCGACGCCTCCCTCGGCCGTCCGGGTCCAGACGACGTTGCCGGCGGCATCGCGCGCCGCGCTGCGCGTGGAGCCGGACTTGATGAAGACATCGGCGCGCGCGGCGCCGCGCCTCCGCGCCAGGTCGAGCAGCATCGAGGCCTGAGCGCTCATCGGCCTGCCTCGGCGACGTGCAGACTGGAAAGGCGCAGCGTGGGCTGGCGTGTGCCGAAAGGAATCGCCTGGTCCTCCTTGACGCACATCGCGCCGGCCGGATCGGCGCTCACGTCATTGCCCACCGCGTCGATGGCGGCCAGCGCCTGGTGCGCCACCCCGCGCAGCACCACCCCCCGGACCGGACGGCCGGGCCTGCCCCGCTCGACCAGCATGGCGCTCTCCACGGCGAGCATGAAGCTGCCCGTGGCGGGATCCACCTGACCGCGCCCCAGCCGATGCACCAGCAGACCCGCCGGTGTCGAGGCGAGGATCTCCTCGAACGACGTCTCCCCGGAATCGACCACCAGGTTCGTCATCCGCGGCATCGGCGCATCGCGGTATGTCTGCCGGCGGCCGTTACCGGTCGAGATCCGGCCGGTGGCGTGAGCCGTCAGACGGCTCGACAGGTATCCCACCAGCGTTCCCTTCACGATCAGGGGAGTCCGGCGCGACGGGATCCCCTCGTCGTCGAACCGCGCCGAGCCGCGCAGGCCCGGCAGGGATCCATCATCGGCCAGGCTCAGCAGAGGCGAGGCGATCGCCTCGCCGCGCGCGCCGGCGAAGGGAGAGTCGCCCGCCAGCACGTGATCGGCCTCCAGCAGATGACCGCAGATCTCGTGCAGCAGGAAGCCGCCTGACGGTGAGACGAAGATCACCGGCATCTCTCCCGAGGGTCCCGGCGTCGCCGTGGCCGCCATCCCGGGGAAGAGATCAGAGGTGGAGCGGCTGTCCCGCGTGCCGGCGCCCAGCCCGGCGAGTGACGGGGCCGCGCGCCGCATCGTGGCCGGCGCCCGCCGATCACCGTGGATCTCCAGCGACAGCTCCGCCGACGTGCGCGTGTCGCGCGCCGTGTCGCGCTCGGTGGAGATGACCACGATCTCCTGCACGTGGGCTTCCAGGCGCGCGTTGCAGCGTGACGCAGGCGATCCCTGCGCGGCGGCGACGGCGCCGTTGACGATCTCCAGCGCGCGGTCGAGGGAGCCGGGCGACCAGAGCTCATGCAGCGTGCCCGATGCCTCCTCGAAGGCGCCCGGGGCGCTGATCGAGGCGGGATGCCGGATCAGCGACTCCAGAGCGCCGGCATCGGGAGCATCCAGCACGAACGACTCGTGCCGCCCATCGAAGAAGCGCCGCAGGTGAGCGCCCGATTCCCACCGCCTGACGATCTTCGGGGCACCCGTCTCAGCATTGAGATCGATGCCGAGAGCATGGCGCGATTCGACAAACAGCTCGGCGGCGCGCGTGCCGGTGGGAAGCAGGCTGATCAGCATGCGCCGCAAGTGCTCGCTGTCGACTGCCATGCCCGCCGCGCTCATGGTGTTTCGAGGGTAGGGGCCGCTTCGACGCCCTGTCAACCCTCAGGGATCTGCAGGCCACGGCCACGGTGAGGCTCCTCGCCGGAATCGGCGTTCCGCTGGAGTTGGCGCCCGCACGCGAGCTGGCCGGACAGTCGTTCTCTGCCCGGATCAGGCAGAAGAATCCGGTCCCCGCGATCGGCACCACCGTGTCGAGCGTCCCTGTGTCGCTGCCAGCGGCAATCCGCCCTCAGGAAAAAAACCTGAGGTGTTGCGAATCGTCGGCCCAGGCTCTCAGCAGCCACTCGCGTTCCGATCGCCCAATGGTGGTACGATGCGGACGCTGGCCTCCCATCCGGCCTCCCAATTCATGCCGCCATCACAGACTTCCATCTCACCGGATGCTTCCGGCGCGGCGCTCGACGCGGCGACCGGGCGCCGCTTCACGCCGGCGCGCGCGGCGCTCTGGCTTTCGATACTGGCCGTCGCGCTGATCGCCACGCTGCTGGCGAGCCTCGCCGTGGGCTCGTCCGGAGTGCCGCTGAGCGATCTGCTCGTCGCCGGGGCCCCATCCGAGTCGGTGGCGATCCTCTGGCAGGTCCGTCTGCCGCGCGTCCTGCTGGCCGCGGCCGTGGGGGCATGCCTCGCCGCAGCGGGCGCCTGCTTCCAGTCGCTGCTGCGCAACCCGCTTGCGGATCCCTACATCCTGGGGATCTCGGGCGGCGCCGGGCTGGGCGCCATCATCTCGGGTCTGCTGGCGCCCGCGGCCGGCCTGGCTGTCCTCATGCTGCGGCCGACAGCAGCGTTCATCGGCTCTCTCGCCGCCGTGTCGCTCCTGCTCGCGTTGACGCGCGGCACGGGGCGGATGCTGCCCGAGACGATGATCCTGATGGGTGTCGTCATCAATGCGACGATCATGGCGGCGATCATGTTCATCATCACAGTGGCCGACTTCAGCCGCTATCAGGGGACCATGTACTGGCTGATGGGCAACCTCTCGTCTCCCACCTGGCCCGAGTTGGCGCTGGTGTTTGGCTGCCTGCTGCCGGGCGCCGCGGCGCTTTCTCTGATGGGGGGCACGCTCAACGTCCTGTCGGGCGGGGAGGAGCTGGCGTCTCAGCTCGGCGTGAACGTGCCGCGCGCGCGGCTGGCGGTGCTGTGCGCCGCGTCGCTGATCACGGCCGCGGCGGTGTCGCTGGCCGGGCTGGTGGGGTTCGTGGGCCTGATGATCCCGCACATGGGGCGTCTCTGGCTGGGGCCCGACAACCGGCTGCTGGTGCCGGCGTCGGCGCTGCTGGGAGCCATCGCCCTGGTGACAGCCGACACTCTGGCGCGCGCGCTGTTCGCGCCCACGCAGATCCCCGTCGGCGTGATCACGGCGCTGGGGGGCGGGCCCTGCTTTCTCTGGATGTTCGCGCGCAGCAGGCGGCGCGACCTGGGCCAGGGCTCGTGAGCGAGGCGGGGCTGCGCGCCGGAGGTCTCTGCTTCGGCTACGCCGGAGCGGCGCTGTTCGCGCAGCTCGAGCTGCGGATCGCGCCCGGCGAGATGGTGGCGCTGATCGGGCCGAACGGATCGGGAAAGACCACCTTGATGAAGCTGCTGGCCGGCACCCTGAGGGCTTCGGAAGGGGGCGTGACGCTGGACGGGGCGGCGGTGGCCGGGATGCCGGCGCGCGCGCGCGCCCGGCGGATCGCCGTGGTGCCTCAGGAAGGCCACCTGGCGTTCGACTTCACCGTGCGCGAGGCCGTCCTGATGGGACGCACGGCCCACCTGGGGCCTCTGGGGATTGAAGGACCCGCGGATCTGACGGCGGCCACGGAGGCGCTCCAGCGTACCGGAACCCGCCACCTCGCCGCCCGTATGCTCTCACGGCTCAGCGGCGGCGAGCGGCAGCTCGTGGTGATCGCGCGCGCGCTGGCGCAGCAGCCCGACTGGCTGCTGCTGGACGAGCCGACGGCGTTTCTGGACATCCGGCACCGGCTGGAGATCTTCGCGCTGCTGTCGCGGCTCAACCAGCAGGAGGGGCTCACGATCGTGACGACATCGCACGACATCAACCTGGCGGCGCGCTACTGCCGCCGGATCGTGCTGCTGAAGGGGGGGCGGATCCGGGCCGACGGCACGCCGGCCGAGGTCTTCCAGGCGGGGGTGCTCAGCGACGTCTATGAGACACCGCTGCGCGTGGAGCGCGACGCGCGGACAGGGATGCCGGTGGCGCTTCCGGAGGCCGGCGGCGTGATGTGAAGCAGATCAAGTGAATCGGAGGCGACGATGAGAATCCGAACGATGAGTGCTGCACTCATTCTTGCGACGGCCTTGCCTGCAGGCGCCGCCGAGCCGGCGCGTCCGGGCATCGAAAACCTGAAATGGATGGCCGGCTGCTGGGCAGCGGTGGACGGCGAGTCAGGCAGCGGCGAGATATGGATGCCCCCGGCCGGGGGCGCGATGCTCGGCATGAGCAGGACCATCAAGAGCGGCAGGATGACTGCCTGGGAGTTCGTGCAGATCGCGCAGCATGCCGATGGCTCGATCGAGTACATCGCCAAGCCGCACAACCAGACGAAGGCCTCGTTCCGCTTGATCGCCAGCGAGGCGAAGTCGGTGACATTCGAGAACCCGACGCACGACTTCCCGCAGCGGATCATCTACAAGATGCGCGACGATGGCGTCCTGCACGCCCGCATCGAAGGGACCATGGATGGCAAGCCGCAGGGCGTGGACTACCCGCTCAAGCGACAGGCCTGCGAGTAGGCCGCCGGGCCCCCGGCTCTACTTCTGCGCTGCGGCGGTGGGGGGAGCTTCCTTGCGGAAGACCAGGTCGGCGCGGGCTTCGATCCGGTCGTCGAGGACCTTGAGGTCGCGCACGATGGCGTCCACGGTGAGGCCCGGGACCGCGGCGTCGATCTGCTGGGTGAAGCTGGCGGGGATCAGAACCGGCTCGATGAACTGATCCAGCCGGAGTTCGCCCATGCCGGTCAGCTTGACGGGCAGCTTCTCCACGGTGACGACGAAAGCGTTGCGGATGTGGTCGAAGCTCAGCGCCAGGGTGGGATTGAGCACGGCGGTGAAGGGGATCGGCTCTCCCTTGCAGTCGGCCGTCACGAGCACTTTGCCGCCCACGAAGCGCAGGTCGCGCGGGTTGTAGAAGCGGAATCTCTGCTCCAGGCCCGCCGCCCCGACGGTCACGGTGTACGGCGTCGCGGCACGCAGGAAGTTCAGCGCGGTGGCGCGATCCAGGGTCATCGTGAGACTCTCGGCGCGGGCCGATCCGGCTGCCGTCAGCGCGATCGCGGCCAGCAGCGGCAGTTTCTTCATCGACATGCTTCTGATCATCCGAATCCTCTGAGCTCCTTCCAGAGCTCCGGCCAGGAAAGGCGCGGCTCGCGGCACAGAAAGATGTCAGGGTGATCCTGACTCTCCTCGTTCGCAACACGATAGCTGTTCTGGTTCCGCCCGACCAGCTCGGAGCCGGAGCAGCCGCTTTCCACGTCCTCGCGGGAGAAGCCAACGATGATGAGCGTCCTCGGCGGTGGATCGCCGTAGCCCCGCTCCCAGTAGGAATTCACCCCGCTGATCGCCACCGGCAGTCCCAGGGCGGGCCCGTACATATTGATGGCGCCCGCCTCGCCGTAGTTGCCGGTCAGGATCCCTGTGCTCTCCCGCTCGGCGGGGGGCAGCGCCGTATAGATACGCGCCACTTCCTGCGTCAGTTCCTGCCAGCCGATCTGCTCGGTGAAGTTGTCGTGGACTTCACTCGTGAAATTCCAGACTGCAGAGCCGATCGGCGCGATCGGGAGCATGAGGATACCGCTCATGACAGCGCCCGCCGCAAGCCCGATCCAGAGACTCGCGGCCACCACGCGCGCCGCCCCGCGTGCAAGAGATGCAATCCATCGCTCCGCCACGACGCTTCCCGCCGCCAGGAGCATCGGGTAGGCAGGCGCCATGTAGTAGAAGCGGCCGCGGGCCAGCAGGAAAAGGACCAGCGGGATCAGGTACATCCATCCCAGCGGGCGGAAGCGGACTCCCGCGCGCGAGCGCAGGTAGAAGTACAGCCCCGCCAGCCAGAGCGGCAGCGTGAAGAGACTCGCGCTGACATAGAGCTGCAAGGTCAGGAAGTCGTCGGCCCGGCCGATCGCCACGTCGCGCTCATGAATATGGCGAAGGAACTCCAGTGACACGAAGTCGTGCCGGATCTGCCAGAGCAGGTTGGGAGCGAAGAGCATCACTGATAGGCCAGCCCCTCCCCACAGCCATGGCGACCTGAGATGGCTGCGGATCGGCGACAGCAGCACTCCGGCCGCGATGCCGATGATCAGGAAGATCATCGTGTACTTGGTCATCATCCCCAGACCCAGGACAGCGCCGATCGCGACCCACCAGCGGGGATCGCCCGACGTGAGCAGCCGGACCATCAGCCAGGCCGCCAGCACCCACCAGAGATAGTCGAAGGTGACGTACTGCAGCAGGTTGCCGGCGCAGAGCGCCATGGGCGAGACGGCGGCCGCCAGCGCGGCCACGGCCTGCGCCCACCGGCCTCCGCCCAGGTCGCGCGCGATCAGCCCGGTGATCACCATCGCGATGCTCTGGGCCAGGGCGGGAAAGAAGCGGGCGCCGATCAGACTGGGCCCGAACAGCTCCAGTGAAACCCGCCCGAAAAAGGGAGTCACCGGAGGGTAGGCGACGAACCCCCAGGCCAGATGGCGCGCGTCATCGAGCGTGGCCAGCTCGTCGCGGTGGAAGCCGTACTGCCCGTTGGTGGCCCAGTGCAGGATCAGCCGGCCGAGCGCCAGAAGCAACAGCAGGCGCATGCCCTTTCGCAAGGACACCGCTCAGCCTCTCATATAGATGATGGCGCCGCAGGCGGCCCCCAGCGCCGACATGATAATCAGGGTCCAGGCCGCCAGCCGGCGGAACGCGCCGCCACCAGCCCCCGCCGCGAGCCCGGCCTTGAACAGATTGTTCACCACCGTGGCCAGCGTCACGGCCGCGGCGGGCTGCTTCCAGCCGTCATCGAGGGGACCCTGCCGGGCGAGAGCGATGGTCACGGCGTCCACATCGGCGAATCCCGAGATGGTGGCCATGAGGAAGATCCCGCCCTGGCCCAGATACACCTGGGCGGCGCGCACTCCCAGCACGATCCCCGAGTAGACGATCGCGAAGACGAGGGCGCTCTTCAGGCTGAATGGATTGGAGATGTCGGCTCGATCGGCATGATGGCGCGCCGCGGGCGCGCGCCCCATCAGTATCGCCATGACGCTTCCGGCGAGAGCCATCACAATCAGCGCGGGGGCCAGGCGCGGCAGGATCCCGGCGTTGATCGTCGCCCCGAAGAAGATCACGCGCAGCGACATCACGCAGGAGGCGAGCACGGCGCCGGCCGCCGCCTGCCGCGAGAGCGAGGGAGTCTCCCTGGAGCGCTGGGCCATCGAGTGCGTCACCGCGGTGCTCGAGACTATCCCTCCGGCAAGGCCGGCCACCAGCAGTCCCCGCCCCTGGCCCAGCAGCCGCGTGGCGACGAAGCCGGCAAACGACAGCGCGCAGACCAGCACCACCACCAGCCAGATCTCCCTCGGGTTGAACACCGCCCATGGTCCGAAGCCTCGATCCGGAAGCAGCGGCAGCACGTGACCGAGATCACCGCGAGCGTCAGGGTCGAGGAAAGCTCCGTGGGTGTGAGCGCGCGCGAGAATCTCTCCAGGCGCGGCTTGGCCGCAAGCAGGACCGCCACGGTGATGCCCGCCGCGCCGGCCACCAGGAGCTGTCCCGCCCCGGCCAGCGTGCCCAGCAGAAAAGTGGCCATGGCCGCCACCTCCGTGGTGGCGCCCATGTCGCCGGCGGCCGTAGAGCGCAGGTAGGAGACGAGGCTTATTCCCGCGATAGCCAGAAACGCGGCGATGGTGAGCCAGGGATTGAGCCCCGGAAGCAGCATCGGCAGCGCGCCCCCCAATGCGAAGAGCGGGAATGTCCGCACTCCGGCGAACAGGCGGCGCGGCTTGCGTGCTTCGGCGCGCTCGCGCTCCAGGCCTATCAGCAGGCCGAGAATCAGGGCCACGAAAAGCCGCTGCAGAGCGATGACCGGGGTCTCGATCATTGCGCGGGATTTTAGCCCCTACTGGATCGACCGCGTCAGGATCCCGATTGAGAATGCGGGCAGCGACATCGAGAGCCGGGCCACCACGCTTCCCGTCGTGGCGTCCAGGACCACCAGTCTCGGGTCGGCGATGCTGTGCTCGGCAACGAGGACATACCCTTCGCCGTCCGACACCAGCGACGGAAGGAAGCTGGCGGATTGATAGACGACGCCGGGGTCGATAGCGCCGGTGGCCGGGTCGAACCGCCGGACGATGTTGGCACCACTCGGCAGCGTCACGATGCAGTAGCCCGTCACGCCGGCCCCGGCGCCGGTGCGCACCACGGCGACGGAGGAGATGTTGCCGCCGAGATCATCGTCGTCCACGAGGAGCCCCTGCGCCGTGAGAGTCGCCGGGTCGATCACCTCGATGCCTCCCGTCAGCGCGCGCGACAGGCTCCCCTGGAAGATCCCCGCAAGGGCGATATAGAGATCCCCCGTGTCGGGATGGACCGCCGGCGGGCCGAACGGATTCTGTCCCGACAGCGTCAGCGTGCGCACGATCTGATCAGTGGCCGGGTTCACGACGGCGACGCGGCCCGGGCCGTACTGTATGAAGGCGCTGTCGATGTTCTGCAGCGTCACGAAGATCCTGCCGCCGGCCTCCACGAGCGCATCGGCGCGCGGCGTGCCGGAGCTGTTGGTTGCCAGCGGAGACAGATCGATGAAGGAGATCGGGTCGCCGTCGCCGCGCTCCACGATCAGGATGTCGTTGAAGGGCGGCTCGTAGCGCGTGATGTAGAGCCGGGAGGCATCCACGGCGATCGCGTCGTGCGGGTTGGAGCCGTTGCCGGTTGAGAACTGCAGCGCGGTGTCGAAGGCCGCCGCGGGGTCGAGTACCTGGATGTTGTCAAAGAAGAGCCGGTTGATCGCCAGCGGTGTGTGATCGGTGATCCGGACCACAACGTCGCCCGAGACCGCCTCCAGATCGCGATCCACCGCGAACCGGTTTCCGTAGCGCACCCGCACGAGGCTGACCGTCCCCGTGACGCCGAAGTCGGTTCCGGCCACCAGGTAGCGGCGCTGGCGCACGGCGTCGAAGGTGCCCGTCTCGGCGTGCGAGGTGGCCAGCGCCATCCCCTGGATCGTCCGGCCATCGGGCGAGATCGCGCCGGTGAGCGACAGAATCACCACCGTGGTTCCCCGGGAAACGTTGCCCACCAGGAAGGGCCCCAGCGAATCAAGGCTCCACTCGCTGCCTGCCACGAGCCCCGTCACGCTGAGCGGCGTGGAGGGAGAAAAGGGGCGCACGATCCCTCCCACGGTCACCTCCACGATGGTGGCGGAGCCGGCGAAGCGGCCCGCGGCATCCGGCCCGTTCGGATCGATCTCCAGCGTGAAGTCCACCGTCAGGCCCATGGCCTGATACTGGGGAAAGACGATCCCAGGCACGCTCGCGAGCAGGTCGTAGACGGAAGCCAGCGCCCGCGCGCTCCCCGGGCCGTCACTCCCCGGCTCGTACGAGCCGCCGCAACCGGAAAGACACCACGCCAGCAGCAGGGCGGCGCCGGCGCGCGAGCGGCTCACAGCCGGATCCGCAGCCGCGCCTGCACCACGCGTCCAGGGAGAGGAAACCGCGCCACGTCGGCCGTCTTCACATTGAAGATGTTGTCGACTTCCAGCGTGGCCTCGTATCGCTTCCCCAGAGCACGGGTGAAGCCGGCCGAGTGCAGGTACCGGCCGGGCACGCGCACCTGATCGCGCGGAATGGAGCCTCCGCCCCCGATCGCCGCGGCGGCCGAGTCGAAGTAGTTGGGGCCGATGTAGGCGAACTGGTACCAGGGCCGTCCCCAGGAGGCCGTCGCCGTGCCCTGCAGCGTCCCTTCGTGGCGGGGCCGCCCCGGCAGATCGCTGCCGTTGCGGAAGGTGTCGCTCATGTCGGTGGCGACCTGCCACGTATAGCTGACGGAGCCGGAAAGCCAGCTCCAGAGATCGGCTGCGATGGAGGCCTCCGCGCCGGCGACCCGCGCCGCGCCCGTGTTCTGCGCCACGGCCTGGCTCTGCGATGTCCTCACGAGCTGGATGAGGTTGTCCGCGTCGCTGCGGAAGATGACCGCGTCCAGGCTGAGCCGATGCATGACGCCGCGGGGCCGCGGGCTCCATGCGGCTCCCGCTTCGACGTTGACGCCCTCCTCGGGAGCGAGGTCATCCCCTCCGCGGATCGAGCCCTGGTCTCCGAAGATCTCCAGGAAGCTGGGCACGCGGTGGAACCGCCCGGCGCTGGTGCGCAGCGTCAGGCCCGGCGCCGCCTGCCAGGCGAGGCCCAGTCTGGGTGAGAGGTCAGAGCCACGTTGCTCCGCTGCCTCCGGCACGGGAACCCGCGAGGGAGCGGCGAAATCGCTCTGGTACCAGGTGGCGCGTACCGAGGGAGAGACCAGCAGGCGTCCATCGATCCAGCGGATCTGATCTTCGGCCGCCACCTCCCAGGTGGTCCTCAGCGCATCGCCGCGGTCCGGGATGGGATTCATCTCATCGCGCCGCTGCGCCGTCTCGCGCCGCCACACTGTAGAGAAGATCACTTCCTGTGACGGGCCCCCGCTGCGCGGAAACCAGCGCAGCAGAGCGCGCGGCTCCAGCGCATCCATCACGGCCGCGTTGTCGGTGGGGACTCCGCCGGTGATCTCTCCGGCCTGATCCATGAACTGCTGCCTGAGCCGCTGGTACGACAGGCTCCAGTCAATCGAGAGCGCGCCGTCCAGCAGCCCGCCCTGAGTGAGGGTCGCGCCCGCCAGGGCGCGCGTGGAGGCGGCATCCGCCGACTCGGACTGGAATGCATCGATGCCCGGAACCCCCTGATCGCGATCCGTCACCGAGGCCTGCGCCTGGAGGGAGAGCCCCTCGCGCAGCCGGAACCGCGCGCTGGCGAGCATGTCGGTCATCCTGAGCTCGTTGTTGGTCCGGGTGGTGTAGCCGTCATCGGACGACACGTACGGCGTGCCATTGCCGTCGTAGAAAGTGAAGTCTCCTTCGCTGCCCGCGGCGCCGCCGTTGACGAAGGCGTCGGACCGATCGGAGCGCCGCGACCAGGAGGCATGCGCGTCGTAGCTGCGCAGCGAGCCGAGCATGAAGGTGCCCTCGCCGCTGGATCCGCCGTCGCCGCCCCGCCGCGTCACGATGTTGATGGCGCCGCCGATGGCGCTGGAGGCGAGAAAGGAAGGGGTGAATCCCCGGTACACTTCGATCGACTCCACGTGCGACAACGGGAGGTCAGCAAGGTTCACCCCGCCTCCGGAAGAAACGTTGAGCAGGACACCGTCCAGGTAGATGTTCACCTGCTCGGCGCTCGATCCCCGGATCGAGACGGTGGCGAACGACCCCAGGGTCCCGTAGGCCTTCAGGTGCACCCCGGCTGCCTCCGACAGCAGCTCCGGAACCGAAGTGATCCGTCCTTCGAAGTCGCCGGGCCTGATGATGGTGGCCGAGCCCGTCGGATCCGCGGCATCGCGCTCGCGGAGTCCTTCCACCGTGACGCGCTCAGGGCCCGGGAGGCGGGTTGCCGCGGCCGCGCCCACCTGCGCCAGCGCGGTCAGCACGGACAGCGCGATCGGCACGATCAAGGGCAGTCTCCCGACGTGAAGCTGCGCGGCGCCCCGGCCGAGCCGAAGCCGTAGTCAGCCTGCCCGGTGACCCGCACGAGATAGAAGAACAGGCGGCCCGGTGCCGGGCCCTGGGCGTCTGCAGGGCTGCTCAGATTGAAGGAGTTGTCTTCCACGCATGTGACGCCCGCCGGCAGCGCCGATCCCGGCGCGGCGATCTCACCGCGGACGACGTCGTAGGTGGACGAGGAGGATATGAAGCTCCAGGTGGCCCACGTGCCGGCGCCACCGCCGGTGCCCTGGGCCATGCGCAGCTCCGGCTCGGGGACGAAGAACGGGGCCATGGAGGCCGACCGCGGGCTGCGGCACCGCGCCGCCTCGGCGCCGTCGTCTTCGCCATCTCCATCGGTGTCGCGATCGAAGGGGTTCGACGCGTAGCGCAACGATTCGTCCTGATCGCTCAGGCCGTCGCCATCCGCGTCGGGTTCCCCCGGAGCGACCGGCATCGAATGGAGCGCCACGATCGAGTCGAGGTCGAACCCTTCCGCGGGGCCCGCGAACCCCGTGCCGAGATCCAGATCGGTGATCAGGACGTAGCGCGCCTGCGCCAGGCCCACGTCGGCCAGATCGAAGGCATCGCCGCCGGCGCCCGAGACCCCGCCGGATCCTGATGGATCCCAGACGTCAGGATCATCCGGGACGGTCCAGTTGCCGGTGAAGGTGGGAGTGATCCCGGCCAGGCCGCGCAGCAGTGGCAGCGCCGACGATGGCGTGCCGTTCTGTCCTACATGGACGAGAGCGTCCGGATCATGGGGGAACGTGAAAAACAACACGCCGTCGTCACTGACGGCGACGGTGGCCGGCTCGGCAAAGACGGTGAACGGCTGGTTGGGATCGGCCGGCACCGACGTTCTGAAGAACACGTTCTCGAAGACGATGAAGTCCGGTCCCGGGCCGTCATGGATCGTGTTGTCGGTGAACTCGAGCAGAATCCAGCCCGCGTGTCCGAGCGACACGGTGCTGGTGGAGCCGCTGACCGGAAGCGAGTCGCCCGGCGGGCCGGTCACGATCCCGGGCAGCTCGGGCACGCGCTGGCCGCTTTCGGGCGGAGCGAACGCGGCGTGAAAACGGACGACCTCGTCGGCGAAGCAGTCCACAGTCCGGGCCGCCGCGGTGTCGGGCAGGTAGAGCATCCTGACCAGCAGGACGCTCACCACCGCGGCGACCCGGAACGCCATGGAAGCGGTGCTCACCCTGGAACCGGTGGTCACCGCAACGCGGGCTGTCGCACGGCGACGCGCCCAGGTCGAGCGAAGCGGGACAGGGCCTGCTGGACTGCCGGTAGGTTCGCGCTGCCGGTGCGGGGGCCCACGTAGAGCAGGTCGTAGTCAACCACAGCGTAGAGCGATCGACCGCTGGCCGCAAATGCGTTGAACCCATCGAAGTATGCGGATACAGCCAGGCTGTTCACCAGAAAGCCGCTCAGGCTGGACAGGTTCGCCGTGACCCTCCCGCCGGGCACCGGAATCGCCATAGCGTCGCGCCGGACGCGCGATACCTGGGCCGTCAGAGTGCGGGTGGCTGCGGTGTATTCCAGCTCGATCAGATAGGTCACGCCGGGCTGCAGGGGAAACGGGATCGATCCGAAGCCGAAGTTGGCAAAGGCGTCGTTGCCCACGGCCACGCCGAAGGCCGACGGGGAAAGAAAGGGGCCCCCGAAGAAAGGCGACACGTTGGGGAAGTAGGCCATCTCCACCGTGTCGAATGTATCGGAGGCGAAGTCCAGGAGGTCTCCGGTCCTGTCGTTGCCCGTGGTGGTGGCGTTGAACAGCGAGAAGGCGATCGGATGGAATCCGTAGGGATCGGGGGCGAACCCATCGGGCTGGATCGTCAGGACGGCGCCGAAGAGGAAGTCGTCGTCCTGGGTGAAGCCGCCGCCGATCGGTGTGAAGAGCCGCGACGTCGGCAGCGTGGAATCGTACGTGACGCGCAGTGCGCCGCCCTGATCCCCTTCGTATCTCACCGGTGTGAACTGCAGCCAGCGGAACTGACCGGTGTCGCCGCCGCGCACGTCGAACTGCACGCCGTTGTGGAGCAGGGTGGGATCCGAGACGAACTCCTCCACCACAGACTGCGCGAGAGCAGACCCGGCGATGGCAGGTGAAACCAGTGCGGACAGTGCCAGAACCCCGATGCGGACATGGAGCATGACGTTCCCCTCCTGGGAATGGGTTTCTGGCCTTCAGGGGCGCCGCAGCCGGGGGCGCAAAAGAAAAGCCCCGGAGCTTCCGCTGGGAAGATCCGGGGCTGTGTGCGTCCAGGTTGGACGGCGCAGAACCTTACCCTAGAAGGCTCGTGACGAGAGGGGCCGGGCAGGTCTCCTGGCTTGCGACCTGGAATGAGTCCTACTGACCGCACCGTGTGGCTGAGCCTTCCCGGCGCCGGTTTCCCGGCGCCAGTGACTCGTCTCGCGGCGTTCGTGATCGCTTACAGTTGCTGGGCAGCGAGGGATTCGCACCCTCTTCCGCTGACCCGCGCCCCGTACCAAGAACTGCTCAAAGAGCGTTGAAGCTGACCCACTCTACGCCTGGCGCCGGCGGGCCGTCAAGGTTCCATGCGTTGACACTGCTTCGGATCGACACCTAAGATCTCCTGGTCATGGCCTGGTTCAAGAAGGAAAAGCAGCCCAAGCAGGCGGTTCAGGACAAGAAGCTGCGCGTGCCCGGCGGCCTGTGGGTGAAGTGTGACAACTGCAAGGAGATCATCTACAAGAAGGAAGTCCTCAGGAACGCCAATGTCTGTCCCAAGTGCGGCTATCACTTCAGGATCTCGGCACGCGAGCGGCTGGTGTCGCTGTTCGACAACGGCATCTACGAAGAGGTGGATCGCAACATCTCCCCCACGGACCCTCTCGCCTTCAAGGACACCAAGCCCTACAAGGACCGCCTGAAGGCCTACCAGGAGCAGACGGGGCTCAAGGATGCCGTCATCAATGCCGTGGGGCTGATGGGCGGAATCCAGTGCGTGGTGTCGGCGATGGAATACAGCTTCATGGGCGGCTCGATGGGATCGGCCGTGGGCGAGAAGATCGCGCGCGCGGCGGAGCGGGCGCTCGAGGGCCGCCATCCTCTCGTCATCATTTCGGCTTCGGGCGGAGCGCGCATGCAGGAGGGAACCCTCTCCCTGATGCAGATGGCCAAGATCTCCGCCGTGCTCGCGCGGCTGCACGAAGCCGCGGTGCCCTACATCTCGATCCTGACCGATCCCACCACCGGAGGAGTCACCGCCAGCTACGCGATGCTGGGGGATCTCAACATCGCCGAGCCGCGCGCCCTGATCGGCTTTGCCGGGCCGCGGGTCATCGAGCAGACGATCCGCCAGAAGCTGCCGGAGGGGTTCCAGCGCTCCGAGTTCCTGCTCGAGCATGGGATGCTGGACATGGTGGTGGAGCGAGCCCAGATGAAGCCCACGCTGGTGAAGGTGCTCCGCCTGCTCACCGGGGCGCCGGCTCCCGCAGCAGGCTGACGGCGGGCATCCGGGGGTCCTTGATGGACTACCAGGCCACGCTGCAATACCTCGATACCGTGCAGGCGCGCGGCATCAAGCTGGGCCTCCAGAACATGACCAGCCTTCTGGATGCTCTCGAAGACCCCCAGGACTCCTTTCCGGCAATCGTTGTGGGAGGCACCAACGGCAAGGGGTCCGTGAGCGCCTTCGCGGCGTCGATCCTGGCACGGGCCGGCTACCGCACGGGGCTCTACACGTCGCCGCACCTGGTACGCTACGAAGAGCGGATCCAGGTGAACGGACATCCCATCACGCCGTCCGACTTTGCCCGGGCCGTCACCATCGTGAGCCAGCGCATCGATGAGATGCTGGCCCGCGGCGCGCTGGTTTCACATCCCACGCATTTCGAAGTGCTCACCGCGGCCGCGTTCGTCTACTTCCACGCCCAGGAGATCCAGGTGGCGGTGCTGGAGGTGGGGATGGGCGGGCGCCTCGACGCCGTGGCGCTCGCGCGCACGGTGGTCGCGGTCATCACCAACATCGACCTCGAGCACACGAAGTACCTGGGCGACACCGTGGAGGCGATCGCGCGCGAGAAAGCGGGGATCATCCGCGAAGGATGCGATGTGGTCACGGCGGAGACCAAGCCGGAGGCGCTCCAGGTCATCCGCCGCGAGGCCTCGGGACGCGGCGTGCATCTCATCGAGCGCCATGAGAGCGCGCGCGTCACGCACGCCGCCTCGGCCGCGTCCGGGCGGTTCCAGCTCGAGACATCGCGGGCCTCCTATGGCGACATCGTGCTGCCGCTGGCCGGACGGCATCAGGTGGAGAACGCCACGCTGGCGGTCCTGGCGGTCGAGGCGCTGGCCGACGCGGAGCTGTCCGACCCGATCGAGATCACGCGGGAGGCCATGGTCGAGGGGCTCACCCGGGCGCATTGGCCCGGGCGCCTTCAGCTGGTGGGACACCGTCCGCTGATGATCCTCGACGGGGCGCACAATCCCGCCGGAGCGCACGCGCTGGCGCGGGCGCTGCGCGACATGGGGGAGTCGGGCGCCTGGGAGCACCTCTGGATGATCTTCGCTGCCCTGGTGGACAAGGAGATCGAGCCGATGGCCCGCGAGCTGTTCCCGCTGGCGGATAGGCTGATCGTCACCCGGGGGCGCAGCGAGCGATTCCGCGATCCGGCGCAGCTTGCGGAGCTGGCCCGCAACCTGGGCATCAGCGCCATGGCGGCGGCTTCCTGTGACGAGGCGATCCGGATGGCGCGCGGCCAGGCGGCCGCCGGCGATGCGATCTGCCTGTGCGGATCGCTCTACCTGATCGGCGATGCGATGGAAGCGCTGGGGATCGAGCCGTACGCCTGAGACCCTCCGCCTCTACGCGGAGGCATGGATCTCGTGCGAGTCGTCCGAGAGGTCGCGGGTGTGCGACTGGACGATCCTGTTGCGGCCGCGCTCCTTCGCCAGGTAGAGGGCCTGGTCCGCCGAAGCCAGCACCTCGGTGCTCCTGCTGCCATCGACGCCGAATCCGGCAACGCCGCCGCTGATCGTGATGTGCGCCACCGATCCCGGAGGGCCTCCCAGGTTGGTGAAGGGATGGGCCTCGATGGCGCCGCGGATCTTCTCGGCGACGTGTGCGGCATCCTCCTTCGCCACGTCGGGCAGCAGCACGACGAACTCCTCGCCGCCGTAGCGTGAGGGGATATCGTCGCGGCGCAGCTCCTGTTTCATGATCATCGCGACCCGCTTGAGGACCGCGTCGCCTGCCAGGTGGCCGTAGGTGTCATTGAGCTTCTTGAAGTGATCGATGTCGAACATGAGCACCGACAGCGGCGAGCCGCCCTGCTGGGCCCGGACCGTCAGGTTCGCCAGCATGTAGTTGAGATGCCGCTTGGTCGCCAGTCCGGTGAGAGAGTCGGCGTTGGCGATCCCTTCGAGCTTCGAGATCATCGCCTGGTTCTGAAGGGCCAGCGAGCCGAGATCGGCCACCAGCTTCATCAAACGCCGGGCATCGCGGTGCGCGCGCCGTACGCCGCCGATGCAGATCACGCCAAGCGTCTCGCCTTCGTGGACCATCGGGGCGATCAGGTCGGGAATCAGGCCGGGAGGGTCCCCCCCGTCGGCTGCGGGGCGGCGGCTCAATGCGTCGGTGTTGAGCTCGCCGCGCTCCACGATCATCTGATGCCGGGCCACCAGCCCGATGCGGCCGGCGCCCACCTTGACCACGTGGCCCCGTGGCGTGTCGTTGGACAGGCCGGTCTGGAACTCGAGCACGAGCTCGTGCTCGTTCCTTCCGGTGTAGATGGCGATCTGGCGCGGATCGAAGATGTGCTCCAGAGTGCTGGCAAGCAGCGGCGGGATTCTCCGACGCGACATCTTGGAGTTGAGCTGGACCACGACGTCAGGCAGAACCATGAGAAACGATGAGAGAAATTCACTGTCTCTGCGCACCATGTCGGTGTCGGCGCAGCGGCGCTCCAGCTCGGCCAGCTCTGCCTGCATGGCGGCAAAAGGTGACTTCAGCCGGCGACGCTCCAGCACCATGCCCAGGCCGAGCCCGAGCGCGCACGCGAGCACTGCGAGACCACTCCAGATGGTCATGCTCACGATACCCCTCCGAGGGGATGGTTCTTTGGTTGAGAGTGCATATACAGATTGGTGACGGTTAGAGTATACGGACGAGCTTTTGCCATGGCAAATTGAATCTTCCGTAAGCTGTTGTAAACAAAGAGTAGTATGCGATCTACCCGCGTTTGTAGATCATTTGTAAGAATCATTAATCGGTTGAAAACACAGGTGTTGTAGTGGAGCGCTCTGAAGCGGCAAGACTCGGGTGGGTGACCCTGGGGCTGCTCTTTCACGTCCATCCCCGGTTCCGTGACAGGCTTCATCCGGCCCGGGTGGATCCGGAAGCTCTCATTTCGGGGGATCCGGCCCGGTTAGAAGATTCGCTTTTCTTGCAGCCGGGGGAGGCCGTGGCTATATTGCGCGGCGATTTCCAGGGCTCGGCGGCACGGGAGATGGAGTCCTGCAGGCGCCAGGGCGTCGGGCTGGTTACATGGGACGACGCCGGTTATCCCCCCGGGCTCAGGATGCTTCCCGAACCGCCGGCATATTTATATGTACGCGGCTCCATCCACCCTGATGACGAGATCGCTGTGGCCCTGGTGGGGTCCCGGCGGGCAAGCCCGTATGGAGGTGCGGCCGGCCGGATGCTTGGCTCGGGACTGGCCGGCCGGGGGGTTACGGTGGTGAGCGGCCTGGCGCGCGGCATCGACGCCTGCGCGCATCAGGGCGCCCTGGAGTCCGGCGGCCGGACGCTGGCTGTGCTGGGATGTGGTGTGGATATCACCTATCCGAAGGAGAATCGGCGGCTGATGGAGCGGGTGGCGGGATCGGGAGCGGTGCTGTCGGAGTACCCGCTGGGTGCGCCGCCACACCCGCGTCATTTCCCCGATCGCAACCGGATCATCGCCGGCCTGAGCCATGCAGTGGTCGTGATCGAAGCGGCGCGCAACAGTGGGTCATTGATCACCGCGGGCGTGGCCCTTGGCGATCTGTCGCGTCCCGTGGGTGCGGTGCCGGGGCCGATCACCAGCAAGACGAGCCTCGGATGCAACGATCTGATCTACGACGGCGCCGTCCCCGTGCGTGAGGTTGACGACATCATCGGAATGCTTTCCGATGAAGCGCAGCGGCGCCTCCGGCCGCACCGGGTGCTCGAGCAGGAACGGGCAGCATCACCTACGATGCACCCTGGCTCGCGGCGCGTGCTGGCCGGACTTTCAACCGAAGCCCCGCGCAGTGTTGATGAGATGGCGCGATCCCTGGACATTGCGCCGGGAGCGCTCCAGGGCCATCTTCTTGATCTCGAGCTGGCGGGACTGGTCTCCCAGATGCCCGGCGGCCTGTACGTCCGACGATAAGGGGGTACGAGCAAGTGGCGAAATCGTTGGTCATCGTTGAGTCACCTGCCAAGGCAGGCACCATCACCAAGTTCCTGGGCCCCGGCTTCATCGTGAAGGCTTCGATGGGACACGTCCGCGACCTGCCCAAGAACAAGCTGGGAGTCGACGAGAAGACCTTCGAGCCGAGCTACCAGGCGCTGCCGGGGCGCAAGAAGGTGATCGACGAGATCAAGAAGCACGCCGAGAAGGCGGACAAGGTCTTCCTGGCGCCCGACCCGGATCGTGAAGGCGAGGCGATCTGCTGGCACCTCGCCGAGGTGCTGCGCCTGCCGAAGTCGAAGATCCACCGGGTGATGTTCAACGAGATCACCAAGCGCGCCGTGGTCGGCGCCATCGAGAACCCGGGCCGCATCGACACCAACAAGGTCGAGGCGCAGCAGGCCCGCCGCATCCTGGACCGGCTGGTGGGATACAAGATCAGTCCGCTGCTGTGGGAGAAAGTCCGCCGCGGCCTGTCGGCAGGCCGTGTGCAATCGGTAGCTCTCAGGATGATTGTCGAGCGCGAGCGCGAGCGGCAGGCGTTCAAGCCCGAAGAGTACTGGAGCCTCGCGGCCCGGCTCTCGGCCCCGCAGCCGCCCCCCTTCGAGGCGCGGCTGACGCGGCGCGACGGCAAGAAGCTCGAGGTCCACAACAACGACGAGATGCAGTCGATCCTCTCGGATCTCAAGGGGGCGTCCTACGTCGTCCAGGAAGTGGTGGCCAAGGAGAAGCGCAAGCATCCGGTGCCCCCCTTCATCACATCCAAGCTCCAGCAGGAGGCGTCGCGCCGCCACGGATTCACCGTGAAAAAGACGATGATGCTGGCCCAGCGGCTCTACGAAGGCATGGAGCTGGGCGAGCGCGGCAGCGTGGGCCTGATAACCTACATGCGTACCGACTCCACGCGCGTCTCCAACGAAGCGCTCACGCAGGTGCGCGAGTTCATCGAGGTGACCTTCGGCAAGGACTACGTCCCGGAGAAGCCGCGCGTCTACGCGTCGCGCAAGGCGGCCCAGGAAGCCCACGAAGCGATCCGGCCCACCAGCCTCGAGCTCAACCCCGATCTGGTCAAACCCTACCTGAGCAAGGACGAGTTCAACCTCTACGTCCTGATATGGAAGCGGTTCATCTCGTCGCAGATGGAGTCGGCGGTCTTCGACACCACCACTGCGGATATCGCGGCAGGCAACTACACCTTCCGTGCCACCGGCGCGGTGGTGAAGTTCCCCGGGTGGCTGAGCGTTTACCAGGGCGAGGAGGCTGCCCGGAAGAAGGGCAAGGCAGCGGAAGAGGGTGGCGACGAGCCGCGCTTTGATGAGAACGGCGAAGGCAAGGCGGGCGCTCCGGACGAAGCCGACGACGAAGCTGCGGGATTGCTTCCTCCGCTCTCGGAGGGAATGGCCCTCCAGCTGCACGGGCTCGATCCGGCGCAGCACTTCACGCAGCCGCCGCCGGCCTTCACCGAGGCGATGCTGGTCAAGGCGCTCGAAGAGAACGGCATCGGCCGTCCCTCCACATACGCCAGCATCCTGGCCACGATCCAGAACCGCGAGTACGTCGAAAAGGACAAGGGGCGCTTCAAGCCCTCCGAGCTGGGGATGCTCGTGACCGATCTCCTCGTCAAGTCGTTCCCGGACATCATCGACGTGGAGTACACGGCGAAGATGGAAGAGGAGCTCGACGAGATAGAGGAAGGACGGCTCAAGTGGGTGACGGCTCTCAAGGAGTTCAACAAGAAGTTCGCCAAGGACCTCAAGGTCGCGCAGAGCGAGATGCGCAACGTCAAGACCGAGGAGATCCCGACCGAAGAAACATGCGGCAAGTGCGGCAAGCCGATGGTGGTCAAGTGGGGCCGCTACGGTAAGTTCCTGGCTTGTACCGGCTATCCCGAGTGCCGCAACACCGGCGAGATCGCGGATGCGGGGGCCGGTGGGGCGAGCCCCGATCCGGCCGCGTCGGCCGTCGCGGCCCACACCGAGACCTGTGAGAAGTGCGGCAAGGAGATGGTGGTGCGGCGCGGCCGCTTCGGGCAGTTCCTGGCCTGCACGGGATACCCGGCGTGCAGGAACACCCGGCGGATCCACGTCAATGCCGAAGGAGCAGTGGTCAGCAAGCAGGATCAACCCATCGATGAGATCTGCCCGAAGTGCGGCAAGCAGATGGCGATCAAGCACGGACGCTTCGGCGAGTTCACCGCGTGCAGCAACTATCCCGAGTGCCGCTATATCAAGCTCAAGGAAGTGGGAGTGAGCTGCCCCAAGGACAGCGGCGCGATCGTGGAGCGACGCTCGAAGCGCGGCAAGACCTTCTTTGGCTGCGCCAATTACCCCGACTGCGACTTCGTGGTCTGGTACCGTCCCGTGGCGAAGGCCTGCCCGCGGTGCAAGGCACCGTTCCTCCTGGAGAAGAAGACCAAGAAGGAAGGGGAGATCCTGGTTTGCAACACGGAAACGTGCGACTACAAGGTGGCCATCGAGACAGCCGCGGTCTGATGCCTGGTGGACGGGACACCAGTGAGCTCGACCGCTTCCTGTCCCACCTGCGCCATGTGCGCAACTACTCCCCGCAGACGGTGCGCGCCTACCGCAGCGACTGCAGCCAGTTCCTGGAGTTCCTGACGGGGACGCGCCCGGACGGGGCTTCGGCCGATCTGCGCCGCCCCGATCTGCGTCATGTGGACCCGCTCGCCATCCGCGCCTTCCTGGCGCGCCTGCACGAAAAACAGGAGAAGCGCTCCACGATGGCCCGCAAGGTCTCGGCGCTGAGGTCGTTCTTCGGGTGGCTGCACCGCGAAAAGCTGATCGCGAGCAATCCGGCCCGGGATGTCGCCACACCGCGCCAGGAGCGCAAGGTCCCGCGGCTGCTCGACGCGCAGGACGTTGTCCGGCTGCTCGAATCGGTGGATGATGCGTCGCCGGCCGGAGCCCGCGACCGGCTCATCCTGGAATTGCTCTACGCCACCGGGATGCGCGTCTCCGAGCTGACGGGCCTGACGATCCACGACATCCATCCGGACGAGAACGAGATCCGCGTCATGGGCAAGGGAAGCAAGGAGCGCTGGGTTTACTTCGGCGCGCCGGCCCGGCGCGCGCTGGAGCGCTATCTCGAGGTGCGCCGGCAGCTGGCCCGCGGACCGACCGTCGACGCGCTGCTGCTCGGGCAGGGCGGCACGGCACTGACCGATCGCAGCGTGCGCCGGATCGTGCATCGATGGGTCGTTGAAGCCGCCGTCAAGCAGCGGATCTCGCCGCATGGCCTGCGGCACTCCTTTGCCACCCACCTGCTGGATCGCGGCGCCGATCTGCGCGCCATTCAGGAGCTGCTGGGCCACGCGTCGCTGTCCACCACGCAGCGCTACACGCACGTCTCGGCCGGCAGAATGATGGAAGTGTACGGGACCGCTCAGAAGAACATGCAGCGCGCGCGGCGGCACGGAGGCTCGCGTGCGTGACCAGGCCCTGATGGATGTCGCCATCGCGGCGGCACAGGCCGGCGGCGAGGTGATCCTCAAGGCGCATCGCAGCCGCACGCAGGGAGTGCTCACTGAATCCACCCCCAAGGGTCACAACGACTACGTCACCGAGGTGGACCGCCAGGCGGAGCGCCAGATCATCTCGATCATCTCGGAGATCTATCCCGATCACGACATCCAGTCCGAGGAGAGCCCGGCGCGCGAGTCGGGCTCGCCCTATCGCTGGATCATCGATCCGCTCGATGGCACCACCAACTTCATCCATGGCTACCCGATGTTCGCCGCGTCGATCGGGCTGGCGCACGAGAACCGCATGCACCTGGGGGTGGTCTTCGATCCGCTGCGCAACGAGCTGTTCAAGGCGGAAGCTGGGGCGGGAACGTGGCTCAACGACAAGCGGATCGGCGTGAGCGGCGTGCGCGATCTGAAGCAGGCGCTGCTGCTGACCGGCTTCCCGTTCAAGGCGCAGGAGTATCTCGACAAGTACCTGTCGATCTTCAAGGATCTCTTCAAAGCCTCCAGCGGCATCCGCCGGGCCGGCTCGGCGTCGCTCGACCTGGCCTACGTGGCCTGCGGCCGCGCCGACGCCTTTTTCGAGATGTCGCTCTCGCCGTGGGACATGGCCGCCGGAGCGGTCCTGGTCCTCGAAGCAGGCGGCGGCGTGGCCGACTTCGCCGGCGGCGAGGACTACATCGCCACCGGCAACATCCTGGCCGGCCACCCCGAGGTGATCGCGCAGATGCTCCCCAAGATCGCCCGGCATTTCTGAAATACGATCCGCGCCCTTGACCGAACAGGCTCTATGGAGCGGGTTCCTTCACCTTCAGGATCTGATCGGCCGCGACATCGGTGAGGGTCTGCACGGTCCCGGAGGGCCAGCGGATCTCGATGCGGGCGATGCGGGTGGCTGAGCCCAGGCCGAAGTGCAGGCGCGGGTCGTTCTGGGAGAGATAGCTGGAGCCGGCGCGGGCCTCGTCCATCTGCCAGCGCTCTTTGCCTGCCGCGTCCTTGGTCATGATCCGTGCGCGGGCGCCCACGCCGTGGCTGTTGCTGCGCGTTCCTTCCAGCGCGATCAGGATCCAGTGGCCGCCGCCGCGCTTCGGGTCGTTGCCGCCCACGTTGCGCAGCAGCTCGCCGGCGCGGTTGCAGTTCACGACGTAGAAGTCCTGGTCGCCGTCGTCGTCGTAGTCGGCGACCGCCAGCCCTCGTCCCACGCCGGGGCGGATGAAATCGGCGCCGAGCCGGGGCGCGGCCTCCTTGAACCTCCCCGTCCCGTCGTTTTCGAGCATGCAGCGGCGCTGCTCATAGGTCACCTCGTCGCGGAACAGCGCGATGTTGTCGATGATGTGGCCGTTCACCACCAGCAGGTCCTTGTCGCCGTCGTTGTCGTAGTCGAGCATGTCGGTGCCGAATCCCACCTCGAGGAAACAGTGCCCGCCCAGTCCCGCCGGGAAGGTGGCATCGGTGAAGGTCAGGTCGCCGTTGCCCAGGTAGAGCTCGTTGGTCTCGTAGTCCAGGTTGGTGACGATCAGATCGATCCGGCCGTCGCCATTGACGTCGCCCGCATCGGTTCCCATGCCGGCCTGCGCCAGGCCGCTCTCGGAAAACCCCGTGCCGGAAGCCATCGAGATGTCCTTGAAGGTGCCGTCGCGGTTGTTCAGGTACAGGAAGTTGATCGTCTTGTCGTTGGCGACGTAGATGTCCTGCCAGCCGTCGTCGTTGATGTCAGTGAAGACCACCCCGAGTCCTTTGCCTGCGGGATCGGCAACGCCCGCCTTTGTGCTGACATCCTCGTAGGTGCCGTCGCCGCGGTTGCGGTAGAGGGAATCGGGCACCCCGTTGTATTCATCCGGATGGCAGTAGGTGCGGTAGCCCGGCTTGCGCTCGCCGCAGAACCTGTTGTTCTCCAGCGTGAAGTCGACGTAGTTTGCCACGTAGAGATCCAGGTCGCCGTCGTTGTCGATGTCCGCAAAGGCCGCGCTCGCGCTCCAGCGCGGGTCGCCCACCCCGGCGGCGGCGGTGACATCCACAAAGGTGCCGTCGCCCTGATTCCGATAGAGCACGTTCGGACCGAAGTTGGTCAGGTAGAGGTCCACGTCACGGTCGTTGTCCACGTCGCCGGCGGCGCACCCCATGCCGTATGTGCTCGCGGCCAGTCCGGCGCGCTGCGTCACGTCCGAAAAGCGCCCCTTCCCGTCGTTCCTATATAGATGATGTGTCGGGCGCGCGGCTGCCTCGAAACCAGGCAGCTCCGTGGAATTGACGACATAGAGGTCGAGGTCGCCGTCGCCATCGAAGTCCAGCCAGCAGGCGCCGGACCCCATCGTCTCGACATAGTACTTCTCGCCGCTGCCTCCATTGACATGGGTGAAGACAACACCGGATTCGCGGGAGACATCCTGGAACTGGATTCCGGATCCGGCGGGCGCCGCAGGAGCGGCCAGCCGGACCGCCAGTTCCATCATGAGCGCTACAGCGATCACGGGCGGGGCTCCGCCGGCTGCGTCAGCTTGCGGAACGTCTCCTGATGCAACGCGCTGCGCTGCGTGTCGCCCAGCGCTCCGTAGACCTGCGCCAGGACGCTGTGGATCACCGGGTCCGGGTAGTTGTGCGCCAGCGCGAACTCCAGCTCGCCGGCGGCCTCCTGGAGGATCCCGGCCTGCGCCAGACCGAGTCCCAGGTTGAAGGCGCTCTCCGGATCCTCGGGGGCCAGGCGCCGGGCCAGCCGCAGCTCGCGCACCCCTTCGTCTGTGCGCTGCATGCGCAGGTAGGTCTGGGCGAGAGACACATGGTAGGAGAGCTTCAACGGCTCGAGCTGCGCCGCGCGCTCCAGCGACGCCCGCGCTCCCTCCAGGTCGCCGTTGTCGATTTGGAGCCTTCCCAGCCTGAAGTGGGCGTCGGCATGAAGCGGGTCGCGCGCAATGGCATCCTTAAAGACCTCTTCGGCGCGGGCCCGCTCGCCCGAGCGCTGCAATGCACGGCCGTAGTCGATGCGCAGTCCGTCATCGTTGGGATCGAGCGCCACCGCCTTCTGCAGCGCTTCCGCCTCACCGATGAGGTCATGATTCTGCGAAAGCCGGTCGGCCTCCTGGCGCAGGTCGGCCACCTGGACGCGCCGGGACTTGAGGGCTTCTTCATCGCGGTATAGCTCCGCGAAGCGGGCCAGGGCTTCGTCGCGCTCCTGCGTCAGTCCGAGCGCGCCGGCGGCGCGCCCCAGGTTCTGGAGCGCGCCGCGGTGCCAGGGCTGCCGTGCCAGGATGCCGCGGAAAGTCCCGGCGGCTTCCTTGTTCTTCCCCGCGCGCAGCAGCGTCAGCCCGTAGTGATACCCCCCGTCATCGGTCAACGAATGCAGCGCGCGCGCTTCCTCGAGCGCACGCAGAGCCGCCGCGTCGTCACCCATCCGGAAGGCCGCGATCCCGAGCCCCTCCAGCGGGCGCGCCCTCGCCTGGGCATCCTTCACGCCGCTGCGGGCGATGGTCTCCAGCTCGCCTTCGAAGTGCGATCTGGCAGCCGCGAGCCGTCCCTGCGAAAGGTCGATCGACCCCAGATCAAGATGTACGCCCGGGCGGCCGGGAGCGGCTGCCAGCAGCTCCTCGAGGACCTGGGACGCCTCCGCGGTGCGCTCCGAGCGCGACAGGGCAACTGCCAGAAGTGACTGCGCATCCTGCCGCGCCGCACCCTGGAGGCGCTCCGCCGCGCGGCGCAGGGCAGGGACCGCCTCGACCGGGCGGCCGAGCCCCATGTAAGCGCGCCCCAGCATGAAGAGAGCCTCCGGGCCATCGGGATCGGCCCTGAGCGCCTGGTCCAGCAGCACCAGGGAACTGCCCGGGTCGCCGCGCGCCAGCGCTTCGTCAGCCTGCCGGACCGCATCGACATAGCCGGAACCTGCGGCGGGGATGGCGAGCGCGGCGGTCAGGAGAATGGCACGTGGCTGCATCCTGGCCAAGATAGCTCAGCCGCTCATGGTCTACTATGAGCTCCGGAGTCGACGCGATGGCTACCTGGGCTGCCTACATCAGGCTGGCGCTCGCCAGCCTGCGCCGCCACCCGCTGCGGTCCCTCGTGACCTGCCTCGCGGTGGCCCTGGCGGTCAGCCTGTTCCTGGGCGCCCTGGGGCTCCATGATGGATTCGCTCTAGCGCTGGCCCGCAGCGTGGACCGGATGGGATACCACGTCCTGGTCTCGGCGAAAGGATGCCCCTACGAGACGGCCACGCTGGTGCTGCGCGGCGGCAACATCCCGATGTACATCGACGACTCGCTCGTGGATACGCTTCAGGCCGACCCGGCCTGGGATGGCGGCACCCGCTTCCTGATGCAGGGAGTCGAGATCGGCGCGGGCGGCCCCTTCACCGTCTTCATGGGGATCGACGATCAGTTCCAGCGCATGAAGCCCTGGATGTCGCTGCAGCAGGGGGGCTGGTTTTCCGGACCCGATGCCGCCGAGGCGATCCTGGGATACAACGTCGCCGAAACGCTGCGCCACAGCACGGGCGACACGATCGAGCTGGAGCGCTACGGCCGCACCTTGCGCGTCATCGGCGTCTTCACCCGATCGGGGGCACAGGACGATGGCATGATCTTCCTGCCTGTGGCCTACGCGCAGAAGATGTTCGAGCGGCAGGGAAAGCTCACGGGCGTGGGCGTGCGGCTGACCGATCTGAAGCATCTGGGCGGCTTCCTGGATCGCGTCTTCGAGATGCCCTCGATGCAGGCGATCACCGTCGCCCAGTTCCGCGGCACGATGATGGAGCTGCTGGGCAGCGCGCGGGCGTTGCTGCTGGCGGCCTCGGTGGTGGCCGTCATCATCGCCGCCCTGGGAGTCTTCAACGCCGTCCTGGTCTCGATGACGGAGCGGCGCCAGCAGCTCGGGATCTTCAAGGTGCTGGGCGCCTCGCCCGGCCAGCTCTTCGGGCTGGTGGCGATCGAGACCGCTGCGATCGGGGCGGCGGGCGGCCTCATCGGCGCAGGACTCGCGGTGACCGGCGGAGCGCTGGCCAATCCTCTCGTCAGGCAGCTCCTGCCATGGGCGCCTCTGCCGGCCGAAGGGACGATCATCTCGGTTTCCTCCGGCGACGTCATGCTCGCCCTGGGAGGCGCTGTCGCGATCGCGCTGGTGGCCGGCTGCGCGCCGGCGGCGCGGGCCTCCCTGACGCCAGCGCTGGTCTCGCTCAGAGGTGGGCGCGGTTGAAGCCCCGCAGGCTTGCGATCCCCCTCGCGCTCCTGGCGCTGGCGTTGCTGGCATTGGACCTGAATGCCCGGCCCCAGAACGCCGGCGGATCCGTGGAAGCGCGCGAGCATCTGCGCCGGGGGATCGAGCTGGCCCGCCAGGGGCTCCACGACGGGGCGGTCGCGGAGCTGCGCTCTGCCGTGGAGGGGCTTCCCTCCGACCCCGACGTCTGGTTTCATCTGGGCCGCTCGCTTCTGGAAGTGGCCCGCGAAAACCGCACGCCCCTGCGGCCGGCAATTGACGCGCTCGAAAAAGCGTTGCGCCTGGATCCCTCGAGGGACTTCGTCCGGGTCCAGCTCGCCGAAGTGTACGGGCAGCGGATTCCGGGCAGTTTCCAGCCTGAGGCCGCGATCAGGCTGTACGAGGAGCTGATCAAGCGCCACCCCGACAGCCCCGAGGCGCATCTCAACCTCGCAACGTGGCTGATCACCGCCGAGATCCGGCTGGCGCGCACGGGAGACCCGCACCGCGTCCTGCAGGATTCGGCCTGGACGATGGACCTGGCCCGCTTCCACCTCGAGAAGGCGATCGACATGGCGCCGCGCGAGTCCGACACGTCGATCGAGGCCCGGACTTTCCTGGGCGAGGTCCAGTTCCGCTCGGGCGAGTGGGACGCAGCCAGGGCCATCTACGAGCAGCTCATCGCGCAGCTCTCCCAGCGCGGCGGGAGTGCGAACCTGGCGCCGGCCTGGAACACGATCGGACACTGCCGGTGGCGGCGGAAGCAATACACCGGGGCGCTGGAAGCCTTCCGCAAGGCGTACGATCTGACGCCGTCGCTTGCTCATCTCTGGGACATCAAGACCGCATGCGACGAGCTCGGGGGCTGCCCGCCCGGGCTGCCGGAGCGGTACATCTTTCCGCTGCGCGATGAGATCTACGATCGCTCGGCGCCGCCCGCGCTGAAGTTCTCCGATATTGCGCCGAAGCTGCACATCAACAAGCTGGCGGGGGCGGGGCCGGCCGGCTGGGCCGACTATGACGGCGACGGACGCTACGATCTGATCGCCTGCGGCTGCGACACCTTCTGCACGCTCTACCAGGCGCAGGGCGACTCCTTCACGGACGCCACCATCAAGGCCGGCCTCGCGCGCACCGAGCCCGGGTTCGGCTCGGTCTGGGGAGACTACGACAACGACGGCGATGCCGATCTCTACATCGCGCGCAATGGCTGGAACGGCCCCGCCCCAGACAGCCTGCTGCGCAACAATGGAGACGGGACCTTCACCGACGTTGCCGCGAAAACCGGCGTTGCCGACCCCGGCTCCGGATTCAACCCGACGTGGGTGGACTACGACCGCGATGGCTGGCTGGACCTGATCGTCAGCAACGGCGTCTACATCGACGGCTCGACCAACCAGCTCTACCACAATAATAAGGATGGGACCTTCGCCAACGTGACCAGGCAGGCGGGGCTGGCGGAAGAGCCGCACTTCGGGACAATCGGCGTGGCGGTGGGGGACTACGACGACGACGGCTGGGTGGACATCTTCTATCACGGCCGCATGACCACCAACCGCCTCTACCGCAACAACCACGATGGCACCTTCACCAACGTGGCGGCGAAGGCCGGCGTGGCCGGGCCCGGCACGCAGAATGGTTACATCGCGCTGCTGGTGGACTTCGACAGCGACGGAGATCTCGACATCTTCACCGCCAGCCTGGCCCCCTGGGAGCACGTCCTGGCCGGCTACCGCCCCGACTACAAGCCGGGCCCGCTGGACAACATCCCGCGCTTCTACCGCAACAAGGGAGATGGCACCTTCGCGGACGAGTCGCTGACATCGGGCCTGCGGTATCCGCTGGGGGTCATGTCGGGCAGCGCGGCCGACCTGGACAACGATGGCTACCCGGACATCCTGCTCGGGACGGGCAACCCGGAGCTGCGGCGCCAGGAACCCAACATCTTCTATCACAACCGTGGCGGGCGGGGCTTCGAGGACCTGACGCGGCTTACTGGATTGGGCTCGCTGTGCAAAGGGCACGGAGTCACCTTCCTGGACTGGGATCGCGACGGCGATCTCGATTCCTTTGTGGAGCTGGGGGGGTTCTTTCACGGGGACTGGTGCGAGAGCGCCTTCTATCTCAACGAGCAGGGCAACCGGAACCACTGGCTCGGCATCAAGCTGTCGCAGCCGGAGCTCAACCGGCACGCCATCGGGGCGCGCGTCACGGTGCGCGCCCAGGGGCTGGCCAGCACGCAGCATCTCACGGCAGGACGAGGCTTCGGCTCCACCGATCCTCCCGAGCTGCATTTCGGTCTGGGAAAGCGCACGCGCGCGGACTCGGTGGAGATCCGCTGGCCCGACGGGACCAGCCAGACACTCGCAGGCGTGAAAGCCGACCAGACCATCGAGGTGCGCCGCGGCCGGAATCGGCCGCGATGACCCCGGAGGCGTCAGCCCCTCCGGTGCTGGAGATGCGCGGCGTGTCGCGCATCTTCACCCGCGGGCCGGAACGAGTGGAGGCGCTGCGGAAGGTCTCGCTTGCGGTGCGGCCGGGAGAGATCGTGGCCGTGGTGGGCGCCTCCGGCAGCGGCAAGACCACGCTGCTGAACCTTGCGGGAGGAGTCGACCGCCCCGATGAAGGCGAGATCCTCCTGAGGGGAGAGCGGGTCGACGCGATGCCGGAGGCAGGACGCACACGGCTGCGGCGCGCCACGATCGGCATGATCTTCCAGGAATCCCACCTGGTGGAGGAGCTGACGGTGGCTCAGAACGTCACACTGCCATTGATCTTCTCCGGAAGGCGCCAGGAGGACGCGGCCATCGATCGGCTTCTGGCCGAAGTGGAGATCGGCGATCGACGCGACTTTCACCCGCTGAGTCTCTCAGGAGGCGAGCGGCAGCGCGCGGCGATCGCCCGCGCCCTGATTCACTCCCCTGCGCTGCTGCTGGCCGACGAGCCGACGGGGAGCCTGGATTCCGCGCAGGCGTGGCGCGTCTTCGATATCTTCGTGAAGCTGGCGGGGAGCCGCGGTCTGGCCCTGCTGCTGGCCACGCACAACATGGATCTCGCGCGGCGGGCGGATCGCGTCCTCCTGCTCAAAGACGGCCGGCTGGGAGAGAGACTCGCTCAGTAGCGGTGAGCCATGCCGCGCGCGGCCAGCTCGGTCTTGATCTGGCGCCGGATGTTCTCCCACTCTTCATGCGGGATGCCCAGGAAGGCTTCCACCACCTGGGGATCGAACTGGACGTTGGAGAACCGCTGGATCTCCTCGCGCGCGGTCTCGTAGGGAAGCGCCTTGCGGTAGGGGCGGTTCATCGTCATCGCGTCCAGGCAGTCCACCACCCCGAAGATGCGGGCTCCCAGCGGGATCTGCGTGCCGCTGAGACCGCGCGGGTATCCGGTGCCGTCCCACCGCTCCTGATGGCAGTAGACGATCGGCACCGCCCCTTCGAGGAACCGGATCCCCGCGAGGATCCTCCGGCCCAGCTCCGGATGCTTGCGCATCTCGATCCACTCCTCGGGGGTCAGCTTGCCCGGCTTGCGCAGGATCGCGTCGGGCACGCCGATCTTGCCCACGTCGTGCAGCAGCGCTCCCCAGCGCATCTGCGTCAGATCGGGCTCCTGCACGCCGAGACGGCGCGCCACCGCCACCGTGTATTCCGAGACCCGCCGCGAGTGCCCCTGAGTCTCCGTGTCACGCGTGTCGAGGGCCTCCATCAGCGCTTCCAGCGTCGTGTCGTACGTGGAGCGGATCTGCTCGAAGGCGGTCTTCAGCTCCTTGTAGAGCCTCTCCACCTCGGCGCTCTTGTGGCGCAGTTCCGAGGTCCTCTCGTCCACCATGCGCTCGAGTGACTGCTGGTACTCGCGGTTCTCAGTGATCAGGCGGCGCTTGTCCAGCGTCCGCTCGACGGTCAGGACGACTTCGTCCAGATTGAATGGCTTGGTGATGTAGTCCGAGGCGCCCATGCGGATCGCCTGGATGGCGGTGTCGATGTCCACCACACCGGTCACCATCACGACATCGATGTCCGGATGCAGCTTCTTGATCTCGGTGAGCAGCGTCATGCCGTTCATGCCGGGCATGTCGATGTCCGACAGCACGAGGCTGTAGCGATCCCCGCCGCGCAGGAGGGTCAGCGCTTCCTGTGAGTTGCCGGCGGCCTCGCATCGGAACCCTGATGAGGTGAGCTTCTCGTAGAGAACTTCCCGGATGATCTCTTCGTCATCGACGATCAGGAGGGCGGGTTTCATGGCTGCGGCAGCGTCCCTGTTGCTGGGATCAAGTTGTTGAGATCAACATGCTGGTGAGCGTCAGCAGAACCGCCGGGGCGTCATATGTGTTCCGGACGGCGTCAATATACGTCAGACGCATGGGCGGGCAAGAAACTCCGGCAGCCTCAGGTCACCTCCTCCCATGAGTTTCCGGACTTGATATCGATTGTCAGAGGCACGCGGAACGCAGCCACATCCTCCATGCAATGGCGCACGATTGGCCCGACTGTCGGGATCTCATCGTCGGGACATTCCAACACCAGCTCGTCATGCACCTGGAGGATCATGCGGGAGCGATGGCCTCCCTCCCGCAGCGCGGCGTCGAGGCTCAGCATCGCCTTCTTGATCAGGTCGGCCGCCGTTCCCTGGATGGTCGTGTTCACCGCCGCGCGCAGCGCCTGCTGGCGCGCCATGCGATCGGGGCTGTTGATATCGGGGAAGTAGCGCCGCCGGTTGAACATGGTGGTGACGTAGCCGTCCCTCTCGGCCTGGGCGATCGTCTCATCGATGTATTCCTTGATGCCGGGGAAGCGGCCGAAATAGTTGTCGATGAACTCCTGGGCCGCCTTGCGGGGGATGCCGAGCTGGTCCGCCAGGCTCACGGAGCCCATGCCGTAGAGGATGCCGAAGTTGATCGTCTTGGCCTGCCCCCGCATCTCTTTGGTGACCAGCTCGGGCATGACGCCGAAGATCGTTGCGGCGGTGCGCTGGTGGATGTCCTCCCCCTTGCGGAAGGCCTCGACCAGCTCCGGCGCGTCGGCCATGTGCGCCAGGATCCGCAGCTCGACCTGCGAGTAGTCGGCTGCCAGGAAGCGGTGGCCCGGCTCGGGCACGAAGGCTCCCCGGATCCGGCGCCCCAGCGCGGTCCGCGCCGGGATGTTCTGGAGGTTCGGGTCCGAGGACGACAGCCGGCCCGTGGCCGCCACGGTCTGGTTATAGGAGGTGTGCACCCGTCGGGTGTCCGGGTTGATCAGCCCGGGCAGGGCGTCGATGTAGGTGGACTTGAGCTTGGAGAGGCTGCGGTAGTCGAGGATCTTGCGGGGGAGCGGATGCTCGCGCGCCAGGTCCTCCAGGACGTCCATGCTGGTGGAGAGAGCCTTGGTGCGGGAGGTGCGCCGCCGGCTGGCCAGCTTGAGCTGGTTGAACAGGATGTCGCCGAGCTGGCGCGGCGAGTTGATGTTGAAAGGACCGCCGGCGAGCTCGTGAATCTCGGCCTCGAGAGATGTCATGGTGGCCGCCAGCTCGGCCGACATCGCTGACAGGACGGCGGGATCGACGCGGACTCCGGCCATCTCCATCCTCGCCAGCACCAGGGAGAGCGGCATCTCCATCTCTTGGAAGAGATCATCGAGCCCGAGCTGGCTCAGCTTCGGCTCCAGCACTTGTCTGAGACGCAGCGCGATGTCGGCGTCCTCGCCGGCGTAGCGGGCCACCTGCTCGATCTCAACCTCATCCAGCGTGACTTCCTTCCTGCCGGTCCCCGCCACTTCCTTGTAGAGGATCGTGCGATGGTTCAGGAAGTCGAGCGCCAGGACGTCGAGGTTGTGCTGGCGCCGTCCCGGATCGATCAGGTAGGACGCGATCATGGAATCGAAGGTCACGGGGTGCAGCATCACACCGTGGCGGGCAAAGAGGACCACTTCGTACTTGGTGTGCTGCCCGACCTTGGGAAGCCGGGGATCCTCCAGCAGTGGCTTGAGCATCGCCAGGGCATCGTCAAGCGAGAGCTGCTGCGGCGCTCCGAGATAACGGTGGGCCACCGGGACGTACCAGGCCTGACGGGGGGCGCAGCTCAGCGCGATCCCCACGATGGCCGCCCGCATCGGATCGACCCCGGTCGTCTCCAGGTCCACCGAGAGGATCCCCTGCTTGCGGATCGCATCGATCGCGGCGCCCAGCTCCGCCTCGGTGAGGACCGTGCGGTAGTCGGCCCCCTCATGGGAGGCGCGCGGAGTGAACGCCTGCTGCAGCGCGGAGAACTCCAGCTCGGAGAAAAGGGCCGAGGCCGCCGCGGCGTCGGCCCCCTCGTAGCGCAGCGCGCCGGGGTCGAGGCTGACGGGGACATCGTGCCGGATCGTCACCAGCTCGCGGCTGCGCCGCGCCGCGTCAGCGTGGTTGCGCAGCCCCTCGCGGTAGGCCGTCCTCTTGATCTCGCCGGCCCGGGCGATGGCGTTCTCCAGCGAGCCGAACTGCCTGATGATTTCCTTGGCACCCTTTTCCCCGATCCCCGGCACTCCCGGGATGTTGTCGCTCGCATCGCCCCAGAGGGCGAGCACGTCCTGCACCTGGGCGGGGGAGACGCCGAACAGCTCCTCCACCTTGGCCGCATCCATCATGAGGTCGTTCTTGGAAGGGTTGAGGACCCGGACGTGATCTCCGACCAGCTGGAACATGTCCTTGTCCGACGTCACGATCACCACGTCCCAGCCCCTGGCGACCGCCTGATCGGCCAGCGTGGCGATCACATCGTCGGCCTCCCAGCCGTCCTTCTCGACCACTTGCACCCGCAGCGCCTCGCAGACTCGCCGGGCCCACGGAAGCTGCACGATCAGATCGTCGGGAGCCGGCGGACGGTTGGCCTTGTACTGCTCGAACGCTTCGTGGCGGAAGGTGGGCGCCTCGGTGTCGAACGCCACGGCGATGTGGTCAACCCCGGCTCCGGCCAGCAGCTTGCGCAGGATCTGCGTGAATCCGAAGATGGCATTGGTGGGCATCCCCTTGCTCGTGGACAGCCGCGGCATCGCGTGGTAAGCCCTGAACAGACTGTAGGTTCCGTCAACCAGGTAGAGCGTCGAGCGTGCCATCCCGGATCCCTCCAACGCGGGCGCATGGTATCATCCGGTTTCACAACGCCTCAGGAGACCTCGCTCATGCCGTCCACGCGCCCGACCCAGACTCCCTTCGCCAACGAGCCGCTCACGGATTTCGCCCGCGAAGAGCATCGCAAGCGCATGGAGGAAGCGCTGGCCGAAGTGCACGCGCAGTTCGGCAAGCGCTACCAGCTGATCATCGGCGGGGAGCGGTACTCCACCGCGGAGTTCTTTCCATCGACCAACCCGTCGCGGCGCGGCGAGGTGGTAGGGTACTTTTCCAAGGCGACCACCGAGCATGCCGAGAAGGCGATGAAGGCGGCGCTGATCGCCTTCGAGACCTGGAAGAACGTCCTTCCCGAGAAGCGCGTCGAGCTTCTCATGAAGGCGTCCGGGATCATGCGCCGCCGCAAGGCCGAGCTGGCCTCCTGGCTGACCTACGAGGTGGGCAAGTCGTGGGTGGAGGCGGATGCCGATGTGGCCGAGGCGATCGACTTCTGCGAGTTCTACGCCCGCGAGGCGCTCCGGCTGGCCACCGAGCAGCCGCTCACGCCCAACCCCGGAGAAAAGAACACGCTGGTCTACATCCCGCTGGGAGTGGGTGTGGTGGTGCCGCCGTGGAACTTCCCGCTTGCCATCACGTGCGGGATGACCGCCGCCGCGATCGTCACGGGCAATACGGTGGTGCTCAAGCCCAGCAGCGACGCTCCGGCGATCGCCTACAAGTTCATGGAGGTGCTCGAGGAGGCCGGCCTGCCCGCGGGCGTGGTCAACTTCATCACGGGCGCGGGCGGCGAGATCGGCGACTACCTGGTGGAGCACCCGAAGACGCGCTTCGTCGCCTTCACCGGCTCCAAGCCGGTGGGCCTCGGGATCAACGAGAAGGCGGCGCGCGTCGCGCCCGGGCAGATCTGGATCAAGCGCACGATTCTGGAGATGGGGGGGAAGGATGCCACGCTGGTGGCCGACGACGCCGACCTGGATGCGGCCGCGGAAGGTGTCGCCGCCGCGGCGTTCGGCTACTCCGGCCAGAAGTGCTCGGCCTGCTCGCGCGCCATCGTGGATGAGAAGGTCTACGACGCCTTCCTGGAAAAGCTGGTGGCCCGCACGCGCTCCCTCATGGTGGGAGTTCCCAGCGACTCCAAGATCTTCATGGGCCCGGTGATCAACGAGCGCGCCTTCAAGACCATTCTCGAGTACATCGACATCAGCCGCTCGGAAGGAAGGCTGGTCACCGGGGGCGAGCCCGGCCCCACGGCGGGCTGGTTCGTGATGCCCACCATCGTGGCCGATGTCGACAGCAAGGCGCGCATTGCCCAGGAGGAGATCTTCGGGCCGGTGCTGGCGGTCATCCGGTGCAGGGACTTCGAAGATGGCCTGCGCATCGCCAACGACACCGAGTTCGGCCTCACTGGCGCGGTCTACTCCGGCTCAGCGGCGCGCCTCGAGGAAGCCCGGAAGCGGTTCCATGTGGGAAACCTCTACCTGAACCGCAAGTGCACCGGCGCTCTGGTGGGAGTCCATCCCTTCGGGGGCTTTAATATGTCCGGAACCGACTCGAAGGCCGGAGGACACGACTACCTGCTGCTGTTCACACAAGGCAAGTCGATAGCCCAGAAGAACTGACCCTGCCTCCGTCGCAATTCCCGTAACAAAGATTTTCCAACATGGATCCGGCTGGTTAACGGCCCGCGCCTACTCTGACTTCATGTCAGAGACCGTTCTGGTCGTTGACGACGAGAAGGACATCGTCGATGTCCTGCGCTACAACCTGCGTCAGGCCGGCTACCGGGTCCTGACCGCGCAGGACGGCAGATCGGGGCTGGAGTCGATCCGCAGGGATCATCCCGACCTGGTCCTGCTGGACATCATGCTCCCCTCGCTCTCCGGACTGGATGTCCTCAAGACGGTGCGCAGCGAGATCACCACGCGCGGTCTGCCGGTCATCCTGCTCACGGCAAAGGGTGACGAGGTCGACCGGCTGCTGGGGTTCGAACTCGGGTCGGACGACTATGTCGCCAAGCCGTTCTCCGTGCGCGAGCTGCTGCTGCGCGTGCGCGCCGTGCTGAAGCGGCGCGAGAAGGCCGACCCGGTGGAGGAGGAGCCGGGCGAAGTCTACCAGGCTGGCCCGATCGAGATCGACATGGCTCATCACCAGGTCCGCGTCAGCGGCCATGCCGTCCCGCTCACGATCACCGAGTTCCGCCTCCTCGAGCAGCTCGTGCGCGCCAACGGCCGGGTCCGGACCCGCGATTTTCTTCTCTCGAACGTCTGGGGATACAGCTCGGATGTCTACTCGCGCACTGTGGACACGCACATCAGACGGCTGCGGGAGAAGCTCGGAACCGCCGCCGATTCGCTCGTCACGGTGCGGGGCGTGGGGTACCGGCTCCGCGCCGCGGCCGGGGAAGAAGAGTGATCTGGCCCGGTCTTCCTGACACAACTGTCACATGCCCTTCGATCTTCCGTCGCCTGGTGATGGGATAAGTGCTCGCGACTCTGCGAATACATTCGACTTCATTCAACGCGGACAGCATCGCGAACACCAGTTCCCTTCCTGGAGGACGAGACGCATCATGACTCGACGTATGAGGCAGGCAGCCATCGCCGCGCTCGTGGCCGGCGCCGGTGCCCTGGGCATGCACCAGGCCTTCGCTGGAACCGTGCTGGTCAACGACAACATCGATACCAGCGAGACCTGGACGGCGGACAACGAGTACATCCTGGACAAGGTGATCTACGTCATCAACGGTGCCACGCTGACCATCGCGCCCGGGACGGTCATCCGCGGTGAAATCGAGTCTGCTCCCGGCGCCAATGATCCCGGCACGCTGGTGATCACGCGCGGAGCCAAGATCCGCGCTCTGGGCACCGCGGCTAATCCGATCGTCTTCACCGACGAGCTGGACGACAACCTGGGCAACTTCCGCGGGACGCCGCCTTACGACAACCTGCTGGACGCCCAGTCGCTCACCGAGCAGTGGGGCGGCCTGATCCTGCTGGGGCGTACTTACGTCGCCAACAACACGCTGTCGGGCGCGCTTGCGTCGCGCGAGTTCCAGATCGAAGGGCTCGACGCCGACCCCAACACAGGCTTCGGCCTGTACGGCAACGGCGGCAACGATGACGACGACAGCGGCACGGTGCAGTACGTCTCGATCCGCTACGGCGGCTTCAACGTGTCGGCCAACAACGAGATCAACGGCCTGACGCTGGGCGGCGTGGGACGCCAGACCGACCTCAGCTATGTCGAGGTGATCAACACCAAGGATGACGGGGTGGAGTTTTTCGCCGGCACCGTCAACTTTCATCACGTAGCCGTGATCAACTCCGGCGACGACGGCTACGACTACGACGAAGGGTACCGCGGCTACGGCCAGTTCCTGTACCTGCAGCAGGGG
>Ga0187892_10001302_pt1 | contig 57868 bp, 46 predicted proteins | sample MA1701073metaG_FD_139345 | JGI IMG/M metagenome (GOLD analysis project Ga0187892, IMG submission 139345) | Bio-ooze microbial communities from a basaltic lava cave in the Kipuka Kanohina Cave System on the Island of Hawaii, USA - MA170107-3 metaG ...
ACCAAGTGCGCCGCGCGCCTCCTCACGTCCATTCTCGACAACTCTCTTTGCACCACCCTCTAAGTCTGAGGTGGAAAGGATGTGTTGTCAGAAAACGGAAAGCATCTCCTGTCGCCGAACACGGGAGGGGGCAGGGGGAGGGTGAACGGTTTGGCGCTGCGGAAGGAGAGCCCCCGACTCGGAGGCGAGCCGGCGTTCTTCCGCTCCCGCTCACCCCCACCCAGTTCGCTCCGCTCACTGACCTCTCCCGTCAAGGGAGAGGAGGGTTCCTAGGGGCGTTTGGGTTGGTTCGGATTAGTTCGGACTAGTTCGGACTCATTTGGACCGGAGCGGGGGACCATCCCCTCCCTTGACGGGAGGGGGCAGAGGGAGGGTGAACGGTTTGGCGGTGCGTGTTCGGAAGGAGAGCCCCCGACTCGGAGGCGAGCCGGCGGCCTTCCGCTCCCGCTCACCCTCACCCAGTTCGCTCCGCTCACTGACCTCTCCCGTCAAGGGAGAGGAGGGTTCCTAGGGGCGTTTGGGTTGGTTCGGACAGGAGTGAGCGTTCAGGGTAGGACGTCGCTTAACGATAGAACCGAAAGCTCACCAGGTCCAGCGCGAACGGCCGCAAAAGGGACGCAGGCCACACGATCCGCGCAACGGCTTCGCCGCTTGCCGGATTGACGAACGCCCCGTTTGCCTGGCCGTAAACGAACAGCCGCGGGTCGCGAACTCCGCTGGCGGGAAACTGCAACGGCTCCGCGCCGTCCCAGTCGCGCCGAACGAAGTTGAAGAATTGGACCTGGGGCGCCACGATCGGCCTGTCGGGGCCCAGGAACACCGTCAGCTCGATTCGGCCGGGTCGAAACGGAGCAAAAGCCTGAACGTCCGCGCCGAACATCGCGTCGGGGTCGTCAACGGCGCAGTGGAGCGTCATCAGGAAGCCGTCGATCGAAAAGAGCGTGGAGAGCGGATCGTGCGTGATGCTGTTTACGGGTTGGAAGGCGGTCGGCCGGGCGTCCACATACTGGCCCTGAGCGACGCCGAATACGGCCAAAGCGATAGCCGTCGTGGCAAAGAGTGTCTTCATCTTGGTTCCTCCAAGCACGGACGCCCTCCCCCTGATTTCCGCTTTTTTAGACAGCGATTGGCGGGAGCATGTTCGGGGGTTCGGAAGTCGGAAACCGGATGTGGGATGCGGAATGTGGAGTGTTGCTTCAGGCGACATTCGACGTTCAACTGGCGCCATACGCAAGGTGGGGTTTCTTCGGAGTCGCTTGCTGCCGATCGGCAAACCACACGCGCGGAACCATCCCCTCCCTTGACGGGAGGGGGCAGGGGGAGGGTGAACGGTATGCCGAGCCGCATACAGATGGGGAGCCCCTCCTTTCGCTCATCGCCCGACGGTCGCCGCTTCCGATCACCCTCACCCAGTTCGCTCCGCTCACTGACCTCTCCCGTCAAGGGAGAGGAGGGTTCCTAGGGGCGCTTGGGTTGGTTCGGATTAGTTCGGACTTGTTCGGATTCATTTGGACCGGAGGGGGGGGGACCATCCCCTCCCTTGACGGGAGGGGGCAGGGGGAGGGTGAACGGTTTGGCGCTGCGGAAGGAGAGCCCCCGACTCGGAGGCGAGCCGGCGGCCTTCCGCTCCCGCTCACCCCCACCCAGTTCGCTCCGCTCACTGACCTCTCCCGTCAAGGGAGAGGAGGGTTCGAAGGGATGGATCTGGGAAGCATAGCCGCACGGGGCGCGATCTACACCCCCACCGTCCCGAACTTCATCTTCGTCAAGCTCCGAATCTGCACCACCGTGAAGCCGATCAGGATCGCGCCCATGACCCACGCCGCGGCGGTCGCGTAGCCGAACTTCAGGAACATGAACGCGTTCGTCCACACCTCCAGCCCGATCGTGTGCGTCGCGTAGAGCGGCCCGCCGCCCGTCAGCACGAACACGTTCTCCATCGCCTTGAAGCCCGCGATGAACACGCCGAGAAGGTTGATCAGGATCAGGGGCTTGAGGCCCGGCATCGTGATGTGGCGAATCTTGTGCACCCAGTTCGCGCCGTCCAGGTCCGCCGCCTCGTAGCGCTCCTCGGGGATCGTCTTAAGCGCCGCGAGGTACAGGATCGAGCCGGGGCCCGCCGCCGCCCAGATTCCCGGGAGCACGACCGCAAACATGGCGAGCGACGGGTTGCCAAGCCAATCGTTCGCCACCGGAATCTGCGTACCGAAGAGCGCGTTGATCCCGTTGATGAAGGGCGCGAGCAGCGTGTTCAGCAGTCCGGTCTCGCCCTTGTCGTAGAACTGCCGCCAGAGGAACGCGATCACGATGCCGCTCGTCATCGCGGGCAGGTAGAAGACCGTCCGGAAGAACACCTTCCAGCGAGGAATCTCGTTCAGCGCGAGCGCAAGGAAAATGGGCAGAAGGAACCCGATCACGATCGTGAGGCTTACGTACAGGAAGCTGTTGAAGAGCGACTTCCAGAAGATCGGCTGCGTGAAGGCGGCGATGAAGTTATCCAAGCCCACCCACGTCGTGCCCTTGACGATCCGGTAGTCCTGGAAGGCGATCACGAGGCCGCGAAATAGCGGGTAGTACGCCCAGACCGCGATGGTCAATCCGGCAGGCAGCAGGCAGAGCCCTACGAAGCGCCAGATTCGCCTTCGGTCCGCGCCGGCGGCGAGGCGTTCCACGAACTCCTCCTGCCTCGCCTTCGCGCGCACGTAACCCCACGCCGAGCCGCCCACAACCGCAAGCGCCAGGACCGCCAGAATCACGCCCGCGATCGCGCGCTGCTTCGCGAGAAGGTCCGGAGGCGTGTAGCCGAGAAGCTTTCGGTCCATCTCCTTGGCGACCTCGCGAAGTACCTCGATCGCGGGGCGATCGGGCTGCAGGACGGCAAGGTCCAGCGCGCTGTCGAGGACCGTGTAGACCTGTTGGCAGTTGCGCCCGTAAGGCTCCGGATGCCCCTGTCGGAAGATCTGCTCGTTGGCCTCCACGTAGCTGGGGTCCACCTGCGCCGCGAGGTCCTCGTAGCCGAACTTCTTCAGCCATACCGGGCTGACGAGGTTGCCGAGCCCGAGCTCGACGAACCATTTCGTGTTGATGCGGGCTGCCTCTTCCCCGGCAAAGAACTTAACGAACTTCCAGCAGGCCTCGATCTTGGCGGGGTCCGTAACCTCCGCGTTGATCGCCCACATGCCCGCGTTGATCTCGTTCGCGCGCCCCGCGGGCCCGGCGGGCAGCGCGGCGACGCCGATGAGCTGAGGATTGAGATCGGAGATGCTCAACAGCACGTCGTTCGTGTAGCTGAACCACATGGAGACCTTGCCGTCGGCGACGTCCTGCTGCCAGTTTGCGGAGAGCGTCGCAGCCGGGCCGTAGGTCTTGCCGTCCTTGCCCTTCCACTTCTCGGCGACGAGCCTGCGGTAGAAATCGAGCGCCTTCGCTCCCTCGGGGCTGGCGACGGCGGTCTTCCAATACCCACCCTCCGCGGGCACGACGACCTCGCCGCCCGCCTGCCAAACGAAGTTGCTCCACCAGTACGCCCGGCCGCCCATTCCCTTCGAGAAAAGAAATCCGGAGCGCCCGGCCTTGGACTCGGTGAGCTTCCTTGCGTACTCGTAGAATTCGTCCCAGTTTCTCGGCGGGCGGTCCGGGTTCAGGCCCGCTTCGAGGAAGTGGTCCTTGCGGTAATAGAGCGCCTGGGCGACCTGGTACCAGGGGACCGCGTAGAGCTTTCCGTCGTAGCTTCGCAGGACCTCCTCGATGGTAGGGTTCATGCGCGAGACGGCCTCGGGATCGCGCCGAACGAGATCGTCGAGCGGGCGGGCGAAGCCCTGGTCTATATAGTTGTAGTACTGGCGGAAGTTGACGTAGAAAACGTCCGGCGCCGTGTCCCCGGCCATGGACATCAGGAAGCCGCTCTCCGCGCGGTCGCCGGTGAGCTCGAGGCCGCCCGCGTTGACGACGCGGATTCCCGGGTTCTGCCTTTGGAACTCCTCGAAGACCGCCCTCCGCGCCTGGGAGCGGGGGTCCGTGACCTCCTTTGGGGGCACTCCCCAGCTGGGCCCGGCCATCATGCGGAGGGTGATTTCCTGCGAACGGACTGTGGCCGCGCCCGTTGCAAGGAGAATTGCTCCGACTGCTAAGCCAAGCCGGCTGCGACGCATGCTCGCATGATATCTGGATGGCGAACTGAAGCGACCACAATGTAGGAGATGCCGGAGATATGGGAGCCCGACCGAGCCCGTTCCCTGATCGCACATTGCCGGGACGCAGACATCATCCGGCTCTTTGCGGAAGAGAACTGGATTCTAAGCGACTACCGGGAGTATCTATCTTTTCCCGAGTCACTTGAAGGCGAGTTCGAACTGATTCGCGGCCTAACCATGGAGCAGTGCGAATGGATTCCGAGAGATCTGCGCAAGGAAGGCATTCTAGTTCGCACGGCAGTTTGGAATGAGGTTGAGGACGGAGTCCTGCGCGCGCCAAAACGGGTGCCCGGGCACGTCGGAAACCAGTTCTCGTTTTGGATTCATCGAGGCAAGGTGTTCGCCGATGAACCGAGTCCTCGGTGGGAGAAGGAGGAGGTGGACTGGCGCGTTCAGGCGTTTTCCAATCACGATCACCCAGGGATACCCGGAGACGTTCCGGATGACTTGCTTGCGGAGCACAGGTTCATTGGCGACCTTCAAGCGGACCTGACCGCGCTCTTTCCGAATCGAAAATTCGTGATCGAATACGATCCTGGCTGCACGGTGACATTCTACGAGCCTGAAGAAGATGCTCCAATCGAATCTGAAACCGAGTTCAAGATCTGGGTTCGGGGGCCGTCGCATCCGATGCTCGTCGAGTTCGAAGAGCTTATTCGGTCCAGGGCGCCGCAAACATTCCGAGATTACACAGCTCCTACCTGCTTCGAGTGCGGAGGGGACAAAGTGCTCGATGAAGCCGAGTCACCGGAGTTCGTCGGCGCGATCCTCGCGCGCTGCCAAGGCTGCGGAAAGCTGTACGTAGGCGCGTCTCGCACCATTCGGTATCGAGTCGGTGCCTGGCAGGCTGAGTGACTTCCGCTAGAGCGGAAAAGGATGCTGCCCGACGGGCAAAAGGCAAAAAAAGTCAACCAACCCCTTGCATTTTTACAGAAGTTTGTTTACTATAGTGATACGGGTGACCACTACCGAAGTCAGGAGGCTCGTGTACAATGACCATCACCAAGAACGGATCGAGGAGCAAGACGCAGATGTCCACGGAAACCACTCCCGCACCCGAGCGCACCCGAGCGCTCGACGGCGCCCTCAGCCAGATCGAAAAGGCCTTCGGCAAGGGCTCGATCATGCGCCTGGGAGACCAGGAGCGGCAGCACGTGGACGTTATTTCGACGGGATCCCTGACGCTCGACGTGGCGCTCGGCGTGGGGGGCATACCCAGGGGGCGGATCACGGAGATCTATGGAACGGAGTCCGGGGGAAAGACGACCTTGGCGCTGCACATCATCGCGGAAGCTCAGCGTGCCGGCGGGCTGGCGCTGTTCGTCGATGCGGAGCACGCGCTGGACACCGAGTACGCCCGCGCGCTTGGGGTGGACGTGGACAGGCTCTACGTCGCCCAGCCGACCAGCGGCGAGGAGGCGCTAGAGATCATGGACGCGATCATCCGCTCAGGCGCGGTGGACGCGGTCGTGCTCGACTCGGTCGCCGCGCTGGTTCCGCGGGCGGAGATCGAGGGCGAAATGGGCGACTCTTTCGTCGGCATCCAGGCTCGGATGATGTCGCAGGCCCTAAGGAAGCTGGGCGGAAGCATCAGCAAGTCGAACACGGCGGCGATCTTCATCAACCAGCTTCGGGAGAAGATCGGAGTGATGTACGGCAACCCCGAGGTGACGCCGGGCGGGCGCGCGCTGAAGTTCTGGGCGAGCATTCGGCTGGAGGTGCGCCGCGGAGACCCGATCAAGATCGGCACCGAACAGATCGGAGCGCGGACGAAGGTTAAGGTGGTGAAGAACAAGGTCGCGCCGCCGTTTCGGCAGACGGAGTTCGATATGCTCTTCGGCAAGGGCATCAGCCGTACGGGCGACGTGCTGGATTGCGCGGTGAACAAGGGCCTCGTGACGCGGACGGGAACGTATTTCAACTACGGAGAGGTCCGGCTGGGCCAAGGGCGGGACAACGCTCGGCAATTCCTGGACGAGAACCCTGAGGTGTTCGCGGAGTTGAATACGGCCCTTCGCGAGTCGCTTCGATCGGGATCGTCCGGTTCGTCCGCGGCGGTGGCGAACATCGAGGAGGAAGAGCCCGTCGAAGCCGATTAGGCCGATGGAGCCCGAGTTCGAGCGGGCACTCAAGATCGCGCTGCGCATGCTGCGGGCATCGGACAAGTTCCGGGCGGAGATCGAGGCTCGCCTGATTGCACGCGGCTTCGAAACGCAAACCGTTGAAGCTGTTCTTCGATGGCTCTCAGACAAGGGGGTGCTGAACGACGAGCGCACGCTGTCGAACGCGTTCGAACGGCTGGCAAGTGATCGCTGCTGGGGCTCGGAGCGGATACGCGCGGCGCTCACAGAACGTGGCGCGCCGGAGGATCGGCTCGCGGGCCTGATGGCGAGTCGGTCCATCGGCGACGAAAGGAAGGCGGCTCGCAAGGCGCTCCAAAAGAAAGGAGTGAGGACGCGCGCGAGCGCGGGACGCTTGCTCGCTTCGCTGGGATTCGAGGAGGAGCTGATCGAAAGCGCGCTCGACGAGTTGTTCGGCACTGAGTTGGAATAGGCATTCCCGGCTCGAGCGGCAGATTTGGCAGCGTTGCTCGCAGAGCTCGCAAAGGGCGCGCAGTGGGCGCTTCTCCAAGTTCCGCGTCGCTAAGCGGAGCTGCATGAGTCCAGGCCAATCGGTATGTTTAGCGAGGGCCGCGTGAATGAAAAGCGGATTCCAAACACTGGACCGGCAACTCCCGCCACGAAGGACACCGGACGCGCTGCGCGAATCTATGGAATTCCGAGTGGAAACGTACCGAATCCTGTTTCTCGGAGACGTGGTCGGCAAGCCGGGCCGCCAGGCGGTTCGCGACGGGCTGCCGGAGCTGAGGGCGGAGCATGGGCCGCTTTTCGTGATCGCGAACGCCGAGAACGCGGCGGGCGGCGTGGGGATCACGGCGGACATCGCCGACGAGCTCTTCGACAATGGAATCGACGCGATCACGCTCGGCAACCACGCGTTCCAGAAGCGCGATGTTTACGCCTACCTGGATTCCGGACGGCCGATCTTCCGACCGTCGAACATGCCGCCGGGCGTGCCCGGGCGCGGAATGGGAAAGCTGCAGCGAGACGGCGTCGAGCTCTTTGTCGCCAACTTGTGCGGCAGGGTGTTCTTGGACGGATACGACGATCCTTTCCGCGAAGCGGACCGGCTTCTCGAGGATGCGGCATCCCGCCATGTGCTCTTCGATTTTCACGCCGAGGCGACGAGCGAAAAGGCGGCATTCGCCTGGCATCTGGACGGACGCGCTGCCGCGGTGATCGGCACGCATACGCACGTGCAGACCGCCGACGAGCGCGTAATGCCGAAGGGAACCGCCTACATCACGGACGCCGGAATGACCGGGCCGCGAGACAGCGTGATCGGGATGGACAAGGAGATCATCTTGAGGCGGTTCCTTACGAGCCTTCCCGCGAAGTTTGAGGTGGCCGGACATCCTGGTGTAATATCCGGCGTAGTCCTAGACGTCCAAAGAGAAACGGGCCTTGCCGCCGGGATTCGGCGAATTCGGCACGGCGGCTGAGGCCAGGGATCCGAAAGTGGCCGCTTGCACGCGGCAGGAGCACGAGAATGAGTTTGCACATCGCTTCGATTTGCGCGCTGGGCGCGCTGGGCTCTCTGCAGGGCGCATCCCTCTACTCGCCGGTGCGCAGCGTAGAGGACCAGGGGATTACGCTGAAGGCATGGGGCAGCGGATCGATCGCCGAGACGGACGAGGTGGCTTACGAAGGGAGCCGATCGATCCGCGTCTCGACGAGAAACTATTTCCAAGGCGGCGTGATGAGCCTCGCGAGCGCGGTCGACCTATCTGGCGCGTATGGGAACAAGAACAACCTGCTTAGGATCGCAGTGCGCCTTGCGGACCTCAACCTGACGTTCACAAGCGGCGGTACGGGCAGGCCGGGCGGAGGCGGCCGCGTGGGCGGCGATCCGGACGTCGGAACCGCAGGCTCCGGAGCCGGCGCGGGCGGAGGCGCAGCGGTCGGAGGCGGACGCCCTGGGGGCGGCGGAGAGACGGGCGCTCAGACTCCCGACAACGCGCTGAAAAACCTGCGCTTGATCGTCACAACCGCGGATGGAAAGAAGAGCGAGGCGTACGTTCCCATAACGACCGGCGGCAGCTCGCGCGGCTGGATCTTCGTTTCGATCCCGTTGCACGCGATCGCCGGGTTCGCGGAGTCGAACAAGGCCATCAAGGAGGTCGGCATTTCCGGGGACGCGATTTCGACGTTTTACGTCGGCGAGATGCGAATCGTGAACGACTCGACGCCGATTACGGGCGAGATTCGAGTCGGACAGATTATCGCAGTGGGAAGCTACGGCGGATCTGGCGGCGGCAACGCCCCGAACTACGGCACGAATCAGAACCTGAATCTCGCGCTTGGCGACGAGGTGGAGTTCGTGGGCTACGGGTTCGGCGGCTCGAGCATCCTCAAGTACTCCTGGGACTTCGACGCGACGGACGGAATCCAGACCGACTCGGAGGGCCAGGCCGTGCGTCGCAAGTTCCGGAAGGACAGCTCCAACCAGCCGAACGGCGCTTATACGATCACGCTGGTCATTTCGGACGTGCACGGGCTGAAGACTCCGTACACGACGAAAATGTACGTCAAAGTGAATCCGTAGGCGTCGGATTGCGCGGAATCGAAGGGCCGGCCCGAATTGGGCCGGCCCTTCTCATTTGAAGCATAATCCTTCCAGGAGTTGCACATGCCTAAGAACCCGCTGATCTACTACGGATTGCTCGTGATCGTCGGAACGGCCGCGATCTATGTGGGCGCGTGGCTGACGCAAAAGATCGAGTTCATCCTTCCATACACGCTTGCGGCGGGGATCGTGATGGTGATCGCGGGCGCGTTTCTGGAGCACAAGAAGCGGACCGCCCAAACGGCGCAGCCCGAATTGAGGTCCCCGGAGACTGCTCAGGCGCCCGAGGCTCCGTCCGCGGAAACGACGGCCACTCCCTCCGAATAGCTGGCCTCGCATCATCAGAGCAGCGCTTCGAGTACGGGATCCACTCCAAACCGAACGGGGTCCGTCGTCGGCAGCCCCGTTTCCTCGTGAGTCGCGCGCACCGCCTCTCGGGCGGCCTTGTCTCCAAGCTCCGCCGTGTTCAAGCAGATAGCGGCTGTAACCGGCCGAGCAAAAGTTCCTACGGCCTCGGCGACGTCTTCATAGAGCTTCGCGAACTGCAACAGGGGAGGGATCGCCACCCAGGGGGCGCGGCGAAGGGCCTCTTGGCCGGCACGATGGCACAGGACGAAGTGCGTCGGGCACGAGCCTCGAATGAGCGGGACGTTCGCGCTGGAACCCGGATGGATGAGCGCGCCTTGGCCCTCGACGATCACCAGGTCCGCGTCCTTGGCGCGCAGCACTTCCTGCTCGATCGCGCCGGTGGCATAGTCGACTCGAACGGCGTCGAGCGCGATTCCGCTTCCGGTGAGCACGATGCCGATCTGCCCGGTTGCGACAAAACGGGCGTTCACGCCTCGGAGCACGCACTCCTTCCATATCTCGAGCCCTGCGGTCATCTTGCCCACCGCCATGTCCGTGCCGATCGTGAGCACGCGTCTGTTTGAAAGCAGCCTCGCCTCGCCGGTGCCGACGGGCAGGCCGGGCGGCTCGACTCGCACATCCCAAACGAACTGGCCGTCGCGAATGCCCGGATAGCGCGGAGCCAGGAGTTCGTGCAACCCGTTAACGAGGGACATGCCCAGGCCCACCGCCTCGTCGAGCGCGGCAAGCCACTCGGCGGGAATGAGGCCGCCGGGCGGCGCGATTCCGAGCACGAGAACGTCCGAACGGAGCGCCACGGCTTCGCCGATGCTCGCGACGACCGGGCAAGAGCGTGGCGAGTCCACGACGTCACGCACGTTGCGCCCCGCGTTTCGGGAGTCGATCACGCACACGATCGGGTTCGGCGAGTAACGCAGAAGGCCGTGGCCCATCTTGCCGGTGTACTCTCCGAGCGCGCCCTCCATGTAGATCGCGAGCTTGTGGCCGGGTTCGAGCAACTCTAGAAAATGTTGGCCTATCGGACGGGCTTGGCGCACCCGCGAACCGCTCGAAGCAGGATCTACCGGTCGAACTCGGGCTTCAACCGCGCGCCGTGTCCGGGAGCGTCGCTCGGCAAGACGACGCCATCGACGAGGCCGACTCCTTCCGCCGGATCGGGGTTCAGATTCAGATGGGAGTCCAGGTCGATGTGGTCGAAGAGCGCGCCGATCGATGCGCCGGCCGCGATAGCCACGGAAGACTCGCTCATGCATCCGATCATCGTCTTTAGGCCGTGGGCCCTTGCGGCGGCGACGATTCGAAGAGCCTCGGTAAGCCCCCCGCACTTCATCAGCTTCAGGTTCACACCGTCCACCGCCTCGGCGACTTTCGGCACGTCCTTCGAGAATCGGCAGGACTCGTCCACGAAGATTGGCAGCGGGCGCCCCGCGCACAGCTCGGGGAGCTGGCCCTCGGCGCCCTCAACGAGGGGCTGCTCGACGTAATCCGCGTCGTGCTCGGCGAGCCATCGGAGCATCGCCTTGGCGTCCGAGAGGGACCAGCCTCCGTTTGCGTCCACTCGGAGCCTCACTCCGAACGGCGACGCGGCTTCTTTCGCCGAAAGAAAGTTTTCCTTGTCGGCTTCCACGCCGTTCGACGAGCCTAACTTGACCTTCAGCCACTTGCAGCCTGTACGCGACAGGATGTCCGGCACCCGCTCGCGGATGACCTCAGGAGGATTGATGCCGATCGTGACCGAGGTCGGCACCGAGCGCTTCGGCAGGCCCAAAAGCCGGTAAAGGGGCGCTCCGCAACGCTTGGCGAGCAGGTCCCAAAGCGCGACGTCGAGCGCGGCCATCGCCGGCGGGTCGACGCACTGCTCCCGCATTCGGTCCCACACTTCGTGGATCGAGAGACCGTCCAGGCCCGGCTTTGCGAACGCCTCGAGCTGTTCGCGGCCCCTCGGCGCGGTCGTCTCTTCGCTCCCAGTGCCCGGCGATGCCTCCCCGACGCCGACGAGACCGTCCTCCTCAGCGAATACGAAGAGGTTTTGGGATCCGGTGCTGACCCCGCGACTGATCGCGAGCGGGTAAAGCTTGGCAAGCTGCAGGATTCGAAACGAGATCGCGGGCAAGATGACCCTCCTTGTCGGGGTGTACCCAAGCTCGCTCGGCGATTGCGAGGGTCGAAGGATCGATCGTCAGGGCGCAATCCGTCTATCACCGCTCCAACCCGGCGAGCACGGAAGCGAACCTCTCCTTCACGACCTTGCGCTTCACCTTGAGCGTCGGCGTCAGCTCACCCGAGTCCACGGAAAACGCCGCGCTAACGAGCGCGTACTTCTTCACCTTCTCGAAGTCGGCCAGCGTGCGATTGGACTCGGCGACCGCGGACCGGATGATCTCCGCAACTTGGGGAAGCTCGAGGACCTGCGCGTCGTCGGCCGTCACATCGAGCCCGCGCCCCTTTAGCTCCTTGCGAATCAGCTCGAAATTGGGCACTACCAGGCCGTACACGTATTCGCTTCCGTCGCCGAACAGCACCGCCTCTTGGATGTACGGGCTCTCCTTGAGCTTGTTCTCGATCGGCTGCGGCGCCACGTTCTTTCCGTTCGCGAGCACGAGCAGATCCTTTTTTCGATCCGTGATTTTGAGGTGCTTGCCCTCCCATTCGCCGATGTCGCCGGTGTGGAACCAGCCTTCGGCGTCGATGGCCGCGGCGGTCTCTTCCGGCAGGTTGTAATAGCCGGACATCACGCTCTTTCCGCGGATCAAGACCTCGCCGTCCTCCGCGATCCGGACTTCCACGCCCTCGATGGGCTCACCGACGGTCCAGTACTTGCTGCGCTCGGGGTGGTTCACACTGGACGCCGCGGTCGTCTCGGTCAATCCGTATCCCTGAAGGACCAGGATGCGAAACGCCAGGTAGAACTCCGCTACGTGGGGAGGCAGCGCCGCCCCGCCGGACACGAAGAACCGCAGGCGGCCTCCCAGGCGCTCGCGCACCTTCTTTCCGACGATCGCGTCCATCGCGCCCGCGAGCGGCGCAAACCCGCCCCGCGCGCGCTTCGTGCCTTGAACAAGCGCGAGCTCGAAGAGCTTCCGCCGAAGGAAGGGCGCCTTCTTCATGGAGTCCAGAATCCGCTCGCGCGTAGCCTCCAGGAACCTCGGCACCCCCAGCAGAATCGTCGGGCGGGTCTCCCGGATGTCGCTCGCAAGGGACATGAGACTCTTTGCGAAGGCCGCGGTAGCCCCGCAGTGGATCGGCAGCCACTGGCCGGCGACGCGCTCGAAGACGTGCGACATGGGCAGGAAGGTCAGGAACACGTCCCGTTCGTCGACGGGCAGGCTGTGAACGACCCTCTTCAGCAGCCACGTCGGCGCGGAGTGCGGCAGCATGACCCCTTTCGGACGCCCCGTGGTGCCGCTGGTGTAGATGATGGTGGCGAGGTCGCTTGGGCTCACCGCGTCGATCCGGGATAGGAGTTCCGCCTCCGACATGCCGTTCGACAACGTCGCCGCGATCCCGGCCACCGACCCGGCGCCCTCCTTCAGCTGAACGACGGACACGCCCTCCAGGCCCTTGGACTTCTCCGCCTGATCCTCGCCGCCGGCGACGACGAGCTTCGTGCCACAATCCTTTACGATGAACTTCGCCTGGTCGGCGGGAAGAGTCGGATAGATAGGAACGAGCACGACTCCGAGCGCTTGGCAGGCCCAATCGAGCCAAGCCCATTCGACGCAGTTCTCGCTCTGAACGGCCAGCCTGTCACCCCTCTGCAATCCGAGAGATTCGAGAGCGGCCGCATAGGAGCGAACGCGATCCCAGAGCTCGGAATAGCTCATCGACTCGAAGCCCTGGTCCTCGGGATAGACCATTGCGGACTTCGCCCCCCATCGGGCACACGAGTCTCGAAGCATCTGGCCCAAGGTTCGATCGGCGTCCGGCGCGTTGTGCGACATACCAACTCTGATTCTGGCCCGGATCGGGCGCGAAAGGGGAATCCGGGCACAAGGAATCGGTACCCGGGGCTGGCATCGGACAGGGAATCGGGATCCGTGCTACTTAGACCAGCGAGCGCTCTTTGGCCTGAAAGTAGTAGCTTACTAGAGCGGCTGCCAAGTCCTGCGGCTCCGCTTCGAGCGAGTGTAGCCCGGCGGCCCCAAGAGCGGAGCCCGCTTTGCGACGGTCGGTCAGAAAGAGCAGCGAGGCAGCCTTGCCGTACATGCTCTCCGGGGAGTCGATCGGGGCGTAGGCGACTTCCTCGAGCTTGGGGTCGGCGACGCGGGCGATCAGCGCCAGATGGCGTCTTGGCAGCGCTCCTAGCGCAGCGCGCAGTTTGCCTGCTTCCTCTTCGTCTTCCGCATCGGTGAACACGACTACCAGCGAGCGCCGCTTCCAGCGCGACTCGAAGTAGGCGAATGCAGACACCGGATCGCTTGCTACCGGTTCGGCTGCCAGGTCGTGCAAAGCCTCGATGACCGCTCCGACCTGGCTGCGACCCTTGCCGGGCGGGATGTACCGGCGCACGAAATCTCCGTAGACGAGCAGGCCGATCCGGTCGCCCGACGCTGCCGCGGCGTTCGCGAGCATGAGGCACGCATCCAACGCGTGGTCGAGTTTGGTCACGCCTTCCGCCTCCGAGAGCATATTCCGGCCCACGTCGACGCAAAGCATTACGGCTTGGTTACGCTCCTGTTCGAACTGGCGTACCACGAGCTTGCCGCGCCTGGCGGTGGCTTTCCAGTCGATCTTTCGGTAGTCGTCTCCTTCGGAGTACTCGCGAAGAGATTCGAACTCCGTGCCCAACCCTCGCATGCGCGACCGTCGAATCCCCATCTGGCGGAGCATGCCCTTTTGGCGAAGCAGGTCGAACTCCCGCAGGGCGAGCACGTTCGGATACACCCGAACCGGCTGCTCCGTCGGCAGGCGCGTTTGTCGCTCGACCAGCCCCAGAGGGCACCGTATGCGGACGAAGGTGCCGCGGAAGTAGTCGCTGCCGCGCGCGCCGGGCGTCACCCAATACGCGAGGCGCTTCTCCTTTCCGGGTTCGAGTCGCAGCGAGAACTCCCGGCTTTGAGCGTGAAAGGGGGGAGGCGGCTCGTCGCGCAACCGGCATACGATTCGCTCCGCGCCGTCGTTCGAAACGACAAGCTCGATACGGTTGGCCACTCGCACGGAGAGCACCGGATCGAACCGACGCTGAACGCGCAAGCCCCGGAAGGACGGCGCGAGCCTCCACGTACCGTAAGCGGCCAACAGGAGAACGCCGTCGTAAGCTGCAAGAAGCCAAGGCGATCCGATGTAAGCAAACACCGCCCCAAGCGGCACACCGAGGAGAAGCAGCGTCCAAAGCCTACGGGTCGGGACCATTCGACTCAACCTTGGGCCCGCTGAGGCTTTACATCGGCGGCGGCCCATACAAAGGGTAGCATGCCGCCGATGGCACAGGAGTTGGCGCTCCTAAGCCCCGACAAGACGATCCTCACCTTTCGAATCGCCGGACTCGGCTCGCGCGTGCTTGCGCACCTGCTCGATCTGCTCATCGTCGCGATGCTGCTGTTCGTGGTTTCCTTTGGGCTGGGGATCGCTTCTGCCGCCCGCGTCCTCAGCGGCGAGCTGATCGGGCCTGTGATGTTGTTTCTTTCAGGCGTCGGGACGCTAAGCTACTTCGTCCTCTTCGAAGGCCTGTGGAACGGGCAGACTCTGGGCAAGAAGGCCGCATTCATTCGCGTGCGAAACGCCGACGGCACGCCGATTTCGTTTCGCGCGGCGCTTGCAAGGAATCTCCTACGCCCGGCGGACTTTCTGCCGTCGCTCTACTTTCTTGGCCTTTTGGCTATGTTTACAAATGCAAAGTCCCAAAGAATCGGCGACTTGGTGGCCGGGACGGTCGTGCTTTTCGACGCCATGCCCGTTCCGCGGTTCACGCCCGCCCCGCATGCGATGGGAGTTCATCCTTACGAGTCCCTTGTGGGCGAGCTCCGTGGAATGACCGCAGACGAATACGCCGCGCTCAAACAGCTTTGCGACCGGTTTCCTGAACTGCCGGCTCACATATCCGAGCGATTCCTGCGCGAAGTCTGGGCTCCGATCGCGCGCCGACGAGCGGTTCCGGAAGTCCCCGGAGTTCACCCCGTTCTGCTTGCGGAGGCGGTGGTCATGCGGTATGGACGTTCCCACGGAATGTTGTAATCCCAGGTGGAAACAGTGGGGACGAATGCGGATACTAGGACGGTGTTAACAAAAGGCTCGTCAAGACTTATACGAATCGTATGCTTTCCACCGCGTTTTCCACTTGAGGGCAAGGAGCGGCTCGTGCTTACTCTGATTCAAATACGGCCCGGTTCCGGCTTTGAATGCCGTCGGCGAATATGGTTTTCCACACTTTCGGTTTGCATAATCTCTGTAATAAGAATTCCTAACTTCTCTCCTATTTTTTGAGATCCGATGTTGAAAGGTGTGGCGGGGACCGATATCGCGGGCGCGGCCTCCGTCTCGCTGCGCCAATTCCGTCTTTACGAAGAAGCCGACGTTACGTGGGATCCCGGATTGAACGTGCTCAGCGGGGAGAACGCGCAAGGGAAAACGAGCTTGCTGGAAGCGCTCTTCCTTGCCTCGACCGGGAGGCTCCTGCGTGGAGGGCGCGACCGAGACGCGATTCGGGAGGGTTGCACATGGGCGGCAATCTCCGTTCGCACGATCGGATCGGATTCCGAGCTGTCGGTGCGCATCCAGGAAGGCTCTCGAAAGACAGCCTCGTTGAATGGAGCAACGCTACCGCGAACTTCGGACCTGCTGGGACGGATGCCCTGCGTATCGGTCACGTCCTTGGACGTCGAGCTGGCCCGAGGGGAACCTGCGGAGCGCCGAATGTATCTGGACCTCCAGCTCAGCCAGCTCTATTCGTCCTATTTACGAGACCTTAGCCTATACAAAAGAGCGCTCGAACACCGAAACGCACTTCTAAGACGGGCAACGGAGACGCACGTTGCCGTAGGGGAGTTCGAGCCGTGGGAAGCACAGATGGCCGTGGCTGGAAGCGCACTTCGCAGCGCCCGCTGGCTCTTCGTAGCGGACATGAAGGAGATCGCCGCGGAGGCGCACGGTTCGGTCGGCGACGGAGAAGAGCTTGGAATCTCGTACTCTCCGAAGGGGTCGGAAGAGTCTCCAGACGAACTGAGGGCAGCGCTGGAGTCGGGACGGACCGAGGACTTGCGCCGCGGGTCGACTTCCGTCGGTCCCCACCGGGACGACCTGGCGATACTTGTGGGGGGGAGGGATGCCCGGCTGTTTGCAAGCCAAGGGCAGCAGCGTACCGCCGCGATCTCCCTGAAGCTTGCGACGCTGGACTTTTGCGCCCAGCGAGGACAAAAACCGCTCCTTCTGCTCGACGACATGCTGTCCGATCTCGATGCAGGGAGGCGCGCGCGTCTTGTCGAATGGGTAATCGTGCACTGCGGGCAGGCGATTCTCACCTGCACAGAGGAATCGGCGGCGGGAGAGCGGCTCCTAGGACGAGCCAAGCTCTTTCGTGTCGCGCAAGGCAAGGTCCGAGCCGCATGAAGCGAATCGACTCCCTGTTGGCGGACGTGGTCGATCAGAAGGAGGCGCTCCGTATGGCTAGGGCGCAGAAGGCCTTCGCCAAGTGGAGCGAGGTCGTGGGGCCCGTGCTGGCCGGCAAGTCGCATCCGGACCGGTACGAGAGGGGGACCGTCTGGGTCGCAGTGGAAGGATCTGCCTGGGCACAGGAATTGAGGCTGTTAAAGGACAAAATCTTATACCGATTGAGAGAAGTGAGCGGGGAGGGGGATCTCTTTCAGAACATAAGGTTTGGGGTCAGGCCCGTCGCGCCAGGGCGGCCGGAGCCGTCCGAAACGCCGCCCGACCTAGAGCGCGGCGCCGGGAAGAGATCGATTCGAGAGATCGCCCGAAAGTGGCTGGCGGACCACTCGGATGAGGAACGAGCTTGAGCAGCGCCCGGTTCTCGCCGTCGCTTTCGGCCTTCTGGTCGGAGCCGCAACTCCACAACACATCGTCGTAGCGGCGTTTCTTCTCGTTGCGCTTTGGGCGGCTCGGCCGCTCGGATCTCGCGCCGCGATGTTGGCGGCGTTCTGCGTGGGATACGCAATCGGGCCGCGCGGCGTGGCTGCCACGTCTTTCGAACGTCAATACGTACAGTACGACTGCAGGGTGGCCACGGTCCCGCGACTGTACGACTTCGGCTCGTCGTGCGAGGTGGTACTCGAGTCGGGGGACCGACTGCGGCTTGATTGGGGAGGCGAGCCCGAAGTCGTTCTCGGCGATCGTCTTCGGGTGCGCGGGCTCCTCCTTCCGGTGCGGGAAGGAATGGAGACGTTTTCGGGCCTGCGGAATATCCGAGGAACCCTCAGGGCGCGCGCGGCGGGCGTCCAGGTGCTGGAGCGAGGTTCGGCGGCAGCCGCTTGGGCCTCGCTCTGGCGCAAGGAGTTCGTGTCCCACACCGCGCGCACTTTGAGCCCACGCGCGGCCGAGATTGTGGACGCTCTATGTTTTAACGTGGATTCGAGGCTGGACCAGCGGTACCGGGACAACTTGCAGCGGACAGGTACTACGCACATCGTGTCCGCTTCCGGGCTGCACGTGTTCATTCTCGCATTCGCGCTGCAGGCCGCCCTGGCGCTTCTGCCGATCCCTCGCTGGGCGCAGCTGATCCTTCTGGGCTGCGTGCTTGCAGCTTACGCAGGGGCTACTGGTCTGCGTCCGCCGGTGGTGAGGGCGGCCTCGATGGCGTTCGTGCTGGCGGGCGCGTACCTGTTTCGCCGCGAGGCGGACCTGTTGTGCGCTCTCGGCGGCGCGGCGGCCGCGTACCTCCTCTGGCAGCCGGACAGCGTGTACGACATAGGCTTTCAGCTTTCGTTCCTTACGGTGGGCGCTCTCGCGCTATGCTGCCGGTTCTCCGATGGGACTCCACGCAAGCCCGTCGCCCGCCTGAAGAGCCAGGTGAAAGACGTCTCGAAGGCGAGCTTGGTGGCTTCTGCGGCGTCCGCTCCGCTCGTTGCCTATCACTTCGGGGTCGTCTCGCTCGTATCGGTTCTGGCGAACGTGTTGATCGCGCTCGTCCTTGCCCCGATCATCGTGACGTCCCTATTGAGCCTTGCCTGCTGGCCGGTGTTCGATGAAGTCTCGCTAGGGCTCATGCGCGTAATCGTCGAGCCGCTCGCCGGCTGGGTCCTATGGGTCGTGGAGACGCTGGGCCCGCTGTCCGTTTCCGCACTTTCGGTCCCGGAATTCAGTCCTTTTTGGCTCGTTCCGATCTATGCTCCTTTCCTGCTTCTCTGGAGGTGGCGTGCTCGGCCGGCTTAAGGTTACGGGGCTATGGTGCGCAGCGCTCGCGGTTGGCGCGGGGGCGGGTTGGTGGCGATTCGAGGAGCCTACAATATTAGGTTTTCTAGCGGTCGGACAAGGGGACTGTGCCGTTTTTCGGCATCGCGGCCTGACCGTACTGATCGACGCCGGCCCTGGCACGCCGGAGTTCGACGTCGGGCGGCGTGTGATTTGGCCAAAGCTCCGAGCGCTTGGGGTCACTCGCATCGACCTTGCGCTTCTTTCGCATCCGGACGCGGACCACGTCGCCGGTCTGACCAGCTTAAGAAGGCAGATTCCGGTTCGGAAGATCGCGGCAATGAGCCACTTTCGCGAGCACGGCGAGCTTCGGTTTTGGCTCGCGCACTGGCGCGTCCCAGAGGGTGATGTGCTTTGGCTCGAGCCCGGCGTGGCATTTGAGCTCGGCGCGTATCGGCTAACCGTGGACGCACTTTCCTTGGAGCCGGGCGCGGAAGACAACGCGGGCTCGATGTTCGTTCGCATCGAGGGCGAGGGCGCGTCCGCGCTCTTTACCGGCGACGCGGGAGAAGAGACGGAGCTGGCGATGCTCCGAAGGCGAGATTGGCGGGCCGAAGTGTTGAAGGCCGGCCATCACGGAAGCAAAACCGCCACCAGCGCGGCGTGGCTGAAGGCCGTGCGTCCGCGCGCCGTCGTGATCAGCTGCGGGCGAGTGAACGCCTACGGCCACCCCGCGCAGGCCACGCTTGACAGAATTCGCGAGTCTGGAGCCGCCACTTGTCGCACGGATCGGGACGGAGACGTTCTGTTCCAGGCGCGCCGCGGCGACTTCGTTCGCGTGCGCTAAGGCTTGCGATATTCCGAAGGGCGCACGTGGCGGCTTTGGCTACGCTTCGAAGGCCCGGATTCGCTCTTCAACCTTTGCTCGTTTGGCGGTGAGCTCTTCGTGGCGTTCCCTGGCGCGGGCCACGACCTCGGGCTTTGCCCGCTCGGCGAATCCGGGACTGGAAAGCTGAGCGTCCAGCTTCTTCAGGTCGGCATCGAGATCCGCGCGCTCCTTGTCCAATCGAGCTCGCTCGCGCTCGATGTCGACGAGCCCCTCGAGGGGCAAGTACAAATCCACTCCCTCCGCGGTTGTTGCCAGATGCTTTTCGCTTTGCGCGGGCTTTCCCTGTCGCAGCTCTTCGATCCAGGCCTGGCTCGAGACGACGCCTTCGAGCCCGGCCAGGCTCCCGTCGAAGTATGCGGCCGGGATGGCGCGAAGAGGCGTCAATCCCACCTCGGCCCGCAGCGCGCGCAAAGCTCGGACGATCTCGAATGCGCGCTCCATGCGGCTCTCCGCCTCGGGAGCGTGAAACGATGCCGGCAGCCTCGGCCATTCCGCAACCATCAGAAACGGCGACCGCGCAGCGACCGGAAGGTGGCTGTACAGCTCTTCCGTAATGTGCGGCATGACCGGATGAAGCATCTTAAGAAAAGCCTCTATCGCAGTGACGAGCACCCATTTCGGGGCAGAGGCTCCTTCTGCCAAGCGCGACTTGGAGAGCTCGACGTACCAATCGCAGACCTCGGACCAGAAGAACCGGTTGAGGGATGAGCAGACTTCCTGGAGGTCGTAGCGCGCGTACGCTTCCCGGACCGATTTCTCGGTCGAGGCGAGCCTGCTGAGGAGCCAGAGGTCGGCGTCTTCGAGATGCGCGGGCTCCTTGGGAGGCTCGGGAATGTTCATCAACACGAACCGAGTCGCGTTCCAGATCTTGTTGCAGAAGTTGCGCGCCTCTTCGATTCGGCGCTCTCCGAATCGGATGTCCTGGTTTTCGCCGGTTTGGGCGAAAAGCGCGTACCTAAGAGCGTCGGCGCCGTACTTGTCCAGCACGACGCCCGGGTCGACGCCGGTGCCGAGAGTCTTGCTCATTCGCTGGCCCTTCTCGTTGAGAACGGTCGCGTAAATGAACACTTCGGAGAACGGGATGTCGCCGGCCCGATCGAGCCCCATCATGATCATCCGCGCGACCCAAAGGTAGATGATGTTGCGGTCCGTGATGAGCGTGGACGTTGGGTAGTGGCACTTAAGATCCTCGGTTTCTTCCGGCCAGCCGAGGGTCGCAAAGGGCCAAAGGCCGCTGGAGAACCACGTGTCCAGTACGTCCTCCTCCTGCCGGACGATCGTTTTTCCGGCCTTTCGCTCGGCTTCCTCCCAAGAGAGCGCGGCCACGGCGGTCCCGTCCTCTGCGAAGTACACGGGAATTCGGTGCCCCCACCAAAGCTGGCGGCCGATGCACCAGTCACGGATGTTCTCCATCCACTCGAGGTACACGCGGTTGTAACGCTCGGGAACGAACCGAATACGTCCGGAGCGGACGGCTTCGATTGCGGGCTGCGCGAGCTGCTTTTGTGCGACGAACCACTGCTCGGACAGCAGGGGCTCGATCGGCTCGCCCGAACGTTCCGACACGAGGAGCGGGATGTCGTAGTCCTCGACCTTTTCGAGAAGGCCCTCGGCTTCGAGGTCCGCCACGATTCGCTTGCGCGCTTCGAACCGGTCGAGCCCGGCGTACGGCCCGCCCTCCTCCGTGATGCGCGCCTTCGAATCGAGTAGCACGGGCATCGGGAGCCCATGGCGCACGCCGATCTCGTAGTCGTTCGGGTCGTGCGCGGGCGTGACTTTGACTGCGCCGGTGCCGAACTCGGGATCGGGGAAGGGGTCGGCGAGGAGCGGGATTTCGCGCCTGAGGAGCGGAAGGATCAGGGTCTTGCCGACGAGCGCCTTGTAGCGCGCGTCCTTCTCGTTCACCGCGACAGCGACGTCTCCGAGCATCGTTTCGGGCCGTGTGGTCGCGATGGTGATGTGCCCGGAACCGTCCGCGAACGGGTATTTCACGTGAAACAGCTTGCCGCGCACAGTGTTGCGCTCGGTTTCGATGTCGGAAACGCTGGTCTCAAGCGCGGGGTCCCAGTTGACGACGCGCTTTCCCTTGTAAATGAGGCCTCGGTCGAACCAGTCGACGAACACCGCCAGGACGGCGCGCGCATAAGACTCGTCGAGCGTGAAGCGCTCGCGCGACCAGTCGTACGCGCAGCCGAGCCTTCGAAGCTGGCTCAGGATCATGCCGCCGCTCTCCTCGCGCCACCGCCACACGCGCTCGACGAACTTTTCGCGGCCGAGCTGGAACGCGGAGGAGCCCTCTTTGCGAAGGAGCCGGTCCACGAGGCTCTGCGTCGCGATCCCGGCGTGGTCCTGTCCGGGAAGGATGAGCACCGAATCGCCCATCAGGCGCCGAAATCGGCCCGCGCAGTCCTGCAAGGGATAGCAGAGAGCGTGCCCCATATGGAGCGAGCCGGTGATGTTGGGCGGGGGGATCGTGATCGTGAATACGGGCTTCTTCGGATCGGGATCGGGGGCGAAAAGGCCCGCCCGCTCCCATGCCTCGTACCACTTGGTCTCCACGAGCGACGCGTCGTACCGCGTCGACAGCTCCGAGTTTTGCGCCATCGTCCGCTCCTTTCCTGTCGTGAAAGTGGGCGCGAGTGTACCCCCGAGAGGGATGTTTCCTGTGAAACACTTGATGCACGGCCGGAAGATGGCCGCCTCGCCGCCTACCGAGCTTCAGTTCGCCGCCGGAGCGCTTTCCGGCACCGTCGCCTCGTCGCCCGCCAGGGACTTGCCCGAAAACAGCTCGCGGACGACCTCGTCCACCGAAACTTCCTCGATTCCGACGTCGTTCACCGGAAACTCTTTAAGGATCGCCGCCGTCACCCTTGCGGTCTGCTCTCGGGGGACCGCCAGCACAAGGGCGCATTCCTCTTGCTCCACGACCTCTCCGTATTTGGCGAAGTCCTTCGGATCCACAGGCTGCTCGAAAGCGAGCCGCAAGCGGCGCGTGTCGCTGAAACGGCGCGTGAGCGCCGGAAGCGTGCCGTCGAAAATCAGCGCTCCTCGGTCGATGACGATCACGCGTTCGGCAAGCTCCTGAACGTCCTGCATATAGTGGCTGGTGAGGAGCAGGGTGCTGCCGTCCTCCCTGTGCAGCTCGCGCAGGAAGTCGCGAATCCTCTTCTGGCTGACCACGTCCAGCCCGAGCGTCGGCTCGTCCAGAAACACGACTTGGGGGGCGTGCAGCAGCGCGGCGACCAGCTCGCATTTCATTCGCTCGCCAAGGCTCAGCTTTCGGACTTGAGTGTTCACCTTCTCCGAAAGCTGCAGCGTCTCGATCAGCGCGTCCGCCCGTTTCTTGAATGCGGACTCTTCCACCTCGTATAGCTCCTTCAGAACCAGAAAGCTGTCCCAAGCCGTGAGGTCCCACCAAAGCTGCTGCTTGTTTCCCATCACGAGCGCGATGCGGCGCAGCATGTCCGGCTTGCGGTCGAAGGGGGTGAATCCGAGCACGCGAGCCTCGCCCGCTGTCGGATAAAGAATCCCGGAAAGAATCTTTAAGGTCGTGGTCTTGCCCGCTCCGTTTGGCCCAAGGAAGCCGACCAACTCGCCTTGCTCGATCGAGAAAGTGATATCTTTGACGGCCTCTACCTCCACTTTCTCGCGCGAGAAGAGACCCTTGAACGCGCCGCCGACGCCGGGCGACTTCTTGTGGGTGACGTACACCTTCCGCAGCTCCCGGGTCTCGATGGCAAGCATGGGGAACGGAGATTACCTTGGCAAGTCGCGGCGTCCAGCGGATTCGCGCTAGCCTCAGGAAAACCTCAGTTGCCGGCCTGGAAGAGGGCCGGAAAGTACCAAAGCAAAGTCGCGACGGCCGGGCCCGCGAAGAGAAGCGAGTCCATTCGATCCAGAATGCCCCCGTGGCCGGGGAGCAGGGACCCGCTGTCCTTCTTTCCGACAGACCGTTTCAAGGCGCTCTGGAACAGGTCGCCTGCTTGCCCGAGCACTCCACATGCCACCCCGCAGGCGAGCCCCCCGATGTCGGCGACGCCAAGCAGCCTTGCGATCAGCAAACCGCCCAGCGCGCACCCGATCAAGTTCGCGATTGCGCCTTCCCAAGTCTTGTTCGGGGAGATTTGAGGCGCGAACGGAATCCGGCCCAGCGCTTTGCCGACTAAGATTCCGGCGGTATCGCCAATCCAGATTGGAACCAGGGCCAGCAACAGCGGCTGCCGCCATTCCCACGGCCCGCTCGCATCTCCTCGGCCGGGCTCGTGCAGAAGCGCAAGAGCGGCGAGGGGCGCCGCGATCCAGAGCGATGCCGCTTCCGACACGATCCTCGACCGCTGCCCGGCGATCAGCAGGGCCGCCCCCAAAACCCCTGCGGCAAGCAATCCCGCGTTGCGCGCCGCGAATGTTCCCGGATCGAGTTCCGAGAACGCTCCCGCAAGGTACGCGGCGGCAAGCCCGATGCACCCGAGCCCAAGCAAGGGCATTCGCGCGGCGGGCCTCCCCAACAGCCCTGCGAGTTCCGCCGAGCCGATCGCCGCGGCAACGAAAGCGAGCGCGCACAAGGGCCATGGAGTCGCCAGGAACACGGCGACGAGCACGAGTGGAATTACGGCAGCAGCGGTAAGGGCCCTTGTCTTCACAAGGAACTAGTTAACGACTCTCGGCGCGTCAAATGCAAGGCCACCTGCACGCGATTCTCGCATTCCAGCTTCCGCAGCAGCACGCTGACGAGGTTCTTCACGCTCTGCTCTCGGATTCCCAAGGTGTCCGCGATGCGGCGGTTCGAGAGGCCGCGCGAGATGAGCTGTGCCACCTGCTGTTCGCGACGGGTCAGCTTCGGCCCCGGCAGGTAGAAGGGCGCCGCTTCCCGAACCCCAACCGGCACACCATCCGACGGCCTCAATGCGTGCAGCACATGACGGAGCCCGTCTGCTCCCGCGCTCCTCGGCACGACGGACTCGAGAATCGGATGAAAGGCAGGCGTCGAGCCCTTCGCGGAGGAGATTCCGATGATTCGCGGCTTCCGGCCGACTTTCAGCGCGCCCAATTGAGCGAGCTCGCCCGCCTCCACGGCGTCGAGAGGCACGATCACCGCATCCAGGTTGCCGGATCTCAGGGCATCGGCCACACCGCGGATTCGACCGTCGCCCGGAACGATTGAAACGGTTCGGATCCCCTCGATCAAGCTGAGCAGCCCGTCTCGAAGCAGCGCGTCGTGGCAGAGCACAGCAACCCTCATGTCAAATAGCCATACCGAAGCGACATTGAGTTTTGCTCCCGACGAATCGCAGAAATGCAAGCCATTGTTGCGGATCGGTCCGATCGACCCTAGGCACGCGAAGCCAGGCGCGGCCTTTGCAATCGTGGTCAGTCGCGAAGAAGCAGGCCGATCTTGCGCTTTACTCGCTGCAGGGCGTTGTCGATCGACTTGGTGTGACAGTTCAGCTCCAGGCTCATCTCCCGGTACGACATGCCGTCCAGGTAGCACTTCAGAACGCAGCCCTCGAGCACGCTGAGCACGTGTCGCGCCATCTCGGGCAGGTTTTGGGGGAGCCGGTTCGCAAACAGGCTCTGCTCCGGACTTTCGATCGCTTGGTCCGGCAGCACGTCCAAGAGAGATCCGTCCGTCGGCTCGCCGGTTATCGATCGATTGAGTGAGACGTAAGCGTTCAAAGGCACGTGCTTTTGGCGCGTGGCGGTCTTGACCGCGGTGATGATCTGGCGCGTGACGCAAAGCTCGGCGAACGGCCGGAACTTGTTGAGACGATCCACACGAAAGTCGCGGATCGCCTTGTAGAGGCCGATCAGTCCTTCCTGGACCACGTCGTCGTGATCCGCGCCCATGACGAAATACGCTCGCGCCTTGGTCTCGACGAGGGGCCGATAGCGCGAAATCAAGAATTCGGTCGCCCCCTCGTGGCCGCATTTTGCGAGGTGCACGACGTCCTCGTCCTGCATCGTGCTGAAGATGTTGGAACCGTCGATATAACCTGGCGTAGCCAAGCCTAACCCCCTCAAACTTCCTCTCGAAGCACGAACCTGGGCGCCTTCATTGGCGCCTCTCGCCGACAGTCTAAGGGAAGAACCCTGGTGATGTCAACAGGTCGCTTGCGCGCGCGGCGCTCTGCGCCGAAGCGCGAGCCGCGATTTGGGAAGGACTGGACACCCTGAGGAATCGAAGAGCAGTAATGCCATGAACTTTCTTCCGATTCGAGCCGCCTTCGCTGCGGCGATGCTGGCCTGGGTACCGTTGGGCATGTCTCAACACCCACCAGGGCCGCTCGGAAACCTTGCGAAGCCCCAAGAGGGCCGAAGCATGCGGGCCACCTCCACGTTTCGACAAGGGGCGGACGGCAAGTACGACCCGAACGCCCCTCCCAAGGGGGATCGAGAGGAGCTGAGCAACCGCGACAACTTCCGCGTCGCTCCGGGACAAACGCACGTGTTGATGGACGTCAAGGGGCCCGGAATCATCACGCACATGTGGCTGACCTTTCTTGGCCCGGAGCCGCACCCGTGGGCACGCGACGGCTCGGCGACGCACCAGGACATGCTTCTCCGAATCTATTGGGACGGCAGAGAGCGACCGGGAGTCGAGGCGCCGGTGGGCGACTTTTTCGCGAACTGCTTCGGGAGGCGCGACGAGGTGATCAGCCTGCCGGTCATCGTGGAGGACGGCGATTCCTACAACTGCTTTTGGCATATGCCGTTTCGAAAGTCCGCACGCGTCGAAATCGTGAACCAAGGAGAGAAGCCGATCAGCCTGCTTTACTACAACATCGACTGGATCAAGCTGAAAACACTACCGGCCACCACGCCGTACTTTTACGCGCAATACCGGCAAGAGTATCCGGTCAAGAGCGGATCCGATTATCTGATCTTGGACACAAAAGGCAAGGGCCATTTCGTGGGCGCAGTCCTGGCCGTTCGGACGCGTAGTCCCTCCTGGTTTGGAGAGGGCGACGAGAAGATCTACATCGACGGCGAGAAAACACCTTCCATATGGGGTACCGGAACCGAGGACTACTTCCTTTCGGCTTGGGGATTGAAGAAGGTGCTTACCCCGTACTTCGGCGTTCCGTACTTCGATCAATGGGGCATCGTCGGAGGGCACACGAGCGCCTACCGATGGCACGTGAACGATCCCATCGTTTTCAATACCGGCATTCGCGTGACGATCGAACACTTCGGGTGGATTTCGCCGGACGAGAATCCCGACTACAAGAGCATGAGCTGGAACGAGCGTGAGGACGACTATTCGAGCGTCGCTTTCTGGTATCAGACCGGCGCGCCCACCTTCACGGAGAGTGCTCCCCACGCTCGCGAACGGCGTCTTCCGAGCCTCGAACGGCTGATCGTGTTCGCCCGCGATTTCGCCGATCCCGCGTATCGCGGAACGGGCGCCGCAGGGCCCCAGCAACTCTTTCTTTACGAAGCGCCGCAGCTTCTGTATAGGCCGGACGTTCAGGATGGCGCCTGGTTGGAGATTCCGTTCGAAGTGAAAAGGAAAGAGCCTTTGCGGCTGCTGCTGAATTTAACGAAGTCTTATGATTTTGGCATATATCAGGCATACCTCAACGGTATAAAGTTAGGCGCGCCGCTTGACTTGTTTAGCGCAGATATTGTGAGTACCGAAGCTCATTTGTTGGATTTCTGGCCCGATCCAGGCACCTACAAGCTGCGATTGGAATGTGTTGGCAAGAATCCGATGTCGTCGGGCTATTTCTTGGGAATCGAATCCGTAAGATTGAGGGAGAGAAGGCCGCGTGTGACGCAGTATGCGCACGACAAGGACAAGGACTGGCGCAAGAATCCTACGCTTTACAATTAGTGTTGTGATCTGAACAGGCTCGGTAGCATCTTAGTAAATGACTTTGTTGAGCGGGTATTCGACGATACCCGTCGCGCCCGCGCGCTTTAGCGCGGGAATGAGCTCGCGGACCTCGTGCTCCGGCAGGATCGTCTCCGCCGCGAACCAGTCCGGATCGGAAAGTGGCGAAAGGGTCGGTTTTTGAAGCGCCGGAAGCAGCGCCAGAACTTCGTCTTTGCGAGGTGCGGGCACGTTCATCTTCAATCCGACGAGCGTGCCGGCGTTCATCGCGCCCGTCAGCAGAATCTCCAGGGACTCGAGCTTTTGACGCTTTTCGTGGTGCTTCCAAGCGTCATGGCTGCAGATGAACCGTGTAGTGGAGGTTAGGATCGTGTCGAGCACGCGGAGTCCGTGCGCTCGAAGCGAAGATCCCGTTTCCGTGTTCACGACGATAGCGTCCACCAGGCCGGGAACCTTCACTTCGCACGCGCCCCAACTGAACTCAACGTGCGCCTCGACGCCCTTCTCTTTCAGGTAGCGCTGCGCCAAACGCACGTACTCGGTGGCGATTCTCTTGCCGGAGAGGTCGCCGGCGTCTCGAAAGGGAGCGTCGTCGTGAACGGCGAGCACGATCCGCACCGGCCGGCCGGTCTGCTTCGAGTACCGAAGCTCGCATATCTCTCGCACGTCCACGCCACAGTCCACGATCCAGTCGTGCCCGGTCAGTCCGGCGTCGATGACCCCATCGGCGACGTACTGCGGGATCTCTTGCGGGCGGAGCAGCACCGGCTCAAGCTCGGGATCGTCCACGACTGGCTGGTACGACCGCTCGGATACGCGAAAATCGAATCCCGCGCGCCTAAAGAGTGCGAACGTGGCTTCCTGAAGGCTCCCTTTGGGAAGGCCGAGCCGAAGGATCATGGGCGGTGGATTCTACCTTCGCGCTTCGATTCCGCTTCTAAAACGAAAGCCCCATTGATTCCTCGCCACTGCGATCCGATAATCCTACTGTCCCGGCTGAATCGAACGCGCGCGCGATTAGGCTCGGGCAATGGGCCTCGATGAAGGAATTCGGCTGGTGTCGGGTAGGAGCGTTCTGGAGGGATGAGGACGCCTGGGCATCGTACTACCGCGAGGTGCTCGAACACGCCGGCATTCCGTACTCGCAAATACCCAAGCTTCTTGCCGCGGAGCTTGCCAAGTACGATGTGTTGCTTCTTTGCGGAGTCGGCGAGGTGCTTCCCCAGATTCGGGAGGCGCTAGAAAAGTGGGTCGAGGCCGGAGGGGCGCTCGTCTGTTCGGGCTCCGCATGGGGAGTCGAGGCCTTGCTTGGCCTTGCGAGCGGGACAAAGCGCTTGTCCAGGGACCGGCTGAAGGCCGAGGGCCCGGACAGGCTCTGGGCCGAAGGCATGCCGCACGTCACCGTGTTTGGCGCTTCCGCGCACTTGCCGGCAAGCGCAAAGATCGTCGCCCAGTTCGAAAGCGGTCCTGTAGGCATCTCCAGGCGGAACGCAGGCAAAGGGCTCGGTCTGTTCCTGGCGCCTCACATCGGCCAGGCGATCGCTCTCATGCAGCTCGGCAGGAGCGTCGAAGTGGACGCGGTCGGACCTACGGACGGCTTCGCGATGCTCGACGACGGCGTGCTGCGGGCCGAGGACGGCACCGCGCTCGACTTCGAGCGGGACCGCTCGGCGACGGAGGAAGCCGGGGTTCCCGTCTTCCTTCACTCGCACGCGGACGCTGTACGGGAGATATGGATTCGGGCGATCGTGGAGGCCGCGGAGCACACGGGCAAGCCGCTTCCGATCCTGTGGCACTGGCCGCGAAACGCCCCATTCGGCGCGATGCTCACGGTCGATTGCGAGGATCGCGATCCGGAGAGCCTGTCGCGACTGCTCCGCGTGCTCAGCATGTTCGGATGCCGCGCGGCGTGGCTAGTGCCTCAGGCCGGGTTCACGCTCGACGTGGTTCGTTCGCTGCGGGTTCGAGAACAGGAGCTGGGGCTCCTCTACAACGTGGACAAGGGCCACCCGTGGAGTCCGGAGCAGTTCAAAAGCCAGCACCTTAGCCTAAGCCGTGTATCGGCGACCGCGGACCTGCTTTCCGTTCGGGCCGTGGACGGCAAATGGCAGCGGTGGACCAGCTTTTACGAAATGGCCGAACAGGCCGGCGCTCGCATTTCGCTTTCGAAAGGCGGACGGCAGCCGGGAACTTCGGGCTTTCTGTTCGGCACATGCCACCCGTTCTTTCCGCAGAGAAAGGACGGTTCGTCGCATTGGGTGCTCGAAGTGCCGTACTCCGTTTATCTGCCCGGGCATGTGACTCCGGATGCAGCCGCGGAGGCTCTGCTGGCGCAAACGGAGGCCCGTCACGGCGTTTACCACATCGCCACGACCAGCGGGATCGAGGGGGCGCTCTCCATGAATTCGCTAAGAAAGCTGCTCAGCCTTTGCAAGCAGCGTCGCGGGGAGTTCCTGAGGCCCGACGAAGCCTACGCGTTCGAGCGTGGGCGCCGATCCTTGAAGACCTTCTTTCGCGCCGGGCCGGATGGAGGCGCTTTGATACTTGCATCCGACCAAGAGCTTTCCGGGCTCACCGTGCTTCTGACCTCGCCCGGCTTGTCCGTTAGCTTGCACGGAAAGTACGTAACGCCGTCCACGGTCGAGCGCTATGGCGCCACGCTGGCGGTCGTGACGATGAACCTGGTGCCCAAGCAGCAGGCGGAGATCGTTCTATCGACCGGATCGGAAGTCATTGCGGCGTAGCACTTGCGACGAGCGTTGCCTGCCTCCATCATGTCAAAATCTCGCAGATGGTGACCGTACGGGTCTACGTGACCCTGAAGCCTTCGCTGCTCGACTCCGCGGGACGCACGGTCGCCGATTCCCTCCAGAAGCTCGGATTCCGGGAGGTCTCTGGATGCCGAATCGGAAAGCTCATCGAGCTGACGATGGCCGAATACTCTGAGCCGCGACTGAAGGAGATGTGCGACAAGCTGCTCGCAAACCCTGTGATCGAGGACTATCGGTTCGAGGTGGCAACGTGAGGGTCGCCGTAATTCGGTTTCCCGGCTCGAACTGCGACCAGGACGCCCTTTACGGTTTGCGAGACAACGTCGGGCTCGCGTCGGAGTACGTCTGGCACGAGGAGGATTCACTGGCGGGCTTCGACGCTGCGTTTCTTCCGGGCGGCTTCGCTTACGGCGATTACCTGCGATGCGGCGCGATCGCATCGCGCTCACCTGTCATGGCGGAGGTTCGTAGGTTTGCGGCGGAAGGCCGGCCGGTGCTGGGCGTGTGCAACGGCTTCCAAGTTCTTTGCGAGGCCGGAATCCTGCCGGGCGCACTGCTGCCGAACGAGGATCGTATGTTCGTTTGCGATGCGGTCTGGCTTCGAGCGGTAAACCGGAAGAGCCCTTGGACGCAAGGCGCGGACCGCATACTGCGCATTCCCGTGGCGCACGGCGAGGGCAGGTACTTTGCCGAGGATGCCACGATCGCCCGGCTCTTCGAGGAAGACCGCGTGGCGTTTCTCTACTGCGGGCCGGAGGGCCAAAGCGGGGACGAGTTCAACCCTAACGGTTCAGTCCGGCACATAGCGGGGATCCTCAGCGAGCAAGGAAACGTGCTCGGCATGATGCCACACCCCGAGCGGGCGACACGCCACATCCTGGGCTCTAGGGACGGCCTCCAAGTTTTGAGCTCGCTTGCGGATGCTAGTCTTTGGCCGTCGCCGCGCCTTGCGGCTTCTACTGCGGGACGTGCAATTTGAACCTTCCCGAACCTGGCCGCGTCCATTTCGAACGGGAACTACCCGTCTCAATTCGGGGTAAAGGTATCTCGAGCCGAGCCGACAATCAGAGCGGATATCCCGACGCGCTCGGCGCGCTAGGCATATGAGACCGATTAGGCTGCTTTGTTTGCCTTTGTCGATCGTTTTGGCTTGCGCCGCTATTGCGGCGGATGCCGAAAAGGTCGTGCTCGGCAAGCTCGGCCAAGCGTTAAGGGCCACGAAGATTTACGCATCGGCCAACACCAGATCGAGGGTGTATTCGAAGGTCAAGGCCTACGAGTACCTGGTGTTGCGCGCTTCGAACTCCAAGAGCTGGCACCGGGTGCTGCTTCAGAACGGCTGGTGCGGCTATATCCGCGCGGAGACCGTCGCCCAGCTGCCATACGACGTGACCATGGATGCGAAACCCTCCTCGCGCGGCGCGACGCTCGTCGCATCCCGAAGCCGCGCGGCGGTCGCGGACTATGGTCAGAAGTTTGCAGGGACCCCCTACAAGTGGGGCGGGAACGACCCGGTGCGGGGCATCGACTGCTCGGCTTTCGTCAAGTTCCTCTATGGCCAGATCGGCTTGGACTTGCCTCGAACGGCTGCGGAGCAGGCGCTCGTGGGCACGCCGATCCACCGCCTAGAAGACCTTCAATCCGGCGATCGGCTGTATTTCTGGAGCTCTAAGCGCGGCAAGATCGGGCACACCGGCATCTACCTTGGCAACGGGTACTTCGTGCATTCGAGCAGCTCGCGCGGAAGCGTCGCAACGGATTATCTGGGCTCTTCGCAATGGCTGAAGTCCCTGGTCGCGGCAAGGCGCTAGCCTCTCTCGGTGCGATTCGAGTTCTAGAGCGAGATCGGCATGCCTCCCTTCGCGGAGGATTGCCAGACGGCTTCCGTCAGCTGGATCACGCTCTTTCCATGCTCGAAATTCGCCTCCACAGGCTCTCCGCGAAGGATCGCGGCTACGAAATTGCGATCCGGATCGCTTCCGGGCTCGAGTGGCTCGGCGGGCGTTTTGGAGCCGTCGTTTTGAACCAGGGTGATCTTGCCCTCGCGGATCAGGAACCCGCCGCGCTCGCAACAGATCGTCCAATCCTCGTGCCACGTGGGAAAGTCGCCCATTACCGTTATCGTCGCGAGAGCGCCTCCCCGAAAGCGGATTGCGGCCGCCGAATCGATGTCTACGGGCGCTCCTCGATTGTCGCAAAACCCGACGACGGTCTCGGGTGTGAGGCCGGTGGCCCAGAGGAGCACGTCCACGAAGTGGCTTCCCGAGTCGTTTAGTTGCCCGCCTCCGGAGAGCGCGGGGTCCTGTCGCCACGTGCCGGCCGTCATGCGCTTCCACTCCTGCCCAAGGATGGTGGAAACGAACGTGACCTCGCCGAACTCCCTGGATTGCAATCGCTCTCGAAGCGTGCGGAATTCGGGCTGGTAGTGCCGCTGGTAGCTGAGCAGCCCGACCTTGCCGCTGTCCTTTAGCGCCTGGATCACGGTGTCCGCATCGGCCGTCGAGGTCACGAGCGGCTTTTCGCAAAGAACGTGCAGCCCAGCGGCCAGCGAATCGAGGATTTGAGCTGCGTGTTGAGTGTGGGGAGTGCCAATCTCCACGGCGTCAAGCCGCTCCTTGCTCAACATTTCTCGGTAGTCGGCGTAAACCGGAACACTCGACAGCTCGGGGAACTGCTTAACGCACTCGGCAATCTGTTCGCCGCTGGGGTCCGCGAGCGCGGCGACCCTAGCCTCCGGGATCGCGGAGAGCTGCCGCAGATGCGCCCTGGCCATTCCACCGCAGCCGATCATCCCGATGCGAACTGAATCCATGACGGCGCAATTCGATGTTAAGGCCGGAGCTTCCTGTCGAGCCTCGCCGGATTTGGCAGTTTCGCCCTGTGTTCCGCGCGCGATAAAGCCGACAACAAGAGCAAGCACCCCCGCAAGACTGCCGGCTTTCTCCGACCGATCCAGTTGACCTTCGCCGGCATGCGGGCCATCGGAGGCGAGCATGCGGCGAATTGGCGCGAAAAAGGAGCGGGATGTGCCGCTTAGGAGCAAGGTGGCTGCGCTTGCAGTGGCTGCCGTTGCCGCCGGAGGGTTTGCCGGCCGCGATCGCGTCCTTCCCGACGTTCTGGAACATCTGAGCCTGGCGGAGTCCGGAGCCGCGCACGGGCGCTTCAACGCCGCGCTCGCGCATGCGCAAATGGTACTTCTCCAAGATGTCGTGCGATACCGAATCGCGTTCGACGACGGATCGGCACCTCGCGAAGCCGAATGCAGGGAGGCACTGAATCGTGCCTTCGACCTGTGGCGGAGCGCTCTCCAATGGGAAGTGGATTTCCAAGAGGCGGGTCCTGGGCACCAGGCGGAGCTGACGGTCACATTTCAGCAAGCGAATCCTTCGCGCAACCGCATGTCTGCGGGGCATATCGAATGGCGGCGCACCGTGGTCCTGCATGGGGACCGATTCGAAACGAAGTTCGAAGCGGACATACGCATTCGAACCGTTCGCCCTGGGGGAAGGCCGATGACCGTCGACCAGATCGCTCACGCGGCATCCCACGAGTTGGGCCATGTGTTCGGCCTGAAGGACAGCCGCAAGATCGGGGAGATCATGGGGCCGCTGGACCTTCGACGGCCCGCGAGGCGATTGGCCGCGAGGGAGACCGAGGCGATCTTCGAGCTGCGAAGGCGCGCACGGCAGATTCGCGGCGAGAGCCTGCTGGCTGGGCTTTGGGGACTCGAAGGGTATAACCGGCTCCGTGCGGCTGATTGAGGCCCTGCGTTCCCCCTTCCTAATTGGCGACGGCGCAAACGGCACGTCTCTCGATGCTCGAGGTTATACGCATCAGCCGTACGATCTCGCGAACCTCGATGCTCCGGAGCTCGTGGAATCGGTCCATCGGGACTACCTAGCGGCCGGCGCGAACTTGATCGAGACCAACACCTTCAGCAGCAACCCGTTCAAGCTGATCGGTATAGACGTCGACGTAACAAAGCTAAACAGAGCGGGAGCAGAGCTCGCACGGAAGGCAGCCGGAAGCGACGGGCTCGTGCTCGGCGCGATCGGGCCGTCGGGCAAGCCGATCCAGCCGCTCGGAAGCATCGCCATTTCGGAGATCTCGCGGTCCGCCCGGGAGATCGCGCTCGCGCTCGAAGAGGGCGGCGTGGACGGGTTTATCCTCGAAACTTTCCTCGATCTCGACGAGCTCGAGGCAGCGGTCGAAGGCGTTCGAAGGGCGTCGAAACTGCCCGTCCTGGTGTGCAAGGCGTTTATCGAGGACGGCGAGACGATCGCCGCGGGCCTGCCCGTGCAGTGCGCGCGCCGCATGGCGTCTTGGGGAGTCGAGGCAATCGGGGCGAACTGCATCGTCGGGCCCCAGCGCATGCTCGACATCGTTCGCATGATGTCGGAGGCCACGGACCTTCCGATACTCGCTTTTCCGACTCCCGGCATGCCGCAGCTCCTTCAAGGGCGAGTTTGTTACGACGCCTCGCCGGAGTACTTCGCAAAGGCATGTAGGAGGCTTTTCGAAGAGGGCGCGAAGGTCGTGGGAGGGTGTTGCGGCACGACGGCAGAGCACGTGCGGGAGCTCGTGCGGGTCGTCTCCGAATCGCCGATCAGGGTCCGATCCCGGCAAGGCGGGGGCGCAGCCATGCGAGACCGAGCGCCGCTGCCGGAAACGGAGCAAACACCCCTGCGAAAGAAGATCGAGGCGAGAGAATTCGTGGTCGCCGTCGAAATGGATGTGCCGCGGGGCTTGGGCTACGACAAGTTCCTCAGCGCGATCGCTCAAGTGAAGGCCGCCGGAGTGGATGCGATCAACATATCGGACGGCGCCAGGGCGCGGCTGAGGATGCACCCGATGGCGATCTGCCATCGAATTCAGTCGGACGTGGGAATCGAAACGGTTATGCACTTCGCCTGCCGCGACCGAAACCTGCTCGCGATTCAGGCGGACCTTCTCGGCTGCCACTCGCTCGGCGTTCGAAACATATTGTGCGTGACCGGCGATCCCGCGAACATCGGCGACTACCCGAGCGCGACCAGCGTGTTCGATGTGGACTCGATCGGGCTCGCGCGCATTCTCGCGCGATTGAACGAGGGCATCGATCTCGCCGGATACGGCGTGGGGGTCAAGTGCGGCTTTACCGTGTTCGTCGCCTTCAATCCGATGGCGAGCGATGCGGCTCAGGAGCACGATCGCCTTGCTCAAAAGGCGGAGGCGGGCGCGAACGCGATCTATACCCAGCCCGTCTTCGATCGATGCCACGTCGAAGAAGCAGTCGAAGCGGCCGCAAAGCTCGGCTTGCCGGTGTTCGTGGGAGTAATGCCGCTCAGGAGCCATAGGCACGCGGAGTTCATGCACAACGAGGTTCCCGGCATTCGAGTGCCGGATTGGCTCCGAAAGCGAATGGCGGACGCGCCGGACGACGCATCCGCGCTCGAGATCGGCCTTGGAGAGGCGTGCAAGCTAGCGGAGCTCGTGCGCGGGACCGCTCAGGGGCTTTACCTCCTGCCTCCCGCGAACAGCGTGCCCGCGGTGGAACGTGTGCTGGGCGCGCTGCGTTAGCCACCGATAAGCGAAGTGTCCAAGCGAGCGGCCCTCAAGTTAACCCGGCGGAGGTTTCTCGGCCTCACCGCATCGGCTGTCGCCGGGACAGCGTGGTGGCAGTGGAACGAAGTGGATCGCCTGGTGGTCGAGCGTCGCGAGCTGCATCTGCCCAGATGGAACGCAGACGGCTTCAAGGTTGCGATCTTGGCGGACTTCCACGCGAACACCAGGCCTGAAGGGGAGCGCGCCGAGCGAGCGATGCGAATGGCGATCGGCGAGAAACCCGACGCGATCCTGCTCGTGGGCGACTACGTTCACAAGGAATGGCCGGAGACCCTGCCTTCGCTCGAAACGGCTCTCGCACCGGCGCGCGAGTCGGCTTCGCCCGTGTTTGCCGCGATGGGCAACCACGACTATTGGGTCTCCACGACGGCTAAGATCATCGAAGCCTTGAAGCGAAACGGCATTCTGCTGCTCCGAAACGAGATCGCGGACTTGGACGGAGTCGCGATCTGGGGAATCGACGACGGCATCGAGAACAGGGATCGGCACGACGCTCTCGACGGCCGCAGGGACTCCGGATCCGTGCTGGCGATGTTCCACGAGCCCGATTGCGTTGCAAGGGTGGACCGGCGCATCGGGCTCATGGCCGCAGGACACAGCCACGGCGGGCAGATCTGCCTGCCGTTCGGCTTTCCGTTGCACACACCCTTTGGCGCGAGGCGCTACAAGTCCGGGTTCTACGCCGACGCGAAGGTGCCTCTGTACGTCACTCGCGGAATCGGAACGGTGGGGCCGCGCAAGCGGTCGTTTTGCCCGCCGGAAGTTTCCCTATTGACCCTCTTCGGCGGAGCGGGCCGTTGAAGATAGGGCATTGGATCGCAGGGGGCCTCGCCGGGAGCGTAGGACTCTTCGTTTACGGGGCCCTCGTGGAGGCGAACCGCTTGGTCGTGGAGCGCCGGAGGCTCGTACTGCCTGGCTGGCCGAGGAGGCTCAATGGCTTCAAGATTGCTGTGCTCGCGGACCTGCACATTCGAGACGGCCACTCCGCCGATCTCGCCAAACGCGCGGTCGGGCTCGCTTTGGACGAGGCGCCAGACGTGGTGGCGCTGCCAGGCGACATCGTCGGCTACTGGAAGCCTGAGTCACCCAGGCTTGTGGGAGGCGCGCTCGAAGAGCTCCTGCTCATGGAGGGCCGGGTCGTCGCCAGCCCCGGAAACCGCGAGTACTGGAACGGCGTGCCCGCGTTCCTTGGGGCAATCCTCGATGAGCTGAACATCAGGCTGCTGGTGAACGACGCTTGGAGCTGCGCGGGGGTGACCTGGGCTGGAGTCGATTCGGCGAATCTTGGCGAGCCTGATCCGGAGGGCGTGATGCGCCTTGTCGCGCGGCACACTAAGAGATTTCGCCCCGACGGAGCGGACGATCCTTCGCTCAAAGAAGCCGTCGAAAAGCTATCGCCGTCCGCCGAGCCGGTCGTCGTTCTCTGGCACGAGCCGGACTTGGTCGCGCAGGTTCCGGCCGGGGCGGCGCTCGTGATCAGCGGGCACACGCACGGCGGGCAGTTTAGAACCCCTTGGGGATGGCCCCCGATGCGGACGGTCAACGGCAGAAAGTACTTGGAGGGGTTCTTTCCGGGCGCGCCCACGCCGCTCTATGTAAGCAGGGGAATCGGAACTGCGGGCCCGCCTACGAGGCTGTTTTGCCCACCCGAGGTGAGCGTATTGACGTTGGAATCAATCGCTTGAGTCTCGACGGAGCAGCGCAAGGCGCGGCTTCAAAGTTAGGCTGTCTCGCGCCGGAGATGCTCCCGATAGGACTAATGCGACGGATTGGTCCCATGCGGGCCACCTCTATCGTGCTCTGGCCAAGATTCGCTCCGGCCCATAATCTATCCGGCGCGCCCCCGTAGCTCAGGGGATAGAGCAACCGCCTTCTAAGCGGTTGGCCGCAGGTTCGAGTCCTGCCGGGGGCGCCACAGGATTGAAGTCGCTTGACGCCGGCAGGACGAGAAGTTCATCCCGCATGAGTTCCGACCTCGTCGGGACGAATCGGGAAGTCCTGCCGGGGGCGCCACAGGATTGAAGTCGCTTGACGCCGGCAGGACGAGAAGTTCATCCCGCATGAGTTCCGACCTCGTCGGGACGAATCGGGAAGTCCTGCCGGGGGCGCCACTCGCTTTCGGTTCGACAGGCGCGGGCACGTCGCGAAGCTAATTCCGCAAGAGTCCGCAATTCCTTTCGAGATTCTCGAAAAATCGCGTCACACTCCGGGACCGAATTGCGGATTAGAACATTGGAAGCGAGCAAAGGCAGCCGAATTAGAGCAAGCCAAGCAAAGCGAACCAAGCAAAGAACACCAACAATCGACCTGAATGGGCTCTCCTCCTTCTCTCCCATTCGGGTCTTTTTTTTGGCAGGCGGCTACACCGGCGCCAATCGAACGGACTCGGACAGCCGCCGAGCGGCCTCTACATGCGCCCGGTGGCCGCTGCACTTAGCCGAAACGTCCAGCATGCGAATCGGCACGCCGCTCAGGTAGAGGTCGCCGATCACGTCGAGAAGCTTGTGGCGTGCCGGCTCGTTCGCAAAGCGCGGCGGAGAAAGGTAGCCGTCCTTGCCGATTTGAACGAGAGACTCCTCGTTCAGCCCGCGCCCGAGGCCACGCGCCTTTAGCGCCGGAATCTCGTCCTCGAAAACCCATGTGCGGGCGGGCGCGATCTGCTCCGCATACTCGGACACGACGTCTTCGACGTCCGCGACCATTTCGTACGGCCAGCGTTCCGGCGCGAGAAACGTGTACTGCCAGCGCCCCGAGCCGGGGGAAACGACCACGCGCACGGATTCGTCTTGAACGTCCACGGATTCCAGCGGCCCCTCCAAGATGGCGGTTCCGACCGTCTCCAGGCCGGAATCCAACACCGCGTCCATATACTCTTTCGCACTGCCGTCGAGCGCTGGAAGCTCGGGAGCAGTAAGTTCGATCTCCGCTTCCGTGATCTCGAGTCCTGCGAGCGCGCTGAGGACGTGCTCCACCGTCGAGATTCCTCCGAGACGCGTGCACCGCTCGGTGCCCGAAACGTTCTCGACGGACGCCCGCACGCGCTCGGGCCCGCACCGGAACCAAATGCCGGTACCGCCCGGATAAACGCAAACGCCCACTCGGGCGCCTGTATGTAGCCCATGGCCGAAAAGACTTACCGGCCGGGCCAGGGTCTTTCGGGCGAACGTCATGTTCTCCTTCCGCATTATGGACGAGGCGGCGGACTTGCCGGTCGAGCGATCGCTGCGCTTGGTCACTCGTCTCATTCGCCGTCCCTTTTCTGCGCACTTTCGATCCGTCTTATTCTTGCAAGAAGTTCCGGAAGCTTGAGCAAGATGGCTCGCAGGCGCAGCCCCTCCTTGGCGGGCAAGACGGGGTCGCCGAAATAGTCCCCCGGCTCCTCGATGTCGCTCAGGACCACGCTTCGGGCTCCCAGGGACACGTCGTCAACGATTCGCACCTGATCGCGAATGCCGACCTGCCCGCCCGCTTGGAAGCGGTCGCCGATCGATGCGCTTCCCGCGACTCCGGATTGGCCGGCGAGCACGCCGTGTTCGCCGATCGATACGTTGTGCGCGATTTGAACCAGGTTATCGATCTTCGTGCCCGCGCCTACCAAGGTCTGGCCGGCTAGCGCGCGGTCAATCGTGGAGTTCGCGCCGATCTCGGCGTCCGGTCCGATGGACACTCCGCCAACCTGCGGGATTTTGGCCCGTCGCTCGCCGTCCCAGACGAAGCCGAATCCGTCCGCGCCGAGGACGACCCCGGAATGGACGATCGTTCGGTCGCCTAGCGAAACGTCCTGAAGGAGTACCGCATGAGGGAACAGGATGCAGTCCTTCCCGATTCTGCAGCCGTCGCCAACGTAACAGAACGGATAGATTCTCGCGTTCGGACCGACCGTCGCGCCGGCTTCGATCACGCAGTACGCGCCTACGGACGCAGACTCGGCGACGTTGGCTTCGGCGCTTATGACTGCGGACGGGTGAACGCCCTTCGAAGTGGAAAGCGGCCGAATGCAAAGCTCTAGAAGGCTCAAGAACCGTTCGCGTGGGCGATCCACCCGAACTCCCGGAATCGGCAAGGGCCCGGCTCCCTCGGTGACCAAAACCGCGCCCACGCCGCCGGAAACGGCGCGCTCGAGAAACTCCGCACTCTCTGCGAAGGCGATGCCATGCGGGTCTCTGGAACCCGCGAGCACCGGCCTATCGATTCGGAGATCTTCCGGACCCTCCAGCCGTCCGCCGCACCACGCTGCTATCTCGCCTAGCGTCCAGGGTGGCGGGTGTCTTTCCATCGCAGGAACTCTTCTGTGGCGTCGCGCGCGATTCCGGCCGCATTGGGTTTGTACCCGCGTTGCGCCGCCCAGATTCGTATTTCCAGCTGCGACAGACTCTCGGGGAGCGGAATCGGACGCCGGGTCGAGGTCGGCCTTCCCGCGATCGGCAGAACCGGAGACGGCTTGGCAAACCTCACAGTGGGCCAGGCGCCCGCCTTACCGAGTTCGAGCTGGGCGTCGGCGAGCTTGCTGGACCACTCCGCACGCGCCTCCCGAAACGTGGCCTCTGCCTCTGACTCCGCGCGCTGCGCGGCGGCATCCATGCGCGCGACCAATTCGAGCTGATAGTGCAGTCGAGCCCTGCCGACCTGGGCCCATGCCTCTTCCCAAAGCGCGTCCGTGGCCGAAGCGTATTCGCGGTCTAACGTCTCGATTCCCGCCAAGCGGGCCTCCGCTTCCGATCGCCTCTTTCGATCCCACTTCCGCTCTTCGGGAATCTTCGGCCAGGCCGCTCGCGGGGGCACCGGAAACCCTGCAAGGAACGCCAAGCGGTTCAGGAGCGGACCGCGCAAAGCAGCATGCTCCCGAAGCAATCGGCTAACAGCGAGATCCGCCCTTTCGCGCGCCGAAACGGCCTCCGCGCGCAGCGCCTCTTCCTGCTCGGCGCGCCAAGCGTCGTGCGAGCGCTCATACGCCCGATAAAGCTGCTCGCGAAGCTCCCGCCTGGCCCGGGCAAGGTTGCGCTCCACTGCGCTTCGAGCTTGCCTAGCGATGGCCGACGGGGAAATGGCTCCCGTTGCTGCCCCCGAGCCGGGGGGCGCGGTAGGGCCGGTTTGCAGATCGGCACGCTCGCGAACGCCGACTTCCGCGGCGGGCATCATGCGCAGGGGCCAATCCGTGGACTGCGGCTCCCACCGCACGGTGACGACCCTTTCCGACGGACCGCATCCAACGACGGCGAGCGCCGCGAGTAGAGCCCACGGACTATTTCTTCGCATTCATCGATTTGAGTGCGGCGTCGGTCAAATCGTTCGCTCCGTAGGGCGCGACGTCGGCGCGATAAACGATCGTGTAACCGCCGCTCTTTCCGACCTCCGCCACCGATTGGCGCGCCCGCTCGACCGCGGTGGACCGCATCTCCTGAAACCGCTTCTGAAGCTCCTGCTCGAACTCTTGCTGCCACCGTCCGAGAAGCTCCTCGGTGGAGCGCTTTCGATTCGCGTAATCGCGCATCAGGTTCGTATCGTCGGCGGTCGGATTGGGCTTCGTGGCGAGCTGCTTGTCGCTCTTGTCCGCTTCCTTCACGTCCGCCTTGATCTTTTCGAGCTCCTGCTTCTCGGTTCCGTTGAGGTTGTCCTTCAGGCTGAGCGTTCGCAGCTTTTGTGCCTGCTCGGAAGTTGCGACCTTGTAAGTAAAGAGAAACTCGAGCACGCCTTCTCGGGTGGCCTGCATCGCCTTCACCTGCGTTTCGCCGTTTTTGTAATAGTCGCTCTTCTCGACCACGGCTGCGAAGTCCACGACCCCGAATTTGTTGGTGTCTGCCTGGAATCCGCCGCCCAAAAGTATTCCCGCGAGGGCTGCTGCGACAACCCAGCCTAGCTTACCAATTCGATCGATTCTCATGTTCATGGTCCTGGCCTCATTCTTGCACGCCACACGCCTAGAAGGTCGTTCCGATCATAAAGTGCGTCCTGCTGCCGCCGTCCTGATTGATGCCGAAGTCGAGCCGAATCGGGCCGAGCGGCGTGCGGAAGCTCAAGCCCAAGCCGTAGCTGTATTGGAATCTCGCGCCCTTCGACTGCGTGAATTCATCGACCGTGCCATAGCCGCCCCAAGCTCCGCCGTAATCCACGAACACGATCGCGTTGAACGCCTTCTGAACCGGATGCCGATACTCGAGTGTCAGCGTTGCCATGTGCTTGCCCCAGAACCGGTCCTCGGAGTAGCCGCGTAGCGAGTCCGATCCTCCCACGAAATACTGTTCGAAGAAAGGAACGGTTCCGGTGATGGTTCCCGCGCGGGCCCGCACGGCGATTACCCTTCGGGGATCGTCGAGGCGTTCCCTGGGAGGCTGGCTCGTGAAGTACTTTCGGTACTCCAAGTGGACGCGTGTGTAGAAATGCTGGCCGAGCAAGCCGGGATCGGGCGTTTCCCCGCCGACTTTCGTGATGTTCGTCCAGCCAGGCTCCGCTTGGAGGCGCATCCAGTCTCCGCGCGAAGGGTCCACGTCCACGTCCCGACGATTGAGGATCAATGCCGTCGAGAGCGTTCCGATGGTTCCATCCTGCTGGATGAAGCCACCTTTCGCTTTGGGATCGATGTCGCTCGTCTCGATACCCTCGTACCGAATGCCCGTACTCCAGTAAAGCTGCTTTTTGACCGGCCGAGATACGGAAACCGAGCCTCCCGTGTGGCGCTCGAAATAGCGATCCGATGTGGGCGACGGCCCTGAGCCGCCGAACGAACCCGTGAAGCGATAGACGAGCCTGCTGTACACCGAAAAGTTCAGCGAGGTCTCGCGGTTGTCGTAATACGGGTTGCCGTAGTTGAAGTCGACGCTGGCGCCGCCTTCCGATCCTTGCAAAAAGTTGAGCGAAAAGGACTGGCCCGAGCCTTTGAAGTTGGAATCGGAGAATCGGAGCAGGCCCGCGAAGTTGCTGCGAGGGTCCATCTGCAGGCCAACGTTGAAGAGCCCCGTTCGGGCCTCCTTCACATCCACCACGATGTCGATCTTTCCGATGTCGTCGGACTCGCGTACTACGGGCTCGATCGATTCGAACCACTGCGTGTTGAACATGCGCCGGAGGTCGTTCTGCCACTTGTCGCGGTTGAACGCTTCGCCGGGCTTGGTCTTGATAAGCTTGTTCAGCACGCCCGCTTTCGTACGGTTGTTGCCTTGAACGGAGATGCTGTTCACGGTCAGCTCGACGATCACGACGTTGATCGTCTGGGGCGACTCGGGAAGGGGCCCGATCGCGTCTACGTTTCCGAAATAGCCGGAGGCCGCGTAGAGGTTTTTGATCGCCGAGACCGCCGGGGGAACCGAGTTCAGGCAATACACGTTGCCGGCCGCTATGGGCACGCTGGGCGCCGTCGCGAGCGCGGCGAGCACCGCGTCGGAGTCCACGACCGTGTTGCCGACGACGCGGACTTCCATGATCTTGGGAAACTCCACGACCTCGACGGTCACGACCCAGCCCGTCGAATCCTCTTCCTTCGCGCGGACATCCACCGCTTGGAAGAAACCAAGGTCCTCGATCGCCTTCTTGTCCCCGTCCAGTTGGGCCTGCGCGTAGGGTTGGCCGACCTTCGTTCGCATCGAGGCCAGAATCAGCTCTCGGTTGATGTTTACGAGGCCGCGGACCTCGATGCTCTTGATAAGGCTCGCGCCCTGCCCGAACGAAAGAGCGAAAGCAAGTACGGCAAATAGCAGTGCCGAAAGGCGCAGCGCCGTGTGGCCCGATTTCATCCCTAAACCCACTCTATCCATACCTCCGCGCCTGCTCGACGCGCCAATTCGCGCCGAGCAATCCGAAGCGGGCTTTCCCATCATACTTGTTTCGTCCGCGCCCTGTCGTCCTCTTCCTAAGAACGCGAGGCACGGATCCCCGCCGCTTTCGATTCAGACTGTCGAAACGAAGCGCGGTTACGCCGCCGTTCGCTTGCTTTAGTACCGAATTCCGTACTCGATCGAGAGCTTGTACGGCCTATCCTGGTCGGAGCCGAGGCTCAGAAACACGTTTCGCCAGAAGCCTCTGCGCGCGAACGGCTTGTAGCTCAGCCGCAGGTCGTATCGGGGCTCGCCGTAAAGCGCCTCTCCGATCTGCCGGCGATAGGTGAGCATTAGGCCTCTGCCGAGGGACTTCGCCGCCGTGAGCGTCGGGCCCTCGTACGGGTTGTACTCGACCGTTAGGAACTCGAGCCCGAGATCCTGCGCCAAGCGACGGGTGTAGGGATCTAGGAGCATCGGAAACGCGATGCCCGTAAAGGCTGTTTGGAGCTGTCGCTGCAACTCGGACTGCCCCATCGTCGGCCCAAGAGACTCGAGGAGGTCGCCTTGGCCCAAAAGCGCGAGAATCCGATCCTGGGCCAGGTCCGGAGGATCGCTTTGCGCGGTGATTCGCGTGCCCCCTTCCGCTAGGATGTTTCCACGGATCTGCAGCCGGATGTCGTAGCGCTCGACGGTTCCGCTGTACTTGAGCGCGGTCAGGCTCGTCTCGCCGGCGAGATCCAGGTCGAGGCGAGCGTCGGACTCGCCGATCGCGCTACCCGTGTAGGTGAGCCGCATCGTTCCGCCGTCCTGCACCGAGATGCGCGCGTTCGGAAGCCGGATTGCGCCGCTGTGCACGCGCATCGAGGCGCTCAGCTCGGGCTCCGCGAGCGTGCCCTCGAGGGAACCCTGGCCGGAAAGTTCGAACGATCCCGACGTAGTGCTTACTTGCGCACGCCTTTGCGGCGAGCCGATCCGAAAGTCGATTGCAAACTTGGGGTTGATCGAGCCTTTAAACGGTTCCGTTCCCGCAGTCAGCTCGGCAGGAGCGAGGGCGTCCAAGGCGTCGAGCAGTATCGGCTCCGAAGCGGTCAGAGTCGGCATGCCCACTGTTCCGCCGAGGCGAATCGATCCCGAAGCATTCAGCTCCGCCCGGCCGGACCTCCCGTGGTCCTCCTGAACGCCGAACGCGCTCAACCGAATGTCTCCGGATATCGGGCTCTCCAGGATTGCCAGCGCCGGATCCCTGAGGGCATCGGCAAGCTCGGCCACGGCCATTTGCGCGTTTGCTTGGAACGTGCCCCCCGACGAGCTCTCCGCGGATGCAGTCACATCGACTTTGCCCGAACCGACCGCTCCTCGGAACGTCAGGTTTCTGAGGTACGTCTGCGCTCCCTGAAGGCCAAACGCTCCGTTCTCGATGCCGAATCCTCCCTCCAGGCCAAGGTTTTGCCGGTCTCCGCGCAGCGAAACATCTCCGTAGACCACGCCATCCGTCTTGGCTATATCCAGAGCAGGGATTAGCTCCTTCAGCTCGCGAAGGGGCCTCCTGTCCAACGCAACATTCACGGAAAGCGGCTCGCCCTCCGGGACCTCGAAGGGATATCGGAACGGGAGCTTGGCGGCGACGGATCCCTTGAATCCCTGATAGCTGAATGCCCCCTGCGCGCCGAGCTCGCCTTCGTCGACCGTTACTCGGTAGAGGTTCAGCTTTAGGGTCGAGTCCGGGCTGACGACTTGGGCACCATCGGGCCGGTCCGTGAACGGTTCGAAGAGCTTGGCGTTCAGCGAGGCTTCGACGTGCGGGCTCTCCGTCCGTCCGGAGAGGAGGAAGGAGAAGTCGCCCGCGCCGCGGAGCCTGCCGAAAGCCGGCTCGAAGCGAGCGAGCCAGTCGGTCCGAATGTTGTTCAGGTTGCCGTCGATGGCGATCTGTCCCTGTTCCTCGACCGTTCCTTGCACGTCCAGGTGAGCGGCGCCGTTGGTCCATTTGAGGCTCTCGATGGTCCAGAATCCTTGCGCCCGGCGCTGTGCCTTCGCGTCGAGCTGTCCTCCGGGCGCGCCCTGGAAGGCCATCTCACGAAGCGTCAGGGTCTCGATTTCGACTTCCGGATCCCGCGCCTGTCCGCGGACCGTCACGTTGGCGTCGATCCTTGCTTCGAATGCGTCGAGGTTCTGCAGTGTCGTCGGTGATAGCTCTACCGCAGGGCGCGTCTTTCTCGTTTCGCCCGCGGAAAGGCTGGGCCGCATCGCGAAGTACAGATCGCGGAAGGGCATGTTGTAGGCGACGAAGGTTCCATCGATCGCTTCGGAGCTAGGGTCGTAGCGGAACTCGCTCAGCTCGAGATAGCGCTCGATCTGCCCGAGAAGCGCCGAGCCGCTCCATGCGCCGTCTTGAAACGCGGCCTCCCAAGTGCCAGACCCGAAATAAGTAGGGTCAGCGTATAAATCATGGATGGACCCTCTGCCGACGAACGAATCGATTCGGTTTTCCTTAAAGGTCGCGTTTGCCTCTGCGCTTCCCAAGCCTCGAAGCACCAGGTCGCCGGGAAGCGCTGGTACGGTCTTCTCGAGGGGCACCCCTTTTGCGGACAGCGAGAAAGCGCCTTCGCGTTTGTTCCAGTCATAGCTTCCTTGGGCGGCGGCCCTACCTCCCGAGGCCTCCAGCTCGAAAGCGGCAAGATGCACGGTGGAGCCCTCGATACGGCCGGTCGCGGAAGCTTTGTCGATCTTGATGCCGCGAGCGACGAGGTCCGTCCCGGAAGCGGAGAGCTCGACCAGGGGAGACTCGACGGAGCCGGAAACCGAAGCCCTCTCCAAGGCGAACGTCCCGGCAAAGTCCGGTCCGAGATAGTCGCCGAGGGGAACGCCTTCCGCGGCAAAAGTACCGTCGATGTTCCCGGATTCGAAGCTCCACGAACCGCCGCCCTTTAGTCTTGCGGCTCCTCGCGTTGCGGTGAGAGAGGTCGCCGTGAGCTGCTCCCTGTTCACCAGTAGCGCCGCGGACAGAAATGGAAGCTCCTCCCCCTCGTACTGAACGCCAAACGCCTCGAGCAATCCACTGGCCTGCGGATTCCTCGCCGAGCCCGTTACTTGGAATCTGACGGCCGCTGTGCCTTGAAGCTGCGGAGAGATACGATTAAGATCGATGCCAAGCGCTTGCACCTCAAGGTCGAGGGAGTCGCGGTCCGAGCGCCAGGCGCCCCTTGCGGCAAGAACCCCCGGACCGCCTTGGACAAGCGCTTGCTCGAAAGTCAGAAACCCGTCCTTGAACTTTCCGGAGACCACCGCGTCGCCAAGCTCCAGGGCCTCACGGTCCTTGGGCTTCGCGGCGAGCCGTCCCGCAGCGCGGAAAACCACCTCCGGCGCGTTTCGGCTGCCCGCAACCGCCAGCGAGGCGCGCCCGGTTCCGATAAGCGGTCCCAAATCGAACGCCTTCGCAAGCGCGCCGATCGATACGTCGGTGGCTTGAGCCTGCCCGCGCAAACGGCCCGACTTTGGCTCCGTTTCGACTCTGCCCGTGATCCTCGCGCCGTTCCATGTGGCCTCGATCGCGCCAGCCCCTATCAGCGCGTTCGATGCATAGAGATCCGCTTTGACCATCTGCAGCTTTTGGCCTCGAATCGTTGCCGTTGCAGCGCTGGCCGGTCCACGCAGTCGCGCGCCGTCCGGTTCCGAGAAGCTTAGTTCGCCGTGAAATGCCAGGCCGCGCAGATCCAAGTCCTCCTTGGAAGCGAAGCGGAGCCACGGAGGGCATGAGTCCAGGCTCGGCGCGCTAGCGTCCAATAGGCCGGCTATTCGAATGCCCTCGCTCCAGTCCGCTTTGCCCTGGAACTCAGCTTCAAATCTGCCGTCCCGAGCACGGAGCGTGCCGCCCGCTCCCGTTTCCGTGAGCGACCCATCGAAGTGTGCAAGCGAGAATCGGTACCGCTTTGCGACACGGACATTCGTTGCTTGGACGCGTATGTTTCCGGAGAGCCATGCCGGCTCATCCCTTGGGAAGCCTGCCGCAATCGTGCCTGCCGCGCGCATTCGATCCGCTGAGACTTCCCGCAGCCAGGGCCAGCGATCTCCCTCCCGGCCCAGACCGAGGTGCGCAAGGAGCTGCGAAAGCTCGAGGGAGCTCACCGAGGCACGGCCTGCCGTTCCCAAGTCGGGATCGACCCAAATCGTCGCTTCGATCCGGCCGCCGGAGATGGGCTCCAGTGCGGATGCAGACGCCACGAAGCTCTCGCCGACCCCGTCGACTCGAAGGGACTCGATCCTCAAGTCTTTGCGCCACTCCGAGCGTCGCCCGACATCGATGAGGCGAACGGTCGAGTCCCGGATCAGGATCGAATAGGGCAGGCGGCTGGGCTCCTCGGATTCCGGAGGCAGATAGTCGAGCAGCTTGATGCGGCCTTCCGGGTCGCGCTCGACCAACAGCCGCAATCCGCTCGCCCTTAATCGCAATGCGGGACCGGAGGTTCCGAAGGGCGAAGGAAAGTCCAGCTGCAAGCGCCTTGCGGAGGCTAAGTCGATCCCCTCGGGGTCCTCGAGCACGGCGTTGCGAGCGTGCAGGATGCCGTTGCGCCAATCGAGGGAGTACGATTCCGCGCTCAGTCGCACGTTCTCTCCGCGCGTCGGCAAGATCAGGAACATCGGCTTGCCGGGCGAGGCCACCCATTCCGCGCACGCGTACACGTACGCGCCCGCCCAAACGGCGAGCATCGCGAGCGGCGCCCAGAGCACGGCGCCCCCGAACATCCGAATCAATGCTCGAACGGCTCGAACCTCCTTTGCATGTCGGCGCTCTGCGAGCTCCCTGGCCGCATATTCGGAATATCGCTAGTCTGCCTAGTTAAACTTTCCGACGGGCCGAGATCCTTCCACAAGCGCGAGCCTCTCCGCCATAACCTTCTTGCTGAACTCGATCGCGTTGTACGAGCTTCTGACGAACGGCGCGCTGGCGACGAAGGCGAATCCCATATCCTCTCCGATGCGCTCATATTCCTTGAACTCGTCCGGATGCACGAACGTGTGCACGGGCAGATGCTTCATCGTGGGCCGCAGGTACTGCCCGATGGTGACCGCATCCACGCCGACCCCGCGCAAGTCCTTCAGTGTTTCCACGACCTCGTCCCGCGTCTCGCCGAGCCCCAGCATGATGCCGGACTTCGTATAGACCGTCGGGTCCATCTCCTTGACGCTTGCCAGAACTCTCAGGGATCGCTCGTATCTGGCCTGAGGCCGGACGATCCTCTGTAGCCGCGCGACGGTCTCGACGTTGTGGTTGTAGATTTCGGGCCGTGCTTCCAGTACGGTCCTAATCAGCTCGGGCTTGGCCTTGAAATCGGGCGTGAGCACCTCGACGATCGCATTGGGGATCTTGCGGTGCAGCGCGCGGATGGTCTTCGCGAACTGGCCTGCGCCTTCGTCTGGCAGGTCGTCCCGCGCGACGCTGGTTACCACGATATGCTTCAGGCCCAGATCGCTAGCCACCCTAGCCACATTCGCGGGCTCGAACGGGTCGATCTCCTCCCCGCGCCCGACGTGGATCGCGCAGAAGCCGCACGACCGGGTGCAGGTGTCGCCCAGGATCATGAAGGTCGCGGTCTTCTTGGACCAGCACTCGGGAAGGTTCGGGCAGCGCGCGCTCTCGCAGACGGTGTGCAGGTTCTTGGCCCGCATCATCCGGCCGACTTCCTGGATCGTCTCCGGCCGCGGAAGCCGGATCGTCAGCCACTCCGGAAGCCGCTGGACCATGCCCGGATTATGGCACCTCCAGTTCGCATCCAAAGGCAATCCGAACCAACCCGTACGAACCCGAACGAATCCGAGCGCCTGAAGAAGTGGTGCGCGGGAAAGGACTCGAACCTTCACGCCTTGTGGGCACTACCACCTCAAGGTAGCGTGTCTACCAATTTCACCACCCGCGCGGAAGGGGCAAATTATACCTTCGGCATCGGAACGCGAACCTCTAGGTTCGCTTGCCCCGCGAGGTTTCACCTCGCGGCTCGGCCCCGCTCCGATTCGAACGAGAGCCCGCGCGCCAGTTACTCGCGCGGCGCGGGCAGCTTCGGCTCTTCCGGCTCTTCGAAGCAGCCCGCGGCCTTCACCTTCTCGAGCTTATCCTCGAATACCGCCAGGGACCGGCCCTCCAGGTCGTGCTCCCTGCCGTCCAGCAGAGCAGAGAGCGCCCGGCACTCGCCCCTGGAGAACCGAACCGCGCCGAGAACGTGCTCTTCGAACGCCTCGTACGCGATCGGAGCGACCGCTTTCGCGCACCGGGCGAGCGCCTCCGCGAATACCCGAATCTCATACTGCGCGTGGGCCTCCATCCGCACGCCCAGGAAATGAAACAGGTTGTGGAGATCGATGTTCCAGTACCACTCCGTATAGAGAGCGAGCGGCAGGTTGATGCGGGCGAGCTCTCTCGCGACGTTCTTCTCCAAAAGCTGCTCGTAATGCGAGTAAAGCTTCTTTTGATCCTCCTCGAGCGCGGCGATGATCTTCATCGCCTCGTCCAGCGGCACGGTTTCGTCCGCGCGGCCCTGCTTGTTGCGCTCGCTCTGGAAGCGCACCTCGCTCGCCTGAGGCAAGTAAAACTCGTCCCGCATGATGCTGTACCGGCCCGAAATCTCGTTCAACCTGGCGGTGCGGTGGCGCACCCATTGGCGCGCGACGAAGATCGGCATCTTGCAGTGAAACGTGAGCAGCACCTGTTCGAAAGGGGACGTGTGCTCGTTGCGCATTAGGTAGTGGATCAGGCCACGATCCTGGCGAAAACTCTTCGTTCCTGCGCCGTAGCTGACCCGCGCGGACTGCACGATTCGGTCGTCGCCGCCGAGATAGTCCACCAGGCGCACGAAGCCCTTGTCGAGGACTTTGATCTCTTGGTCGAGAAGGGCCTCGGCCTCCTCGACGATCGCGCGCGCCATGCGAGCATTCTGGCACGGACATCCCTCCTCCTATCCCCCTGGGATTCGGAGCGTGGGGAAGGGGGCATCTAGCTCACTGGAGTGTGAGAATTCCCCCTCCCCCTGCCGACCGAACGGCAGGCGAGGGGGAGGGGAAAGCACTGTTGTGAGAGACTCCCCTCCCCCTGCCGGCCGAACGGCAGACGAGGGGGAGGGGAAAGGGGTGGGGGTTCCGGGGCGGTCGTCCGACGCCAGGCTTCGATCGCCGGTCAACCGACTCCGCAGAACCCCCATCCCCGACCCTTCCCCCTACTCCTCGGAGACTCGGAGCATGGGGAAGGGAGTTTTCGACTCTCCGGCATTAGGGTTCCCCCCTCCCCCTGCCGGCCGAACGGCAGACGAGGGGGAGGGGTTAGGGGTGGGGGTTCCCGGGCGGTCGTCCGACGCCAGGCCTCGATCGCCGGTCAACCGACTCCGGAGAACCCCCATCCCCGACCCTTCCCCCTACTCCTCGCAAGCTCGGAGCATGGGGAAGGGAGATTCGGACTAACCAGGACGCTGGGATCCTCTAAGTTGAGATCTGAGACCGCAGAATCTCCGCAGCGGCGTTTAGCGCGGAGTCGAGCTGCGCGGGGTCCTTGCCGCCAGCGGTCGCGAAATCCGGCCGGCCTCCTCCCCCTCCGCCCACGAGCTTGGCGACGTCGCGTACCAGGTTGCCGGCGTGCGCGCCATTGGACTGCGCCTCCGCGCCTGCCTTCGCGACGAGCGAGACCTTGCCGTCCGAGGTCGCCGCCACGAGCGCCACGCGGTTCGGATGGCCCTCCACCAGGCGGTCCGCCAGCAGCGTGGCGTCCCTCATGTCGGCATCGGTAAGCAGCTCTCGCACAAGCTCGACCGGCCCGACCTGGCTTGCTTCCGCCTCCTTCTCGGAGGCCTCCTGGGTTCGAATTCTCTCCAGCCTGCGTCTCTCTTCACGCAGCTGCTCTTGGAGCTTCTCCAGCGCGGGAACGATCGAATCGGGGCTGGATTTGAGCAGAGCGGAGGCTTCGCGCAGGCGCGCTTCCTGCTCGCGAGCCCACTCATACGCGGCCTCGCCCGTGATCGCCTCGATTCGTCGCACCCCGCTTGCCGCGGAGCCCTCCCGAAGAACCTTAAACAGCCCGATCTCCGCGGTGATCCCTACGTGGCATCCGCCGCAAAGCTCCAAACTCAAGGCTCCCGTTCCCGAGGGGTCCGCGATCTCGATCATGCGCACGGTATCGCCGTACTTCTCTCCGAACAGCGCCATCGCGCCGCGCTTCTTAGCTTCGTCCAGAGGCACGTTCTCGTGCGCCGTGACCGGCAGCGCCGCGAGCGCGGCTTCGTTCACGAAGCGCTCGACTCTCTCCAATTCCTCCGGCGACAGCGCCTTGCCGTGCGTGAAATCGAAGCGCAGATGGTCCGGCGCGACTAGCGATCCTGCCTGCGTCACGTGTTTGCCGAGGACCCGCCGCAGGGCGGCGTGCAGGATGTGTGTGGCGGTGTGGTTGCGTGTGATGCTTCGCCTTCGGTCCGCGTCCACTTCGGCAGTGACGTGCTGTTTGAAGAGCCGGCCCTGTAAGTAGCCCCGCGCCTCCTCGTAGCTTTTGCCACCCAGCTCGAAGTCGCCCTCGATCGGTCGGGCCAGATGCACGATTACGCCATCCTGGCGGATGAGGTCCACGACCTCGAACGCGAATCCGGTTCCCCGAATGGAGCCCTTGTCAGAGACCTCTCCGCCGGCTTCGGCGTAAAAGGGCGACTTGTCGAGAGCGAGCACGATCAGACCCTCTTCTTCTTCCGATGGCAGGGCGCCGACGATCTTCGCCTGAGTAGTCGTCTCCTGGAAGCCGGTGAAGACGGTGGGCGTGGGCTTGGCTTCCTTCTCTTTCGATAGGTCGTATAAGTCGTATAGGTCCAATAGGACGGCTACACCCCCGTAAACGGAGTCCCCGGCGTGGGCTGCCTTGGAGCGCTCCTGGGCCTCGGCCAATGCTTTGTAGTAGCCGTCTAAATCGACTTCGATTCCCGCTTCCATGCAGAGCTCCTGAGTGACTTCTAGGGGGAAACCGTAGGTGTCGTAGAGTTGGAAGGCATTCTCGCCGCTTAGAATGATCTTCAGGCCAGGGTCGGACACTCCTTGGCGTTCCTGGATCTCCTCAACTATCGCAGCGCAAACGCTTACTAGCGGCCCAAGCCCTTCACCTTTGTGAGCAATCTCCCACACCCTGGCCCCGAAGTCGAGCATTGCATTGCCCTCAGCTGTACCGCCAGCATGTCGCCGCTTGACGATGAAAAGCAGTTCGCGCCAGGTCACATCGAATATGTCGACTTGAGCTTGAAGTTGCTCGTTTACTTCTTCAATCCAAATCGCTTGGGTCCAAAGGGCATACGCAACTAGGCTTACGAACTCGAAGTAGCCATCATTGACGCTGCGCCTGAACAACCGCTCCTCGTTCCTCAGGGTCTCGACGATCGTCTCCTTTCGCTCGACAAGCTCCGGGTAGACTGCTCCCAAGGAATCCACCACGCCGTCGTACATCTTAAAAAGAAATGGTTCTCCGATACCAAGAACTCGTTGCCCTTTAAGAACGGCCCTGCGAATCAATCTTCTTAGCACGTACCCGCGCCCAGTGTTTGAGGGAAGGATCCCGTCGGCGATGCAAAAGCATGCCGCTCGCGTGTGGTCGCCGATGATGCGCGCGGCTATGCAATGGGGCGCCTCGTCTCCGCCTTTTTGAGACCAAATCGAAACGAGCCTGTCGATGTTGGGAGTCGAAGGATCGTCGTCGAGCAGCGCGGGAGCATTTCCCGACTCCAGCACGATCTCTCCCAGAGTTCGGAAGAGATCCGCGAATAGGTCGTTCTCATAAACCGACCGCTTGCCGGTCAGCGCGGTGATCGTCCGCTCCAAACCCATGCCCGTGTCCACCGACGCGAACGGCAGCGGGTCGAGGCCCTCTTTGGCCCATCCCTTGTCCGGCCGGCCGGGATCCTTCAGGCGTCCCCGCCACTCGTACTGGATGAATACGTCGTTCCAGACTTCCAGCCACTTTCCGGCTGCTTCGTCGCGCTGGAAATCCTCCTTTCCGTAGCCGCGCCCCCCACCCGGTTCCCCCGACGAGTCGGGGTCACCGACCTCCCCCTCGAGGGGGGAGGTGGAGCTATGAGCCTGCCCCTCAAGTGGGGAGGTGGAGCCTGGTGGCGGCTCGTCGTCCGGAACCCAGTAAAACATCTCCGTATTCGGTCCGCAGGGACCGGGCGGGCCGTTCGTGAAGGAGCCTGCGGGCCAGAAGTTCGTGTCCTCGCCGAGCCGGAAGATTCGGCAATCAGGGGCGAGACCTGCGGCCAATAGGATCTCGGACCAATGGCCGTACGATTCGTCGTCCTCCTCGTGGACTGTGAAGCTGAGGCGGCTCGGATCGAGCCCCAGCCAATACTTCGAAGTAAGGAACTCCCACGAGTAGGCGATCGCCTCCTTCTTGAAGTAGTCCCCGAAGCTGAAGTTGCCCATCATCTCGAAGAACGTGAGGTGCGTTGCGTCGCCGACGTCCTCGATGTCCGTGGTGCGCATGCACCTTTGCACGTTCGTCAGGCGCTTGGACGGAGTCTCCGCGAGCCCGCGAAAGAAGGGCTTGAACTGCACCATTCCCGCCCCCGTGAAGAGCAGCGACGTGTCCTCCCGGCCGGTGACGTCGATCGGCGCGAGGGGCGCCGACGTGTACAGGGAGTGGCCCTTGGATTGGAAGAACGCAAGGTACTTTTCGCGCAGCTCGCGGGCGGTCATTCGAAGTCGAAAGAGTACCTTTTGGGCGTCCGATTCCGGGCTAGGGATGCGCCAGGTGTTCGCGTCTCGCGCGGACAGTCGGAGTGCGCGAAGCGAGCTTCGCGCACTCCAGATTGCGCCCCACAGTGCAGGAAGCGATCGGGACCTATGCGGACTCGCCCGGCTTCAGCTCGTAAATCTGGAGGTCCATCAGGTGCTTCGTGAGAGCTCGAACCTGTTCGGGCGTGCCGGTTAGCGCGGGGAAAGTCCCGTGGTGCATCGGCACGACCTTCTTCACGTCAAGCAGGCGGATCGCGACCGCGGCCTCCTTGGGGCCCATCGTGTAGAGGTCGCCGATCGGCAGGAATGCCAGATCCGGCTTGTAGATCTCTCCGACGAGCTGCATGTCCATGAACACGGCAGTATCGCCGGAGTGATAGAAGGTGAAGCCGTCCTCGCACTTGACGACGAACCCTGCGGGATCGCCGAGGTAGGTGATCTTGCCGCCGTCGTCCACGGCCGCGCTCGAATGGACCGCCGTAACCATCGTGATCTCGAGGCCCTCCACGGTCACCGTGCCTCCCTTGTTCATGCCGAGCACGTTCGCGGCGCCCTGCGCGCCCATGTAGCTCGCGAGCTCGTAGATCGCGACGACGGTCGGGTTGTGCCGTTTCGCGAGCTCCGCCGCGTCGCCGATGTGGTCGCCGTGGCCGTGCGTGAGGAGCATGAGGTCCAGCTTGGGGAAGCTCTTTGCCGCCTCTGGGCACACGGGATTGGAGATCCAGGGATCGATCGCGACGTGCTTGCCGCCGGGGGTCTTGATCAGAAAGCCGGAATGCCCGAGCCAGGTGATTTCGAGGCCTGGATGGATGGCGCTCATTAGGAGGTTTTACCCAGCGAGGGTCTCTGGACGTCGTCTGCCCGTTAATTGCGATTAGGCGCGGCCGGCTCGTAAAGTGTCGACGGCCCGGACGGCCTCCATTCGAGCCTCGGCCGAAGCGTCAGGCCATCTCTCTCCACGGGCGCGCCGTGAAAGCGTACGTCGCCCCCGTTCCAGCTCATCCAGTATGGTTCCGTGAGGGGTGTATCCAGCTTCTTGAGAACAATGTCGAGAATGACGGTGCCATCGTGCACGGTTCGCGTCCACTTTTGAAGACGCCAGTAGCCGGACTTCTCGCGAATGCGCATCCAATACCATCTTGATGCTAGCGGAACGTTCGCAAGCTCGATGTCCGAGCCGCCGGAGGGGAGCACGTCCCCGTTCGGCAGTTGCACTTCCAGCATCAGACCACTCAGAGGCTTGTCGGACGGATCGCGAAATCGCAACACCAGCTTGCCCACTTCGCTGAAATCGATCGAGCGCCTTCGTCCCCTGCCTTTTCCGGCCCCGTACGAAGTCTGCGCGTATCCGAACACTTGCGGTTTCCCCCGAATCGGCATTGGGAAGAGCCCGTCTTCGTCCGTGACGCGCCAATCCCAGCCTCCTTCCACCTTAATCTGGATTCGCCTGTTCGCGATGGGTTGGTGGTTAGCGTCCAAAAGCCTTCCCCATTGTTGAGGTGGCCAGAGCACGGGCGCGAGAATCCAGGCGATGATGGCGACGAAGGCCAAGAGAGGGATCAATCCCCAAAACGAACTCGATAGGGCTGGAATCCCATATTCCACATGCTTGCGTTGGCTCTTACCCAACTTCTCGTGGCCCCACTAGGATCATACGACAAGTGCGGCGATACGGTCGAACGCTCTTGGCAGGATTAGCGGGCTTTCGCGCCGTACCCTAGACCCCGTGATCGCCAAGGTCCACTCCGCCACGTTGGTCGGCATCGACGCCGCGCCCGTCGTCGCGGAGGTGGACTTTCGAGGCTCCCAGAAGCCAGAGTTCGTGATCGTCGGGCTGCCGGACCAGGCCGTCAAGGAGAGTTCCTACCGCATCCGCTGCGCCCTCAAGAACTGCGACCTGGACATGCCGACCATGCTCACGGTCGTGAACCTGGCACCCGGCGACGTTCGAAAGGAGGGGACCGGCCTGGACCTCCCCATCGCCGTCGCGATACTTGCGGGAACGGACCAAATCCCGAAGTCCGAGCTGGACGATTCCATGGTGCTCGGCGAGCTGGGTCTGGATGGCGAGCTGCGGCCGATCGACGGCGCGGTGAACGCCGCGCTGATGGCCGCGCAGCAAGGGTTCAAGCGCTTCGTCGTTCCAGAGGAGTGCGCCGCGGAGGCCGCGGTGGCGCGCGGGCTGGACGTTTACGGCATGCGGAGCCTGACCGACGTCGTCGCGCTCTTCAACGGCTCGCCGGCGTTTCGGCCCGTGGAGTTCAGCGAGGCCGAAGCGGCCGCGATGCCCGAGTACGGTGTGGATTACGCCGACGTCAAGGGGCAGAAACACGCGGTCCGCGCTCTGGAGATCGCGGCGGCGGGCGGGCACAACGTGCTCATGGTCGGTCCGCCGGGATCTGGAAAGACGATGCTCGCGCGCAGGCTTCCGACGATTCTTCCTGCTCTGACCATCGAGGAGAGCATCGAGACGACGCGCGTGTACAGCGCCGGCGGCCAAAAGCGGGAGAAGCAAGGACTGCTTTGGGAGCGCCCGTTCCGGTCGCCGCACCATTCCGCAAGCTATGCGTCGCTCGTGGGCGGCGGCAAGTTCCCGAAGCCGGGCGAGGTGAGCCTCGCCCACAAAGGTGTGCTCTTTTTGGACGAGATGCCCGAGTTCGATCGCAGCGTGCTGGAGGCGCTGCGCGAGCCCCTGGAGGATGGCGTCGTGACCGTTTCTCGCGTGCAAGCGACGCTGACCTTTCCTGCGGAGTGCATTCTGATCGGGGCGATGAACCCGTGCCCGTGCGGATTCAAGGGGCTCCCCGAGCAGAAGTGTGTGGGCAACCCCGCAACTTGCGGGCGTTACGCAGGCCGGATCAGCGGCCCGCTATTGGACCGCATCGACCTGCACATCGAAGTCCCGCGCCTGAAGCCGGAGGAGCTGCTCGCGATGCCGAACGGCGAGCCGAGCGCGGCGATACGCGAACGGGTAATCCAGGGTCGAGAACGCCAATGGGCGCGCCTCGGCAAGCCCAACCTCAACGCGAAGATGAGCCCGAAGCAGATTCGCGAGGAGCTCGAGCTTACCGACGAATGCCGGGAGTTCATGCGCTCGGTGATGACGCGGATGAACCTCTCCGCGCGCGTGTTCGACCGCATCCTGAAAGTCGGCCGCACGATCGCGGATCTTGCGTGCGAGCCCGAGATCACGAAGACGCACCTCGCGGAGGCCGTCCAATACCGCGAGCGGATCGAGTTCTAATCCGCTCCACTCCGCCACCCACTTCATTCAATTCGCTTCTTAGCTCACCCCACCCCGCCACGGTGTGGGTTCAATACCGCGAGCGGATCGAATCCTAATCCGCTCCGCTCCCCCATCCACTTCATTCAATTCGCTTCTTAGCTCACCCCACCCCGCCACGGGGTGGGTTCAATACCGCGAGCGGATCGAATCCTAATCCGCTCCGCTCCCCCATCCACTCCATTCAATTCGCTTCTTAGCTCACCCCACCCCGCCACGGGGTGGGTCGTCCTTTGCGCTGGCATGCGGGAACCCACCCCGAGGGCGGGGTGGGGTGGGGTGAGGGGCGGCTCAGGAGCAAGGAAGCTGCCCACCCCGAGGGCGGGTTTGTTCGGCGACAGGAGATGCTTTCCGTTTTCTGACAACACATCCTTTCCACCTCAGACTTAGAGGGTGGTGCAAAGAGAGTTGTCGAGAATGGACGTGAGGAGGCGCGCGGCGCACTTGGTTC
>Ga0187892_10001303_pt1 | contig 57791 bp, 46 predicted proteins | sample MA1701073metaG_FD_139345 | JGI IMG/M metagenome (GOLD analysis project Ga0187892, IMG submission 139345) | Bio-ooze microbial communities from a basaltic lava cave in the Kipuka Kanohina Cave System on the Island of Hawaii, USA - MA170107-3 metaG ...
GCGTCCCCGGAACCAGAGGAAGCCGGAGAACCAGATCCCCCCTATCTCAATCTCGGGAAACCAGACTCAGCCCGGAGACCAGACCGCCAGAATCCCGCGGTTCTCGACAGCCGTTGACACCAGGTATGCGGAACTGCGGAGAGTGTCCGCATTGCGTCGTATATCTGGCAGCATGCAGCCCAGACACTTCAATTGGAAAGCCCAATCATGATCTGAATGCTGTGCGATGAGCCAAGCGGAAAACGAAGCTTTCTGACCAACAAGTTTCACTGTCGGCCATGCAATGCTATGGATGATTCCTTTGAGGACCGCAGTATTATGTCTATAGATTGATTTGCTGGTGGAGACTGCTGAGTACTGTGAAGCTGTCTTGTCCCGTTCGGCGAGTTCAATCAATAGACTCTTGGCCTGTTTCTTGTCATACGTTATCATCGTGTCCTGTGATCACCCAAAGATCCGGTGTTGCAAAGCTTAGGACTAGGTTCATTGTCTTAAGCAATAAGAGTTCCTGATGGTGGACCTCAATCGTCATACTTCCTCCACACATACCAATCCTCCATCTCCAGTTCCTGCGCCCACCTGTCCGTCACGATCCGATCGCCGCGGATGCCAGGTTCGGTGACCTCGCGGAGAATCTCCCCCAGGCGCTTTCCCTCGGATCGATAATGTGACGCCTCAAGGAACGACCCTGATGGGAGGCCGGTCATCTCGGCCACCTCGTCCGCCAGGACGACGTTCATCGCCGTACTCGCTCCATACAACCGTCGTGGACTGACCTCCGCCATTCCAGGATGAAAGAGCACTTCGATGTCGCGTCGCTGGCGCTCGAGATACTCGCGCTGCAACGGCCGGTGGTCCGGCAGCAGGACATGGAGTTCCCGTTCAATGCGAAGGTCAAGGGGCATGCTCGTCAGTTGCCGCGTGAGGCCCTCGTAGAGGAACGTGCTCAGCTCCTCCAGCACGTGCTCCGGTGCGTTCTCGGGAACTTTCTGCCGGAGGTCGCGGAGATCCTGCTGCGGCAGTCCTCGTCCGCGCTCATACGCTGGCACCAGACGATCCTCGAGTGGCGCTTCCCAGAACCGGAGGATCTTCCGAGCTGCGTTGACGATGAAGTGAATGCGGTAGCCCCGATACAGAGGGACGTAGGAGACTTCATGAAACGACCGCTCTCTCGTCCCAAACTTGAGGATCGAGTCGTAGCCGATGCCCCCTCGTTCTTCCACGTGAAGAGGGAAGCCGGACTGCTGCGTTGCACGTTCCACGAGTTCCGTTGCATAGGCCGGGAGCACGAGGGGAGGTTCCGAGGACATCCGTACAGGAGAGACGCGAGAGCATAAGAACTTTGCGCTTGAAGGTGACGAGTGATGTGGTGCACGTCCGTGAAACCTCACGCGAACGGCATCACGTGCGCGACCCACTCGCCCTCATACCCAGGAATCCTGACGGTGCGATAGCGGCCTTCGTAACACCGCTGCAGGTTTTCATAGCGGTCGAAGGGATCGTTGGTCGGCGTCTGAATCCCGTCTACGTCGTGCACGCGATAGAACTCGACGTGATGCGGCACGCTGAAGATCGTCATGGTGCCGAGCAGCATGTCCTCGTTCTCCGCGTCTTCGAGACCGACGATGTGCCGTAGATCGACGACCGCAGGTGAACGCTTCTGCTCTCGGGCGCGCATCCCAGCCTTGATGAACGGCGCTGATGCTTCGTCCTGAGCGCGGTCGTCCAGCGAGCGTTTCTTCCGCTTACCCATAGAGCATCGTCCTGCCGTTGGGCGTGCTCCGGAACCACCGATAGAAGTCGAGGCCTCGCCGGATCAGGGGATAAACGAAACCCGTTCCACCGGTCATGTGCACGGTGATCTCGCTGTAGCAGGTGCCAAAGTCGCGATAGTCGCGCAGCATGCACCCGACCTCATCCTGTGTCATCGCCAGGCCGATCCTGAGCGCGCGAGTGAGCTTCGGATAGCGCCTCGGGATTTCCTGATACGTGAGGTGGCCGCCTCGATAGGCGACCCAAGGCATCCTGCCGCCGCGATGGGTGCGGTGCCACCAGGGGACTTCCGGTCCGTCCATGAATGCCTGCATGAGATCGCTCATGCCGATGAGGAGCGTTCCTCGGCCTATCTCCTTTCACCTGTCTTGCATCTCGGTTGTCGTTCGCACGAGGAGCACGTCGGGTGAAAAGCTATGAGCGCACCCCACGTCACGGCCGTGGTGATGCCACGTGTCCTCGACCGTTCATGAAGATGCTGTCCCTTCGAATACCGTGCTCGTCGGGGATGCCCTCGAAACCCTCCGACGCTTGCCGGACGGCATCGCGCGAACCTGCGTCACGAGCCCGCCCTACTGGGCACTGCGCGACTACGGCGTGCAAGGACAGCTCGGCCTGGAATCCTCGCCTACCGAATACGTGAAGAAACTCGTCGCGGTCTTTCGCGAGGTTCGGCGCGTTCTGAAACGGGGAAGCACGCTCTGGCTCGTTCTTGGCGACACGTACTACCCCGGTGGAGGAATGAGTGAACACGCGACCCAGGCACGGGCCTCCATGAAGCAGTCTCCTCGTGACCCCCAGCTGAAGGTGAAGGACCTGGTCGGCATCCCCTGGCGCGTGGCACTCGCTCTCCAAGCAGACGGCTGGTGGCTGCGGAACGCGATCGTGTGGGCGAAGCCGAATGCCGTTCCGAGTTCTGTTCGCGATCGCCTGGCCTGCAAGCATGAGTACGTTTTCGTGCTTGCGAACGATCGTCGGTATCATTTCGACCTCGATGCGGTTCGCGAGCCGTTCACCTCAAGCACTCTCCGCCGGATCGAACAGCTCGACATCGAACGGCAACCCGGAGGCCAGAAGCAGCGAGACTTCGCGAGAGCGGTACCACCGAAACATCGTGCTCGGGCCCGGACGCACCGAGAAATCCTGCAAAGCCTCGCAAGACGAGCGACGCGTCAGGGAAAGAACCCGGGAGACGTGTGGACGATTCCGACGCGCCCGACGAAGCTCCCGCACTTCGCCGCCTTTCCGCCGGCTCTGGCCCGACGGTCGATTCTCGCAGGCTCGGCTCCCAGAGACTTGGTTCTCGATCCGTTCTGTGGGATAGGAACGACGTTGATTGAAGCGAAACATCTCGGTCGTCGGTATCTCGGGATCGATCTGCAGCCGCGGTATGTCAGACTTGCAATAGAACATCTCAAATCTCAACGACAAGCAGAACTACCAACGCATCGCATCAACAGATCTGCCCTGCCCCTCGGCGCATTCCTCCCCATTCTGTCTTCCCAAGGGGCAACCAATCCGTGACCAGTGCACGCGGAGACCCCATCGCTCAGGACGCACTATTCACGATACAGTGTATTGTTGACATGCATATTCAGGAACAACAAGGCTTATTAAGAACCAACGTTTACCAGGTCCCATGGATGCCGCAACAACACATATACATCCACGTAATGCACTTCCAGTCAGAACACAGTTAGGACCGTGCCATGAAATCATAGGTTCGAGTACTTGCCTATCAGAACGTACACGGCTATACGCACTGGCCCTCGTCGCAGCGGCCACACTATCATGTTCATCAGGAAACCAGCACCGCACGAAAGATCTTCCCGAGGAGGCAACACTCATCTATGCCGCACACCATGGTGAGATTCAGTTCAGAGGCATTCACTGCGATGTGGTCGACTTTGGCGACAAAGGCGTCGTGCCTATCGGTGTTATCAGACCTCTCAACTATGAATATGTGAGATTCTGGAAGCGCGTTTACGCGATCGCTGGTCATTCGCCTTCTCAGCACATTATTGAATCTGATCACACGCGATCACAGTATGTTTTTGTACCTCCGCGCAAGCGCTGGGGCGGCTATGTTGTACCCTTGGAGTCCACCGGCGGAGAAGTACAGCCCCTCCTTTTTGACGCATTCTCTGGTCTGCCCTACCACACGGTGGAAGCGCCGGCACTCGCACTCGAACTTTGGAAGCGGGCGCTACTCCTTCCGTCCAGCTTGACCGAGCATGACGCCGATGCTCGGATCCCAAGACTGTTCCACGGAGACTGCACAGGACTTGTCGCTCTTACCTCTGAATCTACCACCTTGCGCGGACCGTTTGGCATCGGCCTTTTTGCGGCGATTGATTGCCCCAGCGAACCATTTGGCGTCTATGGCGAACCACGACTCACGTGACAGCTCCCCACATAGTTAGCCGTTTGCTATCGTCCCAACCCGTTATCACGGACCATCCTCGGAACGTCCCAATCAACGGTTTCCGTTCTTCCTTGTTCAGAAGCAAGCAGATTTCCGTATGAACCTCTTTCGGCGCGCCTGCCCCGTCGTCTAGAAGTGCAACGACTCTTTCCTGAAAGCGACCACCGAGATTCTCTACATCGATACCAGGGAAGAGACCACGCACACGTGAGCTGCCAATTTCTTCCGGCATGATGACGACCTCGATCCTTGGACGTGCCACGATCTTCCTGATCATTCGTCCCTTTGTCATCGTCCATCTAATTGAGAACAAACAAAACTGACTTGGCGGTCCTATCGCTCCCTCACGAATCGCATGTTGCAGTCGGACCAAGACACATTGAGTAGTAACAGCATGTCGAGTTTGTACTTCCCTCAGAGCCCCCCAGAAGCACTTACTGATGAACACCTTCTCTAATAGAGCCTGTCTAAGGGCACTGACTGGAAGCAATACGCTGCCCGCAATCTTGTCACATGTCCTCTCTTCAACGTCGTACAAGGCAGTCTGCACCGAGCAAAGATGGTTCGGATGTACTTCTCTAAGTACAAGATCCTGAACTCGCTCTTCTTTAGCCCCGCGCCGAACATAAAACAACCGATGAGCAAATTCATGCGCATACGTGAATCTTGCCCGGGGCAGCAATGACCTTTGAATCTTGGAACCGTGCCCCGCCATGAAATCACCAAGTGTCAAATCAGCAATCGCTCGATATCGCCGTCCTTGCAGCTGAATAGTGAAAGCATCGCTCATTGCATCATATTGTAGTCTACCATCAGAACAGAGGTTGTCTACAAGCTCTGGTTTTGGCTTTATCCGGTACGCCGGGGCCTTTAGCGACAGCTGAGTGGGGAAGTTGGCTCTCTCGGCAAGACTGGTGCAGTGCTTCCGTACAAACGCCACCGAATCTGCAATACATAGTGTTGACCAGAAGGCCCGCTTTGCTCGCCTAATGTGGTCTGCGCTGCTCGATTGCATTGTCGTACTTATCTCCGCGCCACATCGTACACAGCTGTATTACGTTCATAGCGTTACCGCCTCGACCAACCTCAGCAGGCACAAGTTCGCAGCCAACCGTGCTCCGAAGTTTCTCGACAATCTCCTGCATGTCATATTCTGGCAATTCGACCCGCCCACATCGATCGACGACGATACTCTTGCAATGAGCTATTAAAGCTGCATTGTCCCCCGCAAACCGTCGCCAATTGTCATCCACCGTAGTGCTAACTATACGAGCAAACCTATAACGAGAATCACGACATTGACTCGGCTTACTCGACCCAGCAACGGTGATGTCGTGGACATATGTGCGAACGTTTACGCTCGAGACTCCGGCCGCGGAGTACTGCGCGCTAAGTAGACCCCAGCGTTGCATAACGAGCGGCGGGTTTGAGGGTGCGGGGGCGACCGGAGGGGGAAGTACCTGGCAGCGTCATGCCGCGGCCAGCAGGACCTTGAGATAGCGCGTGAGCTCTTCGGCCGTCGCTTGGTTGGCAGAAGGGAGAGTGTGAGCATGCCTTGGGGGCGAGTGAGGCGGCCGGCGCGTTGGATGAGGCGCTTGCGAAGCGAGCTGGCTTGCTCGAAGAGCCAATGAGTGGCGCGGTTGCGAGTCTGAGAGGGCCGCACGGGCGTCAGGAACATCTGGAGTTCGCGGTAGAGGTTGTGGGCCAGGACCGCGCAGAGGAGGTAGGCCTGGTTTCCGGTCAGGCGCCGAGTCGGGAGGTAGTCCATCTGGACTTGGGACTTGAGTTGGGCGAACAGAGCCTCCTGCGCTCCACGGCCGTTGTGGAATTCGAGGACCGTGCCCGAAGTCCCCGTTTTGTTCGTGAGGACCACCTTGTACTCGTACTGCCAGTGGAGTGGAGTGAAGAGATCCAGCTGGATCGGACCCTTGCGCGGGACCTTGAGGCGCTGTCGATAGACGATGCAGCGGTAGGACCGCTTCCACTGCCGCGGTCTCCAGGTCGCCTCGAAGCTGGACCAAGTCTCGTTGATGCGCTGCCAGCGGCGGCGCGCTTCGATCTTCTCCTTCAGTTGAGGGAAGCGCTCGAAGGGAACGCTGATCGAGAACTCCAGGCCGGCCTGGTCCAGCCAGAAGCAGGCCGCGTCGCTGAAGTGGGCGCTGTCCAGCCGGGCCTCCAGGGCGCCCCGGAAGCCGCTTTCGCGGATGCGGCGCACGCACTCCTGAATGAAGCCGAGCGCCCCGTTGGAGTCGTGAACATTCCCGGGACGGTGCAGCAGGTCCAGGACCTGGCTGGTCTGCGCCACGGTGCCGAAGAGGGGATAGTAGCTGCGGGCGCCTTTGGCCTTCGGGTTGAAGCCTACGGCGGTCCCCTCCGTCCCGCGACTCTTGGTGGTCAGGACGCTCCCATCGAAATCGAGGGTCAGCCGGGCGAACCCGTGGCGACGCACTCGATTCAGGACCAGCTTCCGGTTCAGCCGGTGCAGGCGCTGGACCACCGCAGAAGTCATCGTGCGCAAGCCTCGGCTGATCGTGGACACGTCCGGGAGGCGTCGCAAGCCGAGCACGCGCAGCACGAGCGGGTCGTCCCGGTAGTAGTCGAGGTCCCGCAGCCGCCGCCACCCGAGGACCAGATGGACCACGAGGAGCAACAGCAGGGTCTCCAGGCCGTAGCTGGTCCGGGAGACGAGTCCCCGAACACAGGCCTTGAGCCGGGCGCGCAGCCGGAGCCGCTGAAAGAGCGCCTGAAACAGGACCAGGCCGGAAAAGGAGGTCAGGTCTTGCTCTTCGTACTGGACTTTCGGTATGCTGTGCACCGTAGTTCGCAAGCTTCTCCGCGCGTACTTCATTGGGCTCTCCTGCGACTATGTGTTTGCTGACAACAACATAGTGTGTCGCAGCGAGAGCCTTATTACTTGGTTTCACAGTAGATGTATTGCGAACCACCATGCGAAACGGTTCGCTTTGCGAGCTCGTGAATCTCACCGATGGTGAGGTTCGAAGAACATCTCAGGAAGGGCTCCAATCGGCTCTGCCCATCGTCCTGTGCATTGGAACGGCCTTCCCAGGGGCTCCGTCATGCAACTACAGGGTAGACTGCGGGACGTAGTTGCGAAAGCCTCCAGCAGTTCTTTGATACCGATGCACGTGCTCTCCAGTTTCTCAGGGTTTCTCAACAGCCCGCGATCCTGGACATGCCGCCAAATCGCACGGAGCGCTGCAACATACAGGACTTGTACTTTCTCGAGGTGGATAGCATGTGCTTCGCAGTTCTTCTCGCATTCATGGCTACCGACTAGCTTGGCTAGCGCACCCGTGTAGAATAGACCATCACTGATGAATATGAACAACTTCCACAACCCCATGTACCTCGTCTCGGCCTCTCGAAGTGCAGCATCGGCTCTCTGGCCGAAAAACGATGGCGGTGCAAGAGGAGTCTTGTCGCGGTAGCTCCTTGCGACCTCCTCAAGGTTCCAGACTTTGCCGTGGGGCGATAGGACGAAGCGAAACTCGGGATCTTTGTACAGCTGCTTGTAGGGCGGGGCCCAGACTATGACGCGTCGGCATTGGCGCTCCGCGATGTCTTGGAGAATCTTCTTCTCTGACTCTTCACGCAATACATCAAGTCTCCCGAGAAGGTCTTCGAAAGTTTGAAATGAATGCGCGAGATAGTTCTCCACCCCCCATCCGAGAACCTGGAGGAACGGAGCAAAGAATCGCGAATCCAAGGAGGCCGCAAGGAATCGGAGTAAGCCTTCTGTGGCATCTGTATCCCGCCCGTCAACTTCCAGAGCATCTGCAATTCGATCTCCGGGGATTACCATCAACGGGCGATAGACCCGGCGTTCGCTCAGTTTCCGGGCTATGGCAACCGAGTCACGCGCTTGGGAGCTTTTCGCCTCACGGGCACAAAGGGCGCCAAGGAACCCAGAATCGCTCGCTAGTGTTGTCGCTCTGTCAACACCAATCTGGTAGAGCGAGGAGAGGTTCCTATCCCCAGTCGACTGAAAGAAGGCAGCTCGCGAGATCATAGCGACACCGGATTGCACTACGCGGTGCATTACGGCCTTCTGGTGTATCTCGTACCGAAGATCCAGCAAACGCAAAGCGTCATCAAATGTATTACTTCGCACAGTACCGCGCTTATGATCGTAAAGGTCAAGGACACAGTAAAGCTTGCCGTCAGCCTCGTCTCGCCTAAGAACATAGTGGTCCAGGAAGGACAGGTCGACCCGCCGAGTGATGCCCAAACCCGCCATGTCTCGCAAGAGGTAGTCCAATAAATCGGCACTGACGGTATTGCCAATAATGTCGTGGCGGTATGGCTCATACCAGGTGGAGTGGAGAACCTGTCTGGCGTCAGTTCCACTATTTACCGGTTCGGGACCCAAACCCCACTCGTTTGGCGTCATGACAGCGAAGGATTTGCGAACAAATGGTAGGCTGTTGCCCCGCGGTCGATCATGAAGCAGGAGATGGAACATAAGATGACCAAGTACCTCATCCTTGGCGTTTGGCCATGTTCCCTTCTGCAGTTCTGCCCAGAGATAACGTGTTCTTGCTTCTTGTTGTGTTTCCCATTGTTGCGTACATTCTAGCAGGGCGTAGAAGGCGGGCGAGTAGTGTTTCAAGACTTGCGCCACGACAGACTGTGCGGGATCAAGGAGGATCATGAACAGAGCAGGATTCCGTTCGTAGTCGTCATGTTTTGGGTAGGCTCCGTACCACGACTTTATCTTCTTATCATAGTGTGGCACCTTATGGCTTCTCGTTTCAATATCATGAGAGAACGGTCCGTGGGTTATGTCATGCACTAGAGCGCCCAGGCTTATGAGGATCTCGGAAAAGAATGAGATTCGTAACGAGGTCTCGTCGGTGTTTGCTTGTCCTTTCGAGCGTGACTCGTGAGTGATTAGCACGTTATTCAATAGTCCTGGCGGCAGTATTGCGATTGACGAGTCTAGTAAGGTGTTTCGCTATCCAGCACGAACCTAGGCTGTGAGCAAAGCGAGTATGGGTTGCAGTTCGGAATAGTAGAGGGATTACGCCAAGCTGCATTATGCTGCCAAGCCGTTGGAATTCTGGAGCATCGATCACGTCACGCTCAACCTGATTGAGGTGAATGGTCCCGTGGATATTGTCATGGAACTTGTGGACGTTCTCAAATACTGAGAGGCGTTCGTCCTTCATGATCCATGGCGGCGCGTCTATCGAACTGCTGAATGCTGGCATCGTTTCTCCAGAAACGAGACGAACGCTCTGTTTCTCCGAATGTGGGGGGACAGCACGGTGCTGCCCTAAGGACAACTACCACCCAGCGACCCTTATCAAAGAGAGGCCGCCAAATGGCAAATCATCGCAGGAAGGCCGGTTGTGCGCAACGATCGAGAGAGGCTGCCTGAAGAGCGGGGTAGGGCTCTTGCGTGCGGCCTTCGACTCGGATCGGTAGGGGCGTCGGCGTTGGAGACGGTGCTTTGCGGGTGGATCATTCGTGGGGAATGGGGCTAACCGATGGACCTATGGTAAGATACGCGCTCCTGGACATCGTGTCCGGAATCCTCTGGACACCCATCATGCCCCTGCGTAGCATCCGCCTGAACTGAGGGAGTTTCTTCCCTGGAGAATGGAGCCCTGGGCCGGTGCGATCATGTGCGTCGATATTCTTCCGGTTTGATGGGCGCTCAATCGTTCGGCCATGCGACGGGCTTTGCACGCACGCCATGCTGAAAACACCTGAGGGTCACGATCATGCCCGCACCGAAAACAGTCGAAGAGCGCGATAGCGCGACCGTCCCTTCTCTGGACAGGACGCGCTCGGGAAGCGCACAATCCCCCCACTTTGCTGAGGGAGGCACCGCGATGCCCGAGAATCCAGCCTCGCCGACCAGGCGGAAACCGGCGAGACGGCGCATGCCGAGGAAGGCTGAGGCCAGGAAGGTCGACTTCATCGACAAACTCAAAAGCCAGCAGGTGGTGGACGCCCCGATCGAGGACATCAAGGTCGACGACATGACCTTCCAGTACCGACTCGGCGCCAACGTAGGCGACCTGAAACACTCCTTGGAGAAGGAGGGCCAGCGCGAGCCGGTCGACCTCACGGGGAACAAACCCTACCGGATCATCGACGGCTTTCGTCGGGTCCAGGCCATCCGGTCCCTCAACTGGTCCACCGTGAAGGCCTTCGTGCACCGAGGCATCTCGGACGACGAGGCGCACAAACTCGCGTTCATCAAGAACGTCGTACGCAAGAACCTCTCACCCATGGAAAAGGCGAACGCCATCTACCAGGCCAAGCACCGCGGGATGAAGGAGAAGGACTTGGCGCAGGAGTTCGGCCTCTCCGAGAAGCAGCTGGGCCGGTACGAAGCGCTGCTCGACTTCCCGCCCGAGGTGCAGAAGCTCCTGGACAAGGACACCATCTCGATGGCGCACGCCAAGGTCTTCGCGGACTTCAAGCCAAGAGACCTGGATGGATGGGTGGAGAAGATCAAGGACGGTCAGTCAGCGAAGCAGGTGAAGCGCGAACTTCGGAAGGCATCCGGAGCGCGCAATCTCGGGAAGAAGAAGCTCTACCTGAAGCGCGAGAAGAACTCCGTCCGGGTTTACCCCTTCGTCATCGCCAAGGACTCCCCCAAGGACGAGCGCGAGCGCGTGAGCAAGCTCCTGCAGGAGACGCTCGAGCAGATCAAGGCCTGGGAGTAGTTCGCACTCCATTCCGTGCAACGACCGTGGTCCCTCGCCGGGCGAGCGCGTAGCCGTTCTCGGTCCGTCGGAGGTAACCTCCCGCGGATAGCGCACCGACCGCGGTGAACGGCATATTGTGTTTCACGGTGATCGCGCGGAGCTGATCCAAGGATACCTGACCACCGCGTGCTCGAACCTCGTGGCAGATCGCCTCGGCTCGACGCTTCACGTCCGCATCCGAGAGGCGCCGCGGTGGCGCCTTCGACGCAAGCACGCTCTCGACGGCCGCCAGACTCGCCTTGAGCTGCCGGCGAACGCCTTCCATTCGTACTCGTTCTGATCTTTCCATGATGGATGCAAGAACGCGCGGCCCTATATAAATCTTGTTGCCCCCTTCCCAGTGGTGCTTCGCCCGCGGGCATCCCCATCAATAGGCACGGGCCCAAGAACACGCTCTCACGCCTCGTCTACTCCGAAGACTGTTGGCCTACTGCAGGTATTGCTTCAGACGTCGCCTTGCCCGATGCACGCGAACGCGAGCGCCCGACTCCGACACGCCGAGCGCTGATGCAAGGTCGGCATAGCTCCCTTTCCAGAAGTAGTATGCGCGAAGCGCGTACTCATCCTTCAGCGAGAGCATCTTCAAGGCTTCGGCTAGTCGTTCAAGCCTGCTGAGGTCCGGTGAGTCATTGCTTGCGTCTGGCCCAGCGGGGTCATGATCGAGAGGTACTATCCGTCTTCGGGTCCAACGACTTCGCCATGCGTTCAAGCCCACGTGCGTCGCGATCGTGAGGAGCCACGGTACCGCGTCACGAGGAGGTCCCCTGCACCGGATTCCTTGATAGGCGCGGAGATAGGTTTCTTGAACGAGATCGTCCAGAGGGTGGTCGCGCGTCACGTAGGTCCGAAGGTGGTAGCTTACGAGAGGCATGAGCTGCGTGAGCGTCTCATCCAACGACGGATCAAGGGACATGCAAAGGAAGAGCGACTGCAGGGTAAACTGCTTTCAACCGACTTGCGTGTTACGCTCGGGGATGGAAAGGGATCAGGCAGCGGCGTGATGGTCGCGCAGGGACAGGGTCACCCGATTCGGAATCAGCAGACCTGCCTGGACGAGCTTCCGTTCGACCACGGTCATCGCGGCGTCATCCGTGCAGACCACGACGACTCGCGTGAATCTCTCCGCGAGATCGTTCCGAACGTTCGCGATGACGTCCGACTTCCCCGTTTCGATCTCGATCCCGACGCGTTCCGTTCCACGCTCGGCCAAGAGGTCGACGTATCCGCCCTTCCGAGGAGCTTCGAGCGTCACACGGTAGCCCAGGCCTCGATATCTGGCCGCGCATCGCCGCTTCCAGAACTCATGAGCCATGGACGCACGGGTAGCCTCCAGCGGATTCGGCCCCAGCAGTGCTTGTCCCGTCTGCGTCGGCCGCAACAGCACCGTCCGCGAGCCATTCACGATGACGCTTTCGCTCGTCAGATGGACTGCGCGGAGCAGCTGGTTCTTCCAGCGGTTGCCCTGATCCACGCTCACCCCGAGACGTTCATACCGACGCCTGACGCCATCATCGGGATGCTGAACGACATCCAGGAGAAATCGGAATAGGCCATCCTCTCCGGAGAGATCATCGCGCCGAATCGGTCGAACATGGTCCGTCGTTCCCAATGGAACTCGTTCCTTCCCCGAATCCACCGAATCACCCGTCTTCGACCGCAGACGCTCGTCGGTCACTGCCCCCTTCTCCACGGGCACCAGCGGGAACCTGATCAGGAAGGGCCTCGGCCATCGCCCTTGCAGCTTCACCACCCCATACCCGACGGGAAGCATGCTGAAGTGCCGTCGCTCGTCTTCCTCGACCAACGAAAGGGCACCCGCCTGACGGACGTCCGCGGGGTCCTTCAGGTTCATGCAGATGCTCGTATACGTGTTTCCGAGAACTGCGCTCGAGATCAGGTGCGGGTGCTGATCGACGATGACGACCGCGATCCCCAATTCACGACATTGGCGAAGGAACTGTTCCGCGATTGATTCCTGCGCGTGGTGTTGGCCATAGAAAACGTGGTGCGCTTCCTCGATCACGACGACGATCTTCAGCTGTTCCCGATCGGGAGCTTGGAGTCTGGTGTGGAACAGCCAGAGCAGCAGGCTTGGAATCAGAAAGCGCTTCGCATTGTCATTCAATCCGTTGAGTTCGATGATCGTGTTCCGTTGAAGGAGCTGTCGGAAGAGTGCTTGTTGGTCTTCGACGCTCGTGCTCCAGAGATCAGCGAACGAAAGACTCTGCAACGCTCGAAGGGCGGACGCTCGCCATCCTCCTGCTCGGCCCTGGATCGGCACCTGCTCCACTTGGGCAACCAGGTCGCGGACTTGAGGTGCGGGATTTCGCTCGAGTGCAGCTGCAAGCGCCTGTTGCACGAGACTCTTCGCTCCGTCTCCGAGGGAGTAGGCGCTTCCGAGCACGTCAACTTGTCGCCCAACGTGGAGGTGCGGCTCGACGCCGGGAGGAGGGATCAACGGGTTGAAGAAGAACGGCGAAACGCTTCGTCCAGGAGTGTAGACGGAGGCGTGGGCATCCAAGAGCGGCACGAGATGCCTTGCGGTGCGCTTCCAATCGAGGAAACAGAACGGAACCTGATGCTTGGCCAGTTCCCTGAGCAGGTGGAACGTCGCGTTGGTCTTTCCTGATCCACTCCTCCCGAATACGCACAGGTGGCCGAGGAGTTCCTCCCGAGTGAGCATGAAGGGTCCGCGGTCCTTGTCGTAGACGATCGTCCCGAGCGGGAGGTCACCGCTGCAGAGCTTGCTCGGCGGCGGTGGAAGGAGGAACCGATTCTCGACGTCTCCAAGGATTCGTTGCGCCGTCGACCTCACCTGTTGTTCCACAAGGGATCGGGTTCGCTCGTCCACCAGGGGCAGCGCTCGGCGCCAGCGTGCAACCTCCTCAGGCAACACCGGCTCCAACTTCCGCAGCAGGTTCTTGATGTCCATGGTCATTGCAGATGGGCGTGCTGCGCGAGGAGACGGAGGAGGCGCTCGTGGAGATCAGCCTCTCGGACCACGTGCGCAGCGATCAGCTGGCGCCGTTCCACGTCGAGGCGGAGCAGCTTGTTCTTGAGATTGTCGCGAGTCTTCAAGCGATACGCGAAGACCATCGGGTTGTACGTCTCCAAGGCAAGGAGGTCGCTGCCGACGTAGCACTCCGCGCGAAGGATGCGGTCCATCAGGTCGCGGTGCATCTCCCGGCTTCCTTCCAGGCGCTCACCGATGAAGGCGATCTCGCGCTCGAGCAACGACAGCGGCGTCGTTTCCTCAGCTTCCCGAACCCGAGACCGAATGTCCCGTACCCGCTCCTCGAGGCTCTCCGTTACCGTGGTCATGGTGGCGTTTCGGCACGGCGTAGCAGGTCTTGGAGCTGTAGCCCGACCTCCGTCAAGGCGTACCGGGGATGCCCTCTTCCGCGGAACCAGAGCTGCTGCACGATGCCGCGCTCGCGAAACAGCTTGACGATGTCGCGGACGTTGTTGTTGCTCATCCGAATGGCGGGATTCTGGAAGCGGGCTCGACGCTTCATCTGGCACGGCTGAAGGACGCCTTCGATGGCCTTGAGCACCGCCGCTCGGTGGTTGAAGCTCACCCACCCCAACAAGGACGCGATCTCCGCGTTGATCGTGACTGCGGGCGTTTCATCCGGACTCAGCATCTGGCGACACACCTGACCGAGATCGGTGACGGCGTAGACGCGCCCTCGTCGTGCTTCTGGGTTGAGACAGCGGACGAGCTGATAGAGGCTCAATTCCCAGAGCACGTCGCTGCATCGGCTGAGGGCGAGTTTCGTCTTCGTGGAGAGCTGCTTGACGGTGCACGGATACAGAAGTGCTTGCAACAGTTCCTGACGTCGGACTCCTTCCTGGAGCCACGCATGGGCTTCGCTAGGATGCATGTAGGCATACCTAGCCGGCTAGTTCTCCTCCTCGTTAGGTCTCTTGGCGGGACCCTTACGAATTACCCCTGGGGAATAGGATGGAGCTGCCTTTGGCTTATGTCATTTGCACCGATTTACTCACGAAGAAGTCGACGCGGCCCCATTCCCGAAACGCTTAAGTAGCCTGCTAGCTCCGCCACGTTCGCGGGAGATGCGGTCTCCAATCGGTCCTCCAAGCACGAGGACCAGCTGCGTCTCTCGCTTCTTCTGTTTCCGCACCCCTTATGGTGGAAGTCTCTTATATAGATTGGGGGCAAACGTGGTGAGTGGAAACGAACGTCGGTTCAACGCTTATCTAGGCAATTTCACACCGGTGCATGATGACGACTACACGTTGTGCGATGTGCCGACGCGACCTGGCGCAAGGAACCGACGTTCTCGGACTTCAGGTGGGGGTTCTCGGGCCTCGCGGCTTCATTCCACTGGAGGAACTCACCGTTTTCTGCTCAGAGAACTGCGTCCGGGACTACGTTACGGAGAATCCGCCGGATGAAGCGCGAATCCCATAGAGAGATCGTAGATCGTAGCGGTGCGCCTTCACTTGCCGCAGACGCACTGGACAGCAGCTACTACATTATCATGCTGCCATGTAGGAGCGTCGGCATCTTCCAGGCCATTCACGTTTCTCTCCACTTCCGCAGCAACTCGAACTTCTCTGTCCTGAGCTTCTCCTCGTAACGTTCTCGATTGCGATTGGCGCGAGTGAGAAGGGCGTACACCGCCTTGACGGTAACCCCGAGATGGATGGCGACTTCGCGTTCTCGAAGTCCATCGCGATAGTGCAGCACGACAGCATCCCACTGCCGCGCCCTGAAGGTCCTCGGAGGGCATGCAACGAATCGCTCAAAGTCGATTTGGTTGCGGTCACGATGGTCGTGCGCCTCGCTTTGATTCTCGGTTGGTGGGGGAGCGTGATTGCACTTCCTCATGATTACAGCTCCTTGAGATGCCACGGTATGTCAATCAGGACGAAGGCCCACCGAGAGGATCCGCTCCGAAGAGACGTGTTAGACCGACCGCACCACATCGCCTAGCCACTACCGCGAACGACGCCGTGCAGCTGGAATCATCGGGCCTTCGCGCTTTCTCAGCTGGTCGCGGAAGCGCTCCCTGAGTTCGCCCTCATCAAGCTCAACCCCCCAGGCAACAGCCAGAGCCACTAGCGCATCGACTTCTCTTCCGCACAGATCGGAGGAGCCGGGCAACAGCGTCTCCAACTCCTTGGTTTCACGTATACTTGGAGCTTTTCTCATGACCAGGCATCCTGCTCGTAGCGCCGTCACACGTTCATAGCCGTTGTCCAACGCTATTATAGATGCTTTCCCTGCACAGACTGTTCCTCTCCATTCAGAATGTCCATTACATATTGTAAGTCCTTAGGTTACAGCATTCCGCCGACGTGGCTCGCGGCTCCGACGGTTTCCGGGTTCGGCTTCCCAGCTTGGAACAGAGGAACGAGTGAAGTACCATTGGACGACGTGGTCAAACGCTATGAGCTAGTACCAAAACGCTTAAGAGGCTGGTCATCCAATAGAGAGCCGATGAACAACGCGTACAGCACCAAAAGGTCGAGGGTAGAGGATGCCATCGCGCGAGAGCAAGCACGACGCGCACAGCTGGCTTCTCCTGACTACGAGAATCGGCTGAGGCACTACATTTCCACCGCCTACAGCTACAGCCGCCTTCGCGGTTGGCCCCGTGATCAAGCTCTTCGTCAGGCCGCTGAGAGTGCCTCAGACGACTATTGGTTTCGGTATGACTGGGACGTAATTCACCTGCACCTCACTCCCGAGGAATGGCCTGTCTCGGGGTTGTTCCCCCCGACACTGGAAGTCAGTTCACGTCTTGTGGATGCCGCCGAGAAATGACGCTTGTACGGCTACCGGCATAGGCACTCGATCGACGCGGAAGTGAAAGAAAGGCTGCTCTACCTAGTGAGATGTCGTGCCAGAGTATCTCGCCACACTCAGAATCGAGACCCTGACTGGATCCGATATGGTTACTGTTACCTCGCACGCAAATCATTCAATGATTGGTGGTTCCCTCTATTCGCGGAAGATGTGTACAACGATCTCGAGCGGGCTTTCTACGAGAGCTCTCGCATCCGAGGAACCCCACGGAGATCACCTGTGAATCATGGACATTAGTCATCTGACGACTCCTGCGATCTCGATTGCCGCATTCGACGAGATCGACACAACTACCATTTGTTCCTGGGTCAACTCATCGACTATCCTTCAACTCATCTCCGGCGATGCAGGAGAACGCCTAACGCCTCAACTCCTTCATCGTTGGCGCGCCGACAGCCAGGCGTCGCTGACCATCCGTTCGAATGACGCACCCATCGGGTTCTGCACCCTGTCTTCAACAGAGCATGACCATCTCCCAGGTCACATCGAGCTTTGTCACTTCATCGTCGCTCCATGGCTTCGCCGTCGCTACTTTGGAACCGTTCTCCTACAGTATGCCCGCCTTTACGCTGCGCACTTGGGTAATGCGTTTCTTCTTGGCAGGGTTGTGCCTTCCAATGAGACCGCTGTTTCCTTTGTCAGATACAATCACTGGCGTGACGTTTCCGCTCCTCACCTTCCCCACACCTTTCTATGGTTCTCCTATGAGCTCCGAAACACTGAAGCGTGCTCAGACGAACTTCCATTCCCTCCTCAAGCAGGTTCTCTCCAAGTACGAAATCACTCCTGATGAACTCAAACGAGCAGGCCTGTCCCAGCAGCATCTTTCCGACCTAAAGACAGGACGATACCGACCCAGCGCAGACGTCCTCCGGACAGTGCTGAGTCTTCTCGCACGCGAGCAGGCGACGCTTCGGGAACTTACGCAGATCCTCTTGATGGGTACTGCACTTGACGCCTTTGAAGATGACCCGGGTTGGATGACCGCGATCGAGTTCCTTCCACTTCCCTTTGATCGGACTGAATTGGAGTGGAGACCAAACCTCAAGACTCGCTGCGTCGTCACTGACAAACTAGGAGAAGTCGTATACCCGGAACTCTTCGACCTGACGTTGCGACAAATGAAGGACTGCGGCACGAACTACTTCTACTTTCTTCCAAGGTCGCCAGACTTTCCCGATGCTAATCCCGAGAGAGACAAGATGCTCGCGGGTCTTGCCTCGCGCAGCTCCCACGAGCGGGAGCTCATAAATGACCACGCTTACTTCATCAAGTGCTCGAGCGCACTCTTTCTAGCGCGTTTTCGCATTGACAATATTGGATTGCCTGATCAGGAAGCCATGTATAGCTTGGGCCCGCCACACAAACACAAGCCTGTTCTTCTCGAAGTTAATGGCGATGCACTGGAAAGGTTAATAAACATAGTGGAACCTATCCGCATTGCCGCATTGCGCGCACGCGAACGAGGATTGCACAAAGGCCCGCTAGGCCGAAGTGATCTAACCTTCGACCTTGACTGTTTTCAGCCAGAAGAAGTGTGAGTATGACACGTAATACCAGTACAGAGCCAAGACTGTTTGATGTTGTAGCCATGCTCTTTGTGGCAACACTACTAATCTCGAACATTGCGGCCCAAAAGCTTTTTGCGTTCGGCTCAGCGACGTTCACAGCTGGCATCATCGTCTTTCCGGTGACGTATATCTTTGGGGACATTCTCACAGAGGTGTATGGCTATCACCGAACGAGGAAGGTGATCTGGACTGGATTCTTAGCAAACGGGCTTATGGCCGTAGTTCTGTGGATCGCTATCGCGCTTCCGGCTGCGCCTGGATGGCCGTTGCAGAAGGAGTTTGAAACAGTGCTTGGGCTAGTGCCTAGGATAGTGGGCGCGAGCATTGTTGCGTACTGGATTGGTGAGTTCGCCAATTCTTATATTCTTGCCAAGTTGAAGATTCTAACAAGAGGTAAATGGCTGTGGACACGGACAATTACCTCGACCGTTGCTGGGCAACTATTCGATACGACTGTTTTTGTCCTTATTGCCTTTGGTTTCGTATTCCCGGCGCCATTGTTGCTCAGAACGATCATATACGGATGGCTATTCAAAGTAACGTATGAGGTGATCGCAACGCCGCTGACATATGTGGTTGTACGTAGTCTTAAGAGATATGAGGGGATTGACCACTACGACTACGGAACGGATTTCAACCCATTCGCTCTTCGCGAGCAGCGACGCAGAGAGGCCTAAAGGCAAGGCAATGACAGAACTCAACCGGTACTATACCTGCCCTTTAGGCCATGTATTGGTTGCAAGGCGAGAATCACGCGAGCACACTCGTGGGAACGGCAAACTGAAAAGGGACCACCGGCTGGCGGCCCCTCCGCGCAGAACCCGCGGCCAGAAGAACTCCCCCTCTCCGGCGACGTCTTCTGGAACCCCCAGGACCAGGCCGCGCCCTACACGCTGATATTCAACCCGAGGCAGTGGACCCGCATCCGCCCCGTGGCCGTGTCCCGGTTCCGAGGCTGGCGCTACCTGGATCCCGGGACCGACGCCCTACCGGCTCCGGCTGAGAAAGCTCCCATCGCCCACGGACGATGGTTCCGCTTCTCCAAGAACTACTTGAAGTAGAGCGCAACAGCGCTGGCTCTTCTTCCCCCACCGGCCGTGACACTCCTAAGGGAATCCGTGGAACCATAGCGAATGCCGTAGGTGTCGGGCGTCTGGTGTCGGGGATGTCTCAGGCCACCTCCGACCTGAGGAATGCGCGCTGGTGCGGACCACTCAGGAACGCCTGACGCTCGAAAGGACGGCTTCCGTGAACTCCATCATCGTTCCCTCCACGTGGCATGGCGGTGACATCGAGCCGGGTACTTTCCACGTACGTGGCTGTGGCGCATCGCCTTACGGACGGCCGGACGAGCCGGCGCCTGACGGCGATCGCGGGATGCAGGATGACGCCGTGACCAACGTCGTCACCGACCAGACCACGGTCAACCGCTGAGCAGGTCAGGGTGGGTCGGCCAGAGGACTCGGCTGGCCCACCTACTCACCGGGGAAACAAGCAATGCCTACGCACCTTCTGCGAGGGAGCTTTCAGAGTGGCACGCGATACTACCGATCCAAGGACGGCCGGCACGTCTTCGCCTTCGAGTTCCTCAACGGACAGTCCCCCATCGAGGTCTACTGCCGCCAGCACCCGGGCTTCAACGGGCAGGACTCGGACCCAAGGAAGACCCACCTCTACGCGTCGGGAAGGCTCTGCTTCATTGCGGGCCGAGAGCCTCGAACGCAGGCCCGCGCCGAGGAACTCGCCGCTCAATGGGCGGAGTACTTCCTCGAGTACCGGAGAACGGGGCGCGCTCAAACCTGAACGTGACGGTCAGCCGGTGATGCGGATGGCCATTCCAGCCTACCAACGCATGATGGAGACGATCGCGTCACGGAGACCGGAATCGGGTGGTCTCCTCTTGGGACCGATCGGATCCTCCGAGATCACCGACTTCTTCTTCGACGCCGGCGGCACCTGCACCAACGCGACGTACACCCCCGACCACGTGACGCTGCAGCGCCTCATGCGCGAAGTGTGGATTCCCAATGGCCTCGACATGAAGGGGTTCGCCCATAGCCACCCGGCGGGGTTTGACCGGCTCAGCGCGGGTGACATTGACTACGTCGGTCGACTCCTTCGGAAGAACGCGGACATGGAGGTGTTTTCCGCGCCCATCATCCTGCCACAGGCATTCAGGATCGTGCCCTACGTCGTCCTTCGCGCCGCTCCACGCACGCCGGTTCGAGCCAGGCTCACCCTCTTCTGAATCGGATCACTCTGTTCTGAAAGGACGTACTGCAGTGAACTTCGACCGGATTCTCTACAGCATCGGCGTCGACCGCATGCAGCTGTCCAAGGTCGTGATTATTGGCGCTCAGCCGAATCTCGCCCGAAACCTCGTACGCTGCGGGCTCGGTCACGTCGTGTCCATCGACTTCGACCGGACAGGTCCTGAGAATCTCCAACGACAAGACTACTCCCGTGCGGACATCGGCCGCCCCAAGGGGGAGGTAGTGGGGCGGGAAGTCCTGGGCATCAACCCCGACGTGGAAGTTCAGACGTATGACAGGGACTTCTGTGAGATGTCGAGTGACGAAGTCCAGGAGATCGTCGGGGACAGTGACCTGCTGATCGGTGCCACAGACTCGTTCTGGGCCCAAGCCCGCGTCAACCTCGAGGCGGTCCGGCTGGGCATCCCCGCCCTCTGGATCGGTCTCTATCGACTCGGCAGGGCCGGCGAGATCATCTACTACGTCCCCGGGCTCACCGCCTGCTTTCGGTGCGTGGCCAGCTCCCGGTACGCTGCCTTCGCCGCGGGTCGCGCATCGGTCCCGAGCGAAGGGGGAACGATCTTCGACCTCCAAATCGTGGACGCCATCGGCGGTCAGATCGCGGTGGGCATCCTGACCCGAGGCGCTCCCAACCGGTACGGTCGTTTGATCGATCAGTTGGGCAACCGCAACCTGCTCCAGGTCAAGATCGACCCCGAGTACAGACTCGGCGACAAGGATATCTTCAAGCAGTACCTCGGCGACCACCCGGCCCAGTTCTCGTTCTCCACGATCGCGCTCCCGATGGAGGTCGACCCCGAGTGCCCCGACTGTGCCCCGGTCCGAGCGGAGGGTCTTTCGAGGTCATGAGGCGCATCATCAAGCGCTTCGCGGCCACCGACCGTCTGGGGCATCCGCTGCTGACGAACACGGAGCGGCTGGCCGATGACGGCAGGGGGCGATCCTACGTCTCCACGCAGCGCACCGTCGTCGGCTGCCCAGGATGCCGACGTCCGATTTCAGACCTGAGCGAGCTCCATGGACGCTGCGACTACTGCCGAGAGCGGCAGATCTGCGGTCACTGTGAGACGCGGTGCAACGCCTGCGCGCGGCGGCTCTGCTGGCGGTGTCGGCGAGGCTTCGTCGGTCCACCAGCGGTCGCGACGTGCCCCACGTGCTACACGCGGCTCCGCAACCGGCAGCTGCTCCAGGACCGCTTCGCGTGGCAGGAAGCGGTCTTCCGCAGGCGGATGCTGCTGCAGCGGGAAATCAACCGCGTGCACGCGCTCCGGATGCAGGCGACCCGGCTTCGCCAACTCGGCACGCTGGCGGCCATTCGAGAGATGAACAAACTTCAGCTGGCCATCATGAAGGCTCGCCTCCATGCGCGACGCAGTCTTTGGTGAGTTCCTCCGAGAGCAGGGCTTCCGGCTGATCGGGAGCCTGCATTTCCGACTGCAGGTCAGCGTGTGGTGGCACCCACAGGTGAAGGCCCAGGTCCTGCTCGTGCCCGTGGGTTCGCGCGTCCTGCTCAAGGGGACGAAGGCATACTTCCTGAAGTCGATCACCCCCGAGGGTGAGACGTGGGCTCGGGACATCGGTCCATTACACGAGTACCTGGAAGCGCACTTCCCCGAGCTGCGCCTTTCGTTCTCCTTCTTCCGTGACGTGACCGAGGCGATTGCGGCCTTGCACCTCGAGCGAAACCGTCGCGCGAGGACGCCAACGATGCACGTTCCGACGGTGGAGCACCTGGTGACTCTGCAGCATGAGATGACGGCCAAGCGCGACCACCTGCAGAGCGCGGAACAGCTCATCGATCTCGATCAGGGCATTTCCTTGCTCTCGGCCTCGCATGAACGGCATCGCGCACAAGGACTCACGCGCGAGATCGAGTCCCTCGAGCGAGACCTCGCCTCCGCTCACGAGGAGGTTCGCCTGTTTCGCCACCTGCAGCAGGAGTACCTCCGCAAGGGTTCCGCCGCCTGCTTCACCTTCAGCATAAGCTCCAACGTCCATCTGGCGACGGAGCCGCTCGAGTTTCAAGACGCGCTGCACGCGGTCGTCAAGGAACTGACGGATGCTCATCGATTCCAGGTCACGCAGAAGCTCGGCGGTCGGCTCAACATCCAAGTCGCCGAAGCGGAGGAACCGGCGCTGACGTGGATCGAGGAGTGGTTCGGCGGAGCGCTGTCGCCGCGACAGCTGGAGCGGTTGGGGCCAGAGTTTCGACTGCTTCGCGACGCCGCCCACGAACACCTGATGGTCACTCCCGATGCGGACGTCGTCGTCAACGGCGCCGTCAAGGAAGATCAAAAGCTGCTCGCGGCGTGGACGGTGTCGAGCCTCGTCAGCCGATTGGACAAGCCACGGCTCTCGGAAGGCCTCCGAGACGTTCCCGACGAAGCCTTGCCCGCTCGCGTTGGACGCCTCATCCATGACGGCACGCCGACGGACGAGCCGTGCGTCATACCACTTGTTGGACTGAACCACGCGTTCATCAGCGGCACGACGGGAACGGGGAAGAGCTACCTCGCACGGGTCATGCTTGAGGAAGCGGCGCAGCACAGGCAGGTAGACATCCTCGTCTTGGACCCGCGGAACCAGTCCGCGAGCATCCTCGTTCCTGAGGACCGAGAAGAGATCCTGTCGCGATACTCCGCCTTCGACCTTCCACGTTGCGCCGCCCGGGGCTTCCCGTTCACGTACTACGCTCCCGGACTTGGCTGCGGTCGGCCGATGCCAAAGGATCTCGGGGAGCTGGGTCGGGGACGCGTCATCGTCAGCTTCAAGGGCTTGGACGACGGGGCGCGATGTCGGCTCTTTCACCAGATTCTCGACGCGGTGTTCGAGGACCGCGCGCGCGAGGAGTCTCCCTCGTTGCGTCAGTTGATCTTCGTCGAGGAAGCCCACCGGTTCACGCGACGGCGCGTCGCTGAGGAGGCTCGAGCCGCGGGAGCGGCCGCGGAGAACTCCCTGGACCGAACGGTGCGGGAAGGGCGCAAGTACGGCTGCTCGGTCGTGATCCTCAGCCAGAGCATCCGAGACTTCGCGTACGAGTCTGCGAGCATCCGAGCCAACACGAACACGAAGATCTTCCTCCACAACTCCGACCGCGAGCTGGAGTACGCGGCCGACATCCTCGGCGACGGTCGCGCGATCATCCACCTGAAGCCAGGGACCGCCATCCTCCACAACGCGTCCTGGGGAACCCTCATGGCCGAGGTGCGTCCACCCTTCTCCAAGGTGTGGGAGTTCAACGAAACCGAAACGGCGGCGCTCGTCGCCGATCCCGGTTCGCGGGTGCGGCTTTCGTCCGAGGCGAAGCAGCTTCTGTCCGCGGTGGAGGACCACTACCGAACGCACGGCGAGGGACTGAACCTGTCCCGGGCGAGCGACTGTCTCGGGGTCACGAGCAAGCGCAAGCTCCTCTCCGTGGTGCAGGAGCTGGAACGGGCTGGTCGCGTCCGGACACGGAAGCTCCGCGAGCGAGGCCAGCCCCGGATCATCGAGCCCATTTTGTCCACGACGGCGGACGAAACCACGGACGGAACCCGACCAGAACCAGGACCGAAGCCATGAAGTCGCGCATGCGCTCAGAACGGCCCACGCGTAACCACCGTGACGAAGCAGATCAACGGCTGCTGGTTCCGTCCAGACTGAAAGCACGCGCCGGTTTCGACCGCGGAATCGACGGGGTGCCATTCGGAGATGCTCGTCCCCGCACGTCTCGGACAACGGCCTCCAACGGGAACGCGAGGCCCATCAAGGGACTGCCAGATCTCATCTTCCTCGCCGGCCTTCCCGGATCAGGAAAGACCTTCTTCGGGAACTTCCTCCAAGATCGCCATCCGGGCAGTGTTCGCCACGTGAACGCCGAGGCTCCTGGCGCCATGGAAGCTGCTGGCTTGAGTCAGCTCCTTGAACTCCTGCTCGGGCCGCCCGGCGCGCGCTACAACCGGACGGTTGGACGCCTGTTTCTTGACGCCCTCCGGAAGATCGCGCCGCACGTGATAGTGACGTGGGGGTATCCGCCGTTGTGGCTGCCGTTTCCCTTCGCGTTGCGCCAGAGTGGCGTGGACCTCGTCTGGTTCGACGGGGATCCGATCGCGACCGAACACGCCTACAGACGGCGCACGCTGACTCGGGTCGGGGACAACGTCGCGGAGTTTCACGCCCGCATGAGCGCGTTTCACGCGACCATGGCTTGGATCGATCTCATCGTCCGACCCCAGCTCAACGGGCTCTTTCGAGTCATCTCCACGATCAGCGCGGGACCGCGGTACCTGCCGGCCGAGGAGATCTACGATCGAATGTTCCGGAGATAGCCGAAGGCCATGATCCGCGGCACACGCGACACCTGGTTCACCGTCGCCGAGTTCGCTCGACTCGTCGGGCGTTCGGAGAAGACGATCCACAACTGGGCGTCCATCGGGAAGATTCAGTTCGTCCACCTCTGCGGAGTGCCGCTCATCAGCCTTCGGATGGTGGAGAACCTCATCACGCACTTCGTACTTCCGGAGCGTCAGGATGCCGCGCTGGCGCTGCGGCTGCTGGGAAGGGACCGAGACCGCGAAGATCGTCGAACGCCTCATCCACGATCGAACGGAGGAAGCGATCGTTCCGGCCGATGTAGTGCCGTTGCGCGACCGAAATGTTCTTCCCCCCTGCCGAGTGACGGAGCAGCCGACTCACGATGACGTCGTCGTTTCCGTGCTCCTGCAGGATCGTCGCGTAGCTCTTCCGAAAGCGCTTCCACTGGAAATCAGGGAGGCGATTCTGCACCGTCCGCCGAGCGCGCGACTGGGCTCCCATGGTGCACTCCCCACCGAACCGGGCGGTCCAGATCAGCCCTTCCTTCTCTTTTCGCTCAACGAACATGGGCCACGCGACGAGGGGGATCGGCTGGTTCTGGCACGCCTGGGGCATCTTGTTCGGGTGGCTCTTCCGGATGAACAGGAGGCGCTCCCCCACGTTCAAGTCTTCCCACCGCGCGTGCTCCAGCTCGATCGGACGGAGCCCGAGGCAGAGCATCCCCACGCCCATCCACCGGAGATGGTCGAACGCCTTCGGTTCCATCGCCGCGAAGAACTTCTCGAGCTCGTCGCGGGAGAAGGGATTCGGATCCTTGGGCGTCTCCTTCGGCAGCCGGTAGGTGGCGCGCGGGTCCTTCCTGATCCAGCCGTTCTTCCAACAGTAGGTGATGAGCATCGACAGCTGCCGGATGTACGAGCGAACGGAGACGACGCCGAGCCGACCCCCGAGGTGCTCCTCGAAGGCGCTCAAGTCGTGGTTCACGATCTGATCGACGGGCTTGTCCCCGACGATCTCCTGGAACTCCTCGAAGATGCGGCGAAGGGTGGCGCGGTAGCCGGGCGACTGCTTCGTGTAGAGCCGGAAGTAATCCTCGATCGCGGCGCTGATCGTCGGGGCGTCGGTCATCCCCCGGTTCAGGCGAACGCTGCCCAGGCTCGCGAGGAAGAGTCCCTGGAGCCGCTTGACGAGGGCCTCCGCGTGCTTCGTGGGCTTCCGGACGACGGCCGGGTCTTCCAGCGGGATGCCCGCCTCGCGGAACCGCTCGGGCACGCAGTAGAGGAGCTTCGGCTTGCCCGAGAAGGGGTCCCGATACTTGAACCGGTAGCAGGCCTTTTCGGGAATCCACTGAACGCGGCGGCTGAGATCTCGGGGGGTGCGGCGCATGGCTATCTGGTCCTTAACTGGTCCCAGACCTTACAGCGCCAGAACGGGGAGAGGAAGAGTGAAGACGTAAGCTGGTGTGGGGGCTAAGCTTGAGGATGGTTGAGTTGGTCGGGGCGACTGGACTCGAACCAGCGACCTCTTGAACCCCATTCAAGCGCGCTAGCCAAACTGCGCCACGCCCCGACCCGAGGTCTGCGCCGTGCCGATGGGGTCCGGCCTCTGTACCACGGTCCGCGCCTGATTTCAATCCGCACGCCGGGGCCGCCCCGCCGCGCGCCGCGGAGCCGGCGCCGGGAATGGAAGAGGGGGGGCCGTCGGCCCCCCCCTCGTTTCGAGCCCTGGCTCAGTCCTTGCGCAGCGTGAGCGTGAGCCGCCGCGGCTGCTGGTTCGGCGGATTGAACGTGACGATCACGGTCGTCGTGTCGCCGGGGTTGTTCGGGAAGCCGAACGCAACCACCGGGGTCGCCGGCGTCATGCCCGCGGCCGGATTGATCGTGCTCGGCACCTGCTTCGGCGGATTGTCCTGGACCACGGCCGTCCACGGGACCGGCTGGTTGTTGTGCTTGCCCAGGATCTTCACCGTCGTCCGCCCGGCATTGCCGGCCGCCCAGAACGGGCCGGCGGCCACGATGTAGTCATGCCGCTTCTGGTTCTGCTCGGTCATGCAGCCCCACGAGATCGCCGGTCCCACAGTGCGGATCCCAAGGAGCGCATGGTTCGGGTTGGGGTCGAGGACGATGTAGCTGAGGTTGAAGTTCAGGAAGAGCCCGATCAGCGCGGGATGTCCCACGAAGCGGATCCGCGCCTGGCGGGCCGCGTCGAAGTTCCCGATCAGGTTCCCGAAGAGGCCGCCTCCACCGGCCAGCGTCAGGAAGAAGAGGGAGTCGATGTTGAGCGGAATCATGCGCTCGCAGTCGAGCGTGATCCACCCCGCCGGGTTGGACGTGAACGAGGCCGCCGCGATGTAGGAGGCGCCGGCATTCTGTTGGTCTTCCGTGATGAGCAGGTCCGTCCCGCCCGCCACCGGCGCGATGTCGGCCGCAATGCCATGGCCCTGGTGGCCGGAGTTGATGACGGAGTTGACGTTGCCGGTCGCCCGCACCGCCCAGATCTCATAGGGTCCGGAGTCGCCTCCCGAGTTTCCATTGGCCGCGATCCCGAACTTGATGTTGGCCGGGTTCGCCACCGGGAAGGTCTGGAGGGTCGTCCACACTCCCGTGGCGGCGTTGAACTTCGTCTCGTGGATGTTGTTCGCCGCCGTCCGATCCGTGTGCCAGAACGAGGAGAGGACCGGGTCGTAGCCGATCGCGTCGATCGCGCCCGCGAAGGGAGGCGGGACCATCCGGACGATCGAATGGGTTCCCGGGCACCCGGGCGTGAGGTTGAGCTGGTAGTAGAAGTTGGCCGGATTGGTGCCGGAGGCCAGCGCCGCGGGCAGGAAGATCTCCTGGGCCCCCGGCACGCTCGTGTTGCGCACTGTGTGCCCGATCACGCCGTTGATCAGCGGCCCGGTCGCCCTCGGACACGCCGCGCACTGCGTCGAGTCCAGATACCAGTTGCTCACGACCTGCCGGGAGACGGGGTCCCATTGCATCAACGGATCTTCGGTGATCGCGAGATCCCCCTGGAAGTCGTCGATGAGGAGGGTTCCGTCGCACAGAGCGGCCACCCCATTCACGCTGCGGCCATAGACCTGATTCGGCGCCATACCGCACCGCACGCCGTCCACGGACATGGACGTGAGCACGGCCCGGGTCGCCGGCTCGACCATGAAGAGGTTGATGCTCCCCAATGGCGCGGCGGCGGTCATCTCGTTCCCGATCCACATCACCGAACGCTTCGCGTCCCACCCCAGCGAGATGTGGTAGTTGCTCGCGGCCGAAGGCGGGAGGTTCGCGAACGTGGCCAGGACCGTTCCCGCTCCCGGCAACGGGCCGGGACTGGCGGCAACGGGCGGGGTCCCGGGGCTGGCCGCCGCGAAGGCCGCGAAATCAGTTTCTGGATTGCCCTGGGCCGCAGCAGTCCCCACGACCACCAGCAGTGTCAGAACGCACAAGCCGATTCCTCGCATGGTTCATCCTCCTCTTGCAGATTCTCTGGAAACGCCAGGAAGCTCCCGGGGTGCTCTCACTACCTCCTTTCCTGGAGTTGATCTCGAAGCTCGGTTGCCCCCCTGGAGCTGCGACGGTGTGTAGTCCCCGCAGAGTTGACGATGTGGCATTCTCATGCGGCCGATGCAGGAGTCAAGACACGGTTGGCCGGCATGCCCACCCCTCCTCTCCAGGCCGTTAGAATCTCGCGCGGGCGGAACGACGGGAAGGCGCGCGCGGAGGTCGATCGTCACGTGGCCCGTCCGTCTCACGCATCCTTGCTCCTGGCTGCGCTGGCCGGCGCGGCGGGGGCTCAACTCCAGGCACGAGCCTGGTCCACCTGGTCCCGGCCGGACTCCTACGACCGCTCACCCCTCGCCTACGATCCCCGGCGACAGAGAACGGTGCTCTTCGGGAGCTTCAGCGCGACCACCTGGGAATGGAACGGCGCCCGGTGGGCTCCCTCGCTCCCGTCCCCGTCGCCTCCCGCGCGCGACGGCCACGCCCTCGTCTGGGATGCCGCCCGCGGCCGCACCCTTCTGTTCGGGGGTCAGGACGCCGGGTTCGCGGACCTGTCCGATACCTGGGAGTGGGACGGGGCTGCCTGGGTCGAGCTCCTCCCGCTCCGGCGCCCGCCCGCGCGCCATGGACACGCTCTCGAGGAAGCGCACCAGACTCGCGTGCTGCTCTTCGGGGGCTCGTCGGCCTCCCTGCGTCTCGACGACACCTGGCTCTGGGACGGCACCTTCTGGGTGGAGCACTTCCCGGCGCGGCGCCCCCCGGCGCGCGAGGCTCACGCGCTCGCGTGGGACCCGGTACGGAGCCGGGGGATCCTCTTCGGCGGGCTCGGGCCCGCGGGTCCGCTGGCGGACACCTGGGAATGGGACGGGACGTCGTGGATCGAACGATCTCCTCCGACGCGACCGCCCGCCCGCCACTCCCACGCCCTGGCCTTCGATCCGATCCGCCGGCGCACGATCCTCTTCGGCGGCTTCAACGGAGCGCGGAGCCTGGCGGATCACTGGGAATGGGATGGAAGCGATTGGGCCCTGCGCCCGGTCCCGGACGCGCCGCCTCCGTGCAACGGCCACGGCCTCGCCTGGGACGCGTCGCGCGGCCGGCTGGTCTACGAGGGATGGTCCTACGAGGGCTTCTACCGGACCTCGGAGACGTGGGAATGGGACGGCGCCTCCTGGCTCCGCCGCACCGCCGCGGCCGCGCTCCTGGCGCGGGCGCGCCACGCGCTGGCCTGGGACCCCTCGCGGCGGCAGGTGCTCCTCTTCGGCGGCTACAACTCCGGACCGGGCCTCCTGGATGAGACCTGGCACTGGACCGGCGCTTCATGGGAGCGGCGCTCGCCGTCCGCGAGTCCGCCGCACCGCATGCTCCACGCACTCGCCGCCGACGTCGTCCGGCGGCGCGTCGTCCTCTTCGGCGGGCACTCCGCCGGGCCCGGACCGCTCGGCGACACGTGGGAATGGGACGGTGCCTCCTGGGCGGAGCTCCACCCGGCGCCGGCTCCCTCGCCCCGTTCCGGACACGCGTTGGCCTGGGACGCGGGACGCGGCGGCGTGGTCCTCTTCGGGGGCCTCTCCGGCTCGATGTCTCTCGCGGACACGTGGACCTGGGATGGGACGGCCTGGACGCCGCGCGCGCCCACGCGCTCTCCGCCCCGACGCTATCAGCACGCCCTGGTCGATGACGCGCTGCGCGGGCGCACGCTCCTCTTCGGCGGGAGGGACGGGAGCGCGTTCCTGGACGACACGTGGGAATGGGACGGCTCCGACTGGACGATGCGCTCCCCACCGGTCCGTCCGCCCGGCCGCGCGCAGGCTGCGATCGCGTTCGACGGCGCCCGCGGGCGGGTCGTGCTCGCCGGCGGCGTGGACGCGGCCGGCCCGCGCGGGGACGTATGGGAGTGGGACGGGGAGGCCTGGAGCCCGCGGGCCGAAGCGGCCGCCTTCGCGCCGCGCGAGGGCGCGGCGCTCGCCTGGGAACCGGCGCGGGCCGCGCTCGTCCTCTTCGGCGGCTCGGTGGGCTGGGACCTGGTCGCCGACACCTGGGAGCTCTACGCGCCCTGCGACGCGGTCGGGCCGGGACATCCGGGCGGCGGGCTGCCGCTCACCTGCGGCTCGCCGGCCGTCCCGGGCGGCGTCCTCCGGCTCCGGTTCCCGAGCGCCACGGGAACCGCCTGGCTCGGGGTGGGACCCTCGCCCGGGCTCCGCCCCCCGCTCCCCTTGGAGCCGCCGCTCTTCTGCACGACCGGATCGCTCCACGTGCTGCCCTGGATCGTGGCCCTCCTCGCCGGCGACCCGGCAGCCCTGGACGTCGCGCTGCCGCAAGAGCCGCGACTCGCCGGCCAGGGCGTCTGCTTCCAGGGCTGCGCGTTGGAGCCGGCCGGCTGCCTGCGCGCGACCGATGCCGTGGTGGTGACGATCCAGCCCGGCCCGTGACGCGCGGCCCTACGCCGGCCCGGCCTCGTCCCGTTGCGGGCGCGCCATCAGCGCGGCCACTGCCGCGCGCGGGTCGCGCCCGTGGAAGAGCACCGCCTCCACCTCCGCGGTGATCGGCACCTCGACCCCCCGCTGCCGCGCGAGGTCGAGCGCGGGCTTCGTGGTCCAGACCCCCTCGGCCACCCGGCTCGTGGCCCGGAGCGCGTCCTCGAGCTTCATCCCGCGCCCGATCCGCTCCCCCATCTCCCGGTTCCGCCCGTGCCGGCTGAAGGCCGTGGTCATCAGGTCGCCGATCCCCGCGAGGCCATAGAAGGTCTCGCGCCGCGCGCCCAGCGCCACGCCGAGCCGCGCGATCTCCGCGATCCCGCGGGTGAGCAGCGCCGCCTTCGTGTTGTCCCCGAAGCCGAGCCCGTCGCAGATGCCCGCCGCCAGCGCGATCACGTTCTTGAGCGCGCCACCGAGCTCAAGGCCCCGCACGTCGGGGTTCGTGTAGACGCGGAACCGCTCGGTCCCGAGCGCCTCCTGGAGGCGCCGCGCCAGTTCCGGCTCGGACGCCCCGACCACCACGCTGCTCGGGATCCCCTGCGCCACCTCCTCGGCATGACACGGACCGGCCAGCACGGCGACCGACCCGATCCCGAGCGCCTCCCGCAGCGCCTCGCTCGCCAGGCGGTCGGTCCCGACCTCGATCCCCTTCGAGACCGAGAGCACCGCCGCGCCCGTCCCCACGCGGCCGCGCGCGCCGGTCCAGACCGCGCGCACGTGCTGCGTCGGCACGGCGCTCACCACGATTCCGGCGCCCTCGAGCGCGCGCGCGAGGTCGGCGGACACCGCCACGTCGTCGGGGAGGCGCGCCCCTGGGAGGTACTTCCGGTTCACCCGCTCGCGCGCGAGCGCCTCGGCCAGCGCGGGGTCGTGGGCCCAGAGCCGGACCGTGTGCCCGCGTCCGTGGAGCAGGATCGCGAGACAGGTGCCGAAGCCCCCCGCCCCGACGACGGCGGCGCGGCTCACCCCGTCCTCCTGCTCCCGAAGCGGTTCTCGGTCCCGTGGACGAGCCGCGCGATGTTCGAGCGGTGTCGGACGATCACGAGCAGCGAGAGCAGCGCGAGCGTCAGGAGGACCGCGCCGCCGTTCTCGCGCGCGCGCTCGGGCTCGGTCAGCCAGAACGCCGGAGGCAGCGCCAGCGCGGCCAGGATCGACCCGAGCGAGACGTAGCGGCTCAGCGCCAGCGTGGCCGCGAAGACCCCGAGCGCCACCCCCGCCGCGAGCGGCGCGAGCGCGAAGCACGCGCCGAGTCCCGCCGCAGCGCCCTTCCCGCCGCGGAACCCGAGCCAGACCGGGAAGACGTGGCCGAGCACCGCGGCGGCCGCGGCGGCGAGCGGGACCAACGAGCCGCGCCCGAAGAGCGCGCCCGCGACCAGCACCGGCACCAGGCCCTTCAGAAAGTCGAGCGCGAAGACCAGGACGCCCCAGCCCGGACCGAGCACCCGCCCCGCGTTCGTCGCGCCCAGGTTCCGGCTCCCGTGCTCCCGGATGTCGATGCCGCGGAACGCGCGTCCGACGACGAGCCCGAACGGGATGGCGCCCAGGAGATACGCCCCGCCGACGACCCCCGCCAGGACGGCGAAGGCTCCGGTGAAGAGTACTTGCTCCCTCGATGGATTCATCCGATCAGCTCTGCTACAAAGGCGCGCCCATCTTATCCAGAGTCCCGTGACGCTCCGCATCGGCATCGACACCGGCGGCACCTTCACCGACTTCGTTGTGTCGGCGCCGGGCCGCCCGATCCAGCGGTTCAAGGTCCCCTCGACCCCGGACGACCCGTCCCGCGCGGTCCTCGAGGGGCTCCGGCGGATCGCGCCGCCTCCGCGCGCCGAGGTGCTCCACGGCACCACGGTCGCGACCAACGCGCTCCTCCAGCGCCGCGGCGCGCGCACGGCCTTCGTGACCACCGAGGGTTTCCGCGACCTGGTCGAGATCGGGCGCGGTGAGCGCGCGCGCCTCTACGACCTCGAGCCCTCGCGGCCCGCGCCGCTGGTCCCGCGCGCGCTCCGCTTCGAGGTTCGCGAGCGGACGCTGGCCGACGGCTCGATCGAGCGCCGCCCCTCCCGCGCCGCGCTGGCGCGCCTGGCCGCGCGCCTCCGCCGCGCCCGCGTGGAGTCGGTTGCGGTCGGCTTCCTCTTCTCCTTCCTCCGGCCCGGAAACGAGCGGGCCGCGGCGCGCGCGCTCCGGACGCTCGGCGTGCCGGTCACCGAGAGCCACCGCGTGCTCCTCGAGTACCGCGAGATGGAGCGCTTCTCGACCGCGCTCGTGAACGCCTTCCTCCGGCCGCTCATGACCCGCGCGCTCGCCGACCTCGCGCGCCGCGTGGCCCCCGCACGGCTCTCGATCATGCAGTCCTCCGGCGGTCTCCTCTCCGCCGCGCGCGCCGCGCAGGAGCCCGTGCGCGTCGTGCTCTCGGGTCCGGCGGCCGGCGCCGTGGCCGCGGCGCGGGTGGGCGCGGCCGCGGGTTTCCCCGACGTGCTCGCCCTCGACATGGGCGGGACCTCGACCGACGTCTCGGTCTCGAGCGGCGAGCCCGCGCTCGCGTCCGAGAGCGTGGTGGCCGGCTGCCCGGTGCGTCTCCCGATGCTCGACCTCCACACGGTCGGCGCCGGCGGCGGCTCGATCGCCTGCGTGGACCCCGCGGGCGCGCTCCGGGTTGGGCCGGAGAGCGCGGGCGCGGACCCCGGCCCGGCCGCCTATGGGCGCGGAGGGGTCGAGCCCACCGTGACCGATGCGAACGTGCTGCTCGGCCGCTTGCCGGAGGACCACCCGCTGGGAGGCATGCTCCGTCTCGACCGGAGCGCGGCGGAGCGGGCGCTCCGGCGGCTCGGTCGCGCGGTGGGACTCCCGCCGGCCCGGGCGGCGCTCGGCGTGCTGGCGGTGGTGAACTCCGGCATGGAGCGCGCGATGCGCGTGCTCACGCTCGAGCGCGGACGCGATCCGCGGGCGCTCACCCTCGTCCCCTTCGGCGGCGCGGCCGGACTCCACGCCTGCGCGCTGGCCGAGGCGCTGCGGCTCCCGCGGGTCCTGATCCCCCGCGACCCGGGGGTCGTCTCGGCGCTGGGTCTCCTGCTCGCGGACGCGACCGTGGACCGCTCGCGCACGGCGCTCCTCTCCGCGCGCGAGGCGACGCCCCGACGGCTCCGGCGCCTGTTCCTCCCGCTCGAGGCGGAGGTGCGCGCCGAGCTCCGCGCCGCCGGCCACCGTCGCTTCCGGCTCCGGCGCCGGATCGACCTCCGCTACCGCGGCCAGTCGCACGAGCTGACCATCGACGACGGGCCCGATCCGGCGCGCGCCTTCGCCGCCGCGCACCGCGCGGCGTACGGATTCGACCTCCCCGACCGGCCGGTCGAGGTGGTGACGCTGCGCGCGCGCGGCGTCGCCTCCGCCCCGCGACCGCGGCCGGGCGTCGCGCCGCGGGGCGCGCGGCTCCCCCGCCCGCTCTTCGTCCGACCGGTGCACCTGGGTCCCCGTGCCGAGGGCGTCGCGTTCTTCCGCCGCGAGGAGCTGCCCGCGGGGCCCCGGCTCGAGGGCCCCGCGATCCTCCTCGAGGAGACCTCCACCACGCTGGTCGCGCCCGGCTTCCGCGCGCGGCACGACCTGGCCGGGAACCTCGTGCTGGAGCGGCGCCGATGAGAGCCGATCCGGTCGAGCGGCAGGTCTTCGCCAACCTGCTCGCCTCCGTGGCCGAGGAGATGGGCGCGGTGCTGGAGCGCGCCGCCGCCTCGACGAACATCAAGGAGCGCCGCGACTTCTCGGCCGCGGTCTTCGACGAGGCGGGGCGGATGATCGCGCAGGCGGCCCACATCCCGGTGCACCTCGGGAGCGCTCCGCTCTCGGTCCGCGCCGCGCTCGCGGCGCTCGAGCTGGGCCCCGGCGACGTCGCGCTCCTCAACGACCCGTGGGGCGGCGGGACGCACCTCCCCGACCTCACGTTGGTGGCGCCGGTCTTCCTGGAGGGGCGGCGCGCCTTCCTGGTCTCGACCCGCGCGCACCACGCCGACGTCGGCGGCGCCGCGCCCGGCTCGATGGGACTCTGCACCGAGGTCTTCCAGGAGGGCGTCCGCATCCCCCCGATCCGCCTCGTGGAGCGGGGCCGCTGGAACCGGGACGCGCTGCGCCTGTTCCTGGCCAACGTGCGCACGCCGGCCGAGCGCGAGGTGGACCTCGCGGCGCAGGTGGCCGCGCAGACGCGCGGGGTCGCGCGCCTGCGCGAGCTGGCGCAGCGCTACGGGGTCCGGCGGCTCCGTGCCGCCGCGGAGGACCTGCTCCGCTACACCGAGGCCGCGATGCGCGCGGAGCTCCGGCGGCTGCCGCGCGGGGTCTTCCGGTTCGAGGACGCGCTGGAGGATGACGGCATGGGGACGGGCCCGATCCCGATCCGGGTCGCGCTCCGGCTCGGCGGCGGGCGCGCCGCGATCGATTTCGCGGGGTCGCACCCCCAGGTGCCCGGCCCGGTGAACGCGAACCGAGCGATCACGGTCTCGGCGGTCTTCTACGTCTTCCGGTGCCTGCTCGGCTTCGACGTGCCCACCAACGAAGGGCTGATGGCGCCGCTCGACGTCCGGGCGCCGGAGGGGTCGGTGGTGAACGCCCGCTTCCCGGCCGCGGTGGCCGGCGGGAACGTGGAGACCTCGCAGCGGATCGTGGACGCGCTCCTGGGCGCGCTCCACCGCGCCGCGCCCGGCCGCCTGCCCGCGGCCTCCGCCGGCACGATGAGCAACGTGACGCTCGGCGGGCGCGACGCGGCGGGGCGGCCCTTCACCTACTACGAGACGATCGGCGGGGGCGCCGGCGCCTCCGCGCGCGGGCCCGGGCTCTCGGGGGTGCAGACCCACATGACGAACACGCGCAACACGCCGGTCGAGGCGCTGGAGCTGGCGTATCCGCTCAGGGTCCGCGCGCAGGCCTTCCGACGCGGCTCGGGAGGGGCCGGGGCGCGCCGCGGCGGCGAGGGGCTGGTTCGGGTCTTCGAGTTCCTGGTCCCGACGTCGGTCTCGCTGCTGGGCGAGCGGCGCCGGATCGGACCTTGGGGCGCGGCCGGCGGAGGCGCGGGCCGTCCGGGGCGGAACCGGCTCGGCGCCCGCGGCCGCCTCCGTACGCTGCCGGGGAAGTGCATGATCGGCGCCCGTCCGGGGGACCGGCTCGCGATCGAGACCCCGGGAGGGGGCGGGCATGGGGGGTTGCCGGGCCGGAGGCGGACCGTACACTCCCGGCCCACGGGAGGAACGCGATGAGAAGCACACCGCTCTGGGCCGCGCTCACGCTTGCGGCCTGCGCCGGCATGCCCGATCTCCCCGACGTGGACAACCCGCTCCGCCTGGTAGGGGACCCGGCCTTCATCAAGGAGGCGACCCGGCACGCGCTCGAGCGGGGCTTCGACCGCATCGACTTCGAGGACGCGGAGAAGGGGCTGATCGCATCGGAGTACAAGTACCACAACATCCAGGGCACCCCGATGCGGAGCTTCGCGATCGCCAAGGTGAAGGAGATCCCCGGCGGCGCGGAGGTGGACCTCACGGTGATGGACGAGGTGCTCAAGAACCCGACCTCGAACCCGACGTGGGACCGCTATGGACGGGACGGCGGGGTGGAGCGGATCGTGCTGGGGAAGATCCGCGAGATCGTCCAGCGGGGCTGGATCAAGAAACCCGAGGCGCCCGCCGCTCCGGAACCGCCCAAGCCCGCGTCCCCTGGTTCGTAAGAGGCCCCCCCTTCTCCCGGTAGAAACTCGCAACGCAGCGCACCTCGCGGGTCCCGACAAGAGAAGAGAGAGGATCGAATCATGGAGCTCGCCTACCTGTTCTGCGCTGTGATCGGCTTCCTCTTCACGATCGTCTCCGCCGTGCTCTCGGGGGTTTTCGGCGGCGCCGACGCCTCCCACGACTTCCACCCGCACGGAGGCGCCGACGTCGGCGCCCACGCGGGCGAGGTGCACGTCGCGCCCGTGGGTCCGACCACGATCGCGATGTTCGTGACCGCCTTCGGCGCGGCCGGCCTGGTCGCGCAGAAGGGGTTCGGACTGCCCTTCTGGGCGCACCTCAGCCTGGCGCTCGGCGCCGGCTTCCTGTTCGCGGCCATCCTCTTCCACGTGCTCCACGAGGTGTTCGAGGTGACCCAGGGGAGCAGCGAGGCCCGGCTGGAGGAGATCATCGGGCTCCCCGCGGAGGTGATCACCCCGATCCCCGCCGAGGGACTGGGCGAGATCGCGTACGTGAGCCGCGGGGCCCGCTACACGGCGCCCGCGCGAGCCGAGAACGGGCAGCCGCTCCCCACGCACGCCACGGTCGTGGTGCAGCGCGTGGCCGGCACGACCTTCATCGTGGCCGCGGAAGAAGGAAAGGGGGTCAGGACCCTTTTCCGGTCCTGACCCTTTTTTCCGATACGAAAGGAGCCCCTCCATGACTCCCCTGTTCCTGGCCCAGACCGCCGACTGGCCCGTCGGGGTCGTGGTCGCGGCCGCCCTCACCGTCACGGTCCTGTTCCTGCTCCTGGTCGTCTGGGCCAACCGCTACGTGAAGGTCGGCCCCAACGAGGTGCTGATCATCTCGGGCCGCCGCCGCGTCACGCTCGACGCGCAGGGGAAGCCCCGCACGGTCGGCTACCGCGTCACGAAGGGGGGCGGCGCGTTCGTGATCCCGATCCTCGAGAAGGCCCAGGTCCTCTCGCTCGAGCTGATGACGCTCGACGTGAAGCCCCCGGCCATCTACTGCGCGACCGGCGCCGCCGTGCAGGTGGACGGCGTGGCCCAGATCAAGGTGAAGGGAGACGACGTCTCGATCGGCACCGCCGCCGAGCAGTTCCTCTCCAAGACCCGTACCGAGATCATGGACGTGGCGCTCCAGACCGTGGAGGGACACCTCCGCGCGATCGTCGGCACGCTCACGATCGAGGAGATCTACAAGAACCGCGAGCTCTTCGCCCAGCGCGTGCAGGAGGTGGCGGCCACCGACCTGGCCAACATGGGCCTCCAGATCGTCTCGTTCACCCTTCGCGACATCCGCGATCCACAGGGCTACCTGGACGCGCTCGGGCGGCCGCGGATCGCGCAGGTGAAGCGGGACGCGGCCATCGGCGAGGCGGAGGCGGCACGAGACTCCACCATCAAGAGCGCGCAAGCCAACCAGCTCGGGCAGGAGGCCCGCTTCTCGGCCGACACGCTGGTGGCCGCCTCCTCGCGCGACTTCGAGATGAGGTCCGCGGAGTACCAGGCCGGGGTCAACCAGAAGAAGGCGGAGGCGGACCTCGCCTACGACCTGCAGAAGTACAAGACCGGCCAGCTCGTGAAGAGGGAGGAGGTGCAGGTCCAGCTGGTCGAGAAGGAGAACCTGATCGCCGTCCAGGAGAAGGAGATCGAGCGGCGCCGCCGCGAGCTGCAGGCCACGGTCGAGAAGCCCGCGGACGCGGAGCGCTACCGGATCGCGACGCTGGCCGAAGCCGAGCGGGTCAGACTCGAGACCGAGGCGTCCGGCCGCGCGGCCGCCCTGCAGCGGCTTGGCGTCGGCGAGGCGGAGGCGCAGAAGGCGCGCGGTCTCGCCGAGGCCGAGGTGGTCCGGGCGCAGGGGCTCGCGCAGGCCGAGGTGCTCCGCGCTCAGGGCGAGGCGCAGGCCGAGGCGATGCTCCGGAAGGCGGAGGCCTGGAAGGCCTACAACGAGGCGGCGCTGGCTCAGATGGTGATCGACAAGCTCCCCGAGATCGCGCGCGCCGTGGCCGAGCCCCTCTCGCGCATCGAGCGGATGGTGGTGATCAGCGCCGACGGGCACGGCGGCGCCAGCCGGATCACCGGAGACGTGGCCAACGCGATGGCCCAGCTACCGGTCCTGGTCGAGGCGCTCACCGGCGTGGATCTGAAGGGCCTGATGCGGGGGAAGGCCCCTCAGCAGCCGAAGGCCTGAAAGATGCGTCGCATTCCGTTTCCGCAGCGGAACCGGAATGCGACGCTGCTTCAGTCCAAATAGCGCAGCTCGACGTAGTCGAGGAGGAGGCCGAGGACCCGGGCGCCGGCCAGGCTCTCGAACCGGAAGTACCGGTCGCCCGCCAGGAGCTGCACCTCCCCCAGGGCCACCACCTGCGTTAACGCGGTGCGGAGCGGCCAGACGTGAGCGCCCACCGGCGAGCCGTCGACCACCACGCGGAAGACGCCGGAGTTCGGGTAGGGGATCCCCTCGTCGAAGGCCGAGATCTGGAGGCGCACCGCGTAGCGTCCGGAACGCTGGACCGCGATCGGCGCGGTGAAGGCCTCGCCGGCCGTCCCGGACCGGAAGGCCAGCAGCGAATCCCCGCTCCACAACCGCGGGAGCCCCGCGATCTGGAAGGGGAACGTGTCGAAGGGCGCCGCCGTGGCCGGCGCGCTCACGCTCAGGATGCGGAGCTGCTCCCCCTCGAACCGCTGCACGCGCGGGAAGTCGGCCTCGACCGGCGCCGAGGTCTCGCTCCGGTTCCCGGCATGGTCCACCGCGGTCACCGTGTACGCGCTCCGGAGGCTCGGGATCGCGCTCCGGTCGGTGATCTTCGGCGCCGGTGCGCGCCCGATCACGGCCGCGGGACCGGGAGGCACCTGCGCTCGGGCGAACTCGTAGTAGGACACGCCGAAGTCGTCGGCGGCGGGGCTGCCGATCACCTCCACCCCCTCGGGCCGCGGGCCGGCGCCGACCGCGTCCACGCGCCGCGGGGGCATGAGGTCCGCCACGGGGTTGGCCAGGTAGCAGAAGACGCGGTATTCGAACTCGTTCCACGCACCCGTGCCCGTGTTCTCCAGCGAGATCTCCACGGCCGGCAGGCCGAAGGTGTGCGCGGCCGGGATCTCGAACTCCGCGTCCCGGAAGACCTTGTTCGGCTCGTTGCGGATCAACGGGAACCCTTCCTGGCCGGGCGGTCGGAGCTCGAGCGTCCGGTAGTAGCGCCCCGGCGTCCACCAGTCCCCCACCGGCGCGCCGTCCACCCGCACGTGCGCGCGCTGCCCCTCCGGCGCCCCGCGCCCGTAGTGCATGCGCCGCACCAGGCGCACGCCCTGGTTCTGCGAGACCAGCGACACGCGGAAGCGGACGACTCCTCCGGGGGGCAGCTCGCGTCCCACGTCCACGACCGGAAGGTCGTCGTCGTCTCCCGGGTAGAAGCCACGCTCCTCGAGGGGCGGGAACCGCCCCGAATTCCGGTAGTCGTGCAACTGCTCGGAACTGGCGTCCCCGACGTCCAGGTGGTCAGTGAGGAGGAGGTCGCTCCCGCGCGCCTGGTAGGCGTAGCACACCGAACGGTAGTGCGCCGGGAGGTGTCCGAAGCCGCCCACCTCGATCCCAAGCCGGGCCGTGGTGCGGAAGGGAACCGCGTCCCCCACGTGGAGCCGGAGCCCCGAGCGACGCGTCACGAATCCGTCGAACGACCCATGGGGCATGCCGAAGAGCGGGTGCTGGATCACCTGGCCGACGAAGTACCAGGCGCCGTTGAAGTAGGTCTCGGTGCCGTCGCCGTGCACGGCGGGCGACCGCGCGCCGTCCAGGTAGAAGCGCTCGTCTCCCTCCAGGAAGGTCTCGGCCTCGAGCCCGGCCTTCTCCATCGCCAGGAACACGCCGACCATGTGCCCCTTCCCGCCCGCCTGGAGGAACGGGAAGTCGCGACCCGGCGGAGTCGGATTCTGCTCGTTGACGTGCGCGCGGAAGGTGCCGGCCCGGCCCGCGGGATAGAGCGGCGGTGTCGTCTCGGGCCGCCATGAGACCCGGATCGCGCCGTCGAAGCGCTGCGTCCCCTGGTTGGCGAGCGAGAGCTCCACCCCCTGCCAGAAGGGCATGGGGAAATAGCAGTAGTAGGCCTGCGCCGGCCCGCCGCCGACGAGGAGCGACCGGCTGCTCGCGCCCTGGAAGCCGATCCCGAAGAACAGGTCGAGCGGCGCGTCCACCGAGGGCTGCGCCTCGCCGTCGAACCGGATCCGGAGCCGCGCCGTGCGGAGCGCCAGCCACTCGTCGGGCGACGTGATCCAGAACCTGAGCGACTGGATCGATCCGGCGCCCGCCTGCTGGAAGAGGACGCGCGTCTCGGGCGGCGGCACCGCCACGGCGTTGCTGTATTCCACGTTTCCCTTGGTCGGCTTGGGGTCCTGGCCGAGCTGCGCGAAGGCCCCGAGCGCCCTCTGCCAGGCGCCGGCGTCGAGCTCGGGGACCCTCGTCCCGGCGGGGTAGGTGTGCCAGGTGATGTTGTAGAAGTAGGGCTCCCGCTTCATGGTGACGCGGCAGCTCTTCTGGAACGGGATCGGGAGGTAGAAGTAGTGGCCGAGCGGGATGTTGTTGTAGACCTGGAGGAACCCGACGAAGGGCGGGGTGATGAAGCGGTGCCGTCCCCTGAAGAGGTCCTCGATCGGCGCCTTCAGGAAGGGCTCCGCCGCGCCGTCGATCGTGATCGTGAGGATGTTGCCGCGGGAGCCGTCCCGCGCGAACAGGCTCGAGAACTGGAATCGGTAGAGACAACCCGGCCCCTCCTGATCGACCAGGAGCCACTCCCCCTCCGGGGTCCGGCCGAGCGTCCCGCTGTAGAAGAACCCGTCGTCGTTTCCGCCCGACTCGTCCCAGGAGCCGACCTGGTGGACCTTGGCGCCGTCGAGGAAGAGCGGGAGGCGGTGGAGCCCGTGCGGCGTGTAGCGGTCGAGCGCCTGGGGCGCCTGGGCCAGAGCGGTTCCGCCGCACAGGGCGGCCAGGGCGAGTCGTCTCAGGATCATTCAATGTCCCGCAAGAGGCTGGGCGCCGAGTATAGCGGGGCTTGGGGAGGTGTCACGCGCGGCGAGCGCCGAAAAATGCGAGAAGCCGGCGGGCCCTCATCCCACCGGCTTCCCGCCTTCATCCGGTTTTCTCAGTCGGCCTTCTGGAAGGCCTTCGGATCGATCGTGAACGTCGCGTTCCTCACGCCGAAGTGGATCGTGAGCGTGAGCCCGCCGTCGCCCGGCGCGACCTGGGCCCGGAGCACCTCGGCCTTGGAGGCGGCCGGCTCGGCCTTGCCGGTCACGACGATCTTATCGGGGAGGCCCTCGGCGGCCTTCACCTGGGCCTCGACCTTCGCGATGCGCTCGTTCGTCTCCTTGAGCATCCGCTCGAGCATCTCCCTGCGGTCCTCGCTGGCGCGCTCGAGCTGACCCTCCCGCCGCTCCTTGCTCTGCTTCAGGCCCGTGAGCGTCATCCGCCCGTCCTTGAGGCCATCATTGCGGAAGGTCAGGGCCGGCTGGCGGTTCTGGTCCACCTGGTGGACCAGGTTGAGCGCCGCGTCCCCGACGTGGAGCTGTCCGATCGTCAACGCCTCGCCGCCGGACACCTTGCCGTGGGTCTCGGGCGTGGACGGGATGCCGTACATGTCGAAGACCACCTTCTTCCCGCCGAGGTCGGCGTCGATCTTCGTGCGCGAGAGCGCGTCGAAGTCGAAGCCGAGCGAGAAGGTGCCGAAGCGGAGGAGGAACCGGCCTTTCTCCCCCTCCTTGGTCAACGTGATCTTCATCTCCTCCTGCGCCTCGGTTTCCTCCTTGAACTGGATCGGGACCTCCTCGTGCGGGAGGTTGTCGTTGAAGAGGGTGCCGCCCGTGAAGACCACGAGCTTCCACTTGCCTTCCTCCGCGTGTCGCGCCGCGAGCCGGCGCTCGCCCGGAGGGATCATGAGGCCTCCGATCATCAGGGGGACCTCGGTCTTGAGCTGGGTCGAATCCCCCGCGCCCATGCGCCAGGCCGTGCCGGCCGGGACGTCCTTGGGTCCGCGCCCCTGGGCCCGGGGGACACTGTAGTTCACGGTGACCTTGCCCCCGTTGAGGTCGATGGACGAGGACTGACGGCCGGGCTGCTGGGCGGATGCGAACGTCCAGAAGCCGAAGACCATGATCCAAGCGATGGCGAAGCGCTGCATGGAAACTCCTTCGATGTTGCCGTGCGTCGCCCGGGCTCGCCCGGGCTCTCGATCCCCCGTGCGGCCGGGATTGTAGGGGCCCGCGGAACCCCCGTCGAGGGCGGCCCCGTCAGCCGGTCAGCCGCCGAGCGTCTCGCGGGCGCGCGCCTCCACGCGGGCGAAGCGCTCCTCGACCTGCCCGAGCAGCTCCCGCGCCTCGGACTCGCGCGCGGCGCGCGCCGCCTCGTCGGCGATCCCCGGGAGGTTGATGCGCACGTTGAGCGCGGCGCCCTGCGCGCCGGATCGGAGCAGCCACGCCGCCACGGCCGCGTCGGAGGCGAGCGCCTTGCGTCCCCGCTCGGCCGCGGTGACCGCCAGCCCGATTCCCACCCCGGCGGCCCGCGCCACGCGGAGCGGCACGTCGGCCGCGTGGAGCAGCGCCCGCTCCTGATCGGCGGCCGGGGCTCCGGCCTTCTTCAGCTTCAGGTACGCGTCGTAGGCCTCGGCGTCCTCGCGCACCAGGGCGCGCAGCTCCCCCTCGAGCGCGCCGGCGCGGCCGCCCAGGCGCTCCATCTCGATCCGGAGCACGTCGTCCTTGCTCTTCTGCGCGGTGACCCCCGCGACCATCCGGACCAGCGCCGCGCCCAGCGCCGCCGCCAGCGCCGCGGCGCTCCCTCCGCCCGGCGCCGGAGTCGCGGCGCCGAGCGCGTCCAGGAAGGGGTGCGTCGCCGCGAACGGATCGGGGGGGCCGAGCCGCTCGGCGAGGCGGTTCTCCACGATCAGCCCGCGGTCGAAGCCGCGGATCCGGAGACCTGCCGCGGCGGCGCGGTCCACCGCCTCCTGCGGCACGAGGCCCACGATCTCGCTCTCGACCACTCCCACGCCGGCCTCCGCCGCGAGCCGGGCGACGGCGGCCCAGGCCTCCCCCATGCCGTTCACGGTGCAGTCGGTGAGGTTCATCGAGACCTGGACCAGGCCGCGCTCCCGGAGCTCGAAGCCGAGCGCCTTGACGCTCCGGAGCCCGCCTCCCTTCTCGCGCACCTTCGCGGCGATGTCCTTGGCCACCTTGAGGTCTCCGGTCGCCAGGTTCACGTTGTAGGCCACGAGGAACGGACGCGCGCCGATCGCGACCGCGCCCGCCGTCGGATGGATGCGTCGGGGCCCGAAGTCGGGATCGCGGGAAGGCTCGCGGCCGATCTCCTCGCGGAGCCCCTCGAACTCCCCCTTGCGGACGGCGGCGAGGTCCCGCCGCTCGGGCCGGCGCGCCGCCCGCTCGTAGAGGTAGACCGGGACGTCCAGCTCCTCACCGACCCGCCGGCCGAGCCGCTCGGCCAGCGCCACGCACTCCTCCATCGTGGCCCCGCGGAGCGGGACGAAGGGGACCACGTCGGCCGCGCCCATCCGCGGGTGCTCGCCGCGGTGCCGGGTCAGGTCGATCCGCCGGACCGCCTCGCGGATGCCGTGGAAGGCGCCGTCCAGCACGGCCTCGGGCGCGCCCGCGAGCGTGATCACGCAGCGGTTGTGGTCGGCGTCCATCTCCCGGTCGAGCAGCACGACCCCCGGCACGGCGATCAGGGCCGCAACGATCGCCTCGACCACCTCCTCGCGGCGCCCTTCGCTGAAGTTCGGGACGCACTCGACGAGCTTCTCAGGCATGAGGTCTCCGCTCCCAGGCGGTCCGGCCGGCGACGACTACGGTCTCCGCGTGTCCGACGCCATAGTAATAAGGAAGGGCCCGGTGGTCCGGGACGTCCCAGACCACGAGGTCCGCGCGCAGCCCCGGCTCGAGCCGCCCGCGGTCGTGGGCGCGCGCGAGCGCCGCGGCGGCGTTCACCGTGACGGCCGCCAGCGCCTCCGCCGGGGTCATCCGGAGGAGCACGCAGGCGAGCGTCATCACCATCGGCAGCGACTCCGTGAGGGACGTCCCCGGGTTGCAGTCGGTGGCGAGCGCCACCGGGAGGCCCGCCTCGATCATCCTGCGGGCGGGAGCGCCGGAGGGGAGGCCGAGGCTGAAGTGCGTGCCGGGGAGGAGGACGGGGATCACGCCCGCGCGCCGGAGAGCCTCGATCCCGGCCGGCGAGACGTGGAGGAGGTGGTCGGCGGAGATCGCGCCCACCTCGGCGGCGAGCGCCGCCCCGCCGCAGTCGCTGAACTCGTCGGCGTGGAGGCGCGGGCGGAGCCCGTGGGCGCGGGCCGCGCGGAAGAGCGCGCGGCCGTCCTCGACGGTGAAGAAGCCGCGCTCGACGAACGCGTCGCAGAACTCGGCGAGCCCCTCGCGCGCCGCGGCCGGCACCATCTCCTCGGCCACGAGCCGCACGTAGCCCTCGCGGTCCTCGCGGAACTCGGGGGGGACGTCGTGGGCACCGAGCAGCGTGGGCGCGACCGAGACCGGGACGCGGCGGGCGGCCTCGCGGATGGCGCGGAGCGAGCGGAGCTCGTCGGCGACGGTGAGCCCGTAGCCGCTCTTGGCCTCGAGGGTGGTGGTCCCCTCGGCCAGGAAGCGCCGGAGGCGCGCCTCGACCGCCCGGGCCAGCGACTCGTCGTCGATCGCGCGGACGCCGGCGACCGTGGAGCGGATGCCGCCTCCCGCTGCGGCGATCTCCTGGTAGGTGCGTCCCGAGAGCCGCATCTCGAACTCGGCGGCGCGGAGCGTGACGAAGACCGGGTGGGTATGTGCGTCGATGAGTCCCGGGGTGACGAGGCGCCCGGTGGCGTCGATCGTGCGGGGCGCGCGGAAGCGCCGCTCGATCTCGGGGGTCGGGCCCACGGCGGCGATCCGCTCCCCCCGGACCGCGACCGCCCCGTCGGGGACCGCGCCGACGTCGCGGAGCGCCGGCCCCGCGCGCGGCGCCGGCCCGGCCAGGGTGGCCAGCTCGGCCGCGTGGACGACCAGGAGGTCGGCGGGCTCGGGGGTCATGAGGCGGCCGGGTAGGAGCCACCCATGTGGGTGGGTCCGTGAGCGAGACGCGACATGGCGCGCCTTCTATCCCTGGAGGGCCGCGTCCGCAACCCCAGGATGCGCGCCTAAGTAAAGTCCCCCCACCGGGCTTATCGATAGTGAGAGGCGACGGAGGACAACGCCTCCGTCTCCCTCCGGCGCCGCAGGGCGGTGTGGCCCCGGTCGGGGAGCCAGGTCCGGCTTCGCCGGGCCCCGTCCGCCCTTGGTCTGGCGATGGCGGCGCATTTGGAGCACACGAGGGTACGGGTGATCGTCCCGGAGGGCACGGGACTCCCCATCTTCCCCCTCGTCTCGTCCCGCCTCCTGGACCCCACCGCCGAGCGCACCACCTTCGAGGACATGGTCCGCATCATCCAGACGGACCAGGCGCTGGCTCTCAAGGTCCTCCGCGTGGTGAACACGCCCTTCTACGGCCTCCGCACCAAGGTCTCGACGCTCCCCCACGCGCTCGCCATGCTCGGCCCCCGCGCGATCAAGTCGATGATCGAGGGCGCCGACCGCTACGGGCCCATCCCCACGCAGGGCGAGCGGCCGATCGACAAGTACTTCTTCTGGCAGCACTCGCTCACCACCGCCATCATCGCGGAAGCCATCGGGAAGCGGCTCGGCTACGACGTCCCCGAGGAGGCCTACCTCGCCGGACTGCTCCACGACATCGGCAAGCTGCTGGTGGAACAGGCCAACCCCGCCGGCTACGCCGAGGTCATCCGAGAGATGGAGAAGAACGAGGCGCCCGTGCCCGAGATCGAGCACCGCCTCGTCGGCATCGATCACGCGGAGGCCGGCGGCTTCGTCGCCGAGCGCTGGAACCTCTCCCCCGTGCTCGTGGACGCGATCCGCTTCCACCACCACGAGTTCCCCTCGGGCGACCCGCCCGTCGCCTCGGCCAAGGGGAAGGAGCTGGCGGCCATCGTGGCCTACGCGGACTTCATCGCCTGGAGCCAAGGCCTCGGCTCGGTGCAGAACGGCCACATCCCGGTCCACAACCATCCGCCTCCCGAGATCATCCAGATGCTCAAGGAGTGCCTCCTCGACGTCATGGACGAGGTGGACCAGGGGCTGCGGCAGGTGGCCGGGATGTTCGGCCTCACGACCAGCGGGGTCTCCGACTTCCGCGCCGTGTTCAGCCGCAACCACCCGCGGCTCCGGGCCGCCTCCCGGCCCACCGAGCTCCAGCTCCTGGAGGAGCGGCGCGCCGAGCTGATGGCGCTGACCGACATCATCCGCGAGATCCGCCGGCTCACGGTCCGCGACGAGATCATCGACGCGCTGCTCCGCGGCGTGCACACGCGGCTGGGCTTCGACCGGGTCTCGTTCCTGCTCCTCAACCAGGGGAACTCCGAGCTGATGGGGTTCAAGGTACACGACCCGACCGAGCTGCGCACCGATTCGAACCGGGTCAGCTTCGTGCTCGGCATCGACGAGGAAGGGATCACGAAGGCGCTGCTCACCGGCCGGCCCACGCTGCTCCGCCGCGAGGGCCTCGACGCCAAGATCGTGGACTTCCTGGGCGTGAAGGAGACCGTGGCCGCGCCCGTGGTGGTCGGCGAGCGGCCCGTCGGCGTGCTGCTCGCCGACTCGTTCCTGACCGAGCGCCCGATCGCCGCGGAGCAGATGGAGGCGGTGGCGCTCTGCTGCCTCGAGGCCGGGCTCGCCGTCGAGAACCGCCTCCTGCACGACCGCAGCCGCGAGCTCCGCATCCTGGCCGAGAAGGACGCGCTGACCGAGGTGGCCAACCGCCGTTCGGTCCTGGAGCACGCCTCCCGCGAGATGACCCGGGCCCGCGAGATGGGAAGTCCGCTCTCGCTGGTCCTGGTGGACATCGACCACTTCAAGAACTTCAACGACCGCTACGGGCACAAGGCGGGCGACTTCGTGCTCAAGGAGGTGGCGCGGATCATCCAGAACACCTCCCGCAAGGACGACGTCGTGGCGCGCTACGGCGGGGAGGAGTTCCTGGTGCTCCTGCCCGACACCCCGGTGGACAAGGCGATCCTCTACGCGGAGCGCGTCCGCTCGCGCGTCGAGGAGTACGGCAAGGAGATCCGCGACATCTTCCCGGACTGCGAGCTCACGATCTCGCTCGGGCTCTCCTCCCTCAAGGGGACCTACACCCTCGAGGCGTTCGTCGAGAAAGTGGACCGCGCGCTCTACTCGGCCAAGGAACGGGGGAGGAACCGCGTATGCGTGGACTAGCCGGTCCCGCGGTCCTCCGCCGCGACCTCGCCTGGATCGAGCGCCGTCACGACCAGCTCTGGATCCTGGCGCTCACGGTCACCGCCGTGCTCGCGGTGGGCCTCGTGGCCATGCTGGCCTGGATCCCCGACACGGCGGTCGTCGTCCGGCGCCGCCTCCTGGACGGGCTCCTGGTCCTGGTCTCGCTCCTGATCGCCTACCTGGTCCAGCGCCATCGCGAGCTCCGCCGGCTGCGCAACTGGTTCATCCACGAGCAGGTCGGCCTGGAAGCGCTCGAGTTCAAGCTCCGTGAGCTGACCTCGATCTTCGAGGTCTCCTCGCGGGTCAACGCGCCCGGCCGGCCCGAGGACCTCTTCCCGTTCCTGGCCCGCAAGGTGACCGAGGCGCTGGGCGCCGACGGCGCCGCCCTCTTCCTCGAGGGCGGGCCGGGCGGCCGGCTCACGATGGGCGCCTGCGCGGGAGACGGGGAGGACGAGGTGGCCGGCGCCGCGGCGCTGGCGCTCGCGCGGCGTTCGCCCGTGCGGCTCCCGGGAGGCGTCGAGGACCCGGAGCGGGGCGGCGAGCCCGCGACGCGCGCGGTGCTCGCGGTGCCCCTGATGCTCCGCGGGCACACGATCGGCGCGCTCAAGGTCTACCGCGTGGACCCGGCCGGGCAGCGGCCGTTCAGCGAGGTGGACGAGGGGCTCACCGCGATCTTCGCGGAGAGCGCGGCGGCCATCATCCAGTCGGCGCGCCTGCACGAGCGGCTCCGGTCCCGCAACCGGAAGCTCCGGGACTCGCTCCACTACCTGAAGAAGGCCCAGCGCCAGCTCATCCTGGCCGAGAAGCTCCAGGCGATGGAGGAGTTCGTCTCGGGCGTGGCCCACGAGCTGAACAACCCGCTGACCTCGATCAGCGGGTTCACCCAGCTCCTCCTGGCGCCGCCGCGCCCGCCGGGCGCCGAGGCGTCCCCCGCGCCCTCCCCCGGGGGGCACTCCGACCTCGAGCGCTACCTGAAGAACATCGGCGAGGAGGCCACGCGCTGCCACGAGATCGTGCGCAGCCTCCAGCGCTTCACCCGCCAGTACAAGTTCGAGAAGCGGAACTGCGCGCCGCGCGACCTCGTGGAGGCCGCCCTCGGGGTGAAGTCCTACAGCCTCAAGAAGCTCGGGGTCGTGGTCGAGCGGTCGATCCCCGCCGAGCTCCCCGAGCTCTACGTCGATCCGGACCTCATGCAGCACGTGTTGATCAGCCTGATCCGCCACGCCGAGGGGGCCCTCAAGCGGTCGGCGGAGCCGCGCCTCCTCCGCGTGGCCGCGTCCTTCGGCGCGGGCGCGTTCCAGTTCGAGGTGGCCCACAACGCCACGGAGCCCGATCTCGAGGAGGCGAGGCGGTTGTTCACGCGCGAGGGCGGCGGGCTCGACTCCCCCTCCTCGCTCACCGTGGCCTACAACATCGTGCGGGCGCACGGCGGCGAGATCCGCGTGGCAGCCGGGCCCCGCGGGCCGGCGACGCTGGTGATCGAGCTCCCGATGAAGGCGGCCGGCGGCGGGGCGCCGCCCCGCGGCGAGGGGGAACCGGCGGCGGCTCCGGGCGTAGGCGGGCAGGGGCGCCGCGTGCTGGTGGTGGATGACGAGGAGCGCGTGCTCAACCTGCTCGAGCGGGTGCTGGGGAACGAGGGGTACGAGGTGGAGACGGCCCGCTCGGCCGCGGAGGCGGTGGAGAAGATCGCCGACGGCGGTTTCGACGCCTTCATCGTCGACCACCAGATGCCGGGCGGCGGCGGCGAGGCGGTCTTCGACTACCTGCTCGAGCGGCGGCCGGGCCACCAGGCGCGGCTGATCTACACGTCGGGGGACACCGGCGCCGAGGAGTTCTGCGCCGCGCTCCGCCGCTCGCGGGCGCTCTACATCCCCAAGCCCTTCCGCATCCGGCAGGCGCTCGCCGTGCTCGCGGACGTGCTGGAGCGCCCGGTCCAGGGCAACGTGCCGCGACCGTGAGAAAAGGTGCCAGGCACCTTTTCCGCGGCGGAAAAGGTGCCTGGCACCTTTTCTCTCCCTGCTACACTCCGCCCGCAACCCACCCGCGGGCAACCCTTGTATCCCATCCTGGTCCTCCTGGCGGTCTACGCGGGTCTCCTCTTCCTGGCGGTCGCGTACTACGCCTTCTCCCGGTTCTCGCTGAAGCGCACCCTCGAGCAGGTACCTCCGGGTCCCGCCCGCGACCGCCTCCGCCGCAGCCTCGAACACCCCGATGCCCTGGTCCGCGCCTACCGCTACCTCCGGGTGCTGGCGATCATCGTTGCGGTGGCCGCGGTCTCCAGCGCCTTCGGCCCGCGCCTCGGGCTCCACCCGCTCACGACCGGCGCGGCCGCAGCGCTCCTCGTCGTAGTCGCCATCGAGGTCCCGGCCGCCGTCTTCGCTCCCCGCGCCGCTCCCTTCCTCCTCTCCCGCGCGGCGCCGCTCTTCCTCGCCGTCCACTGGCTGGCCCGCCCCATCGTCGCGCTGCACGACCTCCTGGACCGGGCGGTCCACGCGCTGGGCGGGAAGAGCGGGGCGGAGCTGGTGCAGGAGCGCGCCGAGGAGGAGCTGCACGCGGCGGCCCAGGAGGGGGAGCGCGGCGGCCTCCTGGACGAGCGCGGCCGCGCGATGATCGAGGCCATCGTGCGCCTGAACCAGACCACGGTGGGCGCGATCATGACCCCGTGGGTGGAGGTGGCCCTGCTCTCCGTGGACGCGCCGGTCGAGGAGGCGCTCTGGGTGGCGCGCTGGAAGCGGCACTCCCGCATCCCGGTCTACGAGGGGAGCAAGGACCACATCATCGGCATCCTCCAGGTGAAGGACCTCCTCGAGGACTGGGGGAAGCCGGGCGTCGAGGTGGACCTGAGACGCCACCTCCGGCCGGTCCGCCACGTCCCTGATTCCAAGCCGGCCGGCGCGCTGCTCGAGGAGTTCCGCCGGAGCCGCTCCCCGATCGCGATCGTGGTGGACGAGTTCGGGAGCGCCAAGGGCCTCGTCACGCTCGCGGACCTGCTCGAGGTGATCGTGGGCGAGTTCCGCCACGAGGAGGACCGCCGCTCCGCGCTCGTGCACCTCCCCGGCGGGGGCGCCGACCTCGCGGGCTACCTCCCCACCGAACGGGTGAACGAGGAACTGGGGACCCGCATCCCCGAGTCGGAGGCCTACGACACCGTCGGGGGCTTCGTCGTGACCCGGTTCGGGCGCGTGCCGGCCCAGGGCGAGACGATCCGCGACGGAGAGTTCGAGATCACGGTCCTCGACTCCGACGGCCGGCGGGTGCACCGCCTCCGCATCGCGCCGGTCGTCGCGATGGCGCGCCCCGGTCCGGCCCCGTGAAGCTGCTGCGCACCGAGGCGCTGGTGCTCCGGTGCCTCGACTACAGCGACTCGAGCCGGGTCGTGGACTTCCTCACCCCGGAGCACGGCCGGGTCAGCGCGCTCGCCAAGGGGGGTCGCAACTACCGGAACAAGCCCCGCTCGCTCCTCGACCTCCTGGCGCGGGGGCGCGCGATCCTCCTCCGCAAGGAGGGGCGTGCGCTCGACCTCCTCTCGGACTTCGAGACCATCGACTCCTTCCCCGGGCTCCGCCGCCGGCTCGAGCGGACCTGGAACGCCTTCGCGCTCCTCGAGGTGCTCCGGGCCGTGAGCTGGCCGGAGGCCGCCTGTCCCGAGGTCTTCGCGCTCGCGCTCGCGTGCGCCGGCGAGCTGGAGCGGAGCGCCCCCGGGGAGGCGGGAGCGCCGCTCTTCGTCCTTGTCGCGCGCCTCGTCGCGCTTCTCGGCCACGCCCCCGTGCTCGATCGCTGCGCGCTCTGCGGCGCTCCGGCGCGCGGCCGCGGGCTCCTCTCCGCCCGGGACGGAGGCTTCGTCTGCGCGCGGTGCGGCGCGCGGCGCCCCGGCCTGCCCTCGTTCCCCGAAGCGGCGCGCGGGGCGCTCGCGTCGCTGCTCCAGGCCCCCTCCGGCGCGCCGTTCCCGCGCGTCCCCCCGGCGCTCCGCGCGGCGCTCGGTCCGCCGCTCGTCACGTTCCTCTCTGCCGTATTGGAAAGGGAACTGCCGGTGCTACAATCCCGCGCGAAATCCTGAAGGCGAGGGCCCTTTCCCGGTTCCGGTGCGGCGCGGTCTCCCCCCCTTCTCAGCCAATGCGCGTTCGACTCCTCTCCTCCCTGGCCCTCATCGTCGGCGCGGCTCTCCCCGGATGCCGCTCCACGAAGCTCCCGACCGAGGTGAACGCCCTCTACCGCTACGGCGTCGAGGCCGACGACGGCGGCCGGAAGGAGGACGCGCTCAAGGCCTTTTCGGCCTTCCGCAAGCAGCACGCCGGCGACCCCCGCCTCGAGGAGATCCGCTTTCGCCAGGTGAACGCCTACTACGAGACCGGGCGCACCCGGCGCGGGGTCAACGAGACCCGCGAGGTGCTCAAGGACTACCCGCTCTCGCGCCACCTGATCGCGCTGGAGAAGCGGCTCTTCACCACCGGCGTCCGGCTCCTCGTCGAGGACACGGGCGGTTTCCTCGGGATCAAGAACTTCCTCGCGATCGAGCCGGACGGCGTCGAGGTCCTGGGCGTGCTCCTCGAGTCCTTCAAGAAGGGGCAGTACGCCGACTCCGCCCAACGGAAGATCGGGCTCTGGGCGATGGAGCGGAAGGACTACGACCGCGCGATCCTGGAGTTCGAGCACCTGGCCAAGGACTACCCGCAGAGCGAGTGGAAGGCGGTGGCCGACTTCAACGTGGCCCACTGCCGCTGGCGCAAGAGCCGCGGCCCCCGTTACGACCGGGAGATCCTCGAGAAGGCCAAGGAGGACTACCAGAAGTACGTCGATCTCCACCCCGAGGGGAGCAAGGTCGTCGAGGCCCAGTCCCGCATCCGGGCCATCGACCTCGCGCTCGCCGAGAAGGGGTGGCTGCTCGGCGAGTTCTACCGGAACGACGAGCGGATCGAGGCGGCCCGCCTTCATTACAAGATGGTGACCGTGCGTTACCCCGAGACCGTCTGGGCCACCCGGGCCCGCGAGCGGCTCCAGGAGCTGGAGGCGTCCCGGACGCCCGGCCCGCCTCCCCCGGGAGCGCCGCCGGCGAAGGCCGCGGAGCAGGGGACTCCGTGAGGCGCGCCGCGGCGGCGGCGGCGGCGCTGCTCCTCGGCTGCGGCTACAGCGCGCGCCAGGGCTATCCGTCGGGCATCGACACCGTCTACATCGAGATGCTCGAGAACCGGACCTTCCGGCGCGACCTCGAGTTCGCCCTCAGCCGCGCGCTGGCCAGCCAGGTGCACCTCCGCACCCCCTGGATCGTGGCCTCCAAGGACCACGCCGACGCCTTCCTCCGCGGCCGCATCCTGAAGGTGGACGAGAACGTCCTCTCGCGCACCCGGCAGGACCAGATCCTCGAGTCCTCCGTGATCGTCGAGGCCGAGGTCGAGCTGGTGGACGCGCGCACCGGCAAGGTGCTCCGCCATTCGCGCCGCGCCAGCGTGAAGTCGTTCCTCGAGCCGCGCGGCGAGAGCCTGGAGACCGGCCTCGTGAAGGCCTTCGCGGAGCTGGCGGACCAGCTCCTCTACGGGCTCGAGCAGTGGTGACCCGGGCGCAGAGCGGCCTCGAGGAGCTCGAGTGGGCCCTCCCCAGGGGCGGGCTCCGGCTCGGCTCCCCGCCGCTGGTCATGGGCATCCTCAACGTGACCCCGGACTCGTTCTCCGACGGCGGAGCGCACCTCGCACCCGAGGCCGCCGAGGCGCGGGCGCGCGAGATGGCGGCGGAGGGGGCCGACCTCATCGACCTCGGAGGCGAGTCCACGCGGCCGGGCGCGGAGCCGGTCCCCGTGGAGGAGGAGCTGCGCCGCGTGCTCCCGGCGCTGGAGGCGGTCCGCGCGGCGGTCGCGCTCCCGATCTCGGTGGACACGAGCAAGGCGGCCGTGGCCCGCGAGGCGCTCCGCCGCGGAGCCGTCATCGTCAACGACGTGACCGCGCTCCGCGGAGACCCGGAGATGGCCCGGGTGGCGGCGGACGCGGGCGCGGGGGTCGTGCTCATGCACCTCCGCGGGACCCCGCGGGACATGCAGCGCGACCCGCGCTACGAGGACCTGCTCGGCGAGGTGACCGGGTTCCTGCGCGACGCGACCCTGCGCGCGGTTCGGGCGGGGATCCCCGAGGAGCGGATCGTGATCGATCCGGGGCTCGGCTTCGGGAAGACGGCCGCGCACAACTGGGAGCTGATCGCGCGGCTGGAGGAGCTGCGCGCGCTCGGCCGGCCGATCCTGGTGGGCGCCTCGCGCAAGGCCTTCCTCGGCGCGCTCGCGGGCGCGCCCCCCGGGCGGAGGCTGGTGGCGTCGGCGGCCGCGGCCGCGCTGATCGCCGCCCGGGGCGCCCACGTGATCCGCGCGCACGACGTGGCCGCGACGCGGGAGGCCGCCCGCGCGGGCGCCGCCGTGCGGGCCGCGGGGCGGAGCTGACCCCGTGTTCGACGTCTGGTCCGCGCTCGAGATCCTGATCCTGGCGCTCGGGATCTACGTGATCATCGGGTTCCTCCGGGGGACCCGGGGCGGCGGGATCATCCGCGGCCTGGGGCTGATCCTCGTGCTCGCCTACATCGCGGCCAACTCCCTCTTCGGACGGATGCCCGCGTTGAAGTTCGTCTTCGACAACGCGCTCCCCGGGCTCGCGATCGGCCTCCTGATCGTGTTCCAGCCCGAGATCCGCCAGGGGCTCATGTATCTCGGCGAGAAGCCCTTCATCCGCCCGTTCCTGCGCGCCGACGTCGGGATCATCCCCGAGATCGTGCGGGCGGCGGCGACGCTCGCGCGCCAGCGGCGGGGTGCGCTGATCGCGCTGGAGCGCGAGACCTCGCTGATCCCGTTCATGGCGCGCGGGACTACGCTCGACTCCGAGGTGCGCGCCGAGCTGCTCGAGGCGATCTTCTGGTCCGGGAACATCCTGCACGACGGCGCGGTCGTGATCCGCGACGGGCGGATCGCGGCGGCCGGGTGCGTGCTCCCGCTCTCGACCAACCCCGACGTGAGCAAGCGGCTCGGCACGCGGCACCTCGCGGCGCTCGGGCTCAGCGAGGAGACCGACGCGGTGACCGTGGTGGTCTCGGAGGAGACCGGCGCGATCTCGGCGTGCAGCCAGGGGAAGCTCGAACGGGACCTCGACCCGGCCGCGCTCGAGGCGTTCCTGCGCCACGCCCTCGGGCTCAAGGGGCGCGACACCTCCCAGCGGGAGGCGGTGCGATGAACTTCGAGCGCGTCTGGTACGGGGCGGTCCGCGACCTCGGGACCAAGTTCCTCGCGCTGGCGCTGGCGGTGGTGCTCTTCTTCATCATCCACCAGAAGATCACGGTCACCGTGGACAAGACGCTGAGCATCCTGGTTCACCGGCCGGGAGCGCAGACCGGGGTGGCGGGCCTGCACGTGGTGGTGCCCGAGGGGATCCAGGTGCTCACTCCCCCGCGCAGCGTGCGGATCCGGCTCAAGGGACCGAAGGAGAAGATCGACCCGCTCGCGAACGGCTACGTACTCGGCACGTTCCAGGTCCCGGACGAGGCGTTGCGCGAGACGCCCACGGTCACGCGGGCCGTGCTCGCCGGCGAGATCAGCTTCAACGTCCCCGACGAGGTGAAGGTCGAGATGGACCCGCTCAACCTCGAGCTGGTGCGCACGCGGCGCGAGCGGCACAAGGCCCGGGCGGCGGTCACCGGCAAGCCCGCGGCCGGGTTCCGTCTCGAGGAGCCGGTGGTGGTCGCGCCGGCCGATCCGCTGGTGGCGGGGCCCGAGCCGGTCCTCCAGTCGCTCCAGGGGTCGTTCGCGCTGGAGCCGGTGGACGTGAACGGGCGGTCGGAGACCGTGACCGTCACCGGAGTGCTCCCGGGCACGGAGTGGGAGCGCGGGCTCCGGCTGGAGGAGCCGGTGAGCGTGACCGCGCGCATCGTGCGCGTGGACGAGAAGGAGACGCTCCGGATCCCGATCCGGCTGCTCCGCGATCCCCAGGACCAGCGGAAGATCGTGCTGGACTCCGAGAGCCAGGAGGTGACCTTCGTCGGACCCCGGCCGGCGCTCGAGGAGCTGAAGCGCGCGCAGGTGGTGGCCTTCGTGGACGTGACCGACCTGACGAGCGACATCCCGCGGCCGAGCGTCCCGGTGGAGTTCCGCGGACTCCCCCGGGGGGTCCGGCCGGAGGGGGACCCGCACGCGCTGGTGCAGATCGTCGAATGAACGCCATCCGGTTCGGAACCGACGGCATCCGGGACCTGGCCGGCCAGGGCGCGCTGGCGCCCGAAGCGTGCATGGCGATCGGCGCCGCGCTGGCAGCGTGGGCGCGCCGCGCGCCCACGCTGCCAGCGCGACAGGCCGTTCTCATCGGCCGAGATCCTCGACCGTCGGGGGAGTCCATCACCCGGCACCTCGTCGCAGGTCTCCTGTCCGGCGGCCTCGCCGCACGCGACGCCGGCATCCTGACGACGCCGGCACTCTCGCTCCTCTGTCACCGCGAGCGCACGCCGCTCGGGATCATGATCTCGGCGTCGCACAACCCGGTCGAATACAACGGCATCAAGGTCTTCGGCCCGGGCGGCTCGAAGCTCGCGGACGCCGAGGAGCGGGAGATCGAGGGGTTGATCGCCGAAAGGGGGTCAGGAGCCCTTTCCGCCGCGGAAGAGGTTCCCGACCCCTTTTCGGGCGCGGAGGAGGAGGCCCTCCGCGCGCTGCTGGAGCTGGTAGGAAAGCCTCGCGTGCAGCGGACCGTCGTCCTCGACTGCGCCTACGGCGCGGGCCGGAGTCTCGGCCCCGAGCTGCTGCGCCGGGCCGGCCAGGAGGTCCACGCGATCCACACGACCGGCGGCGAGATCAACCAGGACGCCGGCGCGCTGCACCCCGAGCGCATCCAGGCCGAGGTGAAGACGCATCGCGCCGACCTCGGCGTCGCGCTGGACGGGGACGGCGACCGGGCGATGCTCTGCGACGAGCGCTCAGACCTCTTCGACGGCGACGACGTGCTCGCGCTCCTGGCCTCGAGCTGGCAGCGCCAGGGCCGGCTCCCGCGCCCGGTGGTCGTCGGCACGGTCCTCTCGAACTTCGGCCTCGAGCGGGCGCTCCACGGGCACGGGATCGCGCTCGAGCGCGCGGCGGTGGGCGACCGCTACGTCGCCGACCGGATGCGCGAGACCGGCGCGCTCCTTGGCGCCGAGCCGTCGGGCCACGTCGTGGTGGACTGGAGCGGCTTCTTCCTGGGCGATGGCCTGGTCACCGCGCTGCTCGTGTTGCACGCGATGGCGGCGGAGGGCCAGCCCCTCTCCAGGCTGCGCCTCGTCCACAAGATGGGCCAGAAGACCTTCAACCTGCGCGTGACCCGGCGCGAGCCGCTGGAAGGCGACGGGCCGCTCGCCCGCGTCATCCGCGCGACCCGGGAGTGGCTCGACGGCCGCGGGCGTCTCGTGGTCCGCTACTCGGGCACCGAGCCCCTGCTCCGGATCATGGCCGAGGCCGAGAACCCGAACGAGGGCGAGCGGGCCGTCGCGGAGGTCCGCAAGATCGCCGAGCAGGTTCTGGGTGGCGCGGCATGAAGACGCTCGGCCTCGAGACCACCGGCGACCTCGGGAGCGTGGGGCTCGTCGAGGACGGCCGGATCGTCGCCGAGGCCTCGATCGACCGCGGGATGCGGCACGGGCGCGAGCTGGTGGCCCGCGCCCGCGCGCTCCTCGACGAGCGCGGGCTCGGCCCCCGCGACCTCGGGCTCGTGGCCGTGAGCCGGGGGCCGGGGTCCTTCACCGGGGTCCGGATCGGCGTGCTCGCGGCCAAGGCGCTCGCCTGGACCCTGGGGCGCCCCCTCGTGGGCGTTCCGACCTTCGAGGCCCTCGCGGCCGCCACGGGAGCGGAGCGGGTCGGAGTCCTGATCGACGCGCGCATCCGGCAGGTCTA
>Ga0187892_10001304_pt1 | contig 57730 bp, 58 predicted proteins | sample MA1701073metaG_FD_139345 | JGI IMG/M metagenome (GOLD analysis project Ga0187892, IMG submission 139345) | Bio-ooze microbial communities from a basaltic lava cave in the Kipuka Kanohina Cave System on the Island of Hawaii, USA - MA170107-3 metaG ...
AGCTTGACCACGCAGCGCGGCGTGTAGAACTCGCCGCCCTTCTTGCCCTCGGCGCTCGCGAACTGCGAGAGGAAGTACTCGTAGACGCGGCCGAGCACGTCCTTGGCGCGGGCCGCCTCGTCGCCGACCTTGATGTTGCTGATCAGGTCGATCAGCTGGCCGAGGCGCGCCTTGTCGAGTGCGGGGCGGGCGTAGTCCTTGGGCAGCACGCCCTTGAGCGCCGGGTTGTCGCGCTCGATGCCGGCCATCGCGTCGTCGACGAGCTGGCCGACAGTGGACTGCTTCGCCTGGGCCTTCAGGTGTGCCCAGCGCGCCTCGGGCGGGACCCAGAAGATGCTCAGGGCACGGTACTCGTCGGGATCCTCGGCGTCGGCGCCCTTGGACTTTTCGGCGACGAGCTTCGCGTGCTGCTCCTCGAAGGCATCGGAGATGTACTTGAGGAAGATCAGGCCCAGGACGACGTGCTTGTACTCGGCGGCGTCCATGCTGCCGCGGAGGGCGTCGGCCATCTGCCAGAGCTGGGCCTCGTAGCCGACGTTGGCGGCCGTGCCCTCCGCCTGCTTCTTGCTCTTGCGCCGTGCTGCCATCCCCTACCCCGCCTTCCGATCGTGGGTTCGTTCCATGGCCCGACATCGCGACGCCTGGCTCATCGCCCGCCATCCTTCTGCGTGCGACGCCTCATGCGCCGAGGGGCCGGCGCGGGAGCCGGAGGCTCGGCGGGTCGCTCGCCCTCCCCCGCCTCGACCCAAGCGTCGACTTCCGAGAGCCTGAAACGGAGGAGGCGCCCCACCTTGCGGGCAGGAAGACCGCGGTTCTCGACCCAGCGGTAGACGGAGTCCTTGCCCACGCCGAGATGCGCGGCCACGTCATCGACCCCGACCCAGCGCTCATCCGGCGCCACTCAGCCGCTCCCCCCCGCACCTCTGCTCATTAAAGTCGGTCATTGCGGACGAAAGTAGACATCCAGGTGCACTCCGGGTCAAGGGCCGCTCCGACGAGGGGTGGCCTTGACCGCGCGGACCTCATGATAGACGATGCCTATCAAAATGGCGCACGAAACGGGCGATTGGACGCTGACGGAGGCGGCGCGGCTCTTGGAAGAGCCGCAGCACCGGCTGATCTATCTGTGTGAGAAGGGCGTGGTAGCGCCCGACGTGCAGGATGCGGAGGGCCGAGGCAGCAGCCGGAGGTTCTCGAGCCGGAACCTGCTCGAATTCGCGGTGGCATTGCGGCTGCGGGACCTGGAGCTTCCGGCCACCCTGATCAGCGCGGTGGTTCACGTGCTGCGAGCCTTCGAGAGCGCGGTTCGAAGGGAGATGCGTGACTTCCACCTGCCGGAGAGCTTGCGGGCCGAGGATGCGCCCGACCTTCGTGTGGTGATCGGCGACGGGCGGTCGCTCTACTTCACCCTCGGCGCTGGCGCCGGGCCGCCAAAGGTCTATGGCGGGATCGACCTGGAGGGCCTGAAGGAGACGACGACGGCCGCTGGCTCTCGCCCCAAGCTGAGGCTCGTCAAGCCCGCGACGCCGACCAGTGGAGCGCGCGGTGCAGATGCCTTCGGTGGGCCCGAACGCAGCCGGCATACGCGGGTCGAGATCAGCGTCACGCGGATCGCGCAGGATCTCCCTCTCGACGCTTGACAGCGGCAGTGGAGGTGGGGGCGACCCGGGGAGGACCGGGTCGGTCTGTCTCCATCGACCCGGCCGTGGCAGCTCTCCTCGACCACATCGCCGAGGATCTCGCTCGGGAGTACGTGCGCCTGATGGAACACGCCGCCCGTGAGGACGACGCGGGCGCCTCCACGAGCCGGGATCGGCGGCGGGAGGCGTGGCATGCGTGCGGCGATCTACGCACGGTACAGCTCCGAGAACCAGCACGCCGAGAGCATCGGGGATCAGATCATCGCCTGCCGTCGGTTGGCAAGCCAGCGGGGATTCGGCGTGCTCGAGGACCACATCTACTCGGGCCAGGCGCAGTCCGGGGCGCGGCGCGACCGGCAGGGACTGTCCGCACTGGTGGCCGCGGCGCAGAACTGCCAGTTCGACGTCGTGCTCGTCGATGACCTGTCCCGGCTCGCACGCGACAACTACTTGATGCTGTCCGTGATCGCCGAGCTGCACTTCGAGGGCGTGCGCGTGGTGTCGGTGGCGGCCGGTCTCGACAGCGAGGACGAGGAGGCGACGCTCGGCATCCAGATCCGCGGCATCTTCAACGAGCTCCAGCTTCGCGACCTCAAGAAGAAGACCCTCCGCGGGCAGATGGGGCAGAAAGAACGCGGCTTCTCGGTCGGCGAGCGGACGTTCGGCTACAAGTCGGTGCCGGTCGGAACGATCCGGATGGACAAGAAGGGCCGGCCGCGCCCCGAGGGCTAGCGGATGGAGATCGAGCCGCGGGAGGCAGCGGTCGTCCTGCGCATCTTCAAGGCCTACGCCGACGGGCTCTCGCTCACGCGCATCATCTGCATGCTCAACGGGGAGCAGGTGCCGGGTCGGATGCGCTTGGCGAAGGGGTGGTCGCCGGCAACGTTGAGCCGGCTGCTGGACAACGAGAAGTACGTCGGGCGCTGGGTCTGGAACAAGACGGAGAGCCGGCGGGATCCGCGGACGGGCCGCAGGCGGCGATTCACGAAGCCAGAGTCGGACTGGGTGGTGCAGGAAGACGAGTCGCTGCGCATCGTGCCCGAAGCGCTTTGGGAGCAGATTCGGGCGCGGCGCCAGGAAGTGCGGCGAAGCTGGCCCGGGGCAAGGGTCGGCGCGGCTTCTCGCGCGAGCAGGGCGGCCGGGAGCAGCACTTCCCCACGCACCTGCTCTCGGGGTCGATGGTGTGCGGGCGGTGCGGAGCGACGATCGCCCAGGTGAGCGGGAAAGGCGGCGGCTACTACGGCTGCCTCGGCGCCGCGAAGGGTGCCTGCGACAACAAGATGCTGGTCCGCCGCAAGCTCGCCGAGACGATCATCCTGAAGGCGGTGCGCGAGCAGCTCGGCCGCGCCGAGCACGTCCGCTACCTGCTCGAGCAGGTGGAGGCCGAGGTCGCGAAGCTCTATGCCCACATCCCAGAGACGGTCCGCACCAAGGAAGCGGAGCTGGGCGCCGAGGAGCGGCGTCTCGCCAATTTCGTCGACTTCATCGGCGAAGGCCGCGGAAGCCAGGCGCTCGCCAACGCGCTCGTCGAGACCGAGCGCAGGGTCGAGGCCCTGCGCGAGGAGCTGGACGGCCTGCGGCGCAGCCGAGAGAAGGTGTTCCAGGCGCCGCCGGTGGAGTGGATCGAAGAGCGGCTCGCTCGGATGCAGGAGGTGCTGGAGCGGCGGACGGACCGCTCGGCGCTTCTGCTGCGTTCCCTGCCGGGACCGATCCGCCTGGAGCCGACCCGGGGCCAGATCGGGCGGCCCTACTACCTGGCCCGCACCTCACTCGACGCTCTGGCGCTGCTCGGACCGCCTCCGGGCCAGCACGGCCCGGAAGACGGTTCGAGTTCTTTACGATGGTGGAGCTGAGGGGAATCGAACCCCTGACCCCAAGACTGCCAGCCTTGTGCTCTCCCAGCTGAGCTACAGCCCCACGCGCCGGCCAGGATAGCGTGGCTCGCCGGGAGCGTCAACCGGCGCGGCGCGTCGTTGTTCTGTTGGTTCCGGCCGCGTTGCCCCGTTTCGGCGGCTTCGCTACACTGTCGGGTGGCCGCCCGGGTGTTGGAACTGGTTTACAAGGCGGTCTCAAAAACCGCTGCGGGCAACCGCGTGTGGGTTCGAGTCCCACCCCGGGCACCAATGCCCACTCCGGCTGGGCATCACTGACCTTGCCGGGATCGTTCCCGGACACTGCGGACCCCCCGGCTTGACGGGCCGCGCCCCTGCATCAATACTGACGGCCAGCCACCATGGAACGGTCGTTCGCCGAAGACGTCAAGCAACTCGGGTACGGGGCGGGCCAGGTCCTGCAGGGCGAGGGGATTCTGGCGATCACCAAGGCGGTGCTCCAGTCAGGCGTCTCCTATGTCGGCGGCTACCCGGGCGCCCCCGTCTCGCATCTGCTCGACGTGATGGCCGACGCCAACGAGCCTCTGCTCAAGCCGATGGGCATCTACTTCGAGGCGTCGGGGAGCGAGGCCGCGGCGGCGGCACTGCTGGGGGCGTCGATCAACTATCCCCTGCGCGGGGTGGTGACGTGGAAGTCGGTGGTCGGGACGAACGTCGCGTCCGACGCGCTGTCCCACGTCGCCTCGGCAGGGGTCGTGGGCGGCGCGCTGATCGTGATCGGCGAAGACTACGGAGAGGGCGCCAGCATCCTGCAGGAGCGGACGCACTCGGCCGCGCTCAAATCGAGCCTGCCGCTGCTCGACCCGCGGAACAGCCTCCCGGCGTTCGCCCGGTTCGTCGAGGAGAGCTTCACGCTGTCCGAGGCGTGCGGCCAGCCCGTGCTGTTCAGCATCCGGATCCGCGCGGCCCACATGCGCGGGACGCTCTCCTGCAAGGACAATGTCGCGCCCAAGATCAGCATGCGGTCGCGGATCGATCACCCCGTGTTCGCGATCGAGAAGATCAACCTGCCGCCGTTCACCTATGCGATGGAGGCGCAGAAGTACGAGCAACGCCTGCCGGCCGCCCGGCGCTACATCCAGGAGCATGGGCTGAACGAGCACCGTCGCGGCGCCGAGGCGGCGGTCGGGATCGTGATGCAGGGCGGGCAGTACAACACGACCCTGCGAGCGCTCGCGGCGCTGGGCGCGGCGGACGCCTTCGGGGACACCACGCTATCGCTCCTCATCCTGAATGCGATCCACCCGCTGGTGCCGGAGGAGATCCTCGAGTTCCTTGGCGGCAAACGGCAGGTCCTGGTCGTCGAGGAAGGTCAGCCCAACTTCATCGAGCAGCAGCTCAAGGCGCTCGCCCACGACGCGCGGCTCCCGGTCGAGATCCATGGCAAGAACGTCTTCGGTCAGTACGGCGAGTACGTGCCGCACGTCGTGACGACGGGCGTGAAGGAGTTCCTGACCGCCGCGCGCCCGACGACGGTGTCAGTCGCCGAGATGGTGCGCCGCCACGACGAGCTGACGGCTCACCGCGCCGATATTCGGGGGGCCCTGGCGCGGCCGATTGCCAAGCGCCCGCCGACCTTCTGCACGGGCTGTCCGGAGCGTCCGGTCTTCAGCGCGATGAAGATCCTCCGGACGCGCCAGCCCGAGGTGGGGGACACCCACGTGTCGGCGGACATCGGCTGCCATTCGTTCGGCACGCAGGCCCCCTTCAACGTGGGCAACACGATCCTCGGCTACGGCATGGGACTGGCGTCGTCCAGCGCGGTGGCACCGCTCTTCGGCAAGCGCGTGGTGTCGGTGATGGGAGACGGCGGCTTCTGGCACAACGGCCTCACCAACGGAGTGGCGAACGCCGTCTTCAACAAGCAGGACTCGGTGCTCGTCATCTTGGAGAACTTCTACACCTCGGCGACGGGCCAGCAGCACAATCCGTCGACCGGCCGGAACGCCCGCAACGAGTCGACTTCCATGACGATCCAGCAGGCCCTGCGCGGGCTCGGCGTGCGCTGGATCAAAACGGTCAACCCCTACCGGATCGGTGACCTGGTCGGCACCCTCCGCCGGGCGCTGACCACGCGGGAATCGGGGCTGAAGGTCGTGATCGCCCGGGCGGAGTGCCAGCTCGAGCGCCAGCGGCGGGAGCGCCCGCTGCTGCGCCGGCGGATCGAAGCCGGCCAGCGGGTCTCACAGCCCCGCTTCGGGATCGATCCCGAGGTGTGCACGGGCGATCACTCGTGCATGCGCTTCAACGGGTGCCCCTCGCTCACGCTCCGCGACAATCCCGATCCGCTTCGCGACGATCCGATCGCTCACGTCGACCAGTCCTGTGTGGGCTGCGGCGTCTGCGGAGAGGTCGCGCACGCGGCGGTCCTCTGCCCGTCCTTCTACGAGGTCCGGACGATCGCGAATCCGGCGCCGTGGGAGCGACTGCTACGGCACGTCCGGCGGCGCGTCATCGGCGCGCTCGCCCGCGCCTAGCGCCCCGAGTCGGAAATGAGCCGACGAAGCGCCGGGCGGGGTGGGGGCTCTCCCCGCGGGACACGCTGTGTCGCGGAGCGTCGCCGCGCTCAAATGGGGCCACGAGATCGATGGTGGTCGGCTCCGGCGATCCGCGCGAGCGCACGGTCCCGCGAGGAGAGCCCCCACCCCACCCGGCGCGGTGAGTCAACGGACTTTCGACTCGGGACACTAGCAAAATGTTCAAGAACCCACGGGGAGGCATCGGAGGGGGCCGTCGAGGCCCCCTCCGACGACTAAGCTCGTGAGCGACGACCGCATCATCAGCGTCCTCATTCCTGCAGTAGGCGGGCAGGGGGGCGGCGTCCTCTCGGAATGGATCTTCGAGGCGGCGATCCTCGAGGGCTACCCGGCGCAGAGCACGTCGATTCCCGGCGTCGCCCAGCGGACCGGGTCGACATCCTATGTGATCGAGATCTTCACGCGCCCGCGCGTGAAGCTCGGCGGGCGGGAGCCGGTGTTCTCGCTGTTCCCGACGCCGGGGGCGCTCGACGTGCTGGTGGCCCCCGAGCTGCTCGAGGTTGGGCGGGCGATCGAGGCCGGATTCGCGTCGCCGTCGCGGACCACGATCGTCGCGAGCACCCACCGGCTCTACTCCATCCACGAGAAGATGCCGGCCGGCGACGGGATCTACCCGCGCGAGGAGCTCGAGGCGGCGGCGCAGCGCTTCTCGCAGCGCTTCGTGGGCCTCGACGCGCTCGCCGTGGCCCGAGCCCGCGGGACGGAGGTCAACGCGGTCCTGCTCGGGGCGCTCGCGGCGACGGACGTCTTGCCCATCCGCCCCGACTCCTTCCGGACGGCGATCGAGCGGAAGGGCGTACAGGTCGCGGCGAATCTGACGGGATTCGGCGCTGGCTACGAGCTGGCGCAAGGCGGCCGACCGACCCCGGCGGCTGCTCCTGCGCCGAAACCGGCCGCCCGTCCCGAGCACGACGCCGAGTGCGCGCGGTTCCCTGAGCCGCTCAGACCGATCCTCGCCGAGGCGCTGGCACGGCTCACCGACTACCAGGACCGCGCCTACGCCGAGCGCTATCTCGCTCGGCTCGCGCCCACCATCGCCGTCGATCACTCGCCCTACCGCCTGAGCCAAATCGTCGCGCGGCACCTTGCGGTCTGGATGACGTACGAGGACGCGATCCGGGTGGCCGATCTGAAGACGCGCGCCGCTCGCTTCGACCGCCTCGAGGCCGAGCACGCGAGGGGTCCCGAGGCGATCGTCGTTACTGACTACCTGAAGCCCGATCTCGACGAGATCTACGGCCTCTTGCCGGATCGGCTGGTCCGCCCCTTCGCCCGCTTCGCAGAGCGCCGCTGGCCCCATGGGCGGCCGACGATCGGCCAGCACGTGCGAACGACCACTGTCGCGGGCTTCCTGCGCCTCTGGCTCCTCGCGCGGCTCCGCCCGCTCCGGCCCTTCTCGTACCGCGCCAATCAGGAGCACGAGCGGATGGCGCGCTGGCTCGATGGTGTGCGGCGCGCCGCCGAGCTGGACTACGAGCTGGCCTGCGAGGTCGCGCAGGCGGCGCGGCTCGTCAAGGGATATGGCGACGTCCGCCGGCGGATGACTGCCGCCTTTGACACGCTGCTGGCGTCGGTCCTGGAGACAGCGCCGCTCGACCGGGTCGCCGCGCGGGAGCTCGCCGAGACCTATCGGACGATGGCGCTGCAGGGGCCGGAGGGCGAGGCGGCCGCCGTCGCGGTTGCCCGCACGGCGCTCGAGCGGGTCAGGACGCGGGCGGCGGCTCTCGCGGCGACTCGCGACTGACGACGGCTGTGGTCAATTCCTGCACGACCTGGCTCAAGCGGTGGAACTCGGCCTTCGTGAGGTTCACGAAGTAGAAGGCGAGGCCCTCCGTATCGGTTCGGGACAGCACCGAGAGGAGGGTCAGGGAAGGCGGTCCATCGGGCGGCGAGAAGTGGAGCTTCACCGTCGCTCCCTCCCCCAGTCGCGCGTCGCAGCGAATCTTGAGCCCGAAGGGGCTGATGTTCACGGCTGAGCCGAGCCGCTCGGTGCCGTCGTACTCGATGATGTGAACGGGGAACGCCGCCGGCGCGCGCGCATATCGCCGCCGATCGAGCTGCCGCACCTTGTCGACCAGGTGCTTGTTGAGCACATGCAGCTCCAGAAACCCGAGGATGTTTACCAGTCGGGGCAGCGAGACCGGCTTCCGCACAAACTCGAGGGCCCCCATGCGCAGGCAGTCGCGCTCATCGACCGGTGAGGCCTTCCCCGAGACCACGACAATCGGGATCGCGCGTCCTTTCAGCCGCGGGGAGTCGAGGAAGTTGAGGCCGTTGAGACCCGGCAGGCTCAGATCGAGGAGAATAGCGTCGGGCTCGTTCGTGTCCAGCGTGTGGAAGGCGTCCTCGGCTGTGCGCGCCATGACCACGTCGTGACCAAGCTCGAGCACCTGGTCACGAAACAGCTCGGCTATGGGCTCCTCGTCCTCCACGATCAGCACGCGCATAGCGTTTCACCCCAGCACTCTCCCTATCGTTCCATTCGCCCGCTCCAGTGCCGCAGAGGTGCTCTCATCCACTCTATCCCGAATCGCGCCCGGGCAACCTATCCTGTGTGCACACCGGCCGCTCCGGGGCGCGATGCCGCGCCGAAACGGGTCAGGGTGGCCCCGCGGCCCGGGACGGGAACCCTGACGAAGACGGGAGGACCGGGATTTCACGCCTGATCTTCGGCGCCAAGCACAAGGATGGAGTGACCGGCGAAGCCCGGGTGCCCGCCTGATGTTATAGTCTGCAGGTGTCCGATTACCTGACGGTCGCGATCTTCGCGGCCCTCCGGCGGATCCTCCCCTCACCCGACTGGGACGGGCATCTGCTCCGGAAGGACTACCCGGTCAACATGCCGCACCCACCCTATCGATAGGAGAACGACAATGGTCTATGAGCTCCGGACCTATACGCTGGTTCCTGGAACCCAGCCCGAGTACCTGCGGCTCAACCGCGAGGTAGGGCGCAAGATCCGCGGCGACAAGTTTGGCAAGCTCGAGGGATCGTGGACGACCGAGTTCGGCACGCTGAACCAGTACGTGCACCTGTGGAGCTATCCCGACCTCAACGAGCGCGACCGTCTCCGCAAGGCCTTGATGGCCGACGAGGCCTGGGCCAAGGAGTACGTGCCCCAGATTCGCCCGATGATCGTCACGCAGGAGAACAAGATCCTCGTGGCGGCCGACCAAGTGCCGCTCCAGCCGCCGGCCGGCGGGGGGCCGCACGTGTACGAGCTGCGGACGTATCGCACGCACACTGGGAAGGTTGCCGAGTGGGTGCGCCACTTCACCGGGGCGCTTCCAGCCCGGGAAAAGTACTCCAAGATCGTGGGGCTTTGGACGACTGACGTCTCGCAGCTGAACCAGGTCGTCCACCTGTGGGCGTACACGGACCTGAATCATCGCGCGGATGTGCGCAGCAAGACGCCCCAGGATCCGGAGTGGAAGGCCTTCCTCGGCAAGGGCTATCCGCTCATCGCCCACATGGAGTCGGTGATCCTCGCCCCCACCGAGGTATCGCCGCTCCGGTGACCAGGCCGGAGCTGAGCGAGCCGGCCCGACCGACGCCAGCGTGATGATGCGGTCGGTCGATCTCGCGGAAGTCACCCTTGACAAGTGGTGGAGCCTGGCGTAGTTTCCTGTACCGACTGGTTGGTACAGACTATGTCAACACTGCAGGCGAAGACCAATCGAGGCGGACGGAGCACGCGGGACGCGATTATAGACGCTGCCTCTCGGCTGATCCTGGTCAAGGGGTACAGCGCCACCTCGGTCGACGACGTCTTGAGGGAAAGCTCGGTCGGGAAGGGCAACTTTTACCACTACTTCAAGAGTAAGGAGGACCTGGCCTACGCGATCCTGAACCGGGTGGTGCGGACCTTTCTCGACCGGACACTCGAGCCCTGCTTCTCGGACCCGACCCTAAGCCGGGTGAGCCAGATCCGCTGCTTCCTCGACCATCTCGTCTCGCACCAGCGGGACAGCGCGTGCGTGGGCGGCTGCATGATGGGTAACCTGGCGTCGGAGCTGTCGGACGTGCACGAAGGGTTTCGCGCAACGCTGGCCGACGTGTTCGGGCACTGGCGGACGCGACTGACGACTGCACTCGTTGAAGGCCAGGAGCGCGGCGAGGTGGGCGCTCGCTGCAATCCAGCGGTCGTTGCCCAGTTCCTGGTGGCGTCGCTCGAGGGCGCCATTCTGATGACCAAGCTCACGAAAGACATCGGAGTGATGGAGCAATGTGTGGCCGAGCTGAAGCAGTACTTGTCGCTCTACAGCGGAGACGCGCGATGAGCGGACCATCAGCGACCAGGATCGATCCCGATGCGGCGCTCGTCAAGGCGCTGCGGAACGACGATCCCGGCGCGGCCGAAGCGCTCGTGAACACGTTCGGCGACAGGGTTTACCGGCTGGCAATCCGCATCACTGGGTCGAAGGAAGACGCCGAGGAAGTCGTTCAGGACGCGCTGTGGACGGCGGCGCGGAAGATTCACATGTTCAAGGGGGATTCTGCGTTCGGGAGCTGGCTCTATAGGGTCACTGCCAACGCGGCCTACCAGAAGCTCCGCGCTCGCAAAGGGCATGCACGGGAGATTCCGTGGGACCACACGTTGCCCTCGCTGGAGGGGGACAGCCGCCACTTCGAGCCGATGGACGACTGGTCACCACGGGTCGACGAGCAGGCCCTGCAGGCCGAGCTCAGAGGAGTGCTCGAGGAGGCGATCGATGCGCTCCCGCCGGACTACCGGACCGCTGTCGTCATGCACGATATGGAAGGCATGTCGAACCCGGAGATCGCCGCGGCGCTCGGCATCAGCCTGCCGGCCGTGAAGTCGCGTGTTCATCGGTCGCGGCTGTTCCTGCGGCAGCGCCTGATGCGGTATCTGACTCCGGAAGCGGAGCAGTCTTCGCGATGATTCAGGCCGATCTCGCGCTGGCGTTCCCGCTCGGAATGGCCGATGCCGAGGTGTACCCGACCGCGGCTCCTCGGGCCTCTGCGCTCGGGCGGCTGCTCGCCGACGCGCGCCGCAGGTGCGAGGGGCGCGGCGGATCGGTGCGGCGCGACGAGCGGTGAGAGCGCCGCGCGAGACATGGCCTCTCCGGCCCCGGCGCGACGGATCCGATCAATCGAGTGTGGGTCGAACGCGGGCGAGTGTGGGTCGAACGCGGGCGAGTGTGGGTCGAACGCGGGCGGGTATGGGCCGGACGTTGCCGGGCATGGGCCGCTCCGATTGACGGCAGCCCGGCTTCTGTGGTGCTATAGACGCTCGCCATCATTCAGATTCTCGGCTTTCGCAGATGCGTGAGGCAGCGCGAGGGGCCGACGAGGGACGTACAGCATGGAAGCGGTGATCACGACAGGCGGCAAGCAATACCGGGTCGCTCCCGGCCAGGTCATCAAGGTCGAGAAGCTTCCGGGGGCGACCCGAGGATCGGTCGTCGAGTTCGTTTCCGTCCTCGTCGTGGCTGGCGACGGGCGCGTGTGCGCCACGCCGGCCGACCTCCGTGCGGCCAAGGTGGTCGGTGAGGTCATCGGCGAGCGGCTGGATCCGAAGATCAGGGTCGTCAAATACAAGCGGCGGAAGGGCTACCGTCGAACCCGCGGGCATCGGCAACCGAGAACGAGCGTCCGCATCACCGGCATCGAGGTGTAGGCGACATGGCGCACAAGAAAGGCGTCGGCAGCTCACGGAACGGACGAGATTCGAACCCCCAGATGCTCGGAGTCAAGCGCTTCAGCGGTCAGTTCGTGACGGGCGGCAGTATCCTCGTCCGGCAGCGCGGGACTCGCTTCAAGCCCGGGCTGAACGTCGGCCGAGGGTCGGACGACACGCTGTACGCGAAGGTCGACGGGTACGTGAAGTTCGGGCGGCGGCGCAACGACCGGTTCATCAGCATCGCCGCGAACGTCGGCTGAGCCCCGCCTCGACCTAGGAGCGTCTGGTCGGCGCCTCGATGTTCGTCGACGAGATCGAGATCTTCGTCAAGGCCGGTGACGGCGGCGCCGGCTGCATCAGCTTCCGGCGCGAGAAGTACGTGCCGCGCGGCGGTCCCGACGGCGGCGACGGGGGCGACGGCGGGAGTGTCTGGCTGGAAGCTGTGCGTTCGCTGACGACCCTCCTGGATTACCACTACAAGCGCCACTACACGGCCGAGCGGGGCCTCCACGGCAAGGGCGCGGGCAAGCATGGCGCGTCGGGCGCCGACCTTGTCCTGAGGGTTCCCGTGGGAACGGTTGTGAGCGACCGGGACACCGGGGCGGTCCTCGGCGACCTGGACGCCCACGGGGCTCGGGTGCTGGTCGTGAAGGGCCCCCGGGGCGGGCGCGGAAACGCTCGATTCGCGACGTCGACCAACCGGGCTCCCCGGCGAGCCGACCTGGGTCGGCCAGGGGGGGGACGCTGGATCCACCTCGAGCTGAAGCTCCTGGCCGACGTGGGCGTGATCGGCTTCCCAAACGCCGGCAAGTCCACCCTGGTCTCGCGCATCTCCGCCGCCAAACCGCGGATCGCCGACTACGCTTTCACGACGCTCGCGCCCGTGCTCGGCATCGTCCGCGTCGGTACCGACCGGACGTTCGTGATCGCGGATCTCCCCGGGCTGATTGCCGGGGCGGCGGAGGGCAAGGGCCTCGGCCACCAGTTCCTGCGGCACACCGAGCGAACACGGGTCCTCGTGCACATGCTCGACCTCGATCCCGGGTCCGGCCGGGCTCCGGTCGAGGACATGGATGTGATCAACGCCGAGCTGGGGGCATACTCGCGGGCGCTGGCCGCGCGCTCCCAGATCGTCGTCGGCAACAAGATCGACCTGCCGGGCGCGGCCGCACGGGCCGTCGTTGTCCAGGATCGGTGCCGGCAGCGCGGCCTCCCGTTCATCGGGATCTCCGCCGTGACAGGCGCGGGAGTCCGCGAGCTGGTTCGACTCGTCGATCAGGAGCTGGGCGCGGCCGAGCGCGTGGCGTGAGCACGGCGCTCGGCGTGCGACGGGTGCGCCCGTGAGCGGGCGAAGGCTGGAGGCGGTCCGTCGCCTGGTCGTCAAGGTCGGCAGCAGCTTGATCACCGCCGGCAGCTCGGGTCTCGACTCTGAACGGATCAGAGTACTCGCGGACGAGCTGGCCGCGCTGGGCGCGGCGGGCACAGAGGTCGCGCTCGTGTCGTCGGGGGCGATCGTCGCGGGCATGGCTCGGCTGGGCCGCCGGGAGCGGCCGCGATCCATCCCCGAGACGCAGGCGGCCGCCGCAGTCGGCCAGTCGGCGTTGATGCAGCAGTACGAGACGGCCTTCGCCCGGCATGGGCGCCTGGTGGCGCAGGTGCTGCTGACGCGGGCGGACCTCAGCGCGCGCACCCGGTACCTGAACGCGCGGAACACGCTGAACACCCTGCTCGCCTGCGGGGTGCTGCCGATCATCAACGAGAACGACACGGTCGCCGTCGACGAGATCAAGGTCGGCGACAACGACAACCTGAGCGCGCTCGTCGCGCAGTTGATCGACGCGGACCTCCTCGTGCTCCTGACCGACGTCGACGGCCTCTACCGCGGCAATCCGCGGCGGGACGCGGGTGCCACCAAGCTCGACGTGGTCGAGGCCATCACGCCGGACATCGAGCGGCTCTGCTGGGCGGACGCCGGGCAGATCGCGATCGGTGGGATGGCGACCAAGCTCGAGGCGGCCCAGAAGGCGGTCGCGTCGGGGATCCCCTTGGTGATCGCGAACGGCCACCGTCCCGGCGAGCTGACAGCGCTGCTCCGGGGTGAGCCGATCGGGACGTACTTCGCGCCCCGCACGGATCGTCTAGCGGCGCGCAAGCGGTGGATCGGCTTCGCGGTCGCGCCCCAGGGGCGGCTCGTGGTCGATGCCGGCGCCAAGCGCGCGGTGACCGAGCGGGGCAAGAGCCTCCTGCCGTCGGGGGTGGTCGACATCGAGGGAGACTTCGACGCCGGAGAGGTGGTGGCGCTGTGCGCCGCGGATGGGGACGCCGCGGAGTTCGCGCGCGGCGTCGTCAACTTCGACGCGCAGGAGCTGCGCAAGATCAAGCGGGTGAAGAGCTCCGACATCGAACGAGTCCTCGGGTACAAGAGCTTCGACGAGGTGGTCCACCGGGACAACCTCGTCCTCCTGTGAAAGACGACATGACCATTCAAGACCTGGTGGAGGCGAAGGCGCGCGCCGCGCGCGAGGCGGCCCCGGCGCTCGCCCTGTGCTCGACGCGCGTCAAGAACGAGGCGCTCCTGGCGATGGCACGGAGCCTGGAGGAGAAGACGGCCCAGATCCTGGAGGCGAACCGGGCCGATCTCGAGCGCGCTCGGGCCCGCGGCCACCCGCGGGCGTTCCTGGACCGACTGACGCTCACCGACTCGCGGATCGAGGAGATGGCGCAGGGCCTGCGCCAGATCGCCGTGCTGCCCGATCCCGTCGGCCAGACCGTCGACACCTGGCGTCGGCCGAACGGGATCGAGATCTCCCGGGTGCGCGTGCCGATCGGGGTGATCGGTTTCGTCTACGAGTCGCGCCCGAACGTCACGGCCGATGCCGCCGGCCTGTGCCTGAAGTCCGGCAATGCGGTCGTCCTGCGGGGGGGGAGCGAGGCCATCGAGTCCAATACCATGCTGGCCGCTGTGCTCGCCAAGTCCGTCGAGAAGGCGGGGGCGCCGCCGGACGCCATCCAGTTCGTCGACGACCCGGATCGCGCCGCCGTGACCGTGCTCCTCGGCCTCGATCGCTATCTGGATCTCATCATCCCGCGGGGCGGCGAGGAGTTCGTCCGGCTAGTTGCCGAGCGGTCGCGGGTCCCGGTCCTGAAGCACGACAAGGGGCTGGTCCACATCTTCGTCGATGCCGCCGCCAATCAGGCCATGGCCCTGGAGCTGGTCGAGAACGCCAAGGTCCAGCGTCCAGGCGTGTGCAACGCGGTCGAGACCCTGCTCGTTCATCGAGCCGTGGCCGACGAGCTCGTGCCGGCCCTGGCGGCGCGGCTCCGGAGCGCGGGGGTGGAGCTGCGCGGGTGCCCCCGGACGTGCGCGCTGGTGCCGGCGGCGCGGCCGGCGACCGACGCGGACTGGGACACGGAGTACCTCGACCTGATCCTCTCCGTCAGGATCGTCGACGACCTGGACGAGGCGATCCGGCACATCCGGCGGCACGGCTCGGGACTGGCCGAGGCGATCGTCACCGGCGACTACCACCAGGCGCGCCGCTTTGCGCGAGAGGTGGACGCCGCCGCCGTGCTGGTGAACGCCTCGACGCGGCTCGTCGACGGCAATCAGTTCGGCATGGGAGCCGAGATGGGGATCTCGACGTCGCGGCTGCACGCGCGGGGTCCCGTCGGGGTCGAGGAGCTCACGACGACGAAGTTCGTCGTGCTCGGTGACGGGCAGGTGCGGGAGTAGCGCGGGCGTGTCCCGGGTCGCGGTGTTCGGGGGCTCGTTCAATCCGATTCATTACGGGCACCTGCTGGTGGCAGACGAGGTCCGGGAGCGGCTCGGCCTTGACCGCGTGCTCTTCATCCCCGCCGCCGTGCCGCCCCACAAGTCCCCGCGGGGGCTCGCGCCCGCCGCGCACCGCTACCAGATGGTCAGGCTCGCGACCGCGGGCAATCCGGCGTTCGCCGTGTCCGACATGGAGCTCCATCGGTCCGGCCCCTCGTATACCGTCGACACGCTCGAAGCGCTCCGAGCGGCCTCCAGCGACGAACTGTACCTCGTGCTCGGGTCCGAGACCTTTCTCGATCTGCTCAGCTGGCGCGACCCACCCCGGATCGCCCGGTTGGCCAGGCTGGTCGTGGTTCCGCGCGCGGGGAGCGACTTCGACACCGAGCACATCCAGGCGCAGAAGGTCCTCCGAGAAATCAACGAGAACGGTTTTGCGCCAGCGGCGAATCCGGTTCCGGCTGACGGCGTGCTGGTCGCCGAAGCAACCTCCCTCCCGCTCGCCGCGTCGGAGCTGCGCCGGCGGGCCCGCGACGGACGCTCGCTGGCGTACCGGATGCCGGACGCCGTGATCGCGTACATTCGCGCGAACGGGCTGTACAGTGTCGACCCCGGGTCCTAGCGCGACGCCGACGCGAGCTGCGCGTGACGACGGCTGAGCAGCGCCTCGTCCGCCGCGCGGTCGCGGTCGCGCGCGACAAGAAGGCGCTCGACCTGGTCGTGCTCGACGTGCGCGGGATCTCCAGCGTGGCCGACTACTTCCTCGTCTGCAGCGGGCGGTCGACGCCGCACGTCCAGGCGATCACGGACACCATCCGGGAGGCGCTCCGGGGGGACGGCGCCCGCCTGCTTCACGGCGAGGGGATGCCCGAGAGCGGGTGGGTGCTGCTCGACTACGGTGCGGTGCTCGTTCATGTGTTCCGGGAGGAGACCCGCGCGTATTACGCGCTGGAGCGGCTCTGGGGTGATGCGCCGTTAGTGTCCCTCGAGCGGTGAGCCGGCACCCGAGCGGTTGCCGCCCTCGGGCATCAGTGGTACGGTACGGCGTTACCCTGCGCGGCGCGTGAAGCGCGCGCTGGCCGCACGGGCAATTCGTTGGCCGAGAGCGACGGGCTCGGGCGGCGCCGCCGACGATGTGAACCTATGGAGGTTCGGATGAGAAAGGATCGCCTCACCTATTTCAAGAAGCGCCTGGTCGACAAGCAGCGGCAACTCGTCGAAGAAGTGGGCAAGACTGCGCTCTACGGCAAGGATCAGGACGACGATTCGATCAAGGACTTTGGTGATCAGGCGAACACTGCATACACTCGCGAATTCATCTTCGAGCTGGGGAACGGCGACCGCCGGCTGCTGCGCGAGGTGATGACGGCGCTGCAGAAGATCGCCGATGGCTCCTTCGGCGCATGCGAGCGCTGCGGCGAGGCCATCGCCGACAAGCGGCTCGAGGCCCTGCCGTTCGCCCGGTACTGCATCAATTGCCAGCGCGCGGCCGAGGAGGAGGAGCGAATGGCGACCGGGTAGCGTGCCGCCGGGCGCCACGCGTCTCCGTCAGTCTCCTGTCACTCTGCGCCCGCCGATGCCGCCGCTGACTCGCGCGCTGCGCGCTCTCACGTCGGCTGCCGATGCCGCCCGGCGGGCCCTCGCCGCCTCCCGCCTGGCCGCTCCGGGCGCCGATCCGAAGGTGAGCGCGCTGATCGCGTTGGCGGATGAGGCCCGCGGGCGCGGGCGTCTGGTCGATGCCTTCTCGCTCTACCGCCAGGCGATCGGCCGAAGCCGGTACCATCTCGGGGCGCTCAGAGGAGCGCGCGAGGTGGCGATCGATCTGGGTCGCTGGGAGGACGCGATCGAGCCGGCGCGGCGGGCCGCGGTGCTCGCTCCGGCCGCCGAGCGGTGGAGCGACACGGAACGGCTCGCCGTCGTCCACTACGAGGTCGGCCAGACCCTGCTCCGGGCCGGCCGGCCGCGCGACGCGGTCGCCAGTTTCAGGAACTCGATTCGCGCGCATCCCCGGTTCTTGCCCGCCGCGGTTGCGCTCGGGGACGCGCAGCTCGCCGCGGGCGATCCGCGCGAGGCCCAGCGAGTCTGGGAGCGCGCCGCCGACGTGACACCCGCACTGCCACTGCTCTCCCGTCTCGAGGACGCCTATCGCCGGGATGGCAGCCCCACCCGAATGATCGCCCGGTACCGCGCGGCGGTCGAGCGTGCCCCCGAGGACCTCGCCCTCGCGATCGCGCTCGGGCGCGTCTACCTCGAGCTGGAGATGCTGGACGAGGCGGCCGAGCATTTCGAGAAGCTGGACGTGCGGGTCCCCGACGTCCCGGCCATCCACGCGTTCCTGGGTGTCATCTTCGAGCGCCAGGGCCAGGCACGCGAGGCGTTCGACGAGTACCGGCGCGGCGTCCAGGCGCTCCTCCGCTTCGGGCTCCCGCACCATTGTGCGGCGTGCAAGCAGAGCGTGCCCGCATGGCAGGACCGGTGCCCGGGCTGCGGGCGATGGAACACGCTGCGGACCTAGCAGGCCTCGGAGGCCTCGACGGCCTCTCCGAGCCTCCTGCTTCGGTCTCGATTGCGCCGGCCAAGCTGGCGCTCGGAGCGGCAAGACCAGCGGCGAAGGTGTACTCCAACAGGGCTCCTAACCAAGTGAGGCGTATGGGCCACGGCCACACCGTCGGAGTTTCGAACGGAAAATGACATGCGGGTGGCTGTTCTGAGTGGGCTCCGGGAGTGGGGAGATGCTGCTCTCGACCTCATGTTCCCGCCGCGATGCCCCGTGTGCGGGGAACTGGCCGGGCCAGATCGGCGTCCGCCGGTCTGCGGCCCCTGCTGGAGCTCGATCATCCGCTTCGCGCCTCCCTGGTGTCGCGTGTGCGGAATCCCCTTCTGGGTCTTTGCCGATCGCGCCGATCCGGCACCGGCGACGTGCGCGGCCTGCGTGCGCCGCTGTCCTCCCTATCTCTTCGCGCGATCGGCGGCGCCGTATACCGGCACCGTCCGTGAGGCGCTGCACGCGTTCAAGTTCCTCGGTCAGGCGAGCCTCGCGGCTCCGCTGTTGGATCTGATCCTCGAGGTCTGTGCTGGCACCGAGCGGCTTCCGGGAGACCTGGTGGTGCCGGTGCCCCTTCATCCGGCGCGCGAGCGCGAGCGCGGCTACAACCAGTCCGCTCTCCTGGCTCGGCGTTTAGCGCGCCGCCTCCGGCTCCCCTGCCGGATGCGCGCCTTAGAGAGGCGGCGGGCGACCCGAGCCCAGACGGAACTCACGGGCCGGGAGCGCCGCCGCAACGTCCTGGGCGCGTTCTCCGTGGCGGAGCCGAGAGTGGTTCGCGACCGACACGTCGTGCTCGTCGACGACGTGCTGACGACCGGGGCCACGGTCGCCGAGTGCGCGCGAGTCCTCATCCGGGCCGGAGCGCGGACGGTCGGTGTCGTCACCGTGGCGCGCGTCACCTAGCAGGTTCTAAGAGACTCGCAGGCCGCTCAGAAAAGCCCAGATGCCACCCGGCCCCGGGCCCTCATGGGAGAGGCTGAGACAGGGACGAGGCGACGTCTCCTCCGAGGGCCCTCGCCGCCGACGTTGGCGTATAATCGGCGTAATTCTGACGAAGGAGTGCCCCTCCATGGCGATTCGGGTCGGTGTCAACGGCTTCGGTCGGATCGGACGTGTGTTCTTTCGCGCGGCCATGACGGCGCCCGAGATTCAGGTGCTGGCCGTCAACGATCTGGCCAACGCCAAGACGCTCGCCCACCTGCTGAAATACGATTCGGTGCACGGTGGGCTCGATGCCGAGGTCGTGGCGAAGGGCGAGGTGATTTTCGTCAACGGCCGCGAGATCCGGGTGTGCTCCGTGAAGGATCCGGCCGCGCTCCCCTGGAAGGAGCTCGGCGTGGACATCGTCGTCGAGTCCACCGGGGTCTTCCGAGACACGGCGACCGCCTCCAAGCACCTGCAGGCCGGGGCGAAGAAGGTCATCATCTCTGCGCCCGCCAAGGACCCCGACGTCACGATCGTACTCGGCGTGAACGAGCACATGTACGACCCCGCGCGGCATCGGATCATCTCGAACGCGTCGTGCACCACAAACTGCTTGGCTCCGACCGCCAAGGTGCTGGACGACCGGTTCGGCCTCAAGCGCGGCTTCGCGTCGACGGTGCACTCGTACACGAACGACCAGCCCGTGCACGATTTCCCCCACAAGGATCTCCGGCGTGCGCGCGCCGCCGGCGTGAGCATGATCCCGACGACGACCGGTGCCGCGACCGCGGTCGGTCTGGTGCTGCCGCAGCTCAAGGGGAAGCTGGACGGCATCGCCATCCGGGTCCCGACGATCAACGTCTCGCTCATCGACCTCGTCGCCGAGCTCGAGCGGCCAGCCACGGTGCAGGCGGTCAACGACGCGTTTCGCGAGGCGGCCGCCGGACCGCTCCGGACGATCCTCGACGTGACGGACGAGGAGCTGGTCTCGAGCGACTTCAATGGGAATTCCCACTCGGCGATCGTGGACTTGCCGACGACGGCCCTCATCGATGGCGCCCTGGTCAAGGTCTTCGCCTGGTACGACAACGAGTGGGGCTACTCCTGCCGGTTGCGAGACCTCGTCCGGTTCATGGCCAAATCGCTCTAGCCGGATGCTGACACATCTCCGAGCCGGCTCGAACCCCGCCGGCGCGCCGCCGGCGGATTGGAGCCCCGATGCCGAGAGGGAGCGCGGCGCGGCCCGCCGTCTCCGCTCCGCGGCGGCCGTGATGCGCCGGCGAGCGCGCCGCGCCGCGAGGACCGAATTGATCGTGTCTTTTGCAGCGGCCCAGGGCTAAGTGGCGAAGCTGAGCGTCACCCAGCTTCCGCTCGACGCCAGGCGTGTCTTCCTCCGCGCCGACCTCAATGTCCCGCTCGCCGACGGGGCGGTGACGAACGACACCCGTATTCGTGCGATGCTGCCGACGCTTCGTCTCTGCCTCGAGCGCGGCGCCGCGGTGGTGCTCGCGTCCCACCTGGGCCGGCCCGGGGGCACGCTGGACCCAGGCCTGTCGTTGGCGCCGGTCGCCGTCCGGCTCAGCGAGCTGCTCGGATCAGCCGTTCCCCTCGCGCCTGACTGCGTCGGGCCGGAGACCCTCGAGCGCGCGCGTGCGGTGCGGCCCGGACAGCTCGTGCTCCTGGAGAACCTCCGATTTCACCCTGGCGAGGAGGCCAATGACCCGGAGTTCGCGCGGGCGCTGGCGGCGCTCGCCGACTGCTACGTGAACGACGCGTTCGCGGCTGCCCATCGGGCCCAGGCCTCGATCGACGCGATCACCCGGTTCCTGCAGCCCGCCGCCGCCGGCCTGCTCATGCAGCGAGAGCTGGCGACCCTCGGGCGAATCCTCGAGGCCCCCGAGCGCCCGCTCGTCGCGATTCTCGGGGGCGCGAAGGTCTCCGACAAGCTGGCCCTCGTCGAGAATCTGTTAGCCCGCGTCGACGCGCTCGCGATCGGGGGGGCGATGGCCTTCACGTTCACGCGGGCCCTCGGCTACGAGACCGGCCGCTCCCTGGTCGAGCCCGAGTTGGTCGAGACGGCGCGGCGCACGCTCGACGAGAGCCGCCGGCGAGGCGTCGGGATCGCGCTCCCCGTCGATGCAGTCGTCGCCGAGGGACCCGAGAGTGCGGCGGGGTCGACGGTGAGCATTCGCGAGATTCCAGCCGACCGGATGGCACTCGATGTCGGCCCACTGACGGTGGGACAGTTCGGAGACCTGATCAAGCGCGCTCGCACGGTCGTCTGGAATGGCCCCATGGGTGTGTTCGAACACGCCCCGTTTGCCGGTGGCACGCTCGCCGTCGCCGAGGCGGTGGCGGCGGCCTCGGCGTTCACCGTCGTCGGAGGGGGAGACACAGTGGCGGCCGTCCAGCGTGCCGGGGTCGCGGAGCGGATCGGTTACATCTCGACGGCCGGTGGCGCCTTCCTCGAGTACCTCGAAGGGCGCAAGCTGCCTGGCGTCGAGGCGCTGACCGAGGCGTGATGCGCCGGCCGCTGGTCATCGGCAACTGGAAGATGAACGCCACGAGCTCCGAGGCCCGCGTGCTCGCCGCCGCGGTACGCGATGGCGTGGGCAACCGCCGCGATGCGGACGTTGTGCTGTGCCCGCCCTTCACCGCCCTGGCGGTCGCCGCCGAGGTCCTGGGTGGCAGCGAGATCGGCCTCGGCGCGCAGAACTGCCACTGGGAAATGGCGGGCGCCCACACCGGAGAGATTTCGCCGCCCATGCTGGCCGAGGTTGGCTGTCGCGTCGTCCTGGTCGGGCACTCCGAGCGCCGCAACGAGTTCGGCGAGACCGACGCCCAGGTCAATCGGAAGATCCAGGCCCTGCTGGGGGTGGGGCTCACGCCCGTCCTGTGTGTCGGCGAGAGCTACGACGAGCGCCGCCAGGGTCTCACGTTCATGACCGTGGAAGGGCAGCTGCGGGCGGGACTCGCCGGGCTGGATCCCCCGGCCGTCGGCGCGTGCACCCTCGCCTACGAACCGGTCTGGGCCATCGGGACCGGTGTGACCGCTACGCCGGTCCAGGCGGCGGAGGTGCACAGCTACCTTCGTGGGCTCCTGTCGGAGCTGACGTCGAAAGAGACGGCGCAGCAGGTCAGAATTCTGTACGGGGGCAGCGTGAAGCCCGACAATGCAGGTGAGCTCATGGCCGAGCCGGAAATCGACGGGGCGCTGGTCGGCGGCGCGAGCCTGACCGCGCCGGCGTTCGTGGAGATCGTCGAGCGGGTCGCCGGGCGCGCAATGGCCCCCGCGAGAGGTGGGTGAGCATGGTCATATTCCTTATCATCGTCCACGTGCTGGTGGGCTTCTTCCTGATCGGTATCGTCCTGCTCCAGTCCGGGAAGGGAGCCGACATTGGCTCCGCGTTCGGGAGCGGGGGGTCACAAGCAGTCTTTGGCTCCATGGGGACGCCCACGCTCCTCGGGAAAATCACGGGTGCCGTCGCCATCGTCTTCGTGCTGACGTCGTTCGGACTCACGGTGCTGTCTGGTACCCGATCGAGCTCGGTGATCCGGGCGCCGAGCAAGGCCCCGACCGGCCAATCGGTGCCCGCCCCGGCGAGCCCTGCCGTGCCGGCCCCGGCCTCCGGGAGCGCCCAGCCCACGCCGCCGGCGCAACCGGCGAAGTAGCCCGCCATGCGACGCTCTGCGCTGCTGCTCGGCCTCTTGTGCGCCATCCTGGTTGGCTGCCGCCAGGAGGGCGAGACCGTGTCCGAAGATCCGGGGCACGCGCCGGGCGAGAAGCCCGCCCGGGGCGACACAGTGATCGAGGCTTCGATTGGTGACGTGTCCGGCTTCATCCCCAACATCACCAGCGATGCGGTCTCGCACGAGGTTGGCAACCTGATCTACAGCGGGCTCCTCAAACGCGACCGCGACATGAACCTGGTCGGAGACCTTGCCGAGGCGTGGGAATTCACCAAGGACTGCCGGCAGCTCACCGTACATCTGCGGAAAGACGCGAAGTGGCACGACGGCGTCCCCTTCACAGCCGAGGATGTCCGTTTCACCTACGAGACGATGATCCACCCCAAGACGCCCACCGCGTACAAGGAGGACTTCGTCGCCGTCGACAGCGTGAAGGTTCTCGACCCCTACACGGTGCAGATCGCGTACAAGACGGTGTACGCCAAGGCCCTCGAGAGCTGGGAGATGTGGATGCTGCCGAAGCATCTGCTCGAGCCGTACGTCCGTGACGGCCGGCTTCGCGACGCTCCGCTGAACCGGACGCCGGCCGGGACCGGTCCCTACCGGTTCGTCGAGTGGCGGCCCGGTGAGAAGGTCGTGCTGACCGCCGACCCGGGCCACTACGCAGGGGCGCCGTACCTGTCCCGCGTCGTGTACCGGATCATTCCGAGCCGGGCGACGATCTTCCTCGAGCTCAAGGCCATGGGCGTCGATCTGAGCGACCTCACCGCGATCCAGTACAGCCGGCAGACCGAGTACCCGGCGTTTCGAAAGGCCTACCACAAGTACCGGTACCCCGGGAACGGGTACACGTACTTCGGGTTCAATCTGCGCGACTCACGTTTCGCCGACTTGCGCGTGCGGCGCGCGTTCGCCCACGCCATCAACAAGCCGGAGCTGATCGATGGGGTGATGGCGGGACTGGCTCGCGAGGCGACCGGGCCGTTCAAGCCCGGGACCTGGGCCTTCAACCCGAACGTGCGGAGCAATCCCCACGACCCGGCGCGGGCGCGGGCGCTGCTGGCGGAGGCGGGCTGGAAGGACACCGACGGCGACGGCATCGTCGACCGGCGCGGGAAGCCGTTCGCCTTCGAGATCCTCACGAACCAGGGGAACGACGAGCGCAAGAAGGTCGCGGAGCTCATCCAGTCGTCGCTGCGGGCGGTCGGGGTGAGGGCCGAGATCCGGATGCTCGAGTGGGCGACCTTCATCAAGGAGTACATCAAGACGCGCCGCTTCGACGCGATCGTTCTCGGTTGGGGCATCGGTCTCGATCCCGACCAGTTCGAGATCTGGCACTCGTCGAAGACGGGCGCCGACGATCTGAACCACATCTCGTACGCGAACGCGGAGGTCGACGGGCTTCTCGAGCGCGGCCGGGCGTCGTGCAACCAGGAGGAGCGCCGGCCCTACTATCACCGACTGCACGAGGTGCTGGCGGAGGACCAGCCCGTCATCTTCCTCTACTTCCGCGACGCCCTCCCGGTGGTGGCCTCGCGCGTGCACGGGATCGATCCCTCGACCAACGGGATCATGTACAACTTCACGGAGTGGTTCGTCCCCAAGCGCCTGCAGCGTTACGCCGCGAACTGATCGGGTAAGATACCCGGGCCATGCTGAGGTACGCGGTCCGGCGGCTCATTGTCGCGATCCCGCTGCTGATCGGCATCACCTGTATCTCGTTCGTCGTCGTCCACCTGGCGCCGGGCGAGCCGGTGGACCTGCAGACCGGCGACATCAGCATCAGGTCCACCGCCCAGGCCAAGCAGGCGCTTCGTGAGCTCTACGGCCTCGACCAGCCGCTGCACGTGCAGTACTGGGACTGGCTGAGCCGCGTGGTGCGGCTGGACTTCGGCCGCTCGTTCGCGCCCGACGGCAAGCCGGTCATCCAAAAGATCGGTGAGCGGCTACCGGTCACGCTCTTTCTCAGTATCGTCGAGATGTTGATCATCATCCTGCTGTCCGCTCCGATCGGCATCCTGTCCGCGACCCGGCAGTACTCGGCCTTCGACAAGATCGTGACGGTGTTCGTCTTCGTCGGCTTCGCGACCCCCGACTTCTGGCTGGCGCTCCTCTTGATGATCCTGTTCGGGGTTCAGCTCGCCTGGCTCCCGATCTCGGGCCTGCGGTCGCTGAACTGGGAGTACCTGCCGCTGTGGAAGCAGCAGCTCGACTTCCTCGCCCATCTCGTGCTGCCGATCATCGTCGCCGTCTTCGGGGGCGTGGCCGGGTTCTCCCGCTATATGCGGCAGAGCATGCTGGAGGTCGTCCGCCAGGACTATATCCAGTCGGCCCGGGCGAAGGGGCTGTCGGAGCAGACCGTCATCGGCAAGCACGCGCTGCGCAACGCCCTCCTGCCGGTCGTGACGATCCTCGGCCTGTCGCTCCCGGGGCTGATTGGTGGCAGCGTGATCGTCGAGTCGATCTTCGCCATCCCGGGCATGGGCCAGCTGATGGTCCAGGCGGTGTTCATGCGAGACTACCCGGTCATCATGGGGAACCTCGTCATTGTCTCGGCGCTGACCCTGCTCGGCAACCTGGTCGCCGACATCTCGTACGGCCTGATCGACCCGCGCATCCGCGTCTCGCGCCGCCGCTGACCACGTGCTAGAGCGAGCCGAGGCGAGCATTCCCCGAGGCCTGCCGCAGGAATACCGGTGGAACCGATAGCCGCCTTCTGGCGCAGCTTCTCCCGGAACAGGCTGGCGGTGGTGGCGGGCCTGGTGGTGGTAGCACTGTTCGCCGTGGCCACGGTTGCTCCGTGGCTCGCTCCGTGGGACCCCAATCGGCCGGACATGAGATCCATGTTCGACCCGCCGTCGAGCCGGCATCCGCTTGGAACGGATCAGCTCGGTCGCGACGTGCTGTCGCGGATGATTTACGGGTCCCGAGTCTCCCTCGCGGTGGGCTTCGTGTCGGTCGGGATCGCCACCGTCGTTGGCGTGCTGCTGGGCGCGTCGGCCGGTTACCACGGAGGTCTCATTGATGCCCTGGTCATGCGGCTCGTCGACCTCATGCTCGTGTTCCCGAGGTTTTTCCTGCTGCTGGCGGTGCTCGCGTTTCTCCAGCCCTCGATCTGGACGATCATGGTCGTCATCGGCCTGACGGGATGGATGGGAGTCGCGCGCCTGGTCCGTGCGGAGTTCCTCGCCCTCCGCGAGCGGGAGTTCGTGCTCTGGTCCCAATCGGTCGGTGCGGGGGGGGTCCGGATCATCTGGCGCCATATCTTGCCGAACGCGCTCGCGCCGGTACTGGTGGCGATGACGCTCGGCGTTCCCGCCGCGATCCTGACCGAGTCGGGGCTGTCGTTTCTGGGGCTGGGGGTCCAGCCGCCGTACGCGACGTGGGGAAACATCCTGAACGAAGGGAAGGACTCGATCGAGATCGCGTGGTGGCTCTCGCTCTACCCGGGCTTGGCCATTCTGGTGACGGTGCTCGCGTACAACCTGCTTGGCGAGGGCATCCGCGACGCCCTCGATCCTCGGCTGCGCCAGGCGGTCGGCCGGTTTGCACGCGCGATGCGGTGATGGCATACTGGCCGCCGCGCCGAAGTGGCGGAACTGGCAGACGCGCACGTTTGAGGGGCGTGTGGGGCAACCCGTGGGGGTTCGAGTCCCCCCTTCGGCACCACCGGTGCGCTCCGAGTGGGACACCCCGGTAGAGGCTCCGACCTGAGACTCGGGCATCATAACCGTCCCCTGGCTAGTGTCCCGACAGAAATGAGCCGACAAAGCGCCGGGCGGGGTGGGGGCTCTCCCCGCGGGACACGCTGTGTCGCGGAGCGTCGCCGCGCTCCAATGGGGCCACGAGATCGATGGTGGTCGGCTTCGGCGATCCGCGCGAGCGCACGGTCCCGCGGGGAGAACCCCCACCCCACCCAGCGCGGTGAGTCGACGGACTTTCGACTCGGGACACTAGCGGGCGCAATCGCTGGATAGCTCGGCCCTCAATATGCTGCGCATTCACCCCGTCGGCACCACTCTAGCCGGCAATCCGATCTAGCCGACAATCCGGGCCTGGACCTGAGCTCCCGACGCTGGCCTCTCGAGGAAAAAACTGCGGTGTGGCCCGGCTTTCCTCGACGCTTGTGAACGCGTGTGCGATAATGGGCGCCGTCCGCTGAACCGCGCGGAGCTCATGGCGATTCCGCTTCCGATCCTCTCGGGTGCGCCGACCCCGGACGGGCGCAAGCCGGCCTGGTTGAAGGTCCGGGCGCCGGGCGGGCCCACCTACATCCGACTCAAGCAGCTCATGCGCGCCCAGAATCTCCACACCGTCTGCGAGGAGGCCCACTGTCCGAACATCGGGGAGTGCTGGGAGGACGCGACAGCCACCTTCATGATCCTCGGCGACGTCTGCACCCGGAACTGCGGATACTGCGCGGTGGAGCACGGCCGTCCAACCTGGGAAGACCGCGAGGAGCCCGAGCGCGTCGGCCGCACCGTCGCGACCCTCGGCCTCCAGCACGTGGTCGTCACCTCGGTCAATCGCGACGACCTGGCCGACGGCGGCGCGGCCCACTATGCCGCGACGATTCGCGCGATTCGCCGGACGGCGCCCGCCTGCCGCGTCGAGGTGCTGGTCCCCGACTTCCAGGGCTCGGCGCGCGCGCTCGAGACGGTGATCGACGCCGGCCCCGACGTCCTGAATCACAACACCGAAACCGTCCCGCGGCTCTACCCGGTCGCCCGCCACGGCGGCCGCTATGAGCGAACGCTCGAGCTGTTCCGCCGGGCTCGGGCGCTGTCGCCCGCGTTGCTGACCAAGTCGGGCCTCATCCTCGGCCTCGGCGAGGACAGGGACGAGCTGGTCGGGACGATGCGGGACCTTCACGAGGTCGACGTCCGCATCCTGACCCTCGGACAGTACCTGCGCCCCTCGGTCGAGCATCTCCCTGTTATGCGGTTCTACCATCCGACCGAGTTTGCCGAGCTGGCCGCGCTCGGCCGAAGCCTCGGGTTCACGCACGTGGAGTCAGGGCCGCTGGTCCGGAGCTCGTACCACGCGAAGAGGCAGGTGGAGCAGGCCAGCCGGCCGGTGGGAGCCTGACCGTCGTGCTCGAGTACGTCCCCCTGCTGATGCTGTTCGGGCTGGCCGCCGGGATCACGGGCGCCCTGCTGCTGATCCCGAGGCTCCTGGCGCCCCGGCGGGTGACGCCGATCAAGCTGGAGCCGTTCGAGTGCGGCAAGGATCCGCTCTCGCTGCCGGAGGGACGCTTCGCGATCAAGTTCTCCACGACGGCGATCTTCTTCATCGTGGTGGATATCGAGCTCATCTTCCTGTGGCCGTGGGCAGTCCTCTACCGGCAGCTTGGGTGGTTCGGGTTCCTCGAGATGCTCGTGTTCATCGGGATCCTGATGCTGGGCTTCCTGTACGTCTGGAAGAAGGGGGGCCTCGAATGGGAGTAGGCGCCTTCTTCACGTCGAAGCTCGATGAGGCCATCGGCTGGGCGCGGAAGAACTCCATCTTTCAGTATCCGTTCGTGACCGCGTGCTGCGGGATGGAGTTCATGGCGACGGCCGCCTCGCACTATGACGTGGACCGGTTCGGGGCGGGTCTGGCCCGGTTCTCGCCGCGGCAGGCCGACGTGCTGTTCGTCGTGGGGACCATCAGTCACAAGATGGCGCCGGTGCTCAAGCGCGTATACGACCAGATGTGCGAGCCGAAGTGGGTGGTGGCGTTCGGCGTGTGCACCTGCACCGGCGGCTTCTACGACAACTACGCCACGGTGATGGGAATCGACACGATCATCCCGGTCGATGTCTACATCCCGGGGTGCCCGCCGCGTCCGGAGAGCGTGCTCGACGGGCTCATGAAGCTCCAGGACAAGATCGCCGCCAGCGCGCAGAGATACTAGGTGGACGGATCCAGCATCCTGCAGCGGCTCCGGGAGCGGTTCGGGCCGGAGATCCTCGAGACCCATTGCCTTCGCGGTGAGCCAGCCGCCGTGGTCACCCCCCCGGCGATCCGTCCGGTGCTCGAGTTCTGCCAGACCGAGCCCGAGCTCGGCTTCGACCTGCTCGTCGACCTCACGGCGGTCGACTACCTGAAGTTCCCGGGCCGGGAGGACGGGCCGCGCTTCGAGGTCGTGTACCACCTCTTCTCGCTTCCGCACACCCACCGGCTCCGGCTCAAAGTCCCCGTCGAGGAGTCGGAGGCGGTGGTGCCGACGGCCGTGGGCCTCTGGCCCATCGCGAACTGGCTCGAACGCGAGGTGTGGGACATGTTCGGGATCCGCTTCGACGGCCATCCAGACCTCCGGCGCCTCCTGATGTACGAGGAGTTCGAGGGCCACCCGCTCCGGAAGGACTACCCGGTGCACCGGCGCCAGCCGCTGATCGGGCCCAGGAACTGACCGGTGGCGCCGACGACCACGCGGGAGATCTTCCTGAGCGAAGGCGGCGGCACCGGCGGCGGCAGCCAGAACCTGCACGTCAACCTGGGCCCGCAGCATCCAGCCATGCACGGCATCATCCGAATCCTGGCCGAGCTGGACGGCGAGACCCTGGTGAAGGCCGACGTCGAGATCGGCTACCTTCACCGCGCGTTCGAGAAGGACTGCGAGGTCGGCGGCTACAACAACGCAATTCCGTACACCGATCGGCTGAACTACGTGTCGCCGCTGATCAACAACTTCGGCTACGCCGCGGCGGTGGAGAAGCTCCTGGGGATCGAGATCACCGCCCGGTGCGCGTATATCCGCGTCATCATGAGCGAGATCTCGCGGATCTGTGATCACCTGACCTGCATCGGGGCCACCGCGATGGAGCTGGGGGCGATCACCGTCTTCCTCTACATGATCAAGGCCCGGGAGTTTCTGTGGGAGTTGGTCGAGGACGTGACCGGCGCCCGCTTGACGATTTCCTACGGGCGGGTGGGCGGCGTGCGGGCCGACTTGCCGGAAGACTTCGCAGGGAAGGTGAGCGCAGCGTTCAAGGAGACGCGCGAGGTGCTCGACGAGGTGCACCGGCTCCTCACCGGCAACCGGATCTTCATGGACCGGATGGTGGGCGTCGGAGTCCTCTCCCGCCAGGAGACGATCGCCTACGGCATCACCGGGCCCTTCCTGCGCGCCGCCGGGGTCGCCCACGACCTGCGCCGCGCGGAGCCCTACTGGGCGTACGACCGGGTGGAGTTCGAGGTGCCGACGCAGCCCGCCGGTGACAACTACGCGCGCTACCTCGTCCGGATGGCCGAGATGGAGCAGTCGATGCGGATTGCCGAGCAGGCGCTCCGCGACATTCCCGGTGGCCCCGTCAACGTCGACGCCCGTGGTCGGCCGCTCGATCCGGCCACCTACGTCGATCGCGGCAAGCAGGGCCAGACCGAGGGGTTGCTGCTCGTCCCTCTCACGCTGTCGCCGAACCTCCAGGGTCAGAGCCGCTCGGAGATCGAGCAGGTCAACGTGCACGACAAGCGCGTCGTCTTGCCGTCCAAGGAGGATACCTACGGCTCGATCGAAGGGCTGATGAATCACTTCATGCTGATCATGGACGGGTACGGGATTCGGCCGCCGGTCGGCGAAGCCTACTACGCGGTGGAGGGTGCGAACGGCGAGCTCGGGTTCTACGTGGTCTCGGACGGCAGTGACCGCCCGTACCGAGTCCGGTGCCGCCCGCCGTGCTTGCCGCCAATGGCGGCGCTACACCGGCTGCTCGAGGGTGGGATGGTGGCCGATGTGGTACCCACGTTCGGCTCCGTCAACATGATCGGTGGCGAGCTCGACCGATGAACTCCCGACCTCCTCGATCGGGCGCCGGCCGACCGACATGACCCTCCCAAAGTTCACCCCCGAGCAGCTCGCCGAGGTACGGCGGCTCCAGGCGCTGTACCCGGATCCGCGCGGCGCCCTCCTGCCCGTTCTCCACCTCGCGCAGGATGTGTTCGGCCACGTCTCCGAGGACGTCGAGCGGTACGTCGGGACGCTCTTCGATCTGAGCCCCGCGCACGTCCGCGAGGTCGTGTCGTTCTACACGATGTTCTTCCGGCAGCCGAAGGGGCGGCACGTGGTGGCCGTGTGCCACAACCTGTCGTGCCACCTCATGGGCGCGCCCGCGATCATCGCGCACCTGCGGAGTCGGCTCGGCGTCGACGTCGGCGAGACGACGGAGGACGGCCGGGTGACCCTGCTCGCCGTCGAGTGTCTCTGTGGGTGCGAGATGGCGCCTATGATGCAGATCGACGGCCGCTTCGAGGGCAACCTGACGGGGGAGAAGGTCGACCGGCTCCTGGAGAGCCTCCGGTGACAACGCCGCGGGTCCCGCCCATCCTCACGCGTAATTTCGAGCGGCCAGACTCGCACACCCTGGGGGTCTACTGCGAGACCGGTGGGTACCGGGCGATCGAGAAGGCCCGCAGCCTCGAGCCGGCCGCGCTGATCGACCTCGTCAAGCGGTCGAACCTCCGGGGACTCGGCGGGGCGGGCTTCCCGACCGGCACCAAGTGGTCGTTCATTCCGAAGAATCATGCGGGCCCCGTGTACCTGGTCATCAACGCCGACGAGGGCGAGCCGGGGACATTCAAGGACCGGTACCTCCTCGAGCGGGATCCGCACGCGCTGATCGAGGGCATGCTGATCTCGGCGCGCGCGATCGGCGCCGCCCGGGGCTTCGTGTATATCCGGGGGGAGTACGTGGAGCCGTGGCGGCGCTTCACCGCCGCCGTGGAGGAGGCGTACGACGCCGGGTACCTGGGCCACGGCTTCGACATCGTCGTCCACCGCGGAGCGGGCGCATACATCTGCGGGGAGGAGACGGGGTTGATCTCGTCGCTCGAGGGCAAGAAGGGGTGGCCGAAGCTGAAGCCGCCCTTTCCGGCGATCAAGGGGGCATTCGGCGCGCCGACCATCGTCAACAACGTCGAGACGATCTGCCACGTGCCGCACATCGTGCAGAACGGCGCCGAGTGGTTCGCGGCGCTGGGGACGAAGACGCAGGGCGGCACCCGGATGTACTCGGTGTCCGGCCGGGTGCGGCGCCCCGGCGTGTACGAGGAGTCCGTGGCGATCACGCTCCGGGAGCTGATCGAGGACCGCGCGGGAGGGGTGACCGGGAACGGCCGGTTGAAGGCCGTCGTCCCCGGCGGCTCGTCGGCGGCGATCCTCACCGCGGACGAGATCGACGTTCCGACGGATGTCGACGGGCTCCGGGACGCCGGCACCATGGCGGGCTCGGCGGGCGTGATCGTGATGGACGAGACGGTCTCGATCCCCGAGGCGCTGATGGTCGTCGCCCGGTTCTATGCGCACGAGTCGTGCGGACAGTGCACCCCCTGCCGGGAATCCACGGGCTGGATCTACAGGATCACCCAGCGGATCGTCGCCGGCCAGGGTCGGAAGGACGACCTCGACACGATCCTCGACGTGGCCCGCCGCGGCGCGGGGACGACCATCTGCGCCTTCTACGACGGCGCGGTGGGCCCCTACATCTCTTACATCGAGAAATTCCGCCCCGAGTTCGAGGCGCTGATCCCGAAATAGGCATGGACGTCGCTAGTGTCCTGAGTCAGAAATGAGCCGACAAAGCGCCGGGCGGGGCGGGGGCTCTCCCCGCGGGACACGCTATGTCGCGGAGCGTCGCTGCGCTCACATGGGGCCACGAGATCGATGGTGGTCGGCTTCGGCGATCCGCAGAAGCCACGGTCCCGCGGGGAGAGCCCCCACCCCGCCCGGCGCGGTAGTCAACGGACTTTCGACTCGGGACGCTAGCGGCCCACCGATCCCCACCCCACTCCCGCGCCACGTCTTCCCGTTTGGGACTCGACGCGATGCCGGCGGGGCAAGCCGGGGCCCGCAGCCGTTCGAGTCAATCCAATGCCAACCATAACCATCGACGGGCGGCCGCTCGAGGTCGAGCCGGGCACGAACCTGATCGAGGCGGCGCGCCGGCTCGGGATCGAGGTTCCCCACTACTGCTATCACGCCGGACTCTCGATCGCGGGACAGTGTCGCCTCTGTATGGTCGATATCGAGAAGAACCCGCGCCCGCAGGTCGCCTGCAACACGACGGCCATCGAGGGTATGGTCGTGCATACCGACACCGAGCGCATCCGCGAGACGCGGCGGGCGATCATGGAGTTCCACCTGATCAACCATCCGCTGGACTGCCCGGTGTGCGACCAGGCCGGCGAGTGCTGGCTGCAGATCTACTATATGCAGCACGGGCTGTACGACCCGCGCATGACCGAGGAGAAGGTCCACAAGGCGAAGGCCGTCCCGCTCGGCCCCCACGTGATCCTGGACGCCGAGCGGTGCATCCTGTGCTCGCGGTGCGTGCGGTTCTGCGACGAGATCACCGGGACCGGCGAGCTGGGGATCTTCAACCGGGGCGATCACTCGGAGATCGGGCTCTTTCCGGGAACCGAGCTGGCGAACCGGTACTCGGGCAACGTGGTCGACATCTGTCCGGTGGGGGCGCTGACCGACCGGGACTTCCGGTTCCAGGTGCGCGTCTGGTATCTGGAGACCCAGAAGTCGATCTGCCCGGGCTGCGCCCGCGGGTGCAACATCGAGATCCACGTCAACCGGCGGCGGCCCCATCACGCGCAGGGGCGCCGGGTGGCGCGCCTGAAGCCCCGATACAACGCCGCGGTCAACACGTGGTGGATCTGCGACGAGGGGCGGTACGGCTACGGGCGCATCGACGACGAGCGCCGGCTCCGGGCGCCCACCCGCCGCGAGGACGGCGCCGCGGTCGACCTCCCGTGGACCGAGGCGGTGATGCTCGTCGCCGATGCGCTGGCGGGCGTGCGCCCTGACGAGGTCGGGATCATCGCGTCCGCGCAGATGTCGAACGAGGACCTGTTCGCGCTCCGTCAGCTCGCCCAGGCCCTGGGCGTTCACGCCGTCGACTACCGCCTTCCGCCGCGGGAGCCCGGCTACGAGGACGCGCTCCTCATCCGGGCCGACAAGAACCCGAACAGCCGAGGCGCCGAGCTGATCGGGCTTGGCGCCTCGGCGGCGGAGTCGATCCTCGACGCCGCGCGCCAGGGGCAGATCCGCTGCCTCTGGGTATTCCATCACGATCTCCTGGCATCGGCGTGGCCCTCGGCTGACGTCGAGGCCGCGCTGCGGCGCGTGCCGACCCTGATCTTCCAGGGGACGCACGCCAATGCGACGAGCGCCCAGGCCTGGCTCTGCCTGCCCTCGGCGGTCTACGCGGAGCGGGACGGGACGTTCACGAACTTCCAGGGGCGCGTCCAGCGGTTCCGGCCGGCGGTCGAGCCGCTCGGCGGCTCGCTCCCTGACTGGGAGATCCTGGGCCGGATCCGGCAGCGTCTTCGCGGGGTGACGCGGCCGGCCCGGCCTGACGAGTGCTTCCGGGAGCTCGCGACGGCGGTCCCGGCGTTCGCCGGCATGACGTACCGCTCGATCGGGGACGGTGGCCAGATGATCGGCACCGGGCCAGGGCCCAGCGGCTGGTGACCGATCTCGGCATCGCCCTCGGCCGGGTCGTATTCGTCCTGGTCTTTGTCCTCAACCTGGGCGGGCTCATGACGTGGGTCGAGCGCAAGCAATCGGCGATCATGCAGGACCGGATCGGCGCTAACCGGGCGTCGATTCTGGGGCTCCGGCTCTTCGGCCTCTTCCATGCGCTGGCCGACGTCATCAAGATGCTGACCAAGGAGGATTTTTGCCCGGCGCGCGTGGACCGGATGCTCTTCAGCCTCGCCCCGTTCGTGTCGACCTTCTTCGCGCTGGTGGCGTTCGCGTCGATCCCCTTCGGCCACACGCTTCCGATCGCCGGGCGGGAGGTCCTGCTGCAGGCCCTCACGTTCGACGTCGGGATCCTCTACGTGTTCGCGATGCTCTCGCTCGGTGTGTACGGGGTCATGATGGCGGGCTGGGCCTCGGCCAACAACTATGCGTTGCTCGGTGGCCAGCGGGCCGCGGCCCTCATGATCAGCGCCGAGATCGCCATCGGTGCGTCGATCGTCGGCGTCGTGATGGTGTACGGGTCGCTCAACCTGATGGACATCGCGCGCGCCCAGGGCCAGCCGTTGCTGCCCGAGTTGTTCGGCCGCTGGATTCCGGCGTGGGGCATCCTGACGCAGCCCCTGGCCTTCCTGCTCTTCCTCACGGCCGGGATCGCGGCCACGAAGCGCACGCCGTTCGACATGCCGGAGGGCGAGTCGGAGATCATCGGGTACTTCGTCGAGTACAGCGGCATGAAATTCGGCCTCTTCCTCATGGCCGACTTCCTGGAGACGGTCGTGGTGGCCGGGCTCGTGGTCTCGCTCTTCCTCGGTGGCTGGCAGGTGCCCTACCTGGGGCCGGACGGGTTCGCGTTCCCCTGGGGGGCGACGGTGCCGTTGTCGCATCTCGCGGTGTCGCTGCTCGGGGTCGCCGCCTTCGTGCTGAAGCTCGTGGTGATGATCTGGCTCATGATGCTGATCCGCTGGACCCTGCCGCGATTCCGGTACGATCAGGCCATGCGGCTCGGCTGGCTTGGCCTCTTCCCGCTCTCGATCGCGAACATCGTCGTCACGGGGCTCGTGCTCCAGTGGTGGAGCACCTGGTGAGGCTCGCCCAGCGGCTCTACCTGAGCGAGGTCGTCAAGGGGCTCGTCCTCACCGCTCGTCACTTCTTCGGGAACCTGGCGCGCCACACGGCCCGCGCGCTCGGGCAGAAGAGCGCCCGGGGCGCGGTGACGATCCAGTATCCGGAGGAGCGGCGGCCGTACTCGCCCCGGCTCCGGAGCTTGCACCGGCTGGTGCGCCGCGAGGATGGCTCGCCCCGCTGCGTGGCCTGCATGATGTGCGAGACGGTGTGCCCGGCCCACTGCATCTACATCGTGGCCGGCGAGCACCCGAACCCGGAGATCGAGAAGGTGTGCGAGGAGTTCACGATCGATCTTGGGAAGTGCGTGTTCTGTGGCTACTGCGTGGAAGCCTGCCCCGAGGACGCGATCCGGATGGACACCGGAATCCTGGAGTTCTCGTCCTATAGCCGCGGCGGAATGATCTACACGCGGGACGTGCTGCTGTCGCTCGAGCCCGCGGGGCCGGCCGGCCGGCCGACCTCGACGGTTCCCATTCCGGCGGATCGGACCGTGTGATGGCGCTCGCCGTCTTCGTCGTCGCCGGTGCCCTGGCGCTCGCCTCCGCGCTCGGGTTGATCATCAAGCGCAATCCGATCCACGGCGCCCTCTTCCTGATCGTCAACCTCGGCAGCATCGCAGTCCTCTATCTCCTACTGGGCGGACAGTTCCTGGCCTGGGTCCAGGTGATCATCTACGCGGGCGCGATCATGGTGCTCTTCGTCTTCGCGCTGATGGTCCTGATCCCCGGCCGGGAGGAGACGGGACCGGACCCGCTCCGTCGAGTCCGGCTGATCGCCCTTCCCCTCGCCGCGCTGCTCTTGCTGCCGGTGGTCGCGACCCTCGCGGCGTACCGGGGCACCGCGGTGCCGAGGCCGAGCGCAGTGGGCGGGGTGGAGGCGGTGGGGTGGCTCCTCTTCACCGACTACCTGTTTCCGTTCGAACTGACGTCGGTCCTGCTCCTGGGCGCCCTCGTCGGCGTCCTGACGCTGGCCAAGCGCCGGACTGATCGGGGCGCTTCGGCCACCGCGGACGCGAGCGCCCCGGCCGAGGAGCGGTGGCGGGCCCCGACGGCCGACCCGACGGGCCGCAGCGACCGGCCGAGCCTCTCCGAGGTCTCGCGGTGACCGAGGTCCCGACCGCGTACTATACGGGCCTCTCGGCGGTCCTCTTCGTGATCGGGGTGACCGGTGTCCTGGTCCGGCGCAATCCGCTGGTCATCTTCATGTCGATTGAGATCATGCTCAATGCGGCTAATCTCGCGCTTGCCGCGTTCGGCGCCCAGTTCGGCCGCGCGGACGGGCAGGTGCTGGTCTTCTTCGTGATGACCGTCGCCGCCGCCGAGGTGGCGGTCGGGCTCGCCATCATCGTGGCGATCTTCCGGCTGCGCCCCCGCCTGTCCGTCGACGATCTGAGCGAGCTGCGCTGGTAGGGGGAGGTACGATGGCGAAGGCGAACCGTGCGACGAGCCGGGCCGGTGTCGATGCCGACCTGGCGCGGCGCCTGCTGAGCGACATGATGCTGATCCGCCGCTTCGAGGAGAAGAGCGCGGAGGCCTACGCGCTCGGCAAGATCGGCGGGTTCCTCCACCTGTACATCGGCCAGGAGGCGGTGGCGGTCGGGGCCACGTCGGTGCTGCGCCCGGACGATTACGCCGTCTCGGCGTACCGCGACCATGGCCACTGCCTGGCCAAGGGATCGGACCCCAAGCTCGTGATGGCGGAGCTCTTCGGCCGCCGCGACGGGTTGAGCCACGGCAAGGGCGGCTCGATGCACCTCTTCGACCGGCGCACGAGTTTCTTGGGTGGCCACGCGATCGTGGGCGCCCACCTGCCGCTGGCCGCCGGCGTCGCCTTCGGGATCAAGTACCAGGCCGGCGACCAGGTGATCGTCTGCTACTTCGGCGACGGGGCGGTGCCGCAGGGCGAGTTCCACGAGTCGATGAACCTCTCCGCCCTGTGGGGCCTGCCCGTCATCTATATCTGCGAGAACAACCGGTACGCCATGGGCACCGCGCTCGAGCGCGCGCTGGCCCGGACCGAGATCTGGCGCTACGGCGAAACCTACGGCATCGCGTGCGAGCCCGTCGACGGGATGGAGGTGCTGGCGGTGCGTGAAGTGGTCAGCCGAGCGGTCGACCGGGCGCGGAAGGAGCGCCAGCCGACCCTGATCGAGGCGCGCACCTACCGGTACCGCGGCCATTCGATGCGGGACCCCGCCGGCGCCGTCTACCGGACGAAGGACGAGGTGGAGCAGGAAAAGCTGCGCGATCCCATCGTCCTCTTCCGGAACCGGTGCCTCGCCGAGGGCGTGCTGAGCGAGGCCGATGTCCGGACGATCGAGAAGGACGTGAACGACCGGGTCGACGAGGCCGTGGCGTTCGCCGACGCCTCGCCCGAGCCGCCGCTGGAGTGGCTCCTCACCGACATCTACAAGGAGAGCCCCTGATGTCGGTCATCACCTACCGGGAGGCCCTCAATGCCGCGCTTCGGGAGGAGATGCACCGAGACGACCGCGTCTTCGTCATCGGCGAGGAGGTCGGGCTCTACCAAGGCGCCTACAAGGTCACCCAGGGGCTGCTGCAGGAGTTCGGCCCTCGTCGCGTGGTCGACACGCCGATCTGCGAATCCGGGTTCACGGGGGTCGGCATCGGCGCCGCCATGATCGGCCTCCGGCCGGTGATCGAGATGATGACCTTCAACTTCGCGATCCTCGCCCTCGACCAGATCATCAACTCGGCCGCGAAGATGTACTACATGTCAGGGGGCCAGTTCAACATCCCGATCGTGATCCGCGGACCAGGCGGGCCGGCCCATCAGCTCGCGGCCCAGCACTCGCAATCGATGGAAAGCTACTTCTACCACGTGCCCGGGCTGAAGGTCGTCCGGCCCACGACGCCCGCCGACGCCAAGGGCTTGCTGAAGTCGGCGATCCGGGATGACAATCCCGTGGTGTTCATCGAGTCCGAGACGCTCTACGCGGTGAAGGGCGAGGTGCCCGACAGTCCCGAGTTCACCATCCCCCTCGGGCGGGCGATCGTTCGCCGCGAGGGGCGGGACGTCACGGTCGTGGCGTACATGGGGATGATGTACCGGGCGATGGAGGTGGCCGACCAGCTCGAGCAGGAGGGCCTCTCCGTCGAGCTGGTCGACCCCCGAACGCTCCGCCCCATGGATACCGAGACGATCATCAGCTCGGTGCGCAAGACACACCGCGCGGTCGTGGTGGAGGCCGGAGCCGGCTTCGCCGGAATGGGCTCGGAGATCGTGTCGTTCATCACCGAGCAGGCCTTCGACGACCTGGATGCACCCGTGGAGCGGGTGACCGGCGCCAACGCGCCGATGCCGTACGCGCGAAACCTCGAGCAAGCCAAGACACCATCGAAGGACCGGATTGCCCAGGCGATCCGAAACGTCTGTTACCAGAACGGGAGCTGACCGACATGGCTGCGACCAAAGTGGTGATGCCCAAGCTTTCCGAGGCTATGGAGACCGGAAAGCTCATCAAGTGGCTCAAGAAGGAAGGCGATCGGGTTCAGGGCGGGGACATCATCGCCGAGATCGAGACCGACAAGGCCGATGTCGAGGTGGAGGCGTTCGGCGCGGGGGTGCTGCGGCAGATTCTCGTGCCGCCTGGCGATCGTGTCCCCGTGGGGGCGCTCATCGCCGTCATCGCCGAGCCCGACGATGACATCTCGAGCCTCCTCGGGGGCGCCGCGGCCACGGTCGCGGAGGCGAAGCCGGCCGCCCCTTCCGCGGCCACGCAGTCCCCGGGCGCGCCCCCGGCTCCCGCTCCCTCGCCCCCCGTGAGCCCGACTGCACGCCCGGCGCCGATCACGGCGGGCGCGCCTCCATCGGAACCCGCCATCGCTCCGCCGCCGGCACCGGCTGGGACCGGCACCTCCGAACGCGTGCGGGTCTCGCCTCTCGCCCGTAAGATCGCGGCCCAGGCCGGCATGGACCTGCGGCTGATCCAGGGATCCGGCCCGGCTGGCCGGATCGTCCGCCGGGACATCGAAGCGGCCTTGGGGAGCGCTCGCCCGTCCGCGGCGGCGCCGGCGGCAGTCCCCGTACGGCCCGCGGCGCTCCGGCCGGCCGCCGAAGGGCCCGAGTACGAAGACGTCGCGCTGACGACGATCCGCGCGACGATCGCCAAGCGGATGCCGCTGTCCAAGGCGCCCGTCCCCCACTTTTACGTGACGAGCGAGGTCGCCATGGACCGCGCGTGGGAGCTGCGCGAGCAGCTCAACCTGCTCGAGGGTCAGCCGAAGGTCACGGTCAACGATCTGGTCGTGCGAGCATCCGCGATCGCGCTCGTCGAGCACCCCAACGTGAACGCATCCTTCCAGGGCGATTCGGTGCGCATCCATCACCGCGCGCACATCGGCATCGCGGTGGCCCTCGACGACGGGTTGATCACCCCGGTGCTCCGCAACTGCGAGTCGAAGTCGCTCGCCCAGATCGCGGCCGAGGGCAGGGACCTGGTCGAGCGGACCCGCTCGCGCAAGCTGCGCGCCACCGAGCTGTCCGGGGCCACGTTCTCCATCTCCAATCTCGGCATGTTCGACGTCGTGAACTTCTCGGCCATCATCAACCCGCCGGAGGGCGCGATCCTCGCGGTCGGCGCGGTGCGCCAGGTCCCCGTGGTAGCCCCGGAAGGGCTCGGGATTGGGCGGCGCATGCACCTCACCCTGTCGTGCGATCACCGGGTCATGGACGGTGCCATGGGCGCGAAGTTCTTGCAGACCGTGAGACAGCTTCTCGAAGAGCCCCTTCGCCTGCTGATCTAGTGGCCAACGCCAGGTTCGACGTCGTCGTCGTCGGGACCGGGCCCGGCGGATACGTGAGTGCCATCCGGTGCGCTCAGCTCGGCCTGTCGGTGGCGGCGATCGAGGACGACCGTCCGGGTGGCGTCTGCCTCAACTGGGGGTGTATCCCGACCAAGGCGCTCCTGCGCAACGCCGAGGTCGTGTCGCTGTTCAGTCGAGCGGCGGAGTTCGGAGTGACAGTCAGCGGCTTCCAGGCCGACTACGGCGCAGCCATCCAGCGGAGCCGCCAGGTGGCCGACCGGATGGCCAAGGGCGTCGAGTTTCTGTTCCGCAAGAACACGATCACGTACCTCCCTGGTCGAGGGGCCCTCAAGTCCCGCACGGTCGTCGAGGTCACGGGAGGCCAGCGCCCGCAGTCCATCGAGGCGGCGTACATCATCCTGGCGACGGGCTCGACGGCGCGGTCACTACCCGGCGTCACGATCGACGAGGAGCGGGTCATCTCCTCGAACGGCGCGGTCCGGAACGAGACGCGCCCGGACACGCTCGTCATCATCGGGGCGGGGGCGGTCGGCGTCGAGTTCGCCGACGTGTACGCATCCTATGGCACGCGGGTCACGCTGCTCGAGGCGCTGCCGCGCATTCTTCCCGTGGAAGACGAGGAGGTGTCGGCGCAGATGGCGAAGGCCTTCACGCGGCGCGCGATCGCCGTCAAGACCGGCGTGAAGGTCACGTCCGTCGAGCGGTCAGCGAGCGGCGTGACCGTCCATACCGATGGCGACCGGCTCGAGGCGGACCAGGTGCTGATGGCGGTCGGACGGAGCGCCCGGACCGATGGCCTGGGCCTGGACGTGCTGGGGGTCGCGACCGACCGGGGCTACGTCAAGGTCTCGCCCCGCATGGAGACGTCCGTGGCGGGGGTCTACGCCATCGGCGACATGGCGGGGCCCCCGCTGCTCGCTCACAAGGCCTCGGCGGAAGGGGTCGTCGCCGCGGAGGCGATCGCGGGCCGCCAGCCGCGCCCGGTGGACTATTCGAACGTTCCGGCGTGTACGTATGCGCGGCCGCAGGTCGCGTCGATCGGGATGACCGAGGCCGCCGCCCGGGCCAACGGACGGAACGTCACCGTCGGTCGGTTCCCGTTCACCGCGAGCGGGAAGGCCGTGGCGCTGGGCGAGACCGAGGGGTTCGTCAAGGTCATCGCCGACAAGGCGACCGGCGAGATCCTCGGGGTCCACATCATCGGCGCCGAGGCCACCGAGCTGATCCACGAGTTCGCCGTGGGCCGGACGCTCGAGGCGACGCTCGAGGAGATCATCCAGACGATCCACGCGCATCCCACCCTGTCGGAGGCCTCGCTCGAGGCCACGCTGAACGCGCTCGGCCAGGCGATCCATATTTGACCCCAGTTGACCCATAGGTGCGGTCGATCTGACTGGAACGTCCGTGGATCGCCGCAGCGATCTGGGAGTGATGGACTCCAGGCCGCTCCCCTCGTTCCGCGATCTCTGGAGCGTGCCCCCGGATGACCGGCTCTACCAGTTCACACGGCAGTGCCTGCTCTGGAGTCTGTTGGCGCACCTCGTCGCCGCGGTCTTCACCGAAGGATTTCACCACTATGACGAGCAGTTCCAGATCCTCGAGTTCGTACAGTATAAGCTGGGTCGGAGCCCGGAGGCCGATCTGCCCTGGGAGTTCCGCAGTCAGATTCGCCCGTGGTTCATGCCGGCCCTCTTTACCGCCTTCGCCAAGGCGTGGCTGTTTCTCGGGGTCGACAATCCCTTCACGTGGGCCCTGAGCTTTCGGCTGCTCTCGGCCCTTTTGGGTTGGCTCTCCGTGGCCGCGCTCGTCCGGCTCTTGTTTGGTTGGTTCCGCTCGGAAGTCTTGCTCAAAGGGGCCATTGTGGCGACCTCCCTTCTCTGGTTCCTTCCCTACATCCACGCGCGCCCCTCTTCAGAAAGCTGGAGCGGCTCGCTCTTCTTCCTCGGCTTCTCCTTCTTGATGTCGGCCGTTCAGACCGGCGGCCCCCTCCCCGTCGGCCACGCCCTGCTGTCGGGGTCGCTGATGGGGCTCGCGTTCGAGTGTCGCTATCAGTCGGCTATCTTCGTGGTCTTTGGGCTGCTGTGGAGTCTTCGCTACGGGCGATTTCGATTGAGCGCGCAGGGGGCGATCGCCGTGGGCCTCGTGGCCGCGGTGGGGCTTGGCACCCTGGCGGACCGGTGGGGGTACGGTAACTGGAGCCTTGCCCCCGGGGATTACGTTCGCGTGAACCTCCTGGAGGGGAAAGCCGCACAGTGGGGGATCTCCCCCTGGTGGAGCTATGTCCCGCTGGTCCTCCTCCAGGGTGGACCCCCGATCAGTCTTCTTCTCATCGCCGGGGTGTCGGCCGCCTGGGTCCTGAAGCGCCGTTTCAGCCTCACCTGGTGCACAGTGCCGTTCTTCGCGATCCACTGCGGACTCGGTCACAAGGAATTGAGGTTCCTCTTCCCCATGGCGCCAGCGGCCCCCGTCCTAATGGTCATGGCCCTCGAGGCACTCCGCCAGCGAGGATGGCCAGCGCGGGGCACCTCCCTTGGGCAGAAGAGGTGGGTCCGGTGGGCCGGCCTCGTCCTGTGCGCCTGGAACGGTGTCTTGTGCCTCATCAGCGGCCTCGTTCCCGCGCGTCTGGAGGTGGCCTTCTACCGCCAGATTTACGCGCGCTTGCCCACCGTCCTCTACACCCTAGAGCGCGATCCCTACGAGATCGTCGGGTTACGGTCGCACTTCTATCGACCGCTCCAGCTCACGGTCGTGCGGACCGGTTCCTTCGAGAGGACGCTCGGTGCCCTCTCCCAGTCGGGCACCTCGGTCTGGTACTTTCACCCGGGCCTCACGCTTCCCGAGGAGGGCCACGCACTCCAGAGCATGTGCACCATCGAGTATCAAGCCCTCCCTCGATGGCTCCAGGTCCCGGTCTTCTCTCGCTGGTTGAGGCGCATCCCCGCGCGCGACTGGTCCCTCCTCAGGTGCCAGCCAGGCCGATCGGGTGCTCGGAAAGGGCCCGGGGGCACGCCCGAGGCTCGCGACTGGAGAGCACGACCAAACCAATCCACAGCGCGAGCAAGCCCCAGAATCCCAGCGTGACCGCCTGGACCGCGGGCACGGGCAGACCCGAGAGCGCGAGCAGGGGCGCGCTCGCGAGGAGCGTTCCGAGGACGATCGGCCGGCCCGACCTGGCCGTCGCCGGCGCCATCAGCCGCGCCAGCAGCACGCTCCAGGGGATGATCAGCACGGTCCAGTAGGCGAGGCGGTTCCTCGGTGACAGCAGCAGGCTCAGCACCGTGTAGATCGAGCAGGCGACGTCCAGGCCTCCCGGACCATTCGCGGTATCGCGCGCCCGTTTCCAGGTGGCCACCATGCTGACGCCGAGCAGAAGGGCGACCAGCGCGGCCACCGCTCGGCCCGCGAGGCGGGCCACTTCCTGACCAGGCCCGAGGAGCCGCACGAGGAGCGCTCCGAAGTCCTGGTCGTGGAGCGTCTTGCGGGCCGCGGTGCGATCGTAGATCGCATGGGACGAGATCCCGAGGGTCACGTATGGCAGGACCAGCATCTCGGCAAACTCCGCCAAGAGCTCGACCGCCGGCCGTGGACCCACGGCGACCGCTGGCGGGATCGCCGTGAACGCTATCCCGGCGAGGGCAAGGCTCGCGAGGCCCTTCCAGTCGCGCCGGACGAGAAAGTAGACCCCGAACACCGCCGGCATGAGCTTGATCGCGCTGGCCGCTGCCATCCAGACCGCGCCCCCGACCGAGCGCCCCGTCCGGAGAAGCTCGAACGCGCGGACCATCAGGTACGCGATGAGCCCGTGCACCTGCCCCAGGAAGATGTTCTCCACCGCAAAGGGGGCGCCGAGGATCAGGATCCAGGCGAGAAGCTCCATGCGGCGCGGAGGCGACGCGAGCGCGCGGCTCAGGATCCACGCCCCGTGCAGGAAGAGGGCGGCATTCAGGAGAAACCAGGCGAGAGCGCTCGCGCTCAGCGGGAGCGCGGCGAGGGGACTCATCAGCACGGCGAACAACGGAGGGTAGATGTAGGTGTAGGTCGGCCCGCGCGGGGCTTGGAAATGGTAGAGGTCCGCGGGCCGCTCGGCCAGCGTGCGCCCGGCCAGATAGAACACGTTGTAGTCGGTGCCCTTGCCGGTGATCCGGACGTAGGAGCTGATCCCGGCGAACAGGAGGGCAGCCCCCACCGCGGTGAAGGCGACGAACGTCCACACGCGCGTCGATCGGCGGGATGCGACGCGCGTCATGAGTTGAGGCCACGGGGCCGGATCCGCCGGACTCTCACGTCAGCATGCTCACGCCCGGTCGTTCCTGATTGGCGGGCGCTCGTGGCGGCGCCGACGTCGCGGCGCGAGTCGTTGCGGCTGGCATGAGCGGCGGACAGCGTAGCACACCCCTCGGTCGGCGCCCGCCAGATGGCCGATCCGGCCGTGGCCGGCGGGCGACTCCGCGAACTCGCGGACCGGGTGACGCGCGCCGGTGCCTATCCTCGGCAGGTCTTCGCGCGAAGGCTCGTGACCCCAGGAACCCCGGATTCCTGCTCCCTTGGCCGGAGCCCGAGGCTCATGCGGACCGGCCAGTCGCGGCGTGGAGTCCGCCGGACGAGTGGGCCGGCGTGTGCTACGCTGTCCCGCGCTGATGCCCAGCGCGACGACTCGATCAGCACGCCGCGAGCCGCGACGGGTGCGCGCTCAGGGCTCGCGATGGTGGCTGCTCGGCGGCGGGCTGATCGTCGCGGGAGTGCTGGCCGCGGCGCTGGCGGTGGTGCGCCGGCGGGGCGAGCTGCCCGTATACACGATCGCGGCCGCCCGGCTTCTCGCGGGCGAAGAGATCTACCGGACGACCGACGCCAAGCCGTTCAGTTACCCGCCGTTCTTCGCGCTGCCGGCCCTCCCCCTCCTCGGACTGCCAGACCAATTCCGTGCCCTCACCTGGTATTTCGTCAGCCTCGTGGCGCTCGCGGAGGGGGTCGCGCTCGTTCTGCGCCAGCTCCGGCCGGTCCTTCCGGCCTGGGGAGCGGGCGGACGTCCCTCGCGCCTGCTCTTTCTCGGGCTGCTCGGTGCCCTCACCGCCGAGCTGCTCATGGCTCCAATCCAGTATGCGAGCCACGATTCGCTGCTCTTCCTCGTGCTGATGGTGGGAGTCAGCGCGTGGGCGGGCGGGGCGCCGGTCCGCGCCGGAGTGTTCCTGGGGCTCGGCGCGGCGGCCAAGGCGACTCCGCTCGTCTTTCTCGCTGTCTTCCTCTGGCAGCGAGAGCTCGGCGCTGCGCTCGCACTCGCGGTCACCGCAGCGGCTGCGACGCTCGTGCCGGACGGCATCTTTCCGCGGGCCGACGGTCAGCTCTGGGCGGCCGTCTGGTACCGGACGTTCGTCGCGCCCCTGAACGTGGGGCAGCCCGCGGAGGTAGAAGGGGTATGGCGGGCCGGGAACCACTTGAACCAGAGCCTGGCGGCCACGGTGTACCGGCTCCTCACGCCCGTCCCTGGCCACATTGAGAAGGCGCCGGACGTGAGCCTGCTCCATCCTGGGCCGGTCACCGCCGAGGTCGTGATGCTCCTCGGACAGCTCGCGGTCCTGGCCGCCCTCGCATGGGTGACCCGGCGCGGCCCTGACCTGGGAGTGACGCCCGCGGAGCGGGCCTTCCGGCGCCTCGGCGAGGCTGGCGCGGCCTGCGCGGTCATGCTGCTGCTGTCGCCGATGAGCGGCCGGCAGCACTTCGCCGTCCTGCTCCTCCCCGCGGCCGTGTGTCTGGCCGACTTCCTCTACCGTCGGCGCGCGCCCCTCGTCGGCGGCCTCCTCGGGATGATGCTGCTCCTCGGGACGGTGGCCGACAAGGATTTTGTAGGCCGGGCGGTCGGGAACCGCCTGCTGGCATACGGCTCCCTGACCGGGTACGCGCTCGCCGCGCTCCTCGGCACGGCGTGGGTGCTGGCAGACCGGCGGCGCACAATGCGGCGGAGCGGGACTCATCCCCACCGGGCAGCGAGGCAGGGGGGCCCGCATGCTGGATCGTGACCAGCGAGGAGGATCTCCGGAACGACAGTCCGCCTTGCCGAGACGCTCAGCGCTGACGATGCGGTTCACCCTGATCGTATTCGGCGTCGTCCTGCTCGGCGCCGGCTCGTCCCTGCAATCGGACGGTGGTCCGGAGATCAGTCTCGCGACGCTGCCCCTCGAGTTGCGCGAGCGCGGACAGGCGGTCCTCGGGCAGCGCGACCCCGAGAAGCGCGCACGGCTTGCCGCCAACCTGGCCACCCGCGAGCCGGCGGCGCGAGACTTCCTGCTCGCGCTCCTGGAGTCCGACCCGGCACCGGGCGTGCGCTCGGCCGTGGTCGACCGGCTCTCACCGCGCACCGACCCCGCCGTCCGGCAGGCGCTCGAGCGCCGGGTGGCGACGGACCCGGACGTCCAGGTCTCGCTGCTGGCCTTCGAGCAGCTGCGGATCCAGCAGGCTCGACACTTGGCCCAGCTGCTCCACGAGCGACTCGAACGCGCCCGGGCTGGCGGCGACCGCGCGGCGCTGCTCCGGCTGGCCGCGGAGCAAGAGCGGTGGGCCTCCGTGGTCCGCGGCTCCATGCTGCCCTCCTTCATGCAGGTGCCCCCGGCGCCGTTCGTCCTCAAGCCGGTCGCGGAGCCCATCCGTCTGCTCGCCTTCGGCGACTTCGGCACCGGCTCCAGGGACCAGAAACGGGTGGCGGCCGCGATGCAGCGCTTCCAGCGCCGAACGCCCGCCGACTTCGCCATCACCCTCGGGGACAATTTCTACGTCACCGGGAGAGCGAGTCCGACCGATCCGCGCTGGCGGACCCAGTGGGAGCCGCTCTATGGGGCGCTCGGCCTGCAGATCTATGCCACGCTCGGCAACCACGACTGGGACTGGGTCGACGGCCCGGCCGCCGAGATCCTGTACTCCAATCTCGGCTCGAGCTGGCGCCTGCCGGCGCCCTACTACACGTTCACCGCCGGTCCCGCGCAGTTCTTTGCGCTCGATACCGATGAGGTCTCGGAGGCGCAGCTCCAGTGGCTCCGCTCGGCGCTGGAGAAGAGCCAGGCGCAGTGGAAGATCGTCTTCGGGCATCACCCGATCTACTCCGCCGGCTACGGGGACCGCGCGGCGCTCGTCGAGCAGCTCCTGCCCGTGCTGGCTGGCCGCGCCGATGTCTATCTGGCTGGCCACGATCACAATCTCCAGCACCTGCGGCCGGACCACGGCGTTCACTTCTTCATCTCGGGGGGTGGGGGCGCGAGGCTGCGCCCGGTCACCCCGGACCCGCGCGCGCTGTTCGCGAGATCGACACACGGGTTCGCCGTCATCGCGGTGGACGCCCGTCGACTCGAGATCCAGTTCCACGACGCCGAGCTGGTGCTGCTTTACCGGTACACGCTCGCCGTGGGGTCGGGGAGCGGTGGGTCACGATCACGTCAAGGCGGGTAGGAGTGGGTCGCCGGCGTCCGCGCTCAGGTGCGCGCGCGGATGAGGAGCGCCACTGCGATCCCGAGAAAGACGATGTTCGACGTCCAGGCGGCCATGAGCGGTGGGAGGAGATCCGCCCGGGCGAACGCGATCGCGGAGTAGTCGACCAGCATGTAGCCCGCCAGGATCCCGATCGCGATCCCGATCCCAGCGACTCGTCCGCCCCACGGCGACTGGATCGCCACCGGAATCGCCACCAGGGCCATGATGAGGTGAGCCAGCGGGAACGACAGCTTGGAGTAGAGCTTGACGAGATGCTTCGTGACCTGGTACCCGCTCGCCTGCAAGCGAAGGATGTAGGCCCGCAGCTCGGCGAAGCTCATCTGGTCAACCGGTTGCTGGATCTCCGTGAAGTCGTCGAACTTCTCCGGCATGTCGAGTGCGGTCATCGAGAAGGGCACCGTGTCGATCCGGCCGCCGGTATCGATCTCGGTCAGGGCTCCGGCCGAGAGGATCCAGCCCTCCGGAGTCCACCGGGCGCGTCCGGCGTCGAGCCGGTTGAGGAGCTGGAAATCCCGATCGATCTCGAGCACGGTCAGGCCGCGCACCTCCTTGCTGGTCGGGTCGACCAGGTCGAGCCGAAAGAACCGCGAGTCGGTGCTCCGAAACCACACGCGCTGGCGCACCCACAGGTGTCGCGGAGGCATCCCGAGAATCTTGACCCGGTCGAGCTCGTCGCCGCGCTGGTTGAGGTCCGGGGCGAAGAGCTCTTGAAAGAGACCGGTTGCCGCCGATGTCAGCAGCGCGAGTGCGAGCACGGGCGCACTGACGCGGTAGAGGCTGATGCCCGCGGCCTTCATCGCCGTGAGCTCGTGGTATCGGCTCATGGCCAGGAAGACGAAGACCGTGGTGACGAGGGTCACGATGTGAAGCCGGTCGTGCACGCCCACGGGAAGGCGATAGACGAAGTGCTGGAGGATGTAGCGGAGGGGAGGCTTGTGCTGCAGGTACCGGTCGAGGGTGTCCAGGAGGTCGATCACGACGAACACCGTCGCCGCGACGAGCACGGTCAGCGCGAAGTACGTCAGGTAGGTCCGGATGAGGTACCGGTCGATCAGGTGGGTGGAGTCCCGTGAGGTCGTGGGCCGCGGCTCGACTGGTGGCCGTCCTCCGGGCCGGGGTGAGCGCCACCGCAGCCGCCGGCGCCGGGCTCGACCGGCCCACGCGATCCTCGGGGAGGGCACTGGCGCCAGCTGGGACAGGACGAGCCCGCCGCCGAGGACGATCGCCAGCGTGTTCGGCAGCCAGATCGCCAGCCACGCCGGCAGTTGGCCGGCCAGGGCCTGGCTCTCGAGCGAGCTCATGATGAGGTAGTACGTCCCCAGGACCGCCAGGCTCGCCACCAGAGCGAGGCCCCGCCCTCGCGGCGCCGACCCCGCCGCGAGCGGAAAGCCGATGATGGCGAACGCGAGCGCGGCGAACGGAAGCGCCCAGCGCTTGTGGAGCTCGACTCGAAGGGACGCGGCCGCTCTGCGGTCGGGAGCGACGTGGATGCTGGTGGTGAGCTCGGCGGTGGACAGGCTCTTCTCCGGCTTCCAGGTTCGGGGCGCCCCCGTGAACGGCGCCTGCACGGTGAGGCTCATGTCGTACAGGCCGAAGGCCGTGTACCGGGACCGGGGCATCGCCGGGGTCGGCAGTCCGGCGCCCGGATTCGAGGCCGCCCTGGCGCCGTCGGCGGGCGGAGCCCCCACCTCTCTCTCGCTGATCGCGCCGTCGATCAACCGGAGCGTGATTCGCCGGGCTTCGGGATCGGTGAGCAAGCGTCCTTCGCGAGCAGTGATGATCCGGGCCAGCTTCGGGTCCCGTTCGTCGGATACCACGAGTCCCTTGAGCGCCACCTGCGAGGGGCTGATCTCGTCGACGTAGATCACCGTGTCGCCGAACAGCGTGTTGAAGATGCGTTCATTGACGCCGCTGGTCGCGCGGGTTTCCAGGGTCTTGAACAGCTGCGCCTGGAACGCCTGGTTCGCGTGCGGGATCACGATCAGGGTCAAGCCCAGCGTGAACAGCGAGAGCAGCGTGGCGGCGATGATCACGGGCCGGAGCAAGCGGAGGGGACCGACTCCCGAAGCCCGAAACGCGACGACCTCGAAGTCAGAGGCGAGTCGCCCCCCGGCCAGCAGGATCGAGACCAGGAGGGCCATGGGGAGCGTGTGCGCCAGGAACGAGGGCAGCATCAGCACCAGGAGCCCGAGCACCAGATGGAACGGCACGCCTCGCGTGATCACGAGGTCGGTCATCTGGTAGATGCGGTCCAGGAGGAGGGCAACCGTCAGCAGCGCGAGCGAGAGGGCGAACGGCGCCAGGTGCTCGCGCAGGATGTATCGATCGATGACTCGAAACACTCGGGCGCCTCGTCACTCCGGGGGGTGCCGGGAGCCGAGCTCGTGTCGGAGCGCCCAGCATCGCGCCACTGCCTCGAGGACGATGCGCTTCGACATCTTGGACTGGCCCACCCGGCGGTCCACGAACACGATCGGCACCTCCCGGATCCGCAGCCCCAACAGATGGGCGCGGTAGGTCATCTCGATCTGGAAGCAGTACCCCTGGGCCGCGACCCGCTCGAGGGGAATCGCCTCCAGCGCCTCGCGGCGCCACGCCTTGAACCCGGCGGTAAGGTCGCGGTACCGCAACCCCAGCACGGCGCGGGCGTACGCGCTACCGGCCCGGCTGACGAGTGCCCGGATAACCCCCCAGTTCACCGTGCCACCACCGGGCACGTAGCGCGAGCCGACGGCGAGGTCTGCGCCCTGGCCCTCGTCGAGCCCGGCGAGGAGGGAAGGGACCGCCGCCGGGTCATGGGAGAAGTCGCAGTCCATCTGGACGACGCGGGAATAGCCAAGCTCGAGGGCGCGGCGGAACCCAGCCACGTAAGCAGTCCCGAGCCCTTGCTTCTCGGGCCGGTGGAGGACATGGACCTCGCCCGGGCGCGTGGCGGCGAGACGGTCGGCGATGGCGCCGGTCCCATCGGGGGAGCCGTCGTCCACCACCGCGAGGTGCGTCCCCGGGGCGTGCTCGCGGAGCGCCGCCTCGATCGCGGGCAGGTTGTCGCGCTCGTTGTAGGTCGGGATGACGACAATCGCTCCCAGCCGGGTATCTCCATGGCGGCGGGACGTATCGCCGAAAGCGGGCACCTCGCCTCGCTCGGGACGGCCAGCTGCGGCGCGTCGCTCCTGGCGGCCCCCGAGGCTCGCACGCGTCATCCCGACTGGCTCGGCGCTCCGTCGCTCGGGCGTGAGCACGCGGGATTGTACCCGACCCACGAACGGACGGAAGACGGTGGCTCACCTGGCCCGGCCTGGCCGGCGACAGCCACGCTCGCCCGGACCGGCCATAGCCCGTGCCCCAGGTCCCACCGGGCCCGGGGCGCCGCGACTCGCGCGTGGAGCTTAGCTCGCGTTGCGCTTGCCCATACTCTCTCGCATCGCCTGGGTGCCCGCCTCGACCGCGCTCCGCAGGCGCTGGGTCTTCTCGTCCAGCACCTCGCGGCCCCTGTCAATCCACTCACCCGCGCGCTCCTGGGCGTTGGCGGCAAGGTCTCGCGCCTTCTGGGCGAGATCCGTACTCTTGTCGGCCAGCGCATCGAGGGTTTCTTGCCCCGAGCGCGGGGCGAGCAGGAGCGCCGCACCGGCGCCGACCGCGGCGCCGAGCAAGAACCATCCCAGGTACCCGGCCAGATCGGATCGTTCCTCGGCCATGGAGACGTCCTCCGTCAGTTCCGCATTCGTTGGAGAAAGACCTCGAGTCCACGCTTGACTCCGGTCGCGACACCGACGAGCTGGCCCACCCGCGTGAAGCCGCTGACCGCATTCAGGACCCTCCCGACGCCGTCGGACAAGTCGATCACCCGTTCGGTCAGCAGGCCCACTCGGCTCACCTCGAGGTTGGCCTGGCGGACCAGGCTGCTCAGCTCGTCGGTCAGGGTCCGCAGTCGCGCCACCATCGGGCTGATCTCGCGCTCGATCGTCGTCAGGAGGACGTCGGTTCGCTGAACCGAGCGTCTCGCCGCGAGCAGGAACAGCACCAGCGCCGCCGTCGTCGCGACCGCGCACAGAGCGAGGATCACCTGCATCCACGCGCTCATGGCGCCGAAATTATCGCATACACGCTCGAAAGCATTTACGATTGGGGCCATGTCGGCCGGAGACGGTCTGGAAGAGCTGCGACGGCGCAACGCGCTGGCCGAGCTGGGCGGCGGCGAGGACCGGATCCGGCGCCAGCACCGGGCCGGCAAGAAGGTCGCCCGCGAGCGGATCGAGCTGCTCCTGGACAAGGGCTCGTTCACCGAGATCGACAAATTCGTGGTCCATCAGAGTCACGACTTCGGGATGGCGGAGCAGCGGATCCCCGGGGACGGTGTCGTCACGGGCTCCGGACGGATCCATGGGCGCCCCGTGTTCCTCTTCGCGCAGGACTTCACGGTCTTCGGCGGGTCGCTCTCGGAAGCGTACGCGCGCAAGATCTGCAAGATCATGGACCTCGCGGTCAAGGCCGGGGTCCCGGTGATCGGGCTGAACGACTCCGGCGGCGCCCGGATCCAGGAAGGAGTCGTGTCGCTCGCCGGGTACGCGGACATCTTCCTTCGCAACACGCTGGCGTCGGGCGTCGTGCCCCAGATCTCGGCGATCCTCGGCCCCTGCGCGGGCGGCGCGGTGTACTCGCCGGCCATCACCGACTTCGTGTTCATGGTCAAGGGCTCGGCCTACATGTTCGTCACCGGCCCCGACGTGATCCGAGCAGTGACCCACGAGGAGGTGTCGGCCGAGCAGCTCGGGGGCGCGACGACTCACGCGGCTCGGTCCGGCGTGGCGCATTTCGCCGTCGAGACCGAGGAGGAATGCCTCGCGCTGATCCGGGAGCTGCTGACCTTCCTGCCCGCGAACAACCTCGAGGACCCGCCGATCCGCCCCTCGCTTGACCCGCCCGACCGGATGGATGAGCGCCTCCAGACCATCGTGCCGGAGCAGCCCAACAAGCCGTACGATATCAAGGACGTGATCGGAACCGTGCTCGACGAGCACTACTTTCTCGAGGTGCATGCCGACTATGCTCAGAACCTCGTCGTCGGGTTCGGGCGGCTTGGCGGGCGGCCGGTCGGGATCGTGGCGAACCAGCCGGCGCACCTGGCCGGCTGCCTCGACATCGACGCCTCGCTGAAGGGCGCCCGGTTCGTCCGGTTCTGCGACTGCTTCAACGTCCCGTTAGTGACCTTCGAGGACGTGCCCGGATTCCTGCCGGGGACGGCGCAGGAGTACGGCGGCATCATCAAGCACGGCGCGAAGCTCCTGTACGCGTTCTGCGAGGCGACGGTCCCGAAGCTCACCGTGATCACCCGGAAAGCGTACGGCGGCGCCTACTGCGTGATGTCCTCCAAGCACATCCGCGGGGACGCGAACTTCGCCTACCCGACGGCGGAGATCGCGGTGATGGGGCCGGCGGGGGCCGTGAACATTCTCTACCGTCGGGAGATGGAGGGGGCCACGGACCCGGCCGTTTTCAAGGAGGAGCGGACCCGCGAGTACCGGGAGAAGTTCGCGAACCCGTACGTTGCCGCCGAGCGGGGCTACGTCGACGAGATCATCGAGCCCCGGCAGACGCGGGCGCGCTTGATCGCCGCCCTCGAGATCCTGCACACCAAGCGGGACTCGAATCCGCCCAAGAAACACGGCAATATTCCGCTATGAGCGAGCGTAGAGCCCCGCAGCCCCAGGCCGAGCGCGACGTCCCCTTCACGACATCCTGGGGCGCTCCGGTGGAGCGCGTGTACGGACCCGCCGATGTGTCGGTCGACCACGCGCGGGATCTCGGCGACCCGGGCGAGTATCCGTACACCCGGGGCGTGCAGCCCACGATGTACCGGGGCCGGCTGTGGACCATGCGACAGTACGCCGGGTTCGGGAGCGCGGAGGGGACCAACGCGCGCTATCGCTACCTGCTCGCGGCCGGGCAGAGCGGGTTGTCGGTCGCGTTCGACCTCCCGACCCAGATGGGCTACGACGCCGATGCACCGGCCGCGCTCGGCGAGGCCGGCAGGGTCGGCGTGTCGATCGGCTCGGTCGAGGACATGGCAGAGCTCTTCGACGGGATCCCGCTCGACCGCGTGTCGACGTCGATGACGATCAACGCCACGGCCTCTGTGCTCCTGTGCCTGTACCTGGCCGTCGCCGAGCGCCAGCGCGCGCCCTTCGCCACACTCTCGGGGACCGTGCAGAACGACATCCTCAAGGAGTACATCGCGCGCGGCACCTACATCTTTCCGCCCGGCCCCTCGATGCGGCTCATCACCGACGTGTTCGCGTTCTGCCAGGACCGCGTTCCGCGGTGGAACACGATCTCGGTCTCCGGCTACCACCTCCGCGAGGCCGGCGGCACGGCGGTCCAGGAGGTTGCGTTCGCGCTGTCGAATGCGATCGCGTACGTGACGGCGGCGCGCGAGGCCGGCTTGGCCGTCGACCAGTTCGCGCCCCAGATCTCCTTCTTCTTCAACGCCCACAACAACCTCCTGGAGGAGGTGGCCAAGTTTCGGGCCGCGCGACGCCTCTGGGCGCGGATCATGCGTGAGCGCTTTCATGCAGGGGACCCGCGGTCGATGATGCTGCGCTTCCACGCCCAGACGGCGGGATCGATGCTGACCGCCCAGCAGCCGGAGAACAACGTCGTGCGCGTGACGGTGCAGGCTCTGGCCGCGGTGCTGGGCGGCTGCCAGTCGCTCCACACCAACTCCCTGGACGAGGCCCTCGCCCTGCCCTCGGAGCGGGCTGTGCGGCTCGCGCTCCGGACCCAGCAGATTCTCGCCCACGAGTCCGGCGTCACCGATACCGTCGATCCGCTCGGCGGCTCGTATGCGCTCGAGCGGCTCACCCTGGACATCGAGGGAGAGGCCGAGACCTACATCGCGAAGATCGACGGTATGGGCGGGGCGGTGCACGCCATCCAGTTCATGCAGCGCGAGATCCAGGACGCCGCGTATCGCTATCAGATGGAGGTCGAGACCCGGGCGCGGATCGTCGTCGGGGTCAACGAGTTCGCCGTCGAGGAGCCGCCGCCGGCAAACCTGTTCCAGGTGGACCCATCGGTCGGAGAGCCCCTCGCCCGCCGCATCGAGGGGTTCCGAGCCCGGCGCGACCGCGACCGTGCCGCTGCCAGCCTCGACCGGCTCGAGCGCGCCGCCCGGGGCCCGGCGAACCTCGTCCCGATCATCCTGGACGCGGTGGGCGCCCAGGCCACCCTCGGCGAGATCTGTGACCGGCTGCGATCCGTGTTCGGCGTCTACGCGCCATCGGTGAGCATCTGAGGCAACTGCTGGCGGTCGTCATCGCTCTGTCGATATCGGCGGCCGGACCGGCCCGGGCCGGGATGTCGGACCGCATTGGCGCCACCTTCGGCTTCATGCTGAAGGACTTCGTCGAGGCGTTCGAGCCCCTCGAAGGCATCGTGCTGGAGATCGAGGGGGATCGCCTGTACCTCGACCTGACCGAGAGGGACAAGGTGCGGGCCGGCCAGGAGCTGACCGTTTTCCGGAAGGGAGACGCTTTTCGCCACCCGCTGACCGGCAAGCCGCTCGGGAACTACGAGGACCTCCTCGGCTATGCCCAGGTGCGTCGCGTCGACGCTCGCTTCAGCGAGGCGCTGTTCATTGCGATTCCCGGCCGGACCGAGCCGCGGCCCGAGGATGGGGTCCGGATCACCCGCGGCCGGATCAAGGTCGCCGTGACGCCGCTCGTCGACCTGGCGAGCTCGGGCGCCGACTTGCGCCGCGTCCCGTTCTTGATCTCGACAGCGCTGGATCGGACCAAGCGCTTCCAGGTCGCTGATCCCCTCACGGTGGTCGAGATGTTCGCGAACGGCGCTCGCGTCGAGGAGCTGCTGGCCAGACCCAGCACCGCCATCTCGAGCGGCAAGGCGCTCGACGTTGCGTGGTGGGTCGTGCCGATCCTGATCCAGCGGGCGGGCCTGACCTACCTGGACACCACATGGATCTCGGGGCTCACCGGGACGGCCCTCCTGTCCCGTCGGCTGTCGCTGGCACCGCCGGAGGCGACCGCGGAGCAGCGCTTCTCCTGGGAGCCGGCAGTCGAGGATTAGAGGATTAGTAGTCGGAGGGGGCCTCGACGGGCCCCCTCCGATGCCCCCCCAGGGTCGGATTGCGCCGGCGTGGCAGTGCGAGGCGAGCCGAGCCCCTGATTCCGAGATCGGCGGTCGAACGGCGAGAGCGGTACTTCGAGCCGGTCTACGCCGACAGACAGTTCGTGGCGGCTCGTCGAGGGCTGTCCCTGGATTTGGCCGACCTGGCGCCAGGGCTCGGCGGCCGGCGTGTGCTATCGTATGGGCCGATGAGACAGGCCCTTCGTTATTCGGCCGCCGGGTGCCTGGTCCTGGGGTGCCTGGTCGCCCTCAGTACTACCGGCTGCGCGAAGGTCCAGTCGAAGGTGCGCGAGGTTCTTGGCTACGGGCCGTCGCCCGATCCCAGCATCGCTCTCAAGAGCGCGGAGACACGCTGGCTTCTCGTCAAGAACCCTCGTTTCGGGGACGTGCCCAGTGAGCCGGAGTACGTGTGGGTCGAGGAGGACAAGGTCCCCGTCACGGTCAGGACGCTCGTGCTTGGCAAGGGCTCGATCATTGCGCCTCCCGAGATCGTGGCCAAATACGGTCCGCCGCCCGGCGGCGGCAAGGTGAGCTCGCGGCAAGGCGGCCCGTACACGGTCGACCGGGGGGCCCAGGCTGGCCGACCTGCTCCGGGCAGCTCTCCAGGCGGGACGCCGGGGGCAGGCACTCCCCCGCCAGGGCTCCCCGTGCCACCCGCGGTCGCCGACGAGACCGCTGCGCCGCGCGGTTACGTCGTGTACGTCGACACCGAGCGAGTCGTGATCGATCTCACGGGCCGCGACGGCGTCCGGCGGGGCGCGCTGGTGAGCGTCCGCCGCGACAAGCTTCCGATCGTCCACCCGGTCACGGGGGAGCTCCTGGGCGAGATCGATGACGAGGTCGCCACGGCCCGCGTCACCGAGATCCGCGAGAAGTTCTCCGTCGCGGAGATCCAAACCCTGTCCAACGGTACTCGGATCCAGGTCAAGGACCGCGTGGTCCTCAAGTAAGTCCCTGGCCTCCTCGTCGGCGCTCGAAACGGTCCTCAGGGAGCGCGTGCAGGTCCTGATCGGGGCTGACATGCGCGCCATCGAGGATGAGATCGGCCGCGCGCTCGACTCGCCGGTCCCGATGATCCGCAGCATGGGTGCGTACATCGCCGGCGCGGGCGGCAAGCGCCTGCGGCCCATGCTGCTCCTCCTTGCCGCCCGACTGGGAGGGTACCGAGGGAGCCGGGGCGTCAGGCTCGGGTGCGTAGTCGAGCTGCTCCACACCGCCACGCTGATCCACGACGACGTGGTGGATCGGGCCCCGCTCCGGCGCGGCCGTCCCTCCGCCAACGCCCGGTGGGGAGACGACGCCTCTATCCTGGTCGGCGATCACCTGTACTCGAAATCGTTCTCGATGCTCGTGAACGACGCCGACCGCGGGGTCATGGAGACGCTGGCCCGGGCGACCGTCTCGATGACCGAGGCCGAGGTCTTCCAGCTGGAGCTGAAGCGCTCCGGCGTGACCACGGAGGCCGACTATGTCCGCATCATCACCCAGAAGACCGCATCCTTCATGTCGGCCTGCTGTCGGATCGGGGCGCTGCTCGGCAGCCTTGGCGGTGAGCACCTCGAGGCCTTGACTCGGTATGGCCTCGACATCGGCGTGGCGTTCCAGATCTCCGATGATTCACTCGACTTCGTGGCGGACCAGGATCGGCTCGGGAAGGCCATCGGAGCGGATCTCCGGGAGGGCAAGCGCACGCTGCCGCTCATCGCGGCCCTCGAGCGGTCGTCGCCCGAGGAGCGGGCGCACGTGCAGCGGCTCCTCGACATCAAGGGCCTTCCGACCGCGGCGATCGACGAGGTCCGCCAGCTCGTGGTCAAGCATGCCGGCGTGGAATATGCCCTGGAGCGCGCCCATGCCTACGCCCGAGCGGCCAAGGACGATCTGGCGGTATTCGCGTCGTCCGAGGAGCACGAGATCCTGGCCCTCGTTGCGGAGTTCGTCGTCGATCGGGATCGATAAGACTTTCCGCTCTTCACCAGAATCTGTACGGCCCTCTGTAGGGACGCAGGGGGGGCGGAAAATAGTGGGGAGCATCGGCTCCGAACTTGATACACCTCCTGACGTGACTAGCCATCGCGAACAGGAG